>Ga0137403_10004631_pt1 | contig 16162 bp, 16 predicted proteins | sample CZOMad2_1_16fung_FD_122057 | JGI IMG/M metagenome (GOLD analysis project Ga0137403, IMG submission 122057) | Vadose zone soil fungal communities from Angelo Coast Range Reserve, California, USA - CZOMad2_1_16fungal (Hybrid Assembly) | ecosystem: Environmental > Terrestrial > Soil > Vadose zone... | reverse complement strand
AGACAGCTTCGATCTGGCACGTTTCGTGTTTTTCACTGGCTCATCCGAATTTGCGCGCGCAAATTTCGCATTGGCGCAGCGCAGCGGTGCCGTGATTATCGATCTTTCCGGCTACTCAATATCGCTGGAAGAATCGGTTCCCTGGTTTCGCGGCCTGGAGAGCCTTCGAGGACAGCCCCTTCCGGCCAAGCTGCGGCTTGCAACGATTCCATCGGCCGCCGCCGAAGCGGTGATCCGCCTCACTCTTGGGTTGCGCGACCTCGGCCTGCGCAGCATCAGCGCGACGATACTTCAGCCAGTCTCGGCATGGGGAAAACTCGGCATCGAAGAATTGGAAACGCAAACCAGCCAGTTGCTTGCGATTCAGACTCCCGGAAAGCAACTCTTCGATGCGCAGGTGGCCTTTAGCACGCTGGATCGCTTTGGGCCATCGAGCCGTTTCGATCTGCGCGCAGCCTTGGCCAATATTCGTAACGAGGTGCGTGCGTGCCTGGGCAGCGATGGCAGGGCCGTTGTTCCGGCGATTCAATTGGTGCACGTTCCGGCATTTTACGGCACGACATTTTCGGTTTGCGCTTCGCTAGACACCTCCGCCGATGTGGCCCGCATCCAAAGCACTTGCAAGGCGGCAGGTTTTTCCATGATGCAGGCACCTGACAGTCCGAACAATCTGAGCGTCGCGGAAGAATCGGTCATTCAATTGGCGCAGGTGGAACCCGACGCCGCTCAGCTCGGAACCTGGTGGTTTTGGGGTGCTGCGGATAATATTCGTTTGCCGGCTTGGAATGCCGTGAAGCTTGCGGAGAAGCTCGCCGAATGAAACGAACTATCTGGTGCGAGCTTGCCTGGGTGATGCTTTCGATCGCGCTCTGCGGATGCGGGTATCATGTCGCGGGCCGCAGCGGCTCGCTGCCAGCTGGGATTCATGTGATCGCGGTGCCGGCGCTGGAAAGTGCAACCACTAGTTACAGGATCGAACAGAAACTTACGTCGGCGACGGTGCACGAATTCCTGGCGAGGACGCCGTACAAAGTGGTGTCCAATCCAGCTTCCGCGGACGCGGTGCTGCACGGCAAAGTGCTGAGCGTGGAGACCGTACCGCTCTTGTTCGACACCAACAGCGGGCGCGCGACGACGATGTTGGTGACCGTAAAGTGCGAAGTCACCTTGACACAGACCGCTACCGAGAAAGTGCTCTATCACACCGACAATTTTATTTTTCGCAATGAGTACGAGATCTCAACGGATGTGACCAGCTTTTTTGGCGAGCAGGATCCGGCGCTGGACCGGGTAGCTAAGGATTTTGCGCAACGCCTGGTGGCTGCGGTAACCGAGAACTATTGAACGAGAATTGCCGACGGAGACTAACGGATGGCGCGGGTTTCTTCACAGGAATTGTTGGCGCGGCTGAAGAACGGGAAGCTGATCCCGGCTTTGCTGCTGTTGGGCGACGAGCCGTATCTGCGCGACGCTTGCCGGAAGGTTTTGATGGAGACGTTTGTGGCGGAGGCGGCGCGGGATTGGGGCGTATCGCGGTATTCGGCGGATCGCGGAGAGACGCAGCGCGCTTTGGAGCAGGCGCAGACTCTCCCCATGCTTTCGCGGCAGCAAGTGGTGTTTCTGGAAGACGTTGAGAAGATTGAGAAGTTGGGGGAAAAGCATCGCGATGCGGCGGTGGAACAGTTGGAGGGATACCTCAAAGACCCGGCGCCGTTTACTGTGTTGGCGCTGGAAGCGACTGCGCTCGATCAGCGAATGAAGTTGGCGAAGCTCTTGGCGGAAAAGGCCTTGGTTGTAGATGTGGGTCTCGGCGAAAACCCTGAACAGCGAATTTCCGCGGCCATCGGTCTAGCCAGGCAATTCGCCGTCGAAGAGAAAGTGCAGCTGGAGACAGGCGCGGCCGAGGATCTGGCGGAATTCGTGGCTGCGGACTTGATGCGGCTGAAAACCGAGATCGTCAAGCTGGCGACTTATGCCGGCGACCGCAAGATGATTCGGCGGCAGGACGTCAGCGCGCTGGTTATTTCGGAGAAGACGACGACCGTTTGGGAATTGGCGGACTTGCTGGCGTCGCGACAGACCAAGAAAGCACTGGAGTTTCTGGAGCGGCTGTTGCGTGACGGCGAAGAACCATTGCAAATGCTGGGAGCGTTGACTTGGATGTATCGCAAATTGATCGAGGCCAGCGAAGTGCGAGGCGTGTCAAATGGCTGGCAGGCAGCTCGAGCGCTGGGGATGCGGCCGGAGCAGGCGGAACTGGCTTTGCAGAGTGCTCGGAAAATTGGCAAGCCCAGGCTGCTGAATGGGTTGGCAGCGCTTAAGGTGGCCGATAGCCGACTTAAGGGCGGCGCGGATGACACCCGTGCGGCGCTGGAATTTCTGCTCGTGGAGCTGGCTGGATCGCGCGCCGTGAAGGCTGCGTTTTAGGATTTGGTGAGTAGCTGTGCTTCGCTTCGGTGCTCGGACCACGGAAGGATCGGCCCGGGCAAGCTGGGGCGCAGCAGTGCTGCGCCCGTACAAAAGCTGGGCAGACGGCTTTGTGGTATGGCTAGCTAGTTAACCGTAATACACGCTCCCCCGTCGTTTCGCGTAAGTGTTGATTCCAATAAAGTTGAAAGTGTTTGTTTTGATAGAGTTCTGTAAGTGTTGATTCTGAGCGGGTTAAATTGAGGCATTTCGGATGTACTGCGAGAAGTGGGTGCCGTTCAGGCGCAGGTATCAATGAAGTTATATTACCACAAAGGATGAGCTCTTGTCCAGCGAAATTTGCGATCTTTTCACGAAGAACTTCAGTGGGAGCCGGCCCAGAGTGGGGACGATCTGCTCGAGAAAAAAAAGGACGGGCGGCTCGCCCGTCCTAGTGTTGTTTGAATAGCGAGATGCGCCGCCTAAGGTTAGGCTTTTGCTGCTTTTACGCCGTTGAAGGCGAGGGTTAGGCGGGACTTGTAGCGGTTGCCGGTGTTTTCGTGCAGGACGCCCTTGGTGATGGCCTGGTCGATGGCGGACATCGTGGGGTGAAGAAGATTGCCTGCGGCGGTGGCATCCCCCGCAGTGATGGCGGTGCGCAGGCGGCGCATGAGGGTGCGGACGCGGGTGCGGTTGGCGCGGTTGACGTCGGCCCGTTGACGAGATTGCGCCGCGCGCTTTAAAACCGACTTCTTCCGCTTCTTAACTTTGGTAGCCTGTCCCTGCGCCATCTATTGCTCCTTTTATGTATCGCTCAAACCAATAACGTTAAACGAGGCGAAGGCCTTTGTCAAACGTGGGTTTGGAGAGTGGTGGTGTGATACCGCGCGGCACAGGACGACAACAGAGCACTACAAAGGGCCCATGAGAAAGATACTTTCCCAGATTGCAAGAACGTTGAGCGGATCGCCGAAGCCTGTAGCGCCTACGCAGAATAAGCAGGATGAGTTGAGCCTGCTGATCAATTCGCGACACCCGATTATTACCGTGGAAACGACGGAAGAGGGGCGGCTGGAGCAGTTGCTTTTGGATGTGGCTACGGAGTTGGATGTGCCGTTGTTTACGTGGAGCGTAACGACCGGGCTGGCGCGGATGAAGGGATCGCCGCTGTATAACACGCAGACGCCGGAGCTGGCCCTAACAAACATCGATTTGATTCGCGGAAATGGGATTTTCGTGTTGAAGGATTTTGCCCGCTATTGTGAGAACGACCGGGTGTGCCGGAGGTTGCGGGAACTGGCGGAGAAGTGCCGGGCGGAAAAGAGGTCGATCGTGATTACGGCCACCGCGGTCCAGCTGCCGATTGATTTGCAGGGCGATGCGGCGCCGTTTGAATTGGGATTGGCGGGGGCGGAGGAGCTTTTCGGGAGCGTGCGAGCGGTCATCGGACAGGCCGTTGCCGAGAATCGGATTCCGGCTACGTTGGATGGCGCGGGAGTGCGGCAACTGGCGCAGAGCCTGGTGGGCTTGCCGCAGGAAGAAGCAATGCGGTTGTTGCGGAAATGCATTCTGGAGAGGCGGCGCGTGGATGCCAGTTTGGTGGAGGCGGTGCGCGAGGCCAAGCGGCAGACTTTGCGGACCGACGGAGTGCTGGAAACGGTGGCGCGGGATACCTCGTTTGCGGACGTGTCGGGATTGCGGCGTTTGCGGGAATGGATTGTGAAGCGCAAGAGCGCGTTGACGCCGGAGGGGCAGAGTTTTGGGTTGGAGCCGCCGAAGGGCGTATTGATTACCGGCGTGCAGGGTTGCGGGAAGAGTTTGGCGGTGCGAGCGCTGGCGGGCGAATTGGATTATGAGTTGGCGCGCTTGGACGCGGGGGCGCTGTACGACAAATACGTGGGCGAGAGCGAGAAGAAATTGCACCGGGCGCTGGAATTGGCTGAGAAGCTGTCGCCAATGGTGTTGTGGATCGATGAAATTGAGAAGGCCTTCGCTTCGGCAGGATCGAGCGGGGATGCCGATGCGGGGTTGTCGCAGCGGCTGCTGGCTACCTTGCTGACGTGGATGCAGGATCGCAAGGGTGGCGTGTTCTTGGCGGCGACATCGAACAACATCAATAAGTTGCCGCCGGAGATGTTGCGGAAGGGACGGTTCGACGAGATTTTCTTCGTGGATTTGCCTACTGAAGAGGTGCGGGAGTCAATGTACGCGCTGCACTTGAAGAAGCGCGGGCGGGATGCAGGGGCGTTTGATCTGTCGAAACTGGCTGGGGCGAGTGAAGGATTCAGCGGGGCGGAGATCGAGCAGTCGATTGCGTCGGCGTTGTATACGGCGTTTGGGCAGAAGCAGCAACTTACGACAGAGATTTTGCTAGGGGAGATTCGCGGGACGCAGCCGCTGAGCGTGACGCGGGCTGAGGATGTGCGGGCGATTCGGGAGTGGGCGAAGGCGCGGGCGGTGGCAGCGGATTAGAGCCCGTTAGGACCTAGCGGCCCGAGCTTCGATGCAAAAAGCGCGTCGTGCAAGTGTTGTTTCCTTTTTATTGATCCACATCGTTCAGCACCCAGATGCTGCCGGACACTTGCGACATGCTCAGCGCAAGTTTATCTCGGGAAATCGAGAGTGCGACATCACCCATATTGTTGGGAATCATCAAGCTGGAACTTGCAAAGTTCGTGACGCGGAAACGGTCCCCTGCTACCTTTCCTTCGGCTGCATTGAAGCGGATTCCCCAAACGTCGTAGAAACCACCCTGCCTGGAAATGGTGCGGTCGGAAAATTGGAAGCTTCTCTTATTGGCAAAGAGACTTGATCCACGCGTTCCGGCGCTAACGGATCCTGCCGCTAAGGCGACGTTCTTCGAAGAGGCCTTGATGGCAGGAGCATCCGGACGTCTCTCGGAACTCATGGCCGTCTGGCACATGGGCCGAGCGAACCTGCTGGATTTTGCGATCCGACACGAACTGGGCCACGCGCTGTGTCTCGACTGGAATGAAGCGAGAGCCGAGCGCATGGCGAAATTGTTAAAGCAGAGAAAGCCGGTGAGCTGTGAGGGTCGCAGCACAGCACTGCAAGGAAGAATTGAATGATTGGCGTTGAATGTTCCCGCGTCGAGATTCGAGTTTGCGACTGGAGGCGTGTGCGAGAACTGAGAGACCAAGCCCCCGGCGGCAACGCCTCGTTCTGTGTGGGTTCAGCCGGGGCTGAAGCCCCGGCCTCCCAAAGAACTGCTGCGTGGACTACGCTATGCGCTCGGTGGAGACGGAGATGGGAACTCCATTGGTGATGGAATCGTAGACCGGCGAGAAGTTGGGGCCGAGAGAGATGAGCTCCTGGAATTCTTCGTCGGAGATATCGGCCTTGATGCGAATCTTCAGGCGGATGCCTTGGTAGCCTTTCCTGATGTTTGGGGCCAGACCGAGAAAGCCGCGGAGGTCGAGATCGCCTTCGAGAGTGGACTCGACGCGCTCGACGGGGATGTTTCGTGCGGCCGCATGATACACCATCGAGGTAGTGACGCAGGAGGCCAAGGCGTGCAACAAGTGCTCGACGGGGTTGGCGCCGCGATCGGTACCCAGCAGGCTCTCGGGCTCGTCGGCTAGCAAGGTGAATGGGGTACGGTGCTTGAAGACCTTTCCGCCGGCGGTAAAGGGCTGCACCTCGGAGCGATTTTCACCGCAGTCAATCCAGCGATTCTGAATGCGAAATTGGAATCGGCCGAGTTCGGGCGAAGCCTTCACCGCCTCGATAGTGTCTGTGAGCCGGGCCAAATCCACGCCATTAGTGATCGTTGCGAGTTTATTGTGCATAGTGTCTTTTCCTTTCGGTGATTGAGAATTTGCGTGCCATTTCAGGAGTAAAGGCAGTCAGAATGCCAGCGCTGCGATCCTGTTAGGTTGTTACGTTTTCAATGAGTTCGGCCAGCGCGCTGGCTAACAATCGGTGGCGATTTTTCGCTACTCGCGAGATCTCGTGAGAGCGGGCCACAAATTGCCGCCAGGAACCGAGTCGCTCGCCGACAGCGATTGTGCCGGTAAGACATAGAACCTCCGGCAGACCGGACCAGCCATTTGGCGAGTCTCACCTGCTGCTCCTGTAGGTTGTTTCGGCTGCTGTGGCCCGGATGTCGTGCTTACAGTGTCTTAGCACTTCCTCGGTGTTTCGCGAAGATAGGCCATCCCACGAGTCGCTGTCTTCCGGAATGCGCCCGACGATGTGGCCCAGCTCGTGGAGCAGGGTGGTAATTCGCGCACCGGGGCTATTTCCCAAAAACGAAGCGATTACGAGACGGTGTAGCCCCCCCGGCCATTGCATTGTCGTTTTGTTGTCGACCTCCAAGACGGGGGACGATGCACTGAAGAATGGCCCGCCCGAGTTGAGCCCGACGGTGGAGTTTTGGCCGGCGTTTTGGGTAGACCGAGCCGCCCAGGGATGCTTAAAGGGACCTCCGCCCTGGCCATCTTTCATGTGGAAAATAAAGGCAGGCTCATGCTCGGTAATTTCGTAGTGAAGCGAGCGGAAGACTTCTGCGGAGTCTGGATCGGCTTCGCGGAACCAAGCGCTGCACGCATTTTCCGATTGCAGAATGGCGAGGGTTTGTTCGCGAGCGATGGCGATGACCTGCCCACGTTTGCCCATGGCGGCGAGTTCCGATGCAATGGGATCGTCAACTGTGAATGTGGATTGGGCACAGGCTGGGCGTGGAACAAGCAGAATAGTTAGAACGGCGGCGGCAACGATAGCCTTGATTCTTGGCGCAAAAAGCGTGCGGTGATCTCCTTTGCGAGTACAACGATCCTCTGGAACAAAAACGAACGACGTAATTCGGCCGGGCATTTCTTCTCCTTCGACTGACGTTCGGATATAACTTCTAAAAGCATCTGGTTATCGACGACGACATGTTGTGCGGAGGAGACAAGCGTTTCAATGATGGGCAAATACAGTTTGTGTATCTTTCGGCTATCGTCGCAAAATGCTGAATCCTCACCGGATGCTGTGCCCTGCGAATTCTTTGCGGCGTACGGAAACGCGTGAGATTGGCCGCGAATTCGGCGACGACTGGCGGCGTTTGACCATGGACGTGAATGCAAGGGGAATGCCAAGCGTCCTTAATTGCTAAGTGGAGTCCTTTATGCGGTTTGCGGCGTGGAACGGCCGTTCGACAGGTGGCGAATTCTCGTTACTCTCGATTTTTCGGTATTGCTGCTCGTGCGGAGACGGGTTGCTGGTTGAGATCAACAAAGTTGGTATCCATAATGAGTAGGCATCCAAATTCGAATTGAGGTGGCGTGCCGATGAGCAAGAAATATGTACTTTTTTACGAGTCCGCGGATGACCTTAGGTCCAAAGCGCCTGCGTACTTCCCTGCTCACGAGGTCCGGGTGAAAGAGTTCCACGGGCGAGGTGTGTTGCTGATGGTGGGCACGTTCGGGAATCCTCAGGAGGAGGGCGCCATGTCGATCTTCACCACGCGAGAAGCCGCTGAAGAGTTCGCGAAGGATGACCCGTTCGTCGTGAACGGCGTGGTGCGGAAGTGGAAAGTGCTCGAGTGGAACGAGTCGCTTGCGTAGGATCAGTGGATGCGGATAGGCAGCAAGGTATGAAGCATTCGAATTGTTGGGTTGCTACGGTTCCGAGTTATGCGTACGCCGCTTTCTGAAAGCGCTAGAGACCAGGAGAGGAAGGCATGAGTCATCCAAAGCAAATGCTCCTCACCGTGCTGCTGCTTTTTCCTTCGCTTTTAGGCGCGCAGGAGGAACACAGTCACGGCGCCGCTGAAAAGCTGGGAACAGTGTCTTTTTCGACGTCGTGCCTGCCGGAAATTCAGCAACAGTTCGACCGGGGGGTTGCGCTGCTCCACTCATTTGCGTACGTCGCCGCTGGGGATGCGTTCCGGAGTGTTGCCGAGCGGGATCCTCGGTGTGCGATGGCGCATTGGGGCGTCGCTATGACCTCTTTTCACCAGTTATGGGATCCGCCGGTTTCTCCGAGCACGATTCCGACCGCCCGGCGGGAACTCCGGGCCGCACAAGAGGCCGGCGGGAGCACGGACCGGGAGCGCGGATTCATCAATGCGCTCAGCTTGATCTATCAAGACGCTGACAGCGTCGCGTATCGCGTGCGGGCGTCGAACTACGGGCGCGCCATGAAGGATCTGGCGGGAAAAAACCCGAAGGATACGGAGGTCCAAGTATTTTATGCGCTGGCACTTCTGGCCAACGGGTCTCCAACCGATAAAACCCATGAGAAACAAAAAGAGGCCGCAGATGTGCTGGAGCCGCTGGCGCGCGCTTTCCCAGAACACCCCGGCATTCCCCACTACCTGATTCATGCCTACGACAATGCGGAATTGGCATCGAGGGGCCTGCCCGCCGCGAGAGAGTACTCGAAGATTGCGGCGTCGGCGCCACATGCATTGCACATGCCGTCGCATATCTTTACGCGGCTGGGCTTGTGGGAAGACTCCATCGCGTCGAACGTCGCCGCAAGAGACGCAGCCCATCGGCAGGGGGACACGGGGGAAGAGCTGCACGCTATGGACTATCTTGTGTACGCGTACCTGCAACTGGGCCGCGATTCAGAGGCGGCACAGATCGTGGAGCAGCTGAAAGGCATGAAGGGTCTGAATATCGCGGATTCCAAATCATCGTACCCCACCACGGCAATACCGGTTCGCTACGTCGTTGAGCGCAAGCAATGGGCCGAGGCGGCGAGCATCGTGCCGCCGACAGGGGCCCCGCCTTACGTCGCCGCAATTGCCGTGTGGGCTCGAGGATTGGGACTGAGCCGAAGCGGAAGGTCGCGCGAGGCTGGCATGGAAGCGGATCGACTGCGGCAGATCGGAACGCAGCTTCGTGCGGCGGGCAACGACTATTGGGCTACGGAGATGGATGTTATGTTGCGCGAAGTATTGGCTTGGTCGGCGCAAGCGGACGGCAAGACGGAAGAAGCAGTGGCCGTGATGCGCGAGGCCGCTGACGAGGAGGACGCGACGGAGAAACTTCCCGTTACGCCGGGCCCGATTGTTCCAGCGCGCGAACAGCTGGCCGACCTGCTTCTCGAACAGAATCACCCTGGCCAAGCTTCCAGGGAATTTGCGGGGTCCCTGGTAAATAGCCCCGGGCGCAGAGGCGCTGTGCAGGGCGCAGCGCGGGCTGCCGAGCTTTCCAGCCATAAATAGAAATCCAAGATTGCGTTGCAGCCGATCGTTTGCGTGCCCGATTGGCGCGATTTCGGACCATTCCATAATTGGGTCAATAAATAGCCAACTCTGTTCACACGGAGACTATAATTATCCGACGGACTTTCGGCAGCTGAACAGAAGGTGAATGAATTCTGTGCGGCTGGACGACGAGTTCCCAAGGAGGCGTTGTGGGCCTTGAATTCGCGCGACGGGAATCTGGCGACGTCACCATATTGGACCTTCGGGGAAGATCCACCATCGACGGCGAGAGTGCGATGCTGGGGAGCCAACTGAAAGAACTGATCGACAACGGCGTGCGTAAGTTGCTGCTGAACCTGGCGAACCTGACGCAGATCGACAGTTCCGGCGTCAGCATCATCGTGGGGGCTTATGTGTCGCTCAAAGGCCGTGGCGGCGATCTGAAATTTCTCCGTCCGTATGGTCGCGTGCTGGAAGTGTTCAAGGCACTGCATCTGTTAGAAATTATTCCCAGCTTTGAGGATGAGATCCAAGCGCTGGCTAGCTTCCGCCCGCTGGGTTACTTCGCGCAGCCCTGAAGCAATTCGTCGAGATGAAGCCGTCCGCTCGGACCATTTGACCGCGAAACGCGAGTAGGTGAACCATTCGCGCGCGACGTAGCGCTGGTGTGCGATACAAACCGCGCGACGTTACGCCAGCTTGAGGCTGGGGTCGGCGTTGAGGGTGGTGTCGGCCAGGTGATTGGCACGGAGTTGATAGTAGGCGGCGGCGGCAATCATCGCCGCGTTGTCTGTGGAGAGGGCCCGGCTGGGGAAATAGACTTCTATGCCGGCGTTCCTGGCGCGTTGTTCGAAAGTGGTGCGGAGCTGGGAGTTGGCCGCGACGCCGCCGGAAACCAGGATGCTTTCCGCGGAGAGTTGTTCGGCGGCGCCCATGGCGCGGTCAACCAGGTCGCGGACTACGGCGTTTTGGAATTCGCGGACCAAGGCTAAAGTTTGGGGGCTGCAGAGCGGGAGCAGCTGTTCGAACTTGCGTTCGCCACGGGCCAAGGCTGCTTCCCTTTTTAGGATTTCTGCGGCGTATTCGCAGTGCTCGCGAACGTGGTAGAGGACGGCGGTTTTTAGGCCGCTGAAGCTGAAATCGAGTGGATTGCTGCGGGTTTTGGTGAGGCCGAATTTCACTGGGGCTGGTGCGCCATTTGCGGCTGCGGCCAGGCGGTCGAGGATGGGGCCGCCTGGGTAACCGAGAGCCAAGAGCTTGGCTACTTTGTCGTAGGCTTCGCCTGCGGCGTCGTCGCGGGTCTGGCTGATTTTGTTGTAGCGGAAGACAGGGCTGACGGGGTCCTGGGTTACTTCATAGAGGACGGTGTGGCCTCCGGAAACGATCAGACAGACAGCCGGGAGCTTTGGGGCCTTTCCAGTCTTGTGAGCTTCAAGAAAGACCGCGTGGACGTGTCCTTCGAGATGATTCACGGGCACTAACGGTTTGCCGAGAGCTTGCGACAGCGTTTTCGCATAGGTGATTCCGACCAAGAGGGCGCCAACCAGGCCGGGGCCTTGAGTTACACCGATGGCATCCATGTCGGAGAGGCACAGGTTTGATTGGGTTAGCGCTTCGCGGACTACCGGGACGATTTGGCGCAGGTGTTCGCGGGAGGCTAGTTCCGGGACTACGCCGCCATATCGGCGGTGGATGTCGATCTGGGAGGCGACGACGCTGGAGAGGATTTCGCGACCGTCGGCGACTACCGCGGCGGCTGTTTCGTCGCAGGAGGATTCGATGCCTAGGATTCGAGTGGGCATGAGGGATTTTTCCCAATTGCAATTTTATGCTAGCACACGGTGGAGGGCATTTCCTCACGGGCCGAAGCCAGCGCAACGGCTGCGCTTTGTGTCCGAGTTAAAGCTCCGACTTCTGAGGCGTGCGATTGCCGGAGTTGCGAGTTGTGAGAAGCAGAATGGGTCTAAATACCTACCACTGCAACGACGGCGGGCGTTCCACGGCGAATTCGATTCGTCAAGAAAATTCTGGACACCGTGGAGTGTGGGCCTGATTGACAACGGGAGTGAAGGGCGGCTACTGTGCGGAGGAAGAGTCGGTCAATCTATTTCGGATCGAGATCACACCAACATCTATGAGTGCTAACGATAGGAATGTTTCGCAGAGCCACGCTACTGTTAGGAAAGTGCGAAAAGCTGTTCTGCCTGCGGCGGGATTGGGAACACGGTTTCTGCCCGCTACGAAAGCCCAGCCGAAGGAGATGCTGGCCGTCGTCGACAAGCCGCAGATTCAGTATGTCGTCGAGGAGTGCGTCGCGTCCGGGATCGAACACATCATTATCGTGACCGGTAAGGGGAAGAATTCAATCGAGGATCACTTCGACTCGTCGCCGATGCTGGAGAGCTTTCTGGAGTCGAAGGGAAAAAAGGATCAGGCGGATCTGATCCGGGACATCAGCAACATGGTGCAGGTTAGTTATACGCGGCAAAAGGAGCCGCTGGGGCTGGGGCATGCGGTTTTGGTGGCGCGGGATCTGGTGGGCGATGAACCGTTTGCGGTGTTGTTGGGAGACGTCTTAATTCCGGGTGAGAATCCGGCTACGAAGCAGTTGATCGATGTTTACGAGGCTACCGGGTTGGGGGCGATTGCGGTTGAGGAAGTGCCGAAGGATCGGACCTATTTGTACGGAATTGTGGCGGGGGAGCCCGCGCCGCTGCCTCCGTTTGGGGCGCGCATGCTACGGATCCAGGATTTGGTGGAGAAGCCTAAGCCTGCGGATGCGCCCTCGAATCTAGCGATTACTGGGCGGTATGTTTTGCCTCCGGCGGTATTTGACTGTTTGGCGCGAACGAAGCCCGGGGCCGGCGGTGAGATTCAGTTGACGGATGGGTTACGCCTTTTGGCTCAGGAGGCTGGGCTTTGGGCCTATATCTTTGAAGGCATTTCTTATGATGCCGGGGATAAGCTGGGGTTCTTGAAGGCTACCGTGGAACTGGCTTTGCAAAATGCAGAGCTAGGGGCGGATTTTCGGAGTTATTTGAAGACTTTGAAATTGTAGGAAGGAAAGGCTTCGCGGGTTGGCACGGACAAGTAGGGGCGCCGGGTCCTGCGCCCCTACAAACGCTCGTCTTGTTGGATTTACTTCTTAGCAGGTTTTTCGGACTTCTTTTCTTTCGTGTCTTTGCTCTCTTTCGTTTCCTTCGTGGTTGTTTCTTTCGATCCCGAATCCTTTCCTGAATCTTTTCCCGAGTCTTTCGAGGTGGAGTCTTTTTTGTCGGAGGCGGATTTATCTTCTTTGCTGCTGTCGTTGCCGCTGTCACTCCCACTGCTAGTACTGGCGGATTTCTTTCCGGCGTAGTCGGTTACATACCAGCCGGAGCCTTTGAACTGGATGGCGGAGGCGGAGATCTGCGCTTCGACTTTGCCGCCGCAATGCGGACACTTTTTGAGATGCGGGCCATTCACCGGCTCAATTTTCTCGGTGAGTCGATTGCACTTCAGGCATTTGTACTCGTACAGGGGCACAGACCTCTCCTTGCGAAGGTGCGAACTGGTGAGTATATCATGCGGCGGTTTTTGGCTTCGAAGTGCGTGCTAGACTCTAGCGCATGACGGACACGATTTCATGAGTGGCAAACGCTCCGTAAACGGCTCGGGCGAGACGCTGCAGGACAGCGTTGGGGCAGCGACTCCGGCTCCGGCGACGGGTTGTCTGTATCTGGTGGGGACGCCGATCGGCAACCTGGAGGACATTACCTTGCGGGCACTGCGTATTTTGCGGGAGGCCGACCAGATTGCCGCTGAGGATACGCGGCACACGCAAAAACTTTTGCAGCACTACGAGATTGCGCGGCCGCTGGTGAGTTATCACGAACACAATGAAATGACGCGGGCGCCGGAGCTGCTGATCGCGCTGGAACAGGGCGCCAAGATCGCATTGGTCAGCGACGCTGGAATGCCTTTGGTTTCCGATCCAGGCTACCGACTGGTTGCGCTTTGCTTGCGGCATCAAATTCCGGTGGTGCCGGTGCCGGGGCCGTCGGCGCTGCTCGCGGCTCTTTCGGCTTCCGGACTGCCGAATGAGGAATTTCTTTTTGTGGGATTTTTGCCGCAGCGCAGCGGCGAGCGGCGGCGGGCTTTGGAGCGGCTACGGATTGAAGATCGTACGATTATTTTTTATGAGGCACCGCATCGGATCGCGGAGTGTGTCGAAGATGCGCGGGAAATTCTGGGCGACCGACCGGCTTGTTTGGCGCGGGAAGTGACCAAACTGCATGAGGAATTCCGGCATGGGAAACTGTCTACGCTTGTAGCTTCGCTGGAGGAGCGGCCTGCGCGAGGCGAAATTACGTTATTGATTGGCGCAGCTGAGGCTGGTGAGGCGGGAGCGCATGCGGATTCCGCGCAGAGTTTGTCGGATCGGGTGGAGGAGTTAATGCGGCAGGCGAAGTTGGATCGCAAGGATGCGTTGAAGCTGGCGGCCAAGGAGCGCGGGTTGACGCGGCGGGCGGCTTACGATCAGTTGGTGGACGCACGGAAGGAAGAGGGCGAGAAATAAAGGGCGAAGGACTGCGCGAACCAGCGCACAGCCAGGATGGCTGTGCCACCAAGGCAAGACTACGCCACGGACTCTGGTTGGTAAAGACGACGGAAGCGGGGGCCTGTGAACTGCACGCCTACCAGGCGCTGGCCGGTCTCCGCATCGCGAACGTGCACGACGCGGCCTTGGGTGGCGAAATCGGCCTCTTTTTCCTTACGGCGGGCACCGAAATGGGATTGCGGAATGCAAATTTCCAGGTCGGAACCAATGGCTACGTCAAACTGGGTGATGAATGCCGCCCCACCGCGGCAGACATTTTCGCTGGAAGTTTCTTCTTCGAAATTGATGCCTTGGGAATCGCGGCCGCGGACTTTGAGAGGCAGGCGGACAGCGATTCTACGTTCCGCGCGCGGTTTCGAGATGGAAGGGCTGCTGCTGACTTCTTGAAGCATGCGCTGGGGCCTCGCTTTCATTTCTTGAGGTGACCGCTGAACGGTCACTTCCTGAGGCGACCGCGAAGCGGTCGACCCTTGCGGCTGCGGCGCCGTGGTGCTCAAAGAATTGTTCCACACTGTCCAGCACCTCTTGCTGCGTTTTAGCCGCATGAACGATACGACGAAGTTCGCCGCCGTTCCCCACGCCATGCGTGAACCAGCAAGCGAACTGTTTCATTTTGCCAACACCATCGGGGAGGTTGGCAGCGGTAATTTCCTGGAAATAGCCAGAGAGTAAACGGTGGCGGTCGGCGTCGGTGGGGGTGTCGTAGTGTCGGGTGGCAGCGAATTGCATCATTTGGCTGAAAATCCAGGGGTTGGTGGCGGCAGCACGGCCGATCATCACGGCGTCGCAGCCGGTGACGCTTACGATGCGCTCGGCATCTTCGGGGGTGTTGACATCGCCGTTACCGATCACGGGAATGCGGACGGCTTGTTTGACGGCGGCGATCAGGTTCCAGTCGGCTGCCCCACTGTAGCCTTGGGTTCGGGTACGCGGGTGGACAGCGACGCCTTCGATCCCGGCGTCCTCGGCCATTTTCGCGACGTCGACGGCGACTACGGAGTTTTCGTCCCAGCCAGCACGGAGTTTGATGGTGAGAGGAATTTTTACGGCGGCTCGCACGGAGCGGAAAATTTCGTTGAGCAGCGGTAGGTCGCGCAGAAGGCCCGAGCCCCCGCACTTGACTACCTTTTTGGCGGGACAGCCGAGATTGATGTCGACGGCGTCGTACCCGAGGTCTTCAACCATTCTCGCGGCGTCGGCCATCACATCAGGATTTGCGCCGAAGAGTTGCGCGGTGATGGGATGCTCGTCTTCCTGGAAATAGAGATAGCGCAGAGTTTTTTTGGCACTGCGGGTAATGCCCTCGGAACTGGTGAATTCGGTCATTAGCAGACCGCAGCCGCCGAGACCTCGAATGACTCGACGGAAGAGCGTGTCGGTGACGCCGGCCATGGGGGCGAGGATGGTGGCCGGGCTGATGGTCAAGTCGCGAATTTTGTACGACGCCGGAATCATTTTTGTTCGCCCGCGGGTTGCAGATGGAGCTGCCCAGGCGTTCTCGGCGCTGGTTCCGCGGTCTTCAGAAAGGCGTCAAGCTTGAGGAATTTTCTGCCGAGCGCGTTGCTGTAGGCCGACCATTCTTCGTCGCCGGCGCCACTAGCCAGGGCGACGCGAACGGCTGCGAGTTTCGAGTCGAGATCGTCGAGATAGTGGAAGACCATGGCTTCGCGGATCATGGGGAGTTTGGGCGAGCCGAATTCGTACTGGCCGTGATGGCTGATCAACAAGTGCTGGACAACGGTTTTTAAAGGCGCGGGAAAGCCTTCGATCTTGTCCATTGCGCGGGTTACGGTCTCGAGTTCCATGACGATGTGGCCGAGAAGCTGGCCGGGCGTGGTGTAGCCGATGGCGCGTTCGTAGCAGAGTTCTTCGAGTTTGCCGACGTCGTGCAGAAGGGCCGCGGTGAGCAGGAGATCGACGTCGAGCTCGGGATAATGACCCGCCACAACTTTAGCCATGCCGCAGAGACCGATGACATGTTCCAGCAAGCCGCC
>Ga0137403_10004630_pt1 | contig 16163 bp, 12 predicted proteins | sample CZOMad2_1_16fung_FD_122057 | JGI IMG/M metagenome (GOLD analysis project Ga0137403, IMG submission 122057) | Vadose zone soil fungal communities from Angelo Coast Range Reserve, California, USA - CZOMad2_1_16fungal (Hybrid Assembly) | ecosystem: Environmental > Terrestrial > Soil > Vadose zone... | reverse complement strand
TTGGAAGGAGCTGAAGTCGCGTTAGGGTTTTTGGAGCGGCATGAGACCGGGTCGTGGTCGGAGTTCCGCCTTGACTTCATCCAGCGGTATACGGCAAAGTGGCAGTCCTTATTTCCGTATAAATTGTTCCTAAGTCCTGAGCTCCTGCAGCATGAAACGAGCTGTTCGATTTGCGGCGAAGTGTCCTTGTCGCCCAGAAAGTTTTGCGGTCATAGATCTGGAGAAATCTACGATGGCAAGATGTGCTGCAGGATTGTGCAGAGGCTTGACGTTCTCGGGACGGCAGTCGTCCAAAAGCCGATTCAGAAATACTCGGTCATCTTCTTAAATGACAACCGGACCGGGAAGGAACCCGATCATTACAACTACGCGGTCGTGCGGTATGCAGTCGATGCGCTGCGGCATCCATTCGATGAATGGAATGTGGAACGCACAACACGCGTTTGGCCGCACTCGAGATTTCGTCACCTCGGTCGAAATGACCAGTGTCCCTGCGAGTCCGGCAGGAAGTACAAGAAGTGTTGTTTGCAACAGCCGGGCGTTGTACGACCGCACTTGGAGTTTACGTTAGCCGTCCCGCCTCCCGTCGAACTGCCCTTGGAAGTCTACGGGATTTGAGGAAAGCGGCGAGGCGGGGAGCTCCGCCGCGCCATTACACTGCAGTCTGATTTCCGCGAATCACGCACTCTACTCTTTACACCTCCCACTCCCTCCCTTTATCCTCCCCTCCCATGGACCGACGAACCTTTCTTCAGGGCGCCGCTGCCGGCGCGGCTGCGCTCGCTTTCTCCCAAAATTCAGTAGTCGAACAGACTAGCTCCAACCCCGACTTCACCGCCATCCAGAAAGAAATCGAGAAGCACCACGACGAATCAGTGCAGCGCTTGCAGCAGTGGATTCGCCAGCCCTCGATTGCCGCCGAGAAGCGCGGCATGGACGAAGGCTGCGACCTTACCATGCGCATGCTGCGCGACGCAGGATTCGCTGAGGTCACGAAAATTCCTACCGACGGCCAGCCCGGCATCTTTGCCACGCTCGACGCCGGCGCGCCGCGCAGCATCGGCATGTATTTCATGTATGACGTGAAGCAGGCCGATCCGGCGGAGTGGTCGTCGCCGCCGTTTGAGGCCGCGCTGGTTGATAAGCCTGGACTCGGCAAGTGTGTGGTCGGCCGGGGCGCGGTGAACCAGAAAGGTCCGGAAGCGTCGTTTCTTGCCGCGCTGCACGCCATTCGCGGCGCGGGGCGCAAGCTGCCGGTCAATCTCGTACTGGTGGCCGAAGGAGAAGAGGAGATCGGCTCGCCGCACTTTCCGCAGATTGTGCGCCGCCCGGAGGTGCTGGCCGCGCTGCGCAAATGCAACGGAATTTACATGCCCTCGGCCGAACAGGACCTCGATGGCAAAGTCACGATGACGCTCGGCGCCAAAGGCGTGATCGAGTGCGAACTGGTTTCAAGCGGCGAAAAATGGGGACGCGGTCCGCGCAAAGATGTTCACTCCAGCACCAAAGCCATGCTCGACAGTCCTGCATGGCATTTGGTTGAAGCTCTCGTGACGCTCGTTTCACCGGATGGCAATACTCCGGCGATCGAAGGCTTCGCAGACAAAGCGCGTCCACTGTCAGCCGAAGAGAAGAAGATGATCGCCGAAGCCGCGCGCCGTCTCGACGAAAACGTCGCCAAGAAACAGCTTAGCGTCGAGCACTGGGTCCACGACGTGAATTACGAACAAGCGCTCGAGCTGCTGCAGTCGCGGCCCACGGTCAACATCGAAGGACTGGTCGGGGGCTACACCGGCCCTGGCGGCAAGACGATTCTTCCGCACCGCGCTGTTGCCAAACTCGATCTGCGTCTCGTGCCGGACATGAAAGCCGATGAAGCTCTCGCCGCGCTGAAAGCTCATCTTGCGAAGCACGGATTCGGCGATATCGAAGTAAACATGACCGGCGGCTACGATCCGAACAGCACTTCCGCCGACGCTCCGCTCATTCGTGCGCAGGTGGCTTTTTATCGCGGCAAGGGAATTGATCCCATCATTCTGCCGCGCAGCGCGGGATCGTGGCCGGGATACGTTTTCACCGGTGATCCCCTGCATCTGGCCGCAGGCCACTTCGGCATGGGACACGGCAGCGGAGCCCACGCGCCGGATGAGTATTATGTGATCGAATCAACCAATCCGAATGTTCAGGGAATTGATGGCGCAGTACGGTCGCACGTCGAGTATCTGTATGAGCTGGCTACAATCAAATAGAATCAAAGACTAACCGAGCTCATGCTCAATGCCTCGAGTACGGCGCCCATCCATGCAAAGGGCTTGGTGGCCATGGACTCGGATAGGACGGCGGGCTGGGAGTGGACGCAGTGCGCGCCTGATCCACGGTCACTGTTGCTTTCGACTCTGCCACTGCCCGCCGCGCCAGCCGCATTTTCGCCTTCGACGACATCACCTGATCGAAGCCCAAGCGCAGCACACCCTCCGCGTAAAAGTACGTGTCCCACTTTTTAAGGCGCAACTCTCTCGCATCTATATCCACAGAATTTTCATCCGCACCCAGGATCAGCGTGAAATGCGCGTAAATCGGCTGGGGCAATTTGAATTCCGCTGCTATCACCCGGGCTGTCGACATATAGACGCGATTGGCTTCAGCTTCCGGCCACTTCTGGTTTTTAGGATTGCGCACATCAAAGAGGGTTTGGGAAAAACCGAGCTGCGCCAGCACTAAAGCCACAACGATGGCCTGCACCAGAGTCGTGGCAGGAAAGCGAAATTCCCCGCGATACTTATCGTGGCTTGCCGCTTGGCTAGCCCGCCGGCTCCCCGATTCTGATTGCGGCCGATCACGCATCGCGGCCTCCTGCGATTGGACGCGGAGAGTGTCAACTTGTGAGCAACGCTTATGAGCGTGTATACGATGGGTTGAATCCGAAAGTTCAAGGAACAGACGGCGCAGATCGGCTGCGCGGGGCTTATCTTTGGTTGCCCAGTACTCTAGAATGCGTTAACGCCAAGCGATTAAACTCGGAGAGGACGTTGTCTTTCGAGTGCCTCTCGTCAGGAGCTTTTCATGAAACGCGCTTTGAACCTTCTTCTGGGCCTGGCCGTGTTCGGTCCACTTCTTCTCTTCACCGCATCCTCCTCAAAGGTTTACGGAGTGGCAGCAGATGAAACCATTGTTTCGCGCACTGCAGGGATCAATGGTGTCAAATTGCATTACATCACCGCAGGCCACGGCGCGCCGCTGATCTTACTGCACGGCTATGCGGAGACCTCGCTGATGTGGAAGCCGATTATTCCCGTGCTGGCCGAGCGCTTCACCGTAATCGCACCAGACCTACCCGGCATCGGAGACTCGGATATCCCCGCCCATGGTCTGGACATGAAGAGTGCAGCCATCCGCATTCATGATCTCGCTAAGTCGCTCGGCGTGCAGAAAGCTGAGGTCGTGGGACACGACATCGGCCTCATGGTTGCCTATGCCTACGCCGCGCAGTTCGCGAGCGAAGTGACGAAACTCGTGCTGATGGATGCTTTCCTCCCAGGCGTGGAAGGATGGGAAGCCGTTTACAACAATCCCAACATATGGCATTTCCGCTTCAACGGGCCGACCCCCGAAGCCCTGGTTCAAGGTCGCGAGCGTACCTACTTCGAGTATTTCTGGAATGACTTAGCAGCCGACAAGACTCGTTCGATTCCGGAAGCAGATCGCAAAGCCTACACGGCGGCTTACGCACGTCCGGGACGCATGCATGCGGGATGGGCCTATTTCGTTTCGTTCCAACAAGCGGCCAAGGATTTCGCGCAACTCTCTCAGACCAAGCTGCACATGCCAGTACTGACCATCGGCGGCGAGAAGTCGTTGGGAGAAGCGCTAGGGCAACAAACCAAGCTGGTTGCGACAGACGTGACCGTCGTCGTGCTGAAGGACACCGGGCACTGGGTGCTTGAGGAGCGGCCTAAGGAAACCACCGAGGCGCTTCAAGAGTTTCTCTGACACGAAGGTGGCAGGCTTGAGTGTGTGCCTGCCGAGCTACCAGCGGACTCGATCAAGTTGCGAACAAGATTAGCCTAAGATTTTTCAACCTGGAGATGGGCTGCGATCCCGACTAGCTCCAGCAATTTCTAATCCCTTGGATGCGTACATTTTCTGCGTTTGCCAGGCCAAACGCCAAGGTTTCCCATAAGCCGTGCCATACTATTTCATTCAGGTCAGCCTGTCTCAGAATGCACTGAACAGAGAAAAGGACTTGGTAGACACCGCATTTGCAAATCCGGCCAGACTTGGATACCAGCGCCCCCGGTCGGTCAGCATGCCTTTTTTTCGGGCGCTCTTGCTGATCCTGATGGTTAACAATGTCTGTGTCGCACACCTGTACGCCCAGAGCTTACAGCCAGCTATCGAGTTTTTAAATGTGACGGCTGCCGCTGGCATCAAGTTTGTCCACTTCAAGGGTAATAATGGCATCTCGATCAACCGCGAAGAATTTGGCCCCGGAGTCTGCGTGGCTGACTTCGACGGGGACGGCTGGCAGGACATTTACTTCGTCAATGGACGGGATCTGTACGATCGCGGCATTTCCGCCCGCAATGCCCTGTACCGAAATAATGGAGACGGCACATTCACCGATGTCACCGAAAAAGCCGGCGTTCCAGGGACCGGCTACGGACTAGGTTGTGTCTGGGGCGATTACGACAACGATGGCTTTCCTGATCTTTTTGTGACTCAGTATGGCCGGAATGTTCTGTATCACAACAACGGCAACGGCACCTTTAGCGATGTGACCGACAAGGCCGGCGTAGCTGGTACAGAATCGGGGGCTTTTCATTCTGGAGCGACGTTCTTCGATTACGACCGCGATGGCCGGCTCGATCTTTACGTCGGCAGCTACGTCGCGCTGGGTGATAAGCGCTATTGCAACTTAGGAGCAGTGCTCAGCAGCTGTCCTCCCAGCGAATATCGTGGCAGTCCGGACGCGCTCTATCACAACAACGGAGATGGCACATTCACCAACGTTACGGTAGCGGCCAAAATTTATCAGCCACAAGGTAAGAATCTTTCGGTCGGCGCGGCTGATTATGACAACGACGGCTGGCCCGATCTCTTTGTGGCCAACGACGGTATTGAGGCCTATCTCTATCACAACGAGCACAACGGCACGTTCAAAGAGATTGGCGTTCCCAGCGGCATGGCTCTCACGTCGCAAGGCCGCACCATGGCGGCAATGTGCATCTCCCTCGGGGATTACGACAACGACGGCTGGCTCGATCTCTACATCTCCGATTTCCAGAGATCCTCAGACCATCTCTGGCATAACGATGGCAAAGGGTTTTTCGACGAGGTCAGCGATCAGGCCGGCATCACGCGCCCCACGCACGACGTGCTCAGCTTCGGTGGGGGCTTCTTCGATTACGACAACGATGGATGGCTGGACCTGTTCATTGCTAACGGCCACGTCTATCCCGAAGTCGAACAGGCCACTCCGGAGATTCACTATAAGCAGATCAACTCTCTGTTTCACAATGAAGGGAACGGCAAATTCGTAGAGACTACCAAAGTGGCCGGCAGGGGCTTTCAAACACCCCATGTTGGCCGAGGCGTGGCTTTTGCCGATTTCGATAATGACGGCCTCGTGGACGTGGTCGTAGCCAACAATGGAGACCCGCCCCTGCTGCTGCACAATAGCGGCGGTAATGGGAATCATTTCCTCAATTTCAAACTCGTTGGAACCAAGAGTAACCGCGACGCGATGGGAGCGCGCATCCGCATTGTGACCGGCGGGTTGTCGCAAATCCGCGAGATCGCCGGCGGAGGCAGTTATCTTTCCCAGAGCGATCTTCGTGCCAATTTCGGTCTCGGCAAGGCTACCCGCGTAGAAAGTGTCGAGGTCACGTGGCCTAGTGGACAGCGCCAGATGTTCCGCAACATTGAAGCCGATAAGTTTTATCTGGTCGAGGAAGGGAAAGACGAGGTACGGATGCAGCAGTTTGCTCACAAAACAGGTGGGGGTTAAGTTCGGGATGTGGATGACCAAGTCCCAAGCGATTTCGCATCCGTGAGGCAAGTGAAAAGACTACTTTGCAACCCAAACGACGAAGGTCAATTCATCGTCCTGATAGCGTCCGGTAATCTCCCAACATCCTAGCGTCGGAAAATTGATACCGGTCACCATAGCCGTCTGCTCTGGCTTAACCCAGCCGTTGTTCGCCTGATCCGAGAGCAGAGGCGGAGCCGGAGAGTCTAGCCGTTTCCCTGTGACCTTGAGCCTCGGCTGCGGTTCGGTATGCCAGTCATATCCTTCTCGGTAAAAGGCGAGCTTCTGCCTAAACGTCGGATCGCTGGGCCTGTAGTGTGGCAATCCTCTCCAGGTTCCGTTTACAGGGAGAGCCGTCCAAAGCCTGTCGCTTCCAAACCAAAAATCGCCTGCTGATGCTTTCGCGGGATATGGAGATGGCGGAACAAAAAGGCTGGCCTGATACGGCTTTGTAACCGGACAAGTCTCGGGTGCACCGTCCAGTCTTGCCGTTGCTGATCCCTGGGCAAGAGATGCTCGCGATAAGGAGAGCAAAATCAGCAGAGGGAGAACGCGCAAGAACATAGACGCCCACGCTATGGGTAGATTCCACAACCCGGACGGCGGTTGCGCTGGTTTTTGCCTAAGCCCCCACCGCGCCCTGCAACACCTCGCGCAATCGCTTCGCCACGATCACATCCTCGCCCGGCTGCATCATCCAGACCCCCACCACGATGGTATTGGGTCCTCCAGGCAAGCCCGCGCTCGCCGGAGCGCCTCCCGTCGAGGGATTCAGTTCAATGCGCGGCTTTCCTTCGCGCATCTTTTTCATCACCTCAGCTCCCGTGATCTTGATCCGGTTCTGATCATAAGTGATGAGCAGGTGCGGCACATGATTCGCAGCTACGGCGGGAATAAACACCTGGGTCTGCACCGTCGGGATGCTCTTCAATTGCCCGGCAATCCGTTCCGCCCGCTTGCGGTACTCGGCTTCCATGGCGGCATCGTCCTGGCTCAAAAACCAATCCACCGCGGCAACCAGGCCGATGATTTCTTCCTTCGCCACTTTCATTCCGCGCCCGATGGTATTCGAGTTCGGGGAATTATTCTTTTTGGCGGCATCGATCAAATCTTTTCTGCCCAGCAACAAGCCAGTACACTGCGGGCCACGCAAGCCCTTGCCGCCCGAGAATGTCACCAGATCGAATCCCATCTGCGTGTAATTCCACAAATTCGAAATCGGAGGAACGTCGGCAGCCGCGTCATTGAAGCACGGGACTCCATGCTGGTGAGCAACGCGCACCCAGTCTTCGCGGCTGATCTGGCCTTCACCGGCATTAAAAAAGTGGGTCATAACGGTGTGATCGTTGAAAGCCTGTTCGTATTGCTCGAGCGTTTCCACTTCGACAAAGCGAATGCCGCAATTGCGCAGAGCATGGTCGTATCCATAACGATGCGTTTTCTGAACGATCACTTCGTTCTTAATCGCGCTCATGTCGGTAGGAATATTGAGAATGGCGGAATCGTTTCCTCGCGTTACACAAGCAGCGGTGCCAACCACAAGCGCGGCAGCAGCGCCAGCGGTAACGAGAGCGGCCTCGCAACGCAAGCGCTTCGCTAAATATTCTCCAGAGGCATCGAGCAATTCATTCAGATTTACGGGTTGCCTGGCAGCCAGAGAGATCGCTGCCTGCACTGCGTCCGGCATGGTTGATGCGGAAAGTACGGTGTAAGTTCCAGCGGCGTTAATGAACGGGGTCACGCCCAGCTTTTGGTAGTAATCCACGCCTTTTGCGGAAGCCTTGGACGACGACTTGGCCTTCAGAGCCGGACCGCCGCACACCGCGACGCCGCCCGCGATAAATGCCTGTCCTCCAGTACGCAAAAGCTTTCGACGGCTGATGGTGCTTGACATCGGCTCCCCCTTGCATCGAATTCGCCTTCGTTTAACTCAGCTCTGGTCGCACACCGGGGCGGTTCTCACTCCCTCGGAAAATCATCCGCCCTGGCTGGCTTAGAGTTACCCAAACGAGGCGTGGTGAAATACTGAGGACGCGCTTTTTCCCATTCCACCATGCTCAGGCCGGAAGGATCGTAGAGAATTTTCCCTGCACGCACCGTCATACGAGCCACCAGCTTCACGTTTCCATCCATTCGAGCGACGCCGCAATCAATGTAGCCGAACGGCCCGTGTTGTTCTTCCAGCACAGCGATGTCCGCGTCCTTACCAACCGAAAGTGTGCCCAACTCAGGTCTGTGAATCTCCTTTGCCGGATTTACCGTAGAACGCCGGATGACGTCCTCCAGCGGTACTCCCATTGCCAGAAACTTGGACATGACATTGTTCATGCTAAGGACCGTATAGTTTCCCGTATGCAAGTCCGTGGACATGGAGTCTGGTACAAAGCCCTGTTTGACGGCAGGCACAGCGTTGCGGAACCAGAAACTCCCCGCCCCATGGCCGACATCGAAAATCACCCCGCGGGCGCGCGCCTCGGCCATGATCGGATTGAGCTTGCCATCAGGAAGAATGATGGGAAATTGCTGGGCGAACACGTGCGTATGAATGTCACCGGGCCGCATCTTCTTCAGGATGAGGTCGGCGTATGTTCGTTCGGGACGCGGCCAGAAATCGAACATTACCGGCAGATTGGTCATATTGCCGCATTCGATCGCGCGGTCCACCGCGGCCCAAGGAACATGCTCCGCGTCCCAGGGCTCCTCGGTCCAGAAATGCGCCGTCTTCACGCCGACGATGATGTCGGGATACTTTTTGATCGTCTCGGCGCAGAGCTTTGGGTCCATCTGGTCGACACTTTGTTCCAGACCACCGTTCATTCCGTTAGCCACAATGTTCAGAAAAGCCAGCACTCGCACCTTGGCATGATCGATGACTTCTTCTTTCTCCTGAAGAAACGTCTCGGCTCCGGCAGTCCCCGCATCTACCAGCGTGGTCACGCCTGACTGCAACGCCAGGTCAGCAGGAATGCCCAGCGGCCCAATGTGTGCGCGGGCTTCCGGCGTGAACCAGTTGAGCGGCGCGCCTCCGTGACCGATATGGAAGTGAATATCGATCAGCCCCGGAGTGACGTACAGGCCTGAGGCGTTGACCACTTTGCCCGCCTGACTGGCGGGAATGTCCTTTTCGACCGCAGCGATCTTGTCTTTCAAGACGGCGACATCCATAACTGCATCTAGATGGTTCGCGGGATCGATGACGTGGCCGCCCTTGAGCAGCAAGTCGTACCGGGGAGCCTGTGCCAGCGCGCCCCCAAGTAAGAGTGCGATTCCCGCCACTTCCGCAAGTAACTTCCACAGAGTGAAAATCCATTCAATTTTTTGCAAGGGGACCATTGTGTCACCGTGGAAAGTCCAAAGTGTACGCACTTCGATGAACGTTGTCATCATGATCGCGTCAAAACACGCTTAGGGAACACCTGCTTGAAAAGCTCTAAAGCGTAGCGTAGCCTGAGCGATACTTTTTGCTGATTGGAGCTGACTGATGGATCGGCGCACGTTCGTGAAGGGCACCTTTCTGGGAGGCGCCGGTCTACTCTTGCATGGGTTCGCCGTAAGAGCCCAGAGCGATGCTTCCGCCCCCGCCCTGCCGCCGATTGAGACTCATGGTCTTCCGCAAGTTAAGCCGTCACCATTGGGAATGCCGGGACTGTTTCCTGGACGCGTGGTCGAGGTCTCCAATGCCAACGCGATCGCGCGCAATCGCGTGGCGCAACCCGAAATCAAGGTCATGATCGAACGCGGCATGAAGGAACTCACCAGTGAAAGCTCGCTCCCTGCGGCCTGGGCCAGGTTCATCGGGCCGGCTGACGTCGTTGGAATCAAAATCAATCCTTCAGGAGCGCCGGCGTGCTGCTCCTCACCCGAAATCATTCGCGAGATCGTCGGCGGAGTGCAGTCAGTTGGTGTGCCCGCAAGCAACATTTTCATCTACGACCGTTATGCCTATGAAATTGACGTTGGCAGCTATCAGGCGCTGGTACCTCCCGGAGTTCGCGTCGTAGGCATTCAGGATGCCTTCAGCGGGCTGGCGGGCTATGACATGAATGTCTATTGTCAGGCAAATTTCTTCGGTGAGTGGGAGACCCGTTCTTACATGGCCAGCATCGTCGCGCATGGGGTCACGAAGATCATCAACGTGCCCACGATGAAAGATCATTCTGCATCAGGTGTGACCGGCTGCCTCAAGAACCTGGGTTACGGCACGTTCAACAACGTGGCACGTTCGCATCGCCCACCGTACTCGTTCACAGATCCCTTGATCGCCGTGATGTGTTCGGTTGAACCGTTACGTTCGAAGGCCGTGCTGCACATCATGGACGGCATGCGCCAGGTGTGGCACGGCGGGCCGCTCACGCAGGTGCAGGATTTTATTCATCCAGCCGGAACTCTTTACCTCGGCACCGACCCGGTGGCGATTGACACTGTGGAACTGGAGGCGATCGAGCAGAAAAGGCAAAAGGAAGGAGCGCCTTCGGTTTGGGAGCACGATCCCGCGAGCATCACTTCAAACTATCAAGAGTTCTTTCATAACCCAAGCAAGAACTTGTTCTATCGCCGCCCGGGGCACATCGCGGCGGCGGGAAAGTTGGGCTTGGGCATTGCAGATCTTAAGCAGATCGATCATCGCCGAATTGCCTAATAAAGATTGCCTAACAAAAATGAACCAAACGTCCGGCATATCGAGGCCTTCGAAAGACGGAACAGACTGGCCTGCGCTCCTTAAAGACAATTCGCGAACCGGGGGTCAAGGAACTGCCACGGCGCGCGCTCCCGATCATGCCCGCTGGCAAATCCGCCTGGGAAGCTCCATCCGTTCGGCTCCAGTATTACGTGACGGAGTCCTTTACGTGGCCGCCGTAGGAGGGACTCTCCACGCGATCGATGCGCAGAATGGCCTATCTAAATGGAAATTTCAGGCCGCCGGCCAGATTCATTCCACGCCTTCTCTTTGCGGCAACAAAGCACTCTTCGGTTGCGATGACGGAAAAGTGTACGCTGTGAATTGCGATTCCGGGGCGAAGGTCTGGGAGGCGGCCGTTTCTGGGGAAGTCTGGACCTCCCCTGTAGTCCGCAACGGGGTGGTTTTCTTCGGCAGCGCCGATGCCCGGCTGTATGCCGTGGATGCGGAGACGGGCGGCAAGCGCTGGGCTCAGGAGTTTGGTGGCCGCATCTATTCGACGCCGTTCGCCACCGAGAAGCAGCTTTACTTCGGCTGTGGTGATGGGAACGTATACAGCGTTGACATGACATCCGGCAAGCTCTTGTGGCGTGCTTCCACGGGAAACGGTATTGACTCCTCGCCCGCTGTGACCGTTGAAACGGTTCTGATCGGCTCTGAAGATTTCTTTTTTTACGCACTGGATGCAAATACCGGAGCTGTGCGCTGGAAATATGAAACGGGACTGGGTATCGCATCTTCTCCGGCCGTTGCGGGCGATCTGGCGATAATCGGCAGCAAGGATGGTTATCTCTACGCGCTCGAAATCCAGACTGGCCGGTTGCGTTGGAAGACGCAGGTAAGTGAAGTGGTGACTGCGCCTCCGGTTGTTGGAGATGGCGTGGTTTGCATCCAGGCAGGCGGCCTTGTCGCTCTGGACCTTGTCTCGGGCCGCGTGGTCTGGAGAGCTGGTCTGGGCGGAGCCGTCCAGTCGGCCCCTGTGTTAACTGGAGACGTAATTTATCTAGTGAGTCTTGATGGGGAGGTCTATGCGCTGGAGTAGCAGAATCGCGGCGAGCCTGATGCTGGCGAGTCTCAGCGCAGCGTCAGCACACGCCCAAGATCTGGCCTACGTTCATAAAAAGAAGTTTGTGATGGGCACCGTTTTCGAGATCGTCGCCTATGACGCTTCTCCTGCGCGTGCCTCGGCTGCCATTGACGATGCTTTTCAGGAGATTGTTCGGCTCGATGGCATCATGAGCAATTACAAGTCCGGCAGTGACCTGAGCCGGCTGAACCGCACAGCGCATTTTCATGCGGAAACGGTTCCGACCGATTTGTATAACGTGATCGAGGAGTCCCTACGATATTCGAGGCTGTCAGAAGGCAAGTTCGATATTACGGTGGGTCCTTTGGTGAATTTCTGGAAAGCTATCATGCGTGGGGACCGCGCCCCTTCTGCCGCGGAGGAAAAAAGACTTCGAAGCTGTGTTGGCTACGAGAAGATCGTGCTGGTTCCTCCGGATCGCGTGGAGCTTCGCTCCCCTTGCTTACAAATCGATCTTGGAGCTATCGGCAAAGGTTACGCGGTGGATCGTGCGGTTCAGGTTCTGCGCTCGCGCGGTATTTCTAGTGCTCTGGTAAACGCTGGTGGAAGCACTATGTATGGCATGGGTTCTCCTCCGCGCCAGTCTGCGTGGCGTGTGCGCTTGCGAGATCCTTCAGACAGGATTCATCCTGAAGTCATGATGCTTGAAAACAGCGTTTCAACTTCTGAGCAAACCGCGCCGAGCTTGCTAGAGAAAGATTCAGCGGGGCACATTATCGATCCTGAAAGTGGTTTGCCGGTGAAAACCGCCATTGCTGTGAGCGCAGTGGCAAAAACCGCTACCGCTTCTGACGCGCTTTCGACGACCCTGTTGCTGTTGGGCCCAAAAAAGGGCAGGGAATTGGTCAAGGCCATGCCGGGAACCGCTGCTATCTGGATTTCGCCCGACGGGCAAGTGGAAGCAGCCTCCAGTGGACCGCAGATTCTGCTGGCGGCTGAAAATGCAAATGCGAACGACAGCTCGCGCTGATCGAGCGAACCTAAGCTGCTTCGATAAAGGAGTGTGTGCTCGCCGATGACACCACTATAGTGATGCGTGACTCCGACCATCATGTCAACACGAAAAAGAGTTCTTCCATTATTTGTCGTGCTGTTTGCTGTTCCCGTGTGGAGTAAGGTGTTTGTGCGCTGGACCCAACCACTGCTGCCTCCCGCGGAACGCCTCGGCGTGCATGAGCTCGCTATTCCATGGAATGCAGTCGCCCTCCCCTCATTCCGCGGCGCCGCCAGACAGGGCTATCGCGCCTATGCCGAGGTGGCGATAGGCGAGGCTTCTTCCGCGGCAAAAACGGCGACCAAGTTCGGGTTCGCAGGAATTATTGTGAACCCCGGCGATTCCCGGCCGGACCAGATAGAGCAAGCTCTTCGGAAGCTACGATCCGCTTACCCGAGGCTTCTGTTCCTGACCCTCAATCCGAACGGGAAACAGCCGCAGATGAGAGGGACGCTCATAGTAAAGAGGAATGGCGTTCTCGAAGCAACAAGCCCCACGGCTCAACCCTGGCTTGATACGAATTTGGCGCTCGTCAGATTGGAGCAGGCGTTCCGTCCAGCGCAGACTCCACTTTACAGCTTCGCCTGGGAACTGACCGATACTTTGCAGCAGCAGCACGGTCCTGACGCGAAGGACTACGCCTTGGCTGTGGCGGAGGCAGGCGCGTTTGATGCTGACCTGGTCTTGTCTCTTCACGAGAGCCTGGAAAACGGCATGGCGCAGAACAACCCTGGTGCATGGGCTGTGTGGGATCAGGTTAAGAGCTATCTGCGTTTCTTCCCTCAGCACCCCGAGCGGCGCCTCGATCCCGAAGCGAACGTGGGCGTCGTCACCGATGATGACGCAGCATCTTATGAGCCCATCAATCTCCTGGCTCGGCACAACATTGCCCTGCGCGTTTTGCGCCCGGCTGACTTGAGTCCACGCGGCCTCGAAGGCGTAGATGTCGTCGTCGTATTCTCCGCTTTAGAGAAGCTGAAAGCCGAGACAGTTACTGATTTCGCAAAGAAAGGCGGAGTCGCAGTCCTCGTGGGCTCGCACGGATCCCTTGCTCGGCAATCTGACTCTGGGCAATCGGCTCAGGCGGTCCGGTTAAGCGAGCAATCGGTTTCCTATGCTGTAGGCAAAGGTCACGTGATTGAATTATCAGAACCTGTCACCGATCCAGAAAGCTTTGCTCAAGATATTCGCCGGCTTATCGATCATCACAAAATACGAATCAGTCTCTGGAATGCCTTAACCACCGTTGCGGTTCTCTATCGCCCGACAGGCACTCCAGGCAGAATCGTCGAGCTACTCAATTACGCGGAGGAACCATTGCAGGTACAAGTACAGGTGAAAGGGTCGTTCCGCTCGATTCGTTTTGAGACTCCGGAGCAAGGTTGTTGCGAATCCCTCAAGCCCACAGTACGTGACGGATTCACTGAGTTCGTCGTGCCTTCGCTCAATCTGACCGGCCGTGTGTACCTGCAGCCCGAGAGCGCCGCGCCGCAGTCTAGCCGGAGGTGAATGCGGGAGGGGAATGAATGATGCGACGTCAAATTGCAATTTTTATTGCGGTTATTGTGTTTCTTCTCGCAGCCGCCTCGGGAGCGCCGCAGGCGAATGCGAAGGGCTCCTACCTGATCTATGTTGGCACTTATACGGGACCAACTAGTAAGGGAATCTATGCTTATCGCTTCAATGCCGTAACAGGCAAATCCGCCTCGCTGGGATTGGTCACCCAGACGACCAACCCATCATTTCTGGCCATCGACCGCACCCGACGTTTTCTCTATGCGGTGAATGAGATTTCCGACTACCAGGGCCAGAAGAGCGGCAGCGTGAGCGCGTTCGCAATCGACCGCAAAACAGGGAAACTTGCCTTCTTGAACGAGGTCCCATCGCGGGGTGCTGATCCTTGCTATGTGACTTTAGACAAGTCCGGTAAATACGTTCTGGTAGCCAACTATGGCGGCGGCAATGTGGCGGCTTTTCCCATTCTCAATGATGGGCGCCTGAGTGAGGCAGCAGCGTTTATTCAACATACAGGCCGGGGCCACGATCCTGAGCGCCAAGAGGGCCCTCACGCACACGAGATTGAACTCGCCAACGACAATCGCTTCGCTATCGCCGCGGACCTGGGGCTCGACGAATTGCTCATATATCACTTCGACGCGGCACATGGCACGCTCTCGCCGAATAATCCGCCGTTTGCCAAACTCCAACCGGGCTCCGGCCCGCGCCATTTCACTTTTCATCCCTCCGGGAAATATGTATATGTGATCAACGAAATGGGATCGACAGTCACTGCGTTTTCCTACGATGCTGCGCATGGCACTCTAAGGGAGCAGCAGACGATCTCAACTCTGCCAAAGGATTTCAAAGGCAAGAACGACACGGCCGAAATAGAAGTACATCCGAACGGAAAGTTTCTATATGGCTCTAATCGCGGGCACGACAGCATCGCCGTGTTCGCAATTGGCCCAAAAGGCATGCTTAAGGCTGTCGAATATGTTTCAACTGAAGGCAAGACGCCGCGCAGTTTTGCAATCGATCCCACTGGCTCATACCTGTTTGCTGCCAATCAAGGCTCTAATAAGGTCGTTGTTTTCAGGATAGATTCAAAGACTGGCCACCTAAGCTCTATCGGCGAAGCGCTCGACGCCCCTTCGCCGGTTTGCATAAAGTTCGTGGCGATAGACTGATGCTCACGGCGAAATCACTTCCATTTTCCCTCGCCCTCGACGATCGTGATGTATCGGTCGATCGGCAGATCGGTAAACCGTTCCACCGCACCGCTAGGAAGCGGCCACTTCACTTCCACCCAATCGAGCTTCTTTCGCTGCCCAATGCCAAGCACAATCCGCGGATCATGCGAAGACAAGTAGCTCCCGCCGCCCACCTTCATGCGGCTGCGCTTGAGATCTCCCGCCTGGTAAGTAATCCGCGCACCGACCGCGTCTCGGTTTGATTTTTTTCCGACCAGCGTCAAACCAAGCCAGTGATTCTGGCTGCCAACATTATTGCGGAGGAGGAGTGGTGCATCATCGTTTACCGAAACCAGAACGTCTACTGCGCCATCATTATTAAAATCGCCGATCGCCAGTCCACGGGACGAGAGCGGCTTGGAGAACACAGGTCCGCTCTGCGCACTCACATTTTGGAAGTTTTTCCCGGTGTTGTGAAAAAGCATGAGCGGCTCGCGATACATGACCTGAGGATGCAATGATTCGATCAGATCATCGGGATTGCCGTTGCCGAGAAACAGATCCAACTCACCATCGTTATCATAGTCAAAAAACTTCAGGCCCCAGCCGCTCATAAGCCGTGTCGCCTGGCCGATTCCCGTCCGCCCCGCGACGTCGTCGAAAGTTTCGTCATGGTTGTTTTGGTA
>Ga0137403_10004629_pt1 | contig 16169 bp, 16 predicted proteins | sample CZOMad2_1_16fung_FD_122057 | JGI IMG/M metagenome (GOLD analysis project Ga0137403, IMG submission 122057) | Vadose zone soil fungal communities from Angelo Coast Range Reserve, California, USA - CZOMad2_1_16fungal (Hybrid Assembly) | ecosystem: Environmental > Terrestrial > Soil > Vadose zone... | reverse complement strand
CGCTTGCTGGGAGCATCGCGGATACAGGCTGTCGTGCTGTATGTCCGAAGTTTGCAAGGACGCCGTGAGGCGGGCAAACTGCCAGGCAATCCTGAAGCCGGCAAAGTCCTATTCTCCGGCAAAGCCAGATGTGCTGAGTGCCACATGGTCGCGGGAGCGGGAGGATTCATCGGATCCGACCTGAGCAACTATGCGGCCACAGAATCTGCGCAAGAGATTCGGGACGCAATACTTCATCCTGAAGCCAAGGCGGACCCAGCGAAGAAAACCGTGGTCGTGACGACCACGTCGGGCGAGCAGCTCACCGGTGTAGCGCGTAACGAAGACAACTTCTCGCTGCAACTTCAAACTTTGGATGGCGCATTTCATCTCTTCACGAAATCAGAGTTGAAAAGCGTGGAGCACCAGGACCGGTCCTTGATGCCCTCCGACTACAGCTCCAGATTGAGCCGCGTGGAGCTGGACGATGTGGTGAGGTATCTGATGAGCATTGCGAAGGACGATTTGTCCGAAACCAAACGAGGTCGCAAGGCTAGGAAACCAGAGAGCGAGGACCAAGAGTGATTGCGGCTTCGGCTGCGATTAGAATCTTTAACCGCAGAGAACGCAAAGCACGCAAAGTGCGGAAGCTATTTCTTGATTGCCACTGCCACTCCATCGCGGATCGGCAGGATCGTGGTGAAAAGATCCAGCGAGTTATAGAGCAATTTGTTGAACTCCAAAATCGCTTTGGTAGATTTTTCTGTGGGATTTCTCTGTGCAACTTTGCCACTCCAGAGAACGTTGTCGGTTATGAACAGCCCGCCTTTGCGCAGCTTGGGAACCGCAATGCGAAAAACGCGCGGATAATCTTCTTTATCGACGTCATTGAAAATGATGTCGAATTGCTGCCTTTCTTCCGACAGCAGTTCGAGCGCGTCTCCAGTTTTTAGCGTGATGCGGTCGCTGACCTCGGCCCTCTCAAAATACTTCCGAGCACGCGCGGCGTTATTCGAGTCGCCGTCGGTGTAAATTACCTTGCCGCCCTGCGCGATTGCGCGAGCCCACCAGATGGTCGAGTACCCAATCGCTGAACCCATTTCGAAGACAGTCTTAGCATTGGTCATGAGCGCCAATTGATAGAGCAGGCGCCCAACTGCCGGGCCAACAATTGGAACTTTGTGTTTGGCGGCTTCGGCCTCCATTTCGGCGAGAACCTCATCGCGCGGTGGCAGGATGGAATAGATATAGTCTTCTACGGCGGCTGTGGTGATGCCGCCCATGCGCCAATATTCGTTGATCTTCTTTTTATCCAAGTTTCGCTCCTGGCAAGCGCTGTCGCCGCATAGCCGAGGGCGGCTGTCCCTACGTGTTCTCAGGAAACGGTTACACCGGGCTTGAGTTCCACAACCTCAACATCAGGCGCGAGCTTTTGCAAATCTGCTGGCTTCCCGGTTAACAGGGGAAATGTGCCGAAGTGCATGGGTATGACCGTTTTCGGCTTAAGCAGCTTGCAAGCGTACGCGGCCTCGCGCGGCGACATGGTGTAATGATCGCCGATCGGCAGCATGGCGATGTCGGGGGCGTATAGCTCGCGGATTATTTGCATGTCACCGAAAACGTTCGTGTCGCCCGCGTGGTAAATCTTCAAGCCGTTATCAAAATGGATCACGTAACCGCAGGCTTCTCCGCCGTAGATGATTTGATCGCCTTCCTGAATTCCGCAGGAATGCTGCGCGTTCACCATGGTGACTTTGATATCGCCGACCGTCTGTGTTCCACCTTTGTTCATCGGCGAAATTTGTTTTGCGCCTTTTTTCTCCATCCATGAGCACAGCTCGTAAATGCCAACAACCATGGGATTGTGCTTTTTTGCGATTTCGACTGCATCGCCGATGTGATCGAAGTGGCCATGCGTGCAGAGCATGACGTCTACTTTCTTAATTTCCTTTTCTTTCTCAGGGCACATGGGATTGCCCATGATCCAGGGATCAACCAGGATGATTTTGCCGCGGGGAGTTTCGATACGGAAAGTCGCGTGGCCGAGCCAGGTGATTTTGATACCGTTGAGGTGCATTGGTTCATGTTCAGCACTCAGCATTGAGCATTCAGTCTGACTGCTGATTGCGCTTCATTCTATTGAGCGACCGGAATAAGCGCAACGGCCACGGTTGTGGAACGAAAAGTTTGACTCAGGGATTCTGGCGAGTAATATGGAGCGCCGTGACTGAACTGAAAGTCTTGATTACGCGCGAGCAGATTGCCGCCAGGGTAACGGCGATGGCTGCTGACATCACCCGTGATTTTTCCGGCGACTCGGTAATCTTTGTGGGCGTGCTCAAAGGCGCAGCTATTTTTTTGAGCGATCTCTCACGACAGGTCAAGCTCGATGCTACGTTCGACTTCATTGGAGTCTCGAGCTACGGTAACCGGCCCAGTCCGGCTCAGGAATTGAAAAGCGGGTGGGATTCGACCGGCGAGGTTCGCCTGACCAAAGATGCCGATCAATCTATGCAGGGCAAAAACGTAATCCTCGTCGAAGATATTCTCGACACCGGGCTTACGCTCACGTATTTGAAGAAGCTGATTCTGGCGCGTCAGCCGAAAGCTTTTCGCATTGCCGCTCTGCTCGATAAACCTTCGCGGCGCAAACAGCCGATTCAGGCTGATTACGTAGGGTTCAGCATTCCTGACGAGTTCGTTGTGGGCTACGGGCTGGATTACGCAGAGCGATACCGGAACTTGCCCGATATTTGCATTGTGCCGCGCGAGTGATTTCGTACACCTGTGTTCTTTGCGGTCAAAAACAAAAAGCGCTAACCACAAAGGACACGAAGGTACACAACGGCACACGAAGGTACACGAAGGAAGCGCAAGTTTGCCATGGTGGATTTCCCGGTTGATCGTCGCAGCCGTGAATTCTGCGGTCTGAGTACATGCTGGATTGGCTGATATGATAAGAGCTGTGGATGTGACTACCGAACAGCCGGAAGTTCAGAGCAAAATCGAACCGTTTCTGCTCGAAGTAGCAGACGTGGTGAACACCACGCTCGACCTGGACACCACCCTTCGGCGCGTGGCCGAACTGGTGCGCAAGGTTGTTGATTATGAAATCTTCGCCATTCTGTTGCTGAATGAAAAGACTCAGGACCTGCGCATCCGTTTCCAGGTGGGCTATCCGAAGGAAGTGGCCGACCGGATGCGGATAAAGGTTGGCGACGGTGTTACCGGGCTGGCTGCGCAGCGGCGTGAGGCAATTCTAGTCGGGGATGTTGCGAAAGATGGCCGATACATTTCTGCGATACCTGAGGTCCGTTCCGAACTGGCGGTTCCCCTGATCATTAAGAACCGTGTGATCGGCGTGATCGACCTCGAATCGCTGCAGCCGGATCATTTCACTGAAGAACACAAGCAACTGCTGACTCTCATTGCGTCGCGCGTGGCCGTCGGCATCGAGAACGCGCGGCTTTACACTCGAACCACCCGCCAGGCACGCACGCTGCTGCTGCTGAATGAAATTGCCCGTGAGCTGACGTCGATTCTTAACCTCGATCAACTGCTCAAGCGGATTGCCGAACTGCTGAGCCGGCTGATTGACTACCAGATGTTCAGCATTCTGCTGCTGGATGCGTCCGGAGAGAAGCTGCAGCACCGCTTTTCATTACGATTTCAGGAAAACATTCAGCTCAAGCACGATGTTCCTCTGGGCAAGGGAATCGTCGGGCATGCAGCCCAGCACAAGCATGCCGTACTGGTTCCAGATGTGAGCAAAGATCCGCGGTATGTGCTGTCAAATCCCGAAACCAGGTCAGAGCTGGCGGTACCTTTGATCTACAAGGACAAAGTCATAGGGGTTCTGGATTTGGAGCACACACGGCGTGGTTTCTTTACCGACGATCACAAGCGCACGGTCACCACGCTAGCGGCGCAAGTTGCAATTGCCATCGAGAATGCCCGGCTTTATGAGCAGATTGAGCGCCAGGAGAAAAGGCTAGAACGCGATCTGGAGCTGGCGCGTGAGCTGCAATTCCGATTGCTGCCGCAGTCTCTCCCGAAGTTGCCGCATCTGGAGCTGGCGGCAAAGTTCGCGCCGGCCCGGGCGATTGGCGGCGACCTATATGACTTCGTCAGCTACTCGCTCTCGCGCACGGCGCTGGTGATTGGCGACGTGAGCGGCAAGGGCGCTCCCGCAGCCATCTACGCGGCGCTAGTCAGCGGCATTCTGCGGTCCCATGCTCCCATTGAGCCGGTGCCGGCGGAGATGCTGCGAGCGGTGAATTTTTCGCTGGGCGAGCGGCGTATTGATGGCCAGTTCGTATCTCTCATTTACGCGGTTTGGGACGATGAGCAGCAAACTTTGCAGGTGGCGAACTCTGGGCTGCCGCGTCCGCTCTATTGGCATGATGACAAGATTGAAATCATTGAGGCTACCGGTCTCCCTTTGGGATTATTCGATGACGCGGACTACGACGAGTTTACGTTCAATGCGAAGCCGGGGGACAAGTTCGTGTTTTTCAGCGACGGTATTCTCGATGCGCGCAATGAAGCGGGAGACTTATTCGGACGCTCGCGGGTTGAGCAGATCGTAGCCAATTCCGATGGAGTGTCCGCTGAAGGTTTGGTGAACTCGCTTTTTGATGCAGTCGCGGAGCATGCTGCCGGCGTGGAGACTTTTGACGATCAGACAGTGGTAGTCATCAAAGTGAAAGACGGTTCGGGAAGCCTCTAGTGAGCCGGACCGTTCGCCAGCGCATCGAGCGCCCGCCGGCCTTTACTTATCGCGAACAAAGCGGTGGATTCTTGCGGCGCAGGCCTGGCGCCTTGGTTCTGAACTGCGATCAGGCGGCGCTTGAGAGGCTGGTCGAGCGCTTCGGCACTCCTTTGTACATTTATTCAGCCTCCGCCATCCGCGAGCGTCTGCGGATTTTCCAGAATGCCTTCCGCAAAGTTCCACATACGATCTGCTATTCCGTAAAAGCAAATTCAAACCTCGGCATATTGCGGCTGATCGGCAGAGCAGGCTGCGGCTTCGACGTGGTCTCGGGCGGGGAACTGGAGCGGGTTCTGCGCGTGGACCGGCGCGCGGCTAAGAAAGTTGTCTTCTCCGGAGTAGGGAAAACCTCGGACGAGATGACGGCGGCTCTCAAGTCACGAATTCTGTTATTCAACGTGGAGAGTGAGTCGGAGCTCTGGGTACTGGCGGAGTGTGCCGCGCGGGCAGGGGAGAAAGCACGAATCGCATTGCGAGTGAATCCCGATGTCCCCGCTAATACGCACCCTTACATTTCGACCGGATTGCAGCAGCACAAGTTTGGAGTTCCAATCGACGAGGCGCGCAAGCTGTATGCGCAGGCATCTGGCATTAGGCATCTCCAGGTTGCTGGCGTCAGCGTACATATCGGATCTCAGATTACCGAAGTCGATCCGTTTGCTGCCGCCATGAAGCGTGTGGCGGAACTGGTTCGCGCTCTTCGGAGGGATGGCCATCGCATTGAGTATGTAGACGCGGGGGGCGGTTTAGGGATTGCCTATGACCAATCGGAGAATCGTGATTTTGAGAGCTTCGTGCGTGACTACGCAGAGGCGGTGCTCGGTCCATTGCGGGGATTGAGAGTACATCTTTTACTCGAGCCGGGCCGTTCTATTGTAGGACCAGCGGGCGCCCTGCTTACTCGGGTGCTTTACAAGAAAACTAATGGGAACAGGAAATTTCTTGTAGTTGACGCGGCCATGAACGATTTCCTTCGGCCGTCTCTGTATGAGGCTTATCACGAAATTATTCCGCTACGCCTGGAGGAAGAAGACTTAAGTGAAAGACTCGATGTCGTCGGACCCATTTGCGAAAGCGGCGATTTTTTCGCTCGGGATCGCGAATTGCCGGTGGCTAACGAGGGCGACGTGCTGGCGATGTTAGACGCTGGAGCGTACGGAATGGCGCTGGCGTCGAACTACAATACGCGGCCACGGCCTGCTGAGGTGCTGGTGGACGGCAGATCGGTACGCGTGATCCGCCGGCGGGAGACCATTGGCGATCTGCTTCGGGCGGAGAGCTGATCGCGGGTTCGGAGCAGGTTTAGGCTGGGAGGGTGTTAAGAAAAGCGCCCGCACGCTGAAATATTCCCGTCCGTCAAGCTGAACATGGCTGGGAATGCTAGGCTGGGTTGGTTAGCGCGTTTGCGCGGCGTGCTGTATGGCATGGCCCAAATGATCGGTTCAGCCTATCGGTTTCAGCCTGCGCTTTGCTAAATTCTTCCACAGCGCGTTCGAGTAAGCCTACATACCGCTGGCAGGTCTCGATTGCGTTTACGGTCTCCCCTCCAAGGGTGAAGTAATACACCTTCAGGCCCACTTGCGGTTCACCCCACGGTTCTCCGAATGATGGAGCATATGCAGCATGCAAAGCCGATGCAGTTTCGATCTTACTTAAGGGAACGTCCTCTAGTTGGTGTGCAACATCAGCACCTTTTCTGTGCACTTCATTTTTACGTTGTTTTCTCATCTGGTCGAGCAGTTCACGGTCGGCCTGGCCTTTCTTCCACTGACACCACCATCTTTGATCATCCTTTTCGAGGAAGTTCGTGACGCTTCGCGCCGCGCTTAGAAACGCACTCAGGTAAAATTCAACGTGCTCATGATCGAGGCGAGTGGAACGCCCAGATTGGATCATGTGGCTCAAAAAGAATTTTGCCTCGCGGAGCTTTTTCTGAATTCTTTCTATACCGATCTTGCGAAGCGACTTTTGTGGATTGGCGTTCATCTCACAAATCGTACCACCCCCTAGAGCGTGGGAAAGCATCGGTTGCGTGCGGATGCTGCGCCTATGGGATAGGTGTGACCTCTACGGTGGCATAGGCTGGCGCATCCGCTTGTAGCCGATTTTCAAACCCGCATGCAACCACCACTCGCGATACGTCCTTTGGTTTGAAGATTAAATTGCCGAACTTCCTCCACTCCCTTTGGAGGTAGTAGTTATCAGGGTGATCGTCTGGAAGATCAGCATCGAAGGGCTTGATGAAAGCGAGGAAGTTTTGCAGCAGCACGGTGTCTAACGCCAGCAGCGTGGCCTCGGGTGTCGCAGGTGGATCGCCAATAGCACGGCTGGGGAGTCGGCCTTTTACGCGATGATTCAAGACGTTGTGATGAAATGCCCGAAAAACTACCTCAATGTCGGATAGCAAGAGTCGTCCCCCGAACGCATTCCCATGATCGGACTTGCTGTAGGGAAAGTACAGCACTGGACGCGCTCCATAACGAAGCAGGTACTCGCGTTTGAACGATAAGCCGAACCTGCCGTACTTCTTCACGTGCAGAGGTAAATGATCGACCGGAATGTCGCAGTAGCAGGTTATCGTGGAAACCATCAATTTTCCATCGATCAACCGCTTCGTAAAGTCAATGTGGTGAGAGACCATTCCCCAGTCCGGCCGATGCGGTGGATGGGAGACACAGCCAGTACCTAACACTTTCAGCGGCGTTTGATAGTTCGCCTCATCATCGTCAGGAAACTGGCGACCAACAAAATGGAACAGTTCGCTCGACGTGTATGTACTCTTCACCTGCTGTTTGCAATGCTAGAGCGCTGCAGAAACGACCACATTCGTATCAATAACAAGCCGAAGCGGGATCATAACCTCTTTACCTTGCGAGCGGCTTTGATGATCTAATCGATCTGCCTTGAACTGAGCTTATTCGTACCTTTTTGTTTGGATTCCTTCCCGATGATTCGAAGAACCTCGGGTTCAGGAACGACGCGACGTACATAATCCCTGATGCTAAGTAACACTGCGCGCTGTCTGCCGCGCTTCTCGATGTCGTCCATAAACTCTCCAGTTCAAGCTATTTCTGCTCCACCGCATCCCATACGATCTTTCCTCCCACGATCGTTTTCAAAACCTTTACTTCGCGAATTTTCTCGGGAGGAATGGAAAAAATGTCGTCGCTCAGCAGGACCATGTCCGCCAGCTTCCCGGGCGTGATTGAGCCTTTCTGGTGTTCCTGAAATTCGGCGTAGGCGGAGCCCATGGTATAGGCTTCGACCGTTTCAGGGACGGTTAACTTCTGCTCGGGGAACCAGCCGTTGGGATTTTTGCCGTCGAGCGTGGCGCGGTTCACCGCAGCGTAGACGGTGAGCATGGGATTGAGCGGCGCAACATCCCAATCGGTACCGAGCGCGAGGCGCACGCCATGATTCAGGAAAGTGCGAAAAGCGTAAGTGCGGCTGGCGCGATCATGGCCGATTCGTCCCTCCGCCCAACGGCCGTCGTCGATTGCGTGATAAGGCTGGACGGAGGCGATCACGTGCACCTGGGCGAAACGGTCGAAGTCCTTGGCGGCCATGTGCTGCGCATGCTCGATGCGAAAACGGCGGTCGGCTTCGCCTTGAGCTTGCGTGATCTCAGAATAAATGTCGAGGATCATCGAAATGGCTTGATCGCCGATCGCGTGCGTGCAGAGCTGAAGGCCGGCGGCATCGGCTTTCATCATGCGGTCATGCATCAGCGACACCGGATGCATTTCGTCCGAAAGAATGCCGTGGTTGTTCGGCTGGTCATCAAAAGGTTGGAAAAAATAGGCGGTGGCTGATCCGAGCGAGCCGTCAGCGAAGGCTTTGACTGCGCCAATGCGAAGAAACGGCCCACCAAAGGCGTGCCTGATTCCGATCTTTGTCTGATCATCGACTTGGGTAATGAGTGGGGCGGCATAAATACGAGCCGTCAGCTCGCCGCGTTGCAGCAGTTCGGAATAGACGGCGATGTCTTCGTAGTCCGGATCCATGTTCTGCACGCTGGTGACGCCGAGCGAGGCGGCATGAGCCAGAGCGCGTTTCACAGCCGTTACACGCTGCTCGTGCGTGAGCGGCGGGATGACTTTGTTGACCAGATCCAAGGCCGCATCTTTTAAGGCGCCGGTCGGATTTCCTTGCGCGTCGCGGACGATGACTCCTCCGGGCGGATCGGGAGTCTTGGCTGTGACTCCAGCCAGCCGCAGTGCGACTGAGTTAGCTAGAGACATATGGCCGTCATAGCGGCTCACAAAAACCGGCGTTTCGGGTGCGACCGGATCGATTAGTTCTTTAGTGGGTAGCTTCGCGGGAGTCCATTTGGTTTCATCCCAGTCGCCTCCCATGATCCATTCGCCTTTCGGCGTTTGCTTGGCGCGTTCGCCGATGCGGCGGGCGAATTCCTCTGGGCTGGTGGCATCGTTCAACTGCACCGCGTCGAGAGCGAGGCCTCCGTTGACAAAATGCACATGCGAATCGTTAAAGCCGGGCAGGAGTAGCTTGCCTTCGGCATCGATCACGCGCGTGTTGGGGCCTCGCCAATTATTGACATCGGAATTGGAGCCGACCGAGACAATGCGATCGCCGAGGACTGCGACCGCTTGCGCGGCGGGATTGGATTTGTCTACCGTCCAGACTTTGGCGTTGGTGATGATGAGATCGGCAGCGGGACGGGATTGGGCAGCGGCGATTAGCGAGAAGATACAAGCGAGAACAGAAATCAGAGCCAGCGAGATGGTCTTCATCTTGTGTTGTTTAGTTTGGCATTCACGGGCGAGGACGCCCGTCCTCCATCGAGAATTCGGTTTTATCTTTGTCCCCATTTCAATTTGGTGCGCAGCACGTCGAAAAAGGTTCCGTGCGTATGCAGCAGTTTCACCTGGTATTGGGATTTGCGGCACTGGACGCGGTCACCGTCGAGCATGGGCATGCCCACTTGGCCGTCGACGCTCAGGTACGCTTCTTCCTCGCCAGTTCTGACCACAATTTCGATGGCCGACGTGTCGCGAACCACTAGAGCACGATGCGTAAGCGAGTGCGCAGATACTGGTGTAATCACGAATGCGTCGACCGACGGCATAAGAATGGGACCGCCGGCGGCGAGAGAATACGCCGTTGAACCAGTGGGCGTGGATACGATCAGGCTGTCCGCTTGATAGCTCGAAACAAAGTTGCCGTCGATGTAGACATCGCAGTGGTTCAGGCGCGCGATTGTGCCTTTGCCCACGACGACATCGTTGAGCGCATCATACTGCGCGATTTGCGAATCTTTTCGAACCAGTTCGCAATGCACCATGGAGCGCGTTTCTACATTGCAGCAGTTCTTTTCAATTTCCTGCAGGGTGGGGTACAGATCATCGAGTGGCACTTCAGTGAGAAATCCCAAAGAGCCGAGGTTCACTCCCAGCACCGGAATGCCAGCTTTGGATACGGCGCGCGCGGCTGACAGCAAAGTTCCATCACCACCGAGGACGACGACGAAGTTTAGTGGGCGATTGCCCATCTCCTCGCGGGTTAGAACATCGATCCCGTGGGCATAAGGTGCGGTTTCGGGATCCACAACAAGCGTGTAGCCGCGCTCGCGAAACCACGCGAGCAATTGGGGGACAATCTTCGCAATTTCGGGCTTCCCCGGCTTGGAAATGATTCCGGCCGATTTGGCGCTTGCGGTCATGTGAAGAGGGAATTGTACAGAAAATCTTTAGAAAAGCTTTAACCACAGAGGCCACAGAGGGGCACAGAGAATTCAGAACACGCCGAAGAGCAGAAATTCGCGGTTGCCTTCGGCGCCGAGAATCGGCGAGTCGATCACGTCAGTCTTTGTGAAACCCAAGCCTATGATCTCCTGGCGAACCTTCTCGACGGCTGCTAACCGCGCCGCTTCGTTACGTACAATTCCGCCCTTTCCAACTTGCTCCCGGCCGACTTCGAATTGAGGTTTGACCAGAACGACGATCTTCCGGCCACTGCGCTCAGATGGGCTCTGAGGGAACGCGGCGGCAACTACTGCGGGCAACACGAGGGTGGCGGAGATGAATGAAACATCCATCGCGATGAAATCAATAGATTCGCTGATCTGTTCCCGAGTGAGATAACGGGCATTGGTTTTTTCCAGCAGGCGGACGCGCGGATCCTGACGAAGCCGAAAATCAATTTGACCGTGACCGGTATCAACGGCGATCACGCGAGCGGCGCCGTGTTGCAGAAGGCAATCGGTGAATCCGCCGGTCGAAGCGCCGACATCGAGGCAAATTTTTCCGGTGACGTCAATCTTCCAATGCTCGAGAGCCTTCTCCAGTTTCAGGCCACCGCGGCTGACGTATTTCAAATCTTCTCCCAACAGCCGTACTTCTGCTTCCCGCTCGACCGGCGCGCCAGATTTCTCGATTTTTTGCCCATTGACCAGAACTTTGCCGGCGAGAATCAGGGATTGGGCGCGCTCACGCGAACCTGCCAGCCCGCGTTCCAGCAGCAATTTATCCAAGCGGAGTTTCAAATCGTTTTCCCAGGATGACGTCTACCACTAAAGTGCCAGCAACCAAGCCAGTGCAAGGTGCTGAACCTACTCTGGATAAATTACTTACGGACGTACTTTCCTGCTTTTCCACAGAATCTTGCACCGGAGTGTTGAAAAGTTTGCAGCGACAGAAACGATTGTCGTACCGCTGCAGTCCATGGATCGAACAAAACAAAATTCGCACCTCAAGTACGTCCGTTGTACCAAGTTCAGAACGCATCCGCAGCCGAAGTCTGATGTCAGACGGAATTGTGGAAGACGGGAAGACGCTGGGATTCTCGGCACAGATGCCGCAGAGGTCCACGCTTCATCCGAGACTGGTTACTGGCTCGGTCCGCCGCAAAACCAAGCATGTGATGTCATCGTGCTGGCGGGCATTCCCGACAAACATGTCTACGGCGCCCATCACATCATGAATCGTATCGGAGGCCCGACCATTCTCCTGTAAAAGCGGAAGGAGGCGGCTTTCTCCAAAATCCTCGCCCGACGCGTTCTCGGCCTCGACCAGGCCATCGGTAAATACGAACAGGGTATCGCCCTTACGCAGTTGGACGATTGCACATTCGTATTGCGCAGCTTCACTAATGCCAAAGGGAATCCCGCCGCACTCCAAGCGTTCTACCTGACCTGACAGACGGCGCAGCACCGGGGGGTTATGGCCCGCATTAATGTACGTGAGCTGCCCACTGGTAGCGTCCAGTTCTGAGATGAAGGCAGTGGTGAAACGACGTCCGCCCTGGCTGTTGGTGCAGGCATAGCGGTTCAAGGCAGGGACGTGCTCAACCAGCGGAGTTGGGGTTGAAGACAGCGTGCGCAAGCTCGCCTGGAAGCTGGCCATCAGCAACGCCGCAGGGATACCCTTACCGGCCACGTCTGCAACAGCCAGCAACACACTCTCTTTGGCGCCATCGCAGGAGCGCGTGACAACGTCGTAGTAGTCGCCGGCCACAGTGTTCGCCGGGCGAGTCACGAACGCAACGTCGAAGCCGGGAATCGCCGGCGGCACTTCCGGTACCAGCCAATTCTGGATTTCACGCGCAATCTCCAGATCGCGCTTCATGGTCACCCGGTCGGCAATCTCCAGCACGAGCAGCAGTAAGAGCAGGACGGCAGCGAAACCCGACCCGAAAGTAACAACCGTCAAATGGCCATTTTGCGACTCGACCTCGAACGTGGGCAACACCAGGAATAGAAGGGCAAGCAGCAAGATCACGCGGCGGGCCGGCGAAAGCTTCATCACCACGGACCAGAAAAATGCCTTGACCGTCTGCCAACGCTGATGCCGAGGCGGAAGCTGCTCCTCGCGTCGGACTACGTCCCGCGAGTAGAGCTGGTAGCTGGAGCGCGCGTCCGCCCTAAAGCTCGCCCAGAGCTCCTGCAGGGCTAATCCCTCCGTGACACGTTCCCAGAACTCGTGGGCACGGCGAAACCTTCTCCGCGGGCCACCACCTTCGGTCGGAGGCGCCGTAGCCGTTTGCGGGGCGCTCGCTGGCATGTTGCGATTATATTAAGATTACTTCGCCATGTCTTTGACAGCCGTCCAATTGCAGGAGCCCTCAGTAGCGCTGCGACAGAACTGGCATCATTTGCTGATAGTGTGGGCCGTGAGCCTCACACAACCACTCCTAGGATCCACCTACTACCTGCTGGGCGCGACATCTCCAACCGATCCATTGCGGCAAAAATTCCGATTGGTCAGTGGCTTGGCGACCGAAGTTGTTGCACTACTAGTGCTCTGGTATGTGATTCGGCAACAGGGTAGAACATGGCGAGATCTTGGATGGAATTTCAGAGTTGGGGATGTTCCATCAGGAATTGGGCTGCTAATCCTTGCCAGTCTAACGAGGTGGATGGTCTGGATCCCCATGCAGATCTTTTACCGATCGTATTCAGGGCATTTTGTAGAACCCAAGTCGCTAAATTCAGCGTTCGGATTCGGAATCTCAGCTCTGTCGGTTACCTTTATTTTGTTGAACCCTGTCTTTGAAGAATTAATTGTTCGCGCCTACACCATGTCTGAGGTGATCCGTTTGGGCGGAAGCGGCTGGTTGGCGGTTTTTATCAGCGTCGCTTTACAGATGAGTTATCACCTATACCAGGGAGCCGCTCGTGCCTTCGATATCGCGATCATCTTCGCCGTGTTCTCGATTTATTATGTGCGCACTCGCCGTGTCATGCCTCTCATTTTGGCTCACCTCGGCTACGATTTGCATGCCCTGTTGGCCCCCAGGTTTTGAGCTTCAAATCATTCGGAGTCAAAAATACTGAAGCCGCCCTCGTGGGCGGCTTCTCTTAAAATCACTGGCCCGATCCTACGTGGCCACTTCTTCCAGCAATTTCTGATCGATATCAAAATTCGAGTGTACGTTCTGCACGTCGTCGTGTTCTTCGAGCGCTTCGACCAGGCGGATCATCTGCGTTGCCTGCTGGCCTTCGAGCTTGATGTAATTTTGCGGAATCATGGCAACGCTGGAAGACGTCGGAGTGATACCGGCTTTCTTGACCGCTTCCAGCACGGCTTCATAAGACGAAGGATTGGTGAGGACTTCCCAGTTCTCGCCATCATCGCGCAGATCATCGGCGCCGGCGTCGAGCACAATGCCCATGAGATCGTCCTCTTTCGCCAGTGACTTTGGAACCACGATGTCGCCTTTTTTGTGGAACATCCAGGAGACGGCTCCGGCTTCAGCCATATTTCCGCCGTTTTTGCCGAAGACGTGGCGGATTTCGCTGACTGTGCGATTGCGATTATCGGTGTTGATGTCGATGAGCAGCGCTACTCCGCCCGGACCGTAGCCCTCAAGGGAGAATTCTTCGTATGTTGCGCCGGGTAACTCGCCTGTGCCGCGCTGAATGGCGCGTTTGATGTTATCGGCAGGCATGTTTTCGGCTTTGGCGGCGGCAATTGCGGTTCTCAGGCGCGGATTGGTATCAGCATCTCCGCCGTTTTTCGCGGCGATGCTGATTTCCTTAATAAGGCGAGTAAAAATCTTGCCTCGCTTGGCGTCGAGCGCGCCCTTTTTATGCTTAATTGTGGCCCATTTTGAATGGCCGGACATGGGTATACCTCGTATCTAATGAACTTTGATGGCGCTGATCGCAGTAAGTTGGGCTCGCCCGTAAGAGGAGATCACAGGATGCCTCGAAACCGTGCAGGCGAAAAGGGATTATAGCATGGTGGCAGGGCGGAGAGAGGCTGTTCCTCGGTAATGGGTAGTAGCTGCTTTGAACTTCGTGACATCAGGCAGCCCGGATGAAGATTGGATTCACGAATATGTAATGAATGGTTCCATGCTTATCGGTAAATTCGAGTTCGGCTCTTCCGTCCTCCTCGTACCCGACTAGGAGTACTTGCTTTCCGACAACCTCGACTATTGCAGTTTGGTCTTCCCTGGGTAATCCCTCTAAGAGTCCAGGGGGAACTACGGTCAGAACCACAGAATCTCCCGGCTTTGGATTCACGCTGCCGCTCCGTGCTGCGCTTTCACCACAACCCGTTCCTCGGTACTGATCTAATTTAGATCACCACCCGTTCCTCGGTAATCATCGCCAAATCATGCGCTTCCCGTATAATAGCCGTTTCATGCCCAGATATTCGATCGTTGTACCCCTGCACAATGAGCAGGAGAATGTGACCGATCTCTATGACCGCCTGAAAGCGGTGATGGAGATCAATGGCGAGAGCTTCGAAATTGTGCTGGTTGACGACGGGTCAACTGACCGAAGCTTTCATTTGTTGCGCGAGATCGCGGCGGTGGATAGCCGTGTAACGGTGGTAAGACTTCGCCGCAACTTCGGCCAGACTTCCGCGCTGGCAGCTGGCTTTGACCATGCGCGCGGCGAGTACATTATCGCCATGGATGGCGATCTGCAACACGATCCGGCCGACATCCCGATTTTTCTGGAGAAGATTTCCGAGGGTTACGACATTGTGAGCGGCTGGCGCAAACAGCGGATTGACAATCTCTGGCTGCGCCGCATTCCATCGCGCTGCGCCAATTGGCTGATGGCCAAATTAAGCGGCGTAGACATTCACGATTTTGGCACGACCTTCAAAGCGTATCGGAGGGACATTCTTGAACAGATTCCTTTATATGGGGAGCTGCACCGCTTTATTCCGGCGCTGGCTTCCTGGCATGGGGCGTCGATTGTAGAAGTCCCGATTCGCAACGTGCACCGCGAGCGGGGCAATTCGCACTACGGAATTTCGCGGACATTCCGCGTGTTTTTCGATCTGATTACGATTCGCTTCTTATTGCGGTATCTCTCCCGCCCGCTTCATTTCTTCGGCACGGTTGGGATGCTGAGCATTCTCTCTGGTTCTGGGGTCGCGGGCTGGCTGCTGGCGCAGAAATTTCTGAAGCACTCCGAAGTCATGGCACAGCACGGCCCGCTGATGTTGTTCGCATCCGTGCTGCTGCTGGCTGGCTTCAATATGCTGGCGATTGGTCTGCTGGGCGAAATGCAGGTGCGGCATTATCATGAACCTACTCGCCGGGCGCCCTATTCGGTTGACCGCGTGCTTCGCGCTCAAAGCGAAGAGCACAGCGTTTCGGAATAAAAGCTCTTAACCGCAAAGTTCGCAGAATTCGCAAAGAGCGCAAAGACAAAGAGATCACTTTCCGAACGCCTCTTTGTTCACCACGTAGGGCATCTTCGTAATATCTCCGCCGTAATTGCGTTCGAGGACGTCAATCAGCCCTTGCACACAACGGCCTGCCATGCCCTTATTAGGATCAGTCGAGAGCCGAGTGATCTTTCCGGCGCTGGCGAAATGCGGATACAGCCGGCAGCGATCTTCAATTGCTGGATCGCGTAGGGGAGAATCCGCCGGCAATGGTTCTTTCTCGTAAACATCGAGAGCAGCACCGGCAATCCAGTTTTCTTTGAGAG
>Ga0137403_10004628_pt1 | contig 16169 bp, 20 predicted proteins | sample CZOMad2_1_16fung_FD_122057 | JGI IMG/M metagenome (GOLD analysis project Ga0137403, IMG submission 122057) | Vadose zone soil fungal communities from Angelo Coast Range Reserve, California, USA - CZOMad2_1_16fungal (Hybrid Assembly) | ecosystem: Environmental > Terrestrial > Soil > Vadose zone... | reverse complement strand
CCCTCCGCCTCTCCCGGGTCGTTCCTGCTCCTGGAGGCGGTGTTCGAGACGAGCCGTGCCGCTTTCGGGTTCCTCGGCGAGCGGGGACTCCGGGCCGAGATCCTGGGCGATCGCGCGGCGCGCACGCTGCTCTGCGCGCAATGCGATCGCGAGCTGCCGCGGCTCGGCGAAGCCCTCTGCCCGCGCTGCGCGCTCGAGTCGCCCGGCGGCGCGGTGTGCGGCAGGTGCCTCACCCAGTCGCCGGCCTACGATGCGACGCAAGCCGCATTCGCCTACGATTTTCCCGCCGATGCGCTCGTGCACGCGCTCAAGTTCCGCGGCGAATTGGCGCTCGCGCCGCTGCTCGCTTCTTTTCTCGCCGACAAGGTGCGCGGCGAGCGCGTCGATCATGTCGTGCCGGTGCCGCTGTCGACCGAGCGCCTGCGCCAGCGCGGCTACAACCAGGCCGTGGAAATCGCGCGCCACCTGCGCAACGACGCTCTCGCGCTCACGCTCTGCGAACGCACCCGGGACGCGCCGCCGCAGATCGAGCTGCCTTACGACCAGCGCCAGCGCAACGTGCGCGGCGCCTTCCGCTGCAGCCGGACGCTCGCGGGGGCGAGGATCGCCGTGGTCGACGACGTGATGACGACCGGGGCGACGCTCGACGAGCTAGCGCGTACGCTCAAGGCCGCCGGCGCGGCGCATGTGCAGAACTGGGTCGTCGCCCGTACGCTTCCCCATGCTTGATATCGTCCTCGTCGAACCCGAGATCCCGCCGAACACCGGTAACGTGATCCGGCTCGCCGCCAACACCGGGGCGCGCCTGCACCTCGTGAAGCCGCTCGGCTTCTCGCTCGACGACAGGCAGCTCAAGCGCGCCGGGCTCGATTACCGCGAACATGCCTCGCTCGCGGTCCACGAGAATTGGGCTCAGTTCGCGAGTCAAATGGACGGGCGCCGGATGTTCGCCTTCGCGACCGGCGGCGAGCGCTTATTCACCGACGTGCGCTACGCGCGCGACGATGTGCTTGTTTTCGGCAAGGAGGCCAGCGGCCTTTCGTGCTCCATCGTGAAGACCTTTCCGCCGGACCGGTGCCTGCGCCTGCCAATGCGTCCCGGTAATCGCAGCATCAATCTTTCCAACGCCGTGGCGATTGCCGTGTTCGAAGCTTGGCGTCAGCTCGGCTATGCGGGCAGCGAAGATGCGGGCTAGCACGCTCGCCATCTTTCTTCTGGCCGCCTGCGCTCCCGCCGTCTACCGCGAGCCCGGCGACGTCGCTACGGCGACGCTGCGAATCGAGAACCAGGGTCCGGCGCTCTTCGGCTACGAGCTCGAAGCCGATACCTATGAGGACGCGGCTGCGTGTGCTGGCCGTCTGCGTGTGGCGAGCGCAAAGGTCCTGCCCCGCGGCGTCGCGCATACCGTGCGCGTCGCGGCCGGAACGGATTTCACGCTGACGTTAAGGGGCATCGGCGGCGGCCCCTCGCGCAGCGATTCCTGCGCTCTCGCCGGGACGTTCAAGCCGATTGCCGGAGAGCGCTACGCGGCCCTATTTCGAGTCGACGAGCGCAGATGCGAGATTCTTTTTCTGCGCCAGCAAAGCGGGACTGGGGGCGCGCGCCGTTATGTACGCGAGGCGAGTCACCGCCCGCGTACCGAGCCGGACTGCCTCTAGCGCTCCATCTTGGATTCGCGCGCGAGCAGGCGCTCGACCGCGGCCGCCGGCGTGAGCTTCCCCGCGAGCACGGCGCTCACCGCCTCGGTCACCGGCATTTCCACGCCGTGCTCGCTTGCGATGCGTGCCGCTTCCTTCGCCGAGCACACGCCTTCAGCCACATGGCCCAGGGCACCGACGACATCCTTCAATGGTCGGCCGCGCGCGAGCTCGATGCCGACGCGTCGATTGCGTGACAGGTCGCCGGTCGCCGTCAGGATCAGGTCGCCGGCGCCGGCAAGTCCCATGAACGTTTCCGGCTGCCCGCCGAGCGCCATGCCGAGTCGCGCGATCTCGGCGAGCCCGCGCGTAATGAGCGCCGCACGCGCGTTCAACCCGAGGCCGAGGCCGTCGGAGATACCCGCCGCGATCGCCATCACGTTCTTCACCGCGCCGCCGATCTCTACGCCGACAAGGTCCGCGCTGTAGTACACGCGCATGCGGCCGCCATGCAGCGTCGTGGCGGCTTCGCGCGCAAACGCCGCATCGCGCGAGGCGAGCGTGAGCGCGCAAGGCAAGCCGCGAGCGACTTCTTCGGCGAACGAGGGACCGGAAAGCGCGCCGTAGCGCGCTTTGCCGCCCAACGTAGCGGCGGCAATCTGGTGCGGCAGCTCGCCGCTGCCCACCTCGAATCCTTTGCAGAGCCAAACGAGCGGCGCCGAGCCGCCGAGCTGCTTGAGGAGTTCGCGCAGTCCCGCGACCGGGGTCGCGGCGAGCAGAAGCTGCGCATCGCGCACCGCGTCCGCAAGATCTGCGGTGACCTTTACGGTCGAGGGAAGCTCGAACCCGGGTAGATAGCGCGCGTTGCGCCGCGTGCTCGCGATGCTTGACGCTTGCCCCGCATCGCGCGCCCACAACGTCACTTCAAGCCGCGCGGCGAGCACGCAGCTGATCGCGGTGCCCCAGGCGCCAGCGCCGAGCACCGCAATACGCATGTCAGTTCCGCGCGACTTCGTAGCGCGGGCCGGGCTGCGTCGGCGCCGCGTTCTGCTGCTGCTGGAGGTAGAGCGCTTCGAAGTTGAGCGGCGCGAGAATCACCGGCGGAAAGCCGCCGCGCGAAATCATGTCGGAGATGGTCTCGCGGAGATAGGGATAGATGAGCGTCGGGCAGGCGATGCCGAGGAGCGGCCCCAGATCCTGCGGCTGCGTGATGCGCAGCTGGAAGATGCCGGCCTGCCGCGCTTCCGCGAGGAAGAGCGTGCGCTCGCCGACGGTGGCCGTGACCGTGGCGGTCACCGTCACTTCATAGTGGCCCTCGCTGAAATTCTCCGCGCTGGTGTTGATCTGCACCTCGAGCTGCGGCTGCACCTGCTCGAGGAAGATCTTCGGCGAATGCGGGATCTCGAGCGACATGTCCTTCACGTAGATCTTTTCGATCTGGAAGGTCCCGGGCTGTGCCTGCTGGGGCTGCTGCGGCAGCGGCTGCGCGTCGCTCATGAGGTCGCTTTCAAGAGTGGATCGAGACCGCCCTGGCGGTCGAGGTCGTACAGATCGTCGCAGCCGCCGATATGGCGCGCGCCGATCCAGATCTGCGGCACCGTGCGCCGGCCGCCGCTCTTCTGCATCATCTCGGCGCGCCGCGCGGGCTCGAGGTCGACGCGCACTTTTTCGATCGCGGCGCCTTTCTCGAGCAGCAAGCGCTCCGCGGACTGGCAGAACGGGCACGCCGCCGTGCAATACATGAGCACTTTCAACCCTACTTCTCCACGGGCAAGCCGGCCTGCTGCCAAGCCGCGATGCCGCCGGAAAGGTTCGCGACGCGCGTGAAGCCTTGCTTCTTCAGCGCCGCGAGCGCCTTGGCCGAGCGCTCACCGCCGTCGCAGTACACGATCACCGGCCGCGCCTTGCGTTTAGCAAGGTCCGCGCCGGACGCATCGAGCCGAGCGAGCGGCAGGTTCTTCGCGCCGAGCACGTGACCCGAGGCGAACTCGTTCGCCTCGCGCACGTCCACCACGAGCGCTTCCTCGCGGTTGATCAGGTGCGTCGCCTGCGTGGTGCTGACCCACGGACCGCCGGTCGTGCGACGCACGAGCGGCCAGAGCAGCATCCCGCCGGAAACCAGCGCGACGCCGACCATCAGCTTTTCCTTCCACAGAAAATCGAGGACGGTGATATCCACTGCGCGAGTGTGCTTTGCCGAAACAGTTGAGAGTGGAACGCGACATTATAATTGACCGAGATGCACAAGCTCGTCCTCCTGCGCCACGGCGAATCGGCGTGGAACCGGGAAAACCGCTTCACCGGCTGGACCGACGTCGATCTTTCGACGGCGGGAATCGAAGAAGCGCGCGCCGCGGGACGGCTGCTCAAGTCCGCGGGCTTCGAGTTCGACGTCGCCTTCACGTCGGTGCTGAAGCGCGCCATTCGCACGCTGTGGCTTACGCTCGATGAGCTCGACCGGCTGTGGCTGCCGGTGGAGAAAGACTGGCGGCTGAACGAGCGCCACTACGGCGCGCTGCAAGGCCTCAACAAGGCGGAGATGGCCGCGAAGTTCGGCGAGCAGCAGGTGCTCACGTGGCGGCGCAGCTACGACATTCCGCCGCCGGCGCTCGAAGCGAGCGATCCGCGCTACGAAGCGAAGGATCCAAGGTATGCCGGCGTCGACGTGCCGCGCACGGAGTGCCTGAAGGACACGGTGGCGCGCGCGGTTCCGTACTGGAATTCGACGATCGCCCCCGCGATCCGCGCCGGGCGCCGCGTGCTCGTCGCCGCGCACGGCAACTCGCTGCGCGCGATGGTGAAGCACCTCGACCGCATCGCGGACGCGGACATCGTCGGGCTCAACATTCCCACCGGCATGCCGCTCGTCTACGAGCTGGATGAGGGCCTGCGTCCCGTGAAGCACTACTACCTCGGCGACGCCGCGGAAGTCGCGCGGCGCATCGCCGCAGTTTCGGCGCAAGGCAAGGCCAAGGTCTGAGGCGCACGCTCTGTCTCGTGGCTGCGTGTGCGGCGCTCGTCGCACAGGCGGCCCCGGGCGAGCAGGATCTGGAGCGGCTCCGCGGCCGCATCGGCGCCTTGCAGGAAGCCCTCGAGCAGAAGGAGGCCGCCCGCGTCGAAGCGCGCGATGCCTTGCGCGAATCGGAGCGCGCCATCTCGAATGCCAATCGCACGCTCGCCGCCCTGCAGCGGGAAAGCCGGGAGCTGCAGGGCGATGCCGCGCGTTTGGCCGGGCGACGCAAAGCGCTGGAGAAAGCGCTCGGCGAGCGACAGGCCGCGGTGGAGCGCGTCCTTCTGGCCCGGCAGGCGCTCGCGGCGCCGGATGTGCTGCGCGCGACGCTCTCCGGCGACGATCCGGCGGATTTCGGCCGGCGCCTGGTCTACGTCGGCTATGTCTCGCGCGCAGCCGCCGCGCTCCTCGCGGGCTACCGCGCCGACCTGGAGGCGCTCGCCCTCCTGCAGCGCGATGCGCAAGTCAAGCGCGAGCGCCTGCGCGCAGTGGAGCAGGCGAGCCGCGCCGACCGGAGCCGCATCGTGCGCGAGCGCGAGGCACGCCGCCGGGTGCTGGCCCGCACCTCGGGCGAGATCCGCAAGAATCGTCGCCAGATCGACGTCCTGCGCGCCGACGAAGCGCGGCTTTCGCGGCTCATCGAAGGCCTGGGCCGGCTCCTGGCGCGCGTGGAATCGGTTCCTGAAAAAAGTTCACAAGCCGAGTCTTTCTCCAGCCTGCGCGGAAAGCTGAGGTTGCCTGTCAGGGGGGAACTGACCGGCCGCTTCGGCGCTCCAAGGGGAGCAGGCGGCATCGAGGCAAAGGGCGTTTTCATCCGCGCGCGGGAGGGCGAGCCTGTCCGGGCCGTGGCACGCGGCCAGGTGGTCTACGCCGACTGGATGCGGGGCTTCGGGAATCTCTTGATCGTGGACCACGGCGAGAACTATTTGTCGGTTTATGCAAACAACGAGTCGTTGCTGAAGACCGTGGGCGAGGTGGTCACCACGGGCGATACGCTCGCCACCACAGGGGCGAGCGGTGGCAACGAGGAAACGGGTTTATACTTTGAACTGCGGCACTTAGGCCGCGCTTTTGATCCGCTGCGCTGGGTCAAGTTGAAATAGGCATTCCCCGACATGCAAAAACTCCGCTCATTCGGCTTCATCCTCGTCGGCGCCGTCGCCGGCGTGCTGATCAGCCTCAATTTCCAAGCGATCGCGGACCGCGCCGCGCGCGCGCCGCTGCCGATCGAGGAGCTGCGGGCGTTCACCGAAGTGTTCGGCGCGATCAAGACGAACTATGTCGAGCCGGTCGAAGACAAGAAGCTCATCACCGAAGCCATCAACGGCATGCTGACGGGCCTCGATCCGCACTCGGCCTATCTCGACCAGGAAGCCTTCAAGGAGCTCCAGGTCGGCACGCAGGGCCAGTTCGGCGGCCTCGGCATCGAGGTCGGCATGGAAGACGGCTTCGTCAAGGTGATCTCGCCGATCGAGGACACGCCGGCGTTCAAGGCCGGCGTCAAGCCCGGCGACCTGATCGTCAAGCTCGACGAGACGCCGGTGAAGGGCATGACGCTCACCGATGCCGTGAAGAAGATGCGCGGCAAGCCGAACACGCAGATCACGCTGACCATCTCCCGCAAGGGCGAAACCGTCCCGATCGTGGTGACGCTGACGCGCGCCATCATCCGCGTGCAGAGCGTGAAGTCGAAGATCATCGAGCCGGGCTATGTCTGGGTGCGCGTGTCGCAGTTCCAGGAGGCGACCGCCGAGAACCTCGTGAAGCAGCTCGATGCGCTGTTCAGGGCAGGGCAGGTGAAAGGCCTGGTCCTCGACCTGAGGAACGACCCCGGCGGCCTCCTGCACGGCGCGGTGGCGGTCTCGTCGGCGTTCCTGCCGGCCAAGTCGCTCATCGTGTCGACCGACGGCCGCGCCGAGGATGCGAAGAAGAAGTTCTTCGCCACGCCGGACGACTACGTGCGCGGCAGCCGCGGCGAGGACGTGCTGAAGAGCATTCCAGCGGCGGTGAAAACCGTGCCGATGGTGGTGCTGGTGAACGGCGGCTCGGCGTCTGCCTCCGAGATCGTCGCGGGCGCGCTGCAGGACGCGAAGCGCGCCAAGGTGATCGGCACGCAGACCTTCGGCAAGGGCTCGGTGCAGACCATCATGCCGCTCGGCAACAACACCGCGATCAAGCTCACCACCGCGCGCTACTACACGCCGAGCGGGCGCTCGATCCAGGCCCTCGGCATCACGCCCGACATCCTGGTCGAGGATCCGACCGACACGCTCACGCGCGTGCGCGAGGCCGACCTCGAGCGCCATCTTGAGAACGGCAAGGCCGAGATGAAGAAAGAACTCGAGAAGGGCAAGGAAGCCACGCCGCGCGTGCGCACCGTGCCCGCGCCGTCGCCGAGCGAGCTCAAGCCGGCGGAATTCGGTTCGAAGGAAGACTTCCAGCTCTCGCAGGCCGTCGCGTTCCTCAAGGGCGAGCCGGTGAAGAGCCAGGCGCCGACGGTCGCGCAGAACACCACCGCCAAACCCGCGAATTAATCAGCAGCTTCTCCGCGTTCTATAGACGATCAGCAGCTTCTCCGTTACAGCCGCCACATCCTCCTCGATGAAATCGGGGTGGAAGGCCAGGAGAAGCTGCGTGCGGCCAAAGTTCTCGTCATTGGCGCAGGCGGGCTCGGTTGCCCTGCCGCGCTGTACCTTGCGGCGGCTGGCGTAGGACGCCTGTCCCTCGCCGACTCCGACACCGTCGAGCTCACCAACCTGCAGCGCCAGATCCTGTATCGCGCCGATTCGGTCGGCACCCAGAAGGCCGCCGCCGCCAGCAGCGCACTGCGCTCGATCAACCCCGATGTCGACGTGGTGCCGATCGCAGCGCGCGTCAAGGCCGGCGAGCTGGATACGCTCGCGGCGCAATGCGACGTCGTGCTCGACTGCTCGGACAACTTCGCCACGCGCCACGCCGTGAACCGCGCCTGCGTGCAGCATCGCAAGCCGCTCGTCTCCGGCGCGGCGATCCGCTTCGATGCCCAGGTGATGGTCTTCGACCTGCGCAAGCCCGCTGCGCCGTGCTACGCGTGCCTCTTCCCCGAGGATGCGCAGGTCGAGGAAGTGCAGTGCTCGCAGATGGGGGTGTTCGCCCCGCTCACCGGCATGGTCGGCGCCATCCAGGCAATGGAAGCGATGAAGCTCATCGTCGGCACCGGCCAATCGCTGAGCGGACGGCTGCTCCTGATCGACGCCAATGCGGCCGACTGGCGCACCGTCAAGGTGGCCAAGGATCCGGGCTGCCGCACCTGTGGGCCGAGAAGCGGCGTCCGCTAGGCCAGCAGGTATTTGCGCTGCGCGCTGAAGCTGTCGCTCGGCTTGCGCGCGAAGCCGCTCTTGCCGAACTGGTGCATGCAGCCGATCGAATAGCGCAGGATTGCCGCCGCGCGCGCCGCGGCGTCGCCGTCCTCGGCGGTGCGCAGCGACTGCTTGAGCGTCGCTTCGAAGCGGTCGAAGAACTGGTTCATGCGCACCTGCAGCCGCTCGTGCTCGCCGACCAGCGCGTCGCCCGTCATGACGCGCACCATGCCGGGGTTCTTCTCGGCGAACGCGAGCAGCATCTCGGTCAGCTTCTCGACCTGCTTGCGGCCGTCGGCCTCGTCCTGCGTGATGCGGTTGGCGAGCGTGAAGACCGAGTTCTCGATGAACTCGATCAGGCCTTCGTACATCTGTGCCTTGGAGGCGAAGTGGCGGTAGAGCGCCGCTTCCGAGACGCCGAGGCTTTCGGCCAGCGCGGCGGTGGTGATCTTCTCCCACTTCGGCGCCTCGAGCATCTGCGCGAGCGCCTTCAGGATTTCGAGCTTCCGTTCGCCTTTGGCGCGGGGCATGGGAGGGGAGTGGATTCTAAGCCGAGCTTCCGCGGAAAACCAAGCGCGGCAGCTCGATCACCGATGCGATGCGCAAATCGACGTAAGGCACGCGGCGCCGTTCGCTCGACACCCACACCGTCGACATGCCGAGCCGGTGCGCCGCGCGCAGGTTCTCGGGCGCATCGTCGATGAACGCGCAGCGATGCGGATCGAGGTGATGCTTGCGCAGCAGGTAGTAGAAGCCGTGCAATGCGGGCTTGCCGCGGTAGCGCGCATCCTCGATGCTGTAGACGCCGTCGAAGTACCGCTCGAGGCCGATCGCGCGCAGCACCTGTCCGACGTAGTGCCGCGGCGCGTTCGAGAAGACGAACTTGGTGCCGCCGAGCAGCTTGAGCGCGTGCTTCAGCGCGTTCTCGTGCACCACCATGTCAGCGAGCTCCGGGAAGACGTGCGTCTCGCGCAGGAAATGCCGCGGATCCGCGCCATGGTGGCGCATGAGGCCGTTCAGCGTGGTGCCGTAGGTGCGCCAGAAGCTCTGGCGGATCTCGTTCGCGCCTGCCTCGTCGACGTTGAAGTAGCGCCTGAGATAGGCGTTGATCTGCTCGTGCATCGACGGAAAGATGTGCGCACGGGCGTCGTGCAGCGTGTTGTCGAGGTCGAAGATCCACACGCGCCGCGACGGCGGCAGACGCGCAATACGCACCTTATTTGCTGCGGATGAGGGTGCCGACGCCCTGGTCGGTCAGAACTTCCAGAAGCAGCGCGTGCGGCACGCGGCCGTCGATGATGTGCACGCTCTTCACGCCATTGCGCGCCGCGTCGAGCGCCGAGCCGATCTTCGGCAGCATGCCGCCCGAGATGACGCCCTTGTTGACCAGGTCGTCGATCTTCTTCGGTGTGAGGCCGGTGAGGAGCTTGCCCTGCTTGTCCAGCACACCGGGCGTGTTGGTCATGACCACCAGCTTCTCGGCCGCCAGGATCTCGGCGAGCTTGCCGGCGACGAGGTCGGAGTTGATGTTGTAGGTCGTGCCGTCGGCGCCGGTCCCGATCGGCGCGACCACCGGGATGAAGCCGCCGGCCTCGAGCGCCTGGATCACCGCCGGATCGATCGACTGCACCTCGCCCACCTGGCCGAGATCGATGTGACCGTTCTCCTTCGAGGGCAGCAGCATCTTGCGCGCGCGGATGAACGCGCCGTCCTGACCCGTGAGGCCGACCGCCTTGCCGCCGGCCTGGTTGATCAACTCGACGACTTCCTTGTTCACCTGCCCGCCCAGCACCATCTCGACGATGTCCATGGTCTCGGCGTCGGTGACGCGCATGCCCTGGACGAATTCGCCCTTCTTGCCGAGCTTGGTGAGGAGCTGCTCGATCTGCGGGCCGCCGCCGTGCACGATCACCGGATTCATGCCGACCAGCTTCAGCAGCACGACGTCGTAGGCGAAGTCGCGCTTCAGCTCCTCGTCGGTCATCGCGTTGCCGCCGTACTTCACCACGATGGTCCTGCCGTGGAAGCGCTGGATGTAGGGCAGCGCCTCGGCGAGGATGCGGGCCTTCTCGGCCGCCTGCGGATTGTGGTTGAAAGGCGCGTTCACCTGCGCTGCATTCTACAAATATAAAGGGCCAGCGTCGCTGACGCCGGCCCTGCATTGCTGCGGCTTGACGTTACTGGATCGAGATCTGCTTGCGCTGCGCGGCCGCCTTTTTGGGCAAGGTGAGCTCAAGCAAGCCGTCGCGGAACTTCGCTTCGGCCTTGGTCTCGTCGACTTCCTGCGGCAGCGTAAAGCTGCGGCTCACCTTGCCGAACACGCGCTCGGTATGCAACACGCGCTCGTCCTTGCTGGCCTCTTTCTCGCGCTTCACCTCGGCTTCGAGCGTCACCTGCGCGCCGTCGATGCCGACGTGGATGTCGTCCTTCTTGACACCCGGCAGCTCGGCGGTGACCAGGTAGGCGCCGTTTTTCTCGGCCACGTCCACCTTCGCCCGCGGCAGTTGGCCGAGCTCGGCGCGGCCTTCGAAGGCGAGCGGCCGCACGAGGAAGCCCTTGAACAGATCATCGACCAGGTCATTGAACGGGTCGAATCGCGTAACGTTTTGCCATGTGCAAGTCTCCTTTCCAGACAAGTAGGGCCGCGCCGCTGGATTTCAAGGCCCGGTAAACTGCCGCCGATGAGGGACTTAGCCTGCGCTCGTTGCGGCCGCAGCCTGCGCTGCGGGGCCGACGAGGAGGCCTGCTGGTGCGAGGAGTTGCCGGCGCTTCAACCGGTCGCCGGGCGGGACTGCCTGTGCCGCCGCTGTTTAGAGGCGGCGCTGGAAACCGAACTCAAAGAACGTAGCGCGCCAGATCCTCGTCCTTAGCGAGCTCGCCCAGGCGCGCATCGACGTACGCCGCGTCGATCGTGACCTCCCCCGGTCCCCGGCGACCGGCTTCGAACGAAATTTCCTCCAGCAGCTTTTCGAGCACCGTGTACAGCCGGCGCGCGCCGATGTTCTCGGTCTTCTCGTTCACCTGGTATGCGATCTGCGCTAGGCGCCGCACGGCCTCCGGCTTGAACTCGATGCGTACGCCTTCGGTGGCGAGCAGCGCCTGATACTGCTTTACCTGGCTTGCATCGGTCCCGGTCAGGATGCGCTCGAAGTCATCCACCGACAGCGGATCGAGCTCGACCCGGATCGGGAAGCGGCCCTGCAGCTCCGGGATGAGGTCGGAAGGCTTTGCCAGGTGGAAGGCGCCCGAGGCGATGAAAAGGACGTGGTCCGTCTTCACCATGCCGTAGCGCGTCGAAACTGTCGTCCCCTCCACCAGCGGAAGCAAATCGCGCTGCACGCCCTGGCGCGAGACGTCGGCGCCCTGCATTTCCGAGCGGCTCGTGATCTTGTCGATCTCATCGAGGAACACGATGCCGTTCTGCTCGGCATTGGCCACGGCGCGGCTCTTCAGCTCATCGTCGTTGACCAGCCGTGCCGCTTCTTCCTCGATCAGCACCTGCTCGGCCTCGCGGATCTTCATCTTGCGCCGCCGCCGCCGCCCACCGCCCATGTTGGAAAGCATGCCCTGGATCTGCGACGTGAGCTCTTCCATGCCCGGCGGCGCGAGGATCTCCATCTGCGGGCTCGCCGCGGCCACCTCGATTTCGATCTCCTTCTCGGCGAGCTCGCCCTCGCGCAGCTTCTTGCGGAATTTCTGGCGCGTCGCATTCTCCTCGCTGCCTGCATCCTGGAAGCCGGCACTGCGCGGCGCCGGCAATAGCGCATCCAGGATCCGCTCTTCCGCCGCTTCCTGCGCGCGCGTGCGCACGCGCTTCATCGCCTGCTCGCGGGTCTGCTTGACGCTGATCTCGACCAGGTCGCGCACGATGGTGTCGACGTCGCGCCCGACATAGCCCACCTCGGTGAATTTCGTGGCTTCCACCTTGAGGAAGGGCGCGTCGGCCAGTCTTGCGAGCCGCCGCGCGATCTCGGTCTTGCCGACGCCAGTGGGCCCGATCATCAGGATGTTCTTCGGCGTGATCTCCTGCCGCAGCGGCTCCGCGACCTGCTGGCGCCGCCAGCGATTGCGCAGCGCGATAGCCACCGCGCGCTTCGCCCGTCCTTGGCCGACGATGTACTTGTCGAGCTCGTGGACGATCTCCTGCGGCTGCATCTGGCCAATGAGGCCGCTCACTCCAGCACCTCGATCGTCCGCTGGTGGTTGGTGTAGATGCAGACATCGGCCGCGATGGCGAGCGCCTTGTCGACGATGTCGCGCGCGCCAAGCTGGGTGTTCTGCAGCAACGCGAGCGCCGCGCTCTGCGCGTAAGGGCCGCCCGAGCCGATCGCCACGACGCCCTGCTCGGGTTCGAGCACGTCGCCGGCACCGGTGATGATGAGCGAATGCTCGCGATCGGCCACCGCGAGCATCGCCTCGAGCCTTCGCAGGATGCGGTCGGTACGCCAGTCCTTGGCCAGCTCGACCGCCGAGCGCATCAGGTTCCCCTGATGCTTCTCTAACTTTGCTTCGAAGCGCTCGAAGAGCGTGAACGCGTCGGCCGTGCCGCCGGCGAAACCGGCGAGGATGCGGTCCTGGTAGATGCGTCGCACCTTCTTCGCGCCGCCCTTGACCACGACCTGGCCGAGCGTCACCTGGCCATCGCCGCCGAGCGCGACGCCCGCGCCGCGGCGAACGGAAAGGATAGTGGTGCCGTGGAATTGCTCCATAGGGATGAACTGCCTAGATGAGGCCCGCCTGCCGCAATATCAAGCGGTCTTGCGCGGCCTCGTAACGAAAGCCATCAGCATGCCCACCACGACTATAGCGCACACGATCGTCGCCCCGGAGGGTAGGTCGGTGATCACTGAAACCAACAGGCCCGCGAGATAGCCGAGCGCTCCGACGGTGTAGGCCTTCGCCAGGCGAAGGCTGCGCGAGTAGAAGGTCGCCAGCGCCGGCACGACGAGCGTCGTGAAGACGAGGAACAAACCGACCAGTTGCACGGAAATGGTCACCGTGCAGCCGAAGAGCACGTAAAAGCCGATGCGCCCGAGGCGCTCACGCAGGCCGAACCACAGGGCCAGAATGACGCCGTAGAACAGCGCGTCGAAGGGAAGGCGGCCTGGGTTTACCCACAAGATCTGGCCCGAGAGAAGGTCTTTGAGATTCTCGCTGCCGTGCGGATTCTTGGCGAGCACGAGAATTGCAGCGCTCGAGGCAATTACGAAGACAACACCGATGATCGCCTCCTGCACCTGCGACCAGCGACGATCCGTCCACGTGAGCAGCGCCGCGCAGAGAAGGGCCGCGCTTAACGCGGCGATCTGTACCGCGATGCCAGTAGGCGACCAGCCGGCGTAATCTGCGACGATCACGCCGAGCGCGGCGACCTGCGCGATCGCGAGATCGATGAACACGATCCCGCGATCGAGCACCTGCATGCCCAGGGGCACGTGCGTCGCCGTGACCAGCAGACCGGCGATGAGCGCCGGCCAAAGGATCCCCCACTCCGCGGTATCGATGATCACTTGGCAGCGGCGAGCAATCGCTCGATGGTGTCGTCGAAGAGACCGAACAAATCCTTGGCTTTCGGCGTGCCGCCGACGGTAAACGGCAGCGGAACCACCGGAATGCTGGTTCGCTGCGAAAGGAACTGAGCGGCGCCGGGATTGTTGTAGGGCGAATAGACCACCGCTTTCGCCGGAGTGCGCTTCATCTGCTCGACCAGTTCGGCCAAGTGCGTCGGCGTTGGAGGAATCCCCGGCTTGGGCTCGAGGCTGCCGGCTTCGCGCAGGCCGGCCCAGTTGATGAAGTACGACATGTCCTTGTGGTAGACGACGATCGCCATACCTTTCAGAGGCTGCGCTTGCTGGCGCCACTTCTCCACGGCGGCGTCCCAGCGCTTGTTGAAGTTCTCGGCGCGTGCGCGGTAAGTGTCGGCATTGCGCGCGTCGATCTGCTCGAGACGTGCCGTGATGACCTGGCCGACTTTCGCAATGTTCCGTGGGTCAAGATGAACGTGCGGGTTTCCGCCCGGATGGATATCGCCCAGCGAGCGATCGATCACGCGCGGCACTTCAAGCTTCACCACATACTGTGACGCCTCGATATAGCCCGATGACCCGGGCTGAACGCGGTCGTTCCCGCCTTGCGTGAAGAGCAGCGGCAACCACCCCACTTCCAGTTCGGAGCCCGAGCAGATCAGCAGGTCCGCGTTGCGCATGCGCGAGATGAGACTCGGCCGCGCCTCGATACGGTGCGGGTCCTGTTGCGCGCTGGTCGCCGAGAAGACGGCGACCTTGTCTCCACCCAGTTCCTGCGCAAGCGCGGCCCATTCCGGTTCGCACGCAAAGACGTTGAGCGCGGCCACCGCCGGAGCAGCGAGCGCCATGGCCACTGAAGAGAGTAAAAGCTTGAATGCCGTTTTCATATCGGTCCTCAGAACGTGTGCGCGCCGTGCGCGCCCAGGCTCACGATGTATTGGAGGAAGATCTGGTTGTCGGGCTCGTTCATGCGCGAGTAGTCGCGCGCAAATTGCAGCCGGATCCGGCTGAATTCGCTCGGGCTCCAGTCGACCATCAGCGTGTGCTTCTTCGGCTTGTAGCCGGCGAGGCTGGGGAAGCTCGCCGGAGTATCGATGGCCGCCGATCCCGAGTCGACCTGATCGTAGCGATAACCCGCGCGCCACATGGGGACGAACTGATACACGCCCTGCACATACCAGCCGGACTGCTGGGAGTTATAGCCGTTAGGGACCGCCGCGCCCGGACTGTCGAAGACCAGCGTGCCGTCCTCGTTGCGATGGAAGTACTCGCCTTGCAGCTTCAAGTTGTTGTGGGTCGAATTGCCGTTTGGCGCCCACTTCAGGATTCCGCTCAGGGCCCACAAGCGGCTCGTGCCGGTGAAGCTGTTTGTGACACTCGCGGTGGGATCGTCGAACGTGCGATTGCTCGGATTGGTGCGCAGGTGCGATAGGCCCGTCTGCCAGGAGATGCTGTCGCCGACGTCCCCTCCTATGTGCGTGAAGAAGTTGAGCGAGCCGGCGCCGTTCTTGCCGCTATCGCTCAAGCTCGCGGGGAAGGCGCGGCCACGGCCGAGCTCGGTGCCCAGGTCCCAATAGAGTTCCGTCGGCGCGACCCAGCGGAACTGGACGCCGTCTTCGTTCAGCTGGCCGCCGAGGAACACGCGCATGGCGAGCGGCGCGTCGGTGAAGTCCCACGCATGGGCGTGGATCTGGTTCTGGTAGCCGATGGCGGAGAAGAAGCGGCCTGCCTTGATGGTGAACCCGCGCGGCAGAGCCAGCGTCTGGATGTAGCCCTCCTCGACGCCGATGGTGTCGTTGTCCGGCGAGACCGAGGCGATCAGCGTGCCGCGGAAGTTGTGGTCGATGTTCGCCGCGAAGCCGAGCTCGGACTCACCGAGGCTGAAGCCGCGTGTCGGCGGCGCGACGTCCCCCATCGTGGCCACGAAGCCGTTGATGCGGTAGGTCGTCGGGTCCTTCGACAGGTTGGCGTAAACACCATTCAGGATCACCGACACGCCGGGGTTGAGCGCGCTTGCGGTCTGCGGGCGCACCGCGGCCTGGGCAGCCGCTTGCGTCGCCGTGTCCTCCGCGTCCTTGACCCGCCCTTCCAGTTCCTTCACCTGCTCCTGCAGCTTCTTAAGCTCCTCGCGCACCTGCGGCAGCGATTCCTGCGCGTGCCCCAGTGGCGTTGCCGCGGCGAGCGCCACGGCGCAAAGCACATTCCGATGCATGCTGATCTCCGGTGAGGTGACACGTGCGCGCCTTGCAGCGCGCGCCGATGAACCGCTTCAGGAGATCAGGGGCGGGTCGCGGGAGTGAGGGGCGAGAAGCGCCGCTTCGCGAACGACAGCGGCGAAGGCACTGAAGCCGGGCTCGGCGAGCGCGTGGAAAGCGGGCGTCTGCGCACTGCCCGCGGCAACGCCCAGCACGGTGCCGAGAAGATCGTGGAAATCGCAAAGCGGATCGGTCTTGGGCGCCTTATCCGCATCGGCGCTCAGGGCGGCATTGGAGGCATGCCAATACTGGTGCGCGACCGCCGTCTGCTGCGCGACCAGCACGGCAAGCAAGAGGAGGACGCGCCCGAGGCGGGCCAGCATGCGCGGCATTCTAGCTACTTCGCCAAGCACTCCTCTAGCCCGGCGAGGAAGATGTCCTTCGGCAGCTTCTTGCCGATGAAG
>Ga0137403_10004627_pt1 | contig 16171 bp, 14 predicted proteins | sample CZOMad2_1_16fung_FD_122057 | JGI IMG/M metagenome (GOLD analysis project Ga0137403, IMG submission 122057) | Vadose zone soil fungal communities from Angelo Coast Range Reserve, California, USA - CZOMad2_1_16fungal (Hybrid Assembly) | ecosystem: Environmental > Terrestrial > Soil > Vadose zone... | reverse complement strand
CAGGTACTCGGCGCGCAGCTTCTCTTCGACCGCGGCGCCCTGGTACAGGCCGAGCGTCAGCGACCAGGGACGTTCTTCGCGGTAGTGCTGCAGCTGTTCAACCCGGTCCTGCACGATCTCCAGTGCTTCGAGGCGCGACTGCAAATCGATGCGGCCTTCTTGCAGCTTGATGGCCTTGGCCAGGTCGGCCTGCACGTTGGCCACCAGCTGGCGGTTGCCGACGTAGGACCAGGTCCAGCCGGCCAGTGCCGCACCCAGCAGCAAGGCACCGCCGAAGAAGGCGGCGTAGCGCCAGCGCAGCTTGTTGCGGCTGGTGTACTGCTGCACCAGGTTGCGGTCGGCAAAGATCACCTTGGAGAACAGATCGCGCAGAAAGAAACCGTTTTGTGCGACCACCGCGGCGGTCGGCGCTGTGCCGCTCACGGGCGACAGCGCAAAGCGCTCGGCCACACGCTGGCTGGCCCGGCCGGTGGACTGGCCTTCTTGCACGGCGCTGGTGAAGTAGAAGCCGCGGAAGATGGGCCGGAACTGGTACGGGTTGTCTTCGAACAACGTGGTGATGAAGGTGCGCAACGGCGCCTTCAGTGCCGCGAATTCCAGCGGAAATGTCAGCACGCCAGGCGGCAGCTTTTCGCCGCGGTGTCCCGACATGCGCGCGACGGAAGCCTCTTTCAGTCCGTCGTTGAGTTCATCGAAATGCTTGTCGAAGCTGGCCACGACGTCGGTCTTGGCCGCGATGTCGTAGGGCAGGGTGGCGCCCCACACGCGTTCGCGTTCGCTGCGGTCGCGGTCCTCGAAGAACTCGGCAAAGCCGGAGATCAGGTCGGCCTTGGTGAACATGACGTACACGGGCGCGAACACCTCGAGCTTTTCGGTCAGCTCTTGGACACGCTGGCGCAACTGCTTGGCGAGTGCGATGCCGAATTCAGGCCGGTTGTTCGACAGCTCCACCAGGCTCGTCGCGATGATCACGCCGTTGAGTGGCGCCTTGGGGCGGTTGCGTTTGAGCAGCGACAAGAACCCGAGCCATTCTTCGCGGTCTTCTTCGTGGATGGAGTAGCGCCCCGCGGTGTCGAGCAGGATGCCTTCGGTGGTGAAGAACCAGTCGCAGTTGCGTGTGCCGCCGATGCCTTGAATGACGTTGGCGGTCTTGTCGGAGAACGGGAAATTCAATCCCGAGCGGACCACCGCCGAACTCTTGCCGGCCGCGGGGTTGCCGATGACGGCGTACCACGGCAGTTCGTACAGTGCGGCCGAACCCGAGGTCTGGCCGAGCTTGGAGCTCTTGATGGTGCTGACGGCCGCGTGCATGCGCTGGCGCACGGCCACCATCTCGGCGCGGCTGTGCTTGTCGGGCGCGGTCTTGATGGCGCGCTGGGCTTCTGCATCGATGGCGTCTTCGAGCTTCTGGCCGGCCTTGTGGGCGCGGTAGCGGCGCACGGCCCACACGATGCCCCACACCGCGAGCAGCGTCACCAACACGATCACGGCCCACATCACGCCGATCTTCAAGGCGTCGGCGCCGACGAACAGAAACGCCGCCAGTGCCAGCAGGCCGATCACCGCCAGGGTGCGGGTGTCAAGAAGGATCTGCCAGAGTCGTTGCATGAAAAGGTCCGTTCAGATTCAGGCTGCATGCGCGGGCACAGGCGGTGTCAGCACCACGGCAAAGCGGTCGAAAGGCGAAAAGTTGCCGAGTACCAGGGACGGCTTTGCGCTGCCCTTGACCTGCGTGGCACACAACGCGATGCAGGCCAGCAGCCGGCTCACGCCGAGATCGCCGCAGCCGGCGCCCAGACGCAGCACGTCGCTCGCGGAATCTAGGTGAGGAAGCAACGCTTGCAGCACCTCGAACAGCTCGCCGCTGCGCGAGCCGCGGTGATCGGCATCGCTGGTCAGGTGGTTGATCTGGGGCGCTTCGACGCCGCTGCCTTTCAACGCGTCGCCAGCCGCCTGCAGCAGGACAGCCGAGCCGATGCGTCCCGCCGCGTCGGCGGCCTTGTCGCGCCGCATCAGGCTGGCCCGGTGCATTTGCGCCAGCGCGGGTTCGGCCTGCGCCAGCTCAGGCCAGGTCGGCGACGCGAGCAGCAACGCGGCTGCGCCTTCGCCGGGCACGCGGCCGCGCTGGTTGGTGCCGGAGAAGAGTTCTTGCGCCGCGGCCATGTGGTGCACGGCCGCTTCGCTGAGCAGACTGTCTGCTGCCAGCGCAAACAGCAGTCCGGTGGCGCCATCGCGCTGCCACTGCATGAGTTGCTGATCGGCGAGCAGCCAGAAGGCTTCGGCCGTGTCGACCGCATGCACATGCAACTGCACGACGGGTTGGACCGATTTGGCCATGGCACGTGATTGACCTGCGGCTTGCAGGCCAGCCGAGATCATGGGTTCGAACAGCTGATCGAGCCAGGCCTGGGCGAGCTGCTGCGCCGACGCTGACCAACGGGACGGGATGGCCACGCGGATCGAGACAGTCGGTGCCAGTGCAGACGACTCCACGGGTGATGCAGGCGCGGCCGGCTTGAGCCGGGGTGAACTCAGCGGCGCGCTCAAGACACTCCACTGCGCCTCCAGTGACTCCCGCATGCCGATGACGCTGCCTTCCATCAGCGCCAGCGTTCGCAGGACCTCGGCCGGGCACTCGAAGCCGTTCCAGACGTCGGGCTGTCGGGTTTTCAGGCGCGACAGCAGTTCGTTGACAGCTTCGCTCACGCTGTCGCACGCCAGACCAGGCATCGCGGCGGTGAACACGGCGATGCCGTCGTTGTCCTTCAACTGCGTGTCCAGTTCGGGCCTGCAGTCGCCGGTTTCAATGCCGCTTTGGGCGCCAGACCAGTCGGCTCCGGCACGCACGAACACGTTGCTGGCCAAGACCTTGAACGGCAGCGCATGCGTGTTGCCCGCTGGCACCGCGTCAGCGGCGGGCGCTGCGCCGGCTGCCGAAGCCGGAACAATCGGCGCCGCCGCATAGGCGCGCAAGCGCTTGATGAGCCACACGGTCAACACCAGCGCGGCGGTAAGCACCAGCGGCATCAGCGCCAGATGAATGATCACGTCGCTTGCGCCGGGATTCACCATCGCCGATTGCCAACGCCACAGGGTGGTGATCCACACGAGCACGGTGATCACCAGCAGCAGTGCAAGGATCTTCCAGACTTTGACCATGGGTCGCAAACGTCGGCGCAGTGCGCGCCGTCAAACAGGGAAAAAGGGATGAAACAAGGGCGCAGCGTGCATCGGGTCGCCTGCGCTGAAGACGTCGAGGCGGCTCAGCAGGCGTCGGTGCTGACGGCTTGGGAAGAGATCAGCGTGGCGCCGCATTCGGTCTTGTCGCCATGGCGCGCGGCCGCCTTGCCGTCGATGACCATGGTCGGGTCGCCGCTGGCGATGGCGGTCGTGCCATGCCCTCGTTTGGGACAACTCACCTTGTCGCCGACGCGTGCCAGGCCCTTGCCATGTGAGTCTGTGACGCCAGACGCTTCGATGACTTCGCCGCCGTGATCGGTCTTGTCGCCCAACACAATGAAAGGACGTCCCATGTCATTTGCTCCCTGCCAAAAACCAGTGAAAACTGCCGCGCCCGAGTCTAACGGTTTGGTGCGATTTCAGGACCCTTCTTTGGGGTGGGTCGCGACAGATTTGCGCAACTCGACATGGCCCAAATCCGCGTTCTGCCAGCGCCCGCCCCAACTCAGTCCGACACGTTGCGCAACCTCTCCATACAACTCGTAACCCTTCAGCGCCCACGCGTCGCGCTCACTGATCACGAGTTTGCCGGCGCGCATGAAGGCACTGTCAGCGGCCATGCCGAACTGATGGTAGCTTTGCCAGGCACTGGCATTCGTCACCTGCGTGCCGATGGCGGCGAGCATCGTTTGACGCTGCGGGCTGCGATAGCCTTCGATCAGCACCATCTCGTAGCCGTGGTCCTCGCGCATCAGCCGGTAGACGAGCAACAGCCTCTGGCGAAAGTCGCCGTCGAGCGCCTCCCAGCGTCGGTCCGCACTGCTGAGTTGCGGACGAATGCTTTCTACCTCGGCGGTGCTGAAGACCTCTGGCGGCAGCGCAGGCGGCGGCACGAGTTGTTCGCCTTGCAGCAATGCTGTGACGACGCCGCGATCAGCCGCTGCTGTCGTCGTGTCGTCAAAGGCGTCGAGCGTGTGCCAGCCGCGCACTGAAAAGACCACACATGGCGGCAGCAACAGCAGCGCTAACGCCACGGACGCGCCACGCCAATGCGCCTGCAGCCACTGCGACCCACCGCGCGCGGCGCCGCCTGCCTGCGCAAGTTGCTCGCGTGCATTGCGCTGCACGGCATGGCGCGCCGATCGCTGCGTGCCCTGGAGCCGTTGCAGGGCGTGAGCAACGCGCTCCAGCATCCAGGCACGGAAGCCGGGAAGCAGCAGCACAGCGGCGACCGAACAGGCCAACGCGAAGTACGCCATCACCGCAAACAGCATCATCTTGTAAGCAAGCTTTGCGAAGCCCCCCATTGGGGCGTAGTCGAACGCCCATGGTTCTTTAGAATCGACACACCGCGTTGCCGCGGAGCTTCATCTGACCCCATGCCATTGAACCGTTGTGTCATTGAGTCGTTGCCCGTGTCCCGCACATGAATCAGACATCCAACTCCGCTTCGTCCCGTGGTGATCGTCCGCAGCTCTTCGGTGCGGCCCGTGCTGCCGACCAGCACATCGATTTCGGGCCGAGCATCTTATCGACCATCGATGGCGGAGAGTCGCGATCCTCCGCACCGCGCAGCCGCTTTGCGCGAAAGAGCGTGTTGTGGCTCGGCGGTGTTGCACTGTTGCTCGCAGTTGTCTATGCGCTGGCTTCAACCGATGGCGTGGCTGCGTCGGCTCAATCGATCTACGCGTTGTTCCAGAAGCCCGCCGCTGCGGCGGAGCCGAAACCGGCGGTGCGAACTGTATCGGTTTCTGCGCCAATCCATCCGCTGGCTGTGGCCGACATCGCCTCGGCATCGGGTGTCCACGAAGGCGCTGCAGCGATTGAGACCGTGGTCCAGCCAGCCATGGCTTCCCCGAGTGTCTCCAACTCCCCCGTCGCCACGCCGGCTGTTGCCAATGTCGCCGGCGTCGCGAAGGCTGCTGGCGTTGCCGGTGCACCCATTGAGACGGCCGGTGCCGCATCGGCAGTGCCCGCGCTGTTGGCGGTTGTGCCCAGTGTCCCGCGCCATCCGCCTGTCCAGAATGAAGTGCGCGAGGCGAAGGCGCGTGCCGAGCCCCGGGCCGCCACATCCAAGCAAACAACCGTCCCGAGCCCGGACAATGACGCCGAACTGCTGGCCGCCATGCTTCCGCATTTGCACGGACAACGACGCGCTGCCGCCGCACCCACCAGCCCCGCCTTTGAAAAGCGTTGTGGGCAATTGAATGGCGACGCCGCCAATGCCTGCCGGGTCAAGTTTTGCACGGGCCGCGAAGGTACCGATGCGGCGTGCCCGGCGCCCCCTTTGCGATGACGCCGGGAACGCAAGACAGCTGCGCAGGGGTTTTCGTTTTCACGGCAAGGTGATGGTGACGTGCGCCGCTTGGGGCGCGAGTTTCACCACTTCCTGGTAAGCCGCCAGGGCGCGCTCGGTGCTGCGGCCCAGTTGCCAGCGCAAACCCGAAAACGCCAGCACGCCGAGCAAGGCGAACACCGAAGCGATGACCCACAAGGGGACATCGTTCTTCAGGCGATGGGTCACCTGGTCGGGTGGTGCCCAGTGCGGTGCGAAGGCAGCTCGCGAACCTTTCAGGTGAGCGATCTCGTCGCCCAGGCGTGCCGTGAGGTAGTTGAGTTTCTCGCTGCCTTCGATGATGTACTTGCCCTGGAAGCCCATCAACAGGCACATGTGAAAGACTTCGAGAATCTGAATGCGCGCAGCGCCTTCGCGCCGCAGCGCTTCGAGTCTGACGAAGAACTGCTCGCCCGCCAGCTGTTCACCGAAGAACTGGAGCTGCAACGGTTGCCGCTGCCAGCTCTCGCGCACGTTGAACTGCGACAGCAGGATGAATTCGTCCACCGTCGCGCAGAACGCGTACTTGCACAGATGGACGTCTTCGGCCGAGCTGCCCAGTCTGCTGGCGCCACGCTCCACGCCGGTCAGGAATTCCTTGATGTGGGCGCGAAAAGCTTCCGCCTCACTCGGGCCTTGCTTGGCGCGCAGCAAAAACAGCAGGTAGAAGCCGTCGTACATCAGGTCCAGCAGCGTGCGTGCTTCACGCGACGAACTGCCGGTGGTGGACGGCTGAGGTGCCGATGTGCCGCCGTTGAACAGCGATGGAGCTTGGGTGCCTTGAGCGTTCATGCGTTGATGGCGATCAGTTCAAGTTTGAGGTCGGGCAAGCCGCTGGGAACATACAAGGACACGGCTTGCGCCTGCATCATGCGTTCGTACAGAGAGCCTCGCGGTTCCACCGCGAAATAGTAGCTGCCGGGGCGCACCGGGATGGCCGCCGGGACCTGCGGCGCGTGGGTCAGTTGCACCCCCGCCATGGCCGAAAGAACCAGCTTTTCGACGTCTTCGGGTGCGCCGAGCTTGAAGCGCATCGGAACGGCCTCCACCAGTTCGGCCGGCGTCATCGATGCGCTCACGCCGAGGTACAGGTTGGTCGAAGCGGAGATCTGCTGCGCATCCAGACGGCCTTGATGGAACGACGGCCGCACTTCAGACAATGCGATGGCGAAGTAGCGGGTGGAGATCACAGTCTCCAGCAGCTCGCGGATGATGTGATCGAGTCTGAAGAACGAAGGCCCTGGGTTGGCGTGGTCGTATGCGGGCAGGTCGGTCAGCGTGAAACCCTTGCTGAACGTCATCAGCGCGCCGGCGAGTTCAAGCAGGCGCTGGAACAGGCGCTCGGGATGCAGCCCCGGGTGGCGCATCAGGTGAGAGAGCGAGGCATAAGCACCGCTGGCCGTGTGCAGCAGCCAGAACGAGGCCACGTCGCCGGAGCGGAACTCGATGATGTTCTTGGACGGCTCGCGGTGAAAGCCGTACAGCGCATCGACCTTGGCCTGCAACACATCGAGCAGGCGCCTCAGGTGCAGGAACATCACGGGCGATGCCTGGATCGTCAGCGACGGCGGCACATAGCGCGGGTCGAGTTCGAAGCCGCCCGCAGCGTTGCGGCGCACGCGCAAGACCGGCATCGTCACGAGGTGGCTGCGGGGTTCGTGCTCGGCCATCAGTTTGATCGACTTGCCCAGCACGCTGAGCTGGGCCGATGTTGCATCGGTGAACTGGTCGGCGAAATCTTTCTGGACTTGGTAGTAGCGGGTCGATGTGTCAGCCTCTTCGCGCGTCGGCGAAAAATTGCTGCCATTGCTGCGCAACGGTGCGACGGCTGCGTACAGAACCACTTCGTTGGCTTGAGAAAACGCTGCATCCAGTGCCAGCGGGGCGGGAAGTTCGTCTTCGCCCGGCGCGTTGTAGAACTCGCCATCAGGCAACACCATTTGCAGTTCGAGCAGTCGCAGTCGGCCGGCCTGCAAGGCGTCTGTGTCGACCTTGATGCTGCGCACGCCCCATGCATAAGGATGCAAGCCGCGCACCGCTTGAGCCAGCCGCCATTCGTGATAGGCATCCTGCTGCTGGAAATGCTGAGGCCGAAGAAACAGGCCTTCGCCCCACAAAACCTTTGAAGTCGGGATCAAGGTCTACCTTTCAGATGAGTTGCTGCCGGTCGACGCGTTGGCCGTTGGAGGGAAGTGGCATGTTGCCGGAAGGAGCTTCATCGCGGATTCCGTCAACCCGACAGGTGCGCCCGAGGCCACGCTCAATGCACAGCTGTGTGCCCCGAGCACGAATCCTTCGTCAAGCTGGAACGTCTCGAGTTCAAAGGCATAGCGCCAGCGCTGCGGTGAGGGCGCACGAAACAACCCGACCACGCCGACATGCGTTGCTTCGCGTGCCCACCGCTCGTTGATCTCTTGCCGTTGCCCCGGTAGCAGCAGGATTTCGCGGCTCTCGATGATGTCATCGCCCAGCAGTTCTTTTTCCTTGGCGTTATTGCCAAAGGTTTCGTAGGGGGCGTTCAGGAACGCTGTAGGGCTGCGCAACTTGTAGACACGAACGACCAGCGACAAGGAGCGGCCGGCTGAGTCGACGTTGAGCGAGTCGCTGGCCGCGATGCGCAGCTTCAACTTGCGGGCTGGCTTGGCGGATTCCGGAAGTTCCGGCAGAGTGGGAAGCTCCGGCTTCTTGAAGCCGATGACCTCGAGCGCCTTGTCGCCCATGTTGCCGAAACCCTCGCCGACCTTGGAGACGGTTTCGCATCCGCCAAGGGCAGACGCGACAACGAATGCGGCAACGAGCAAAGCGCTGTATTTCAGCGCTTCCCATGGCCTCCCCCGCATGACCAGCTTCAAGTCCAACGCCTCAAAGTACTGCGACAACGTGTCGCAGGGGTAAAGAGTCTAAAGGCTGATCGGGCCCTTTGGCTGGCTACCCCCTTGAGAGGGGTGGTGCACATCGAACGAGTCAGTAACATCAAGTAAGCGACACCGGCCCGACACATTTTTTGCGATTTAATTGCATCCGCTGCTGGTGAAGAAAAGATGAATGCCGTGTGATTGCATTTATCGCATAAGCAGCGTTCAGGGAGGTTGTTGGTGGATTATTCGTTGAAGAGCTTGATTCGGCTTTGTCCGGCTGTTGCGCTGGTCGGTGCGGTGGTGATCCTGGGGGCCTGCTCCTCGGCGCCGAAAGAACTGAAGGTATTTTCGCCTCCCAGCTACGCCGACCTGATGGCATCCGCAGACGATGCCCAGCAAAAGGGCGGCATCGTTGAATCCATGGGATTCCTGGAGCGTGCCGCCAAAGCCGATCCTTCCAAGAAGCAGCCTTGGCTTCGCATGGCGCAGGCCCAGTTCGATGCTCGCAACTATGGTGCGGCCATCACGGCAGCGCAGGAAGTGCTGCAAAGAGATAACACCGACGTCACCGCCAAAAGCATCATGGCCGCCAGCGGCCTGCGTGTATCGGCCAGTGCGTTGAATCAACTGAGGCAAGCCAACGCACTTGGCGGCAGCACGCGTGAAGAAGCGCAGGCGCTGGCCCGCACGATGCGTGAAGCCCTGGGCGAATCCATTCTTCCCGCTTCTGAAGCTGCAGATGCCGCACCGCCCAAAGCGGTCAGGGCCGCGCGCAAGCCGGCGGCCCAGCCTTCTGCAGTACCTGCAACCTCACCTGCGCCGGCGGCTGCACAGCCCAAGCGCAACCCGTTCGAAGCCCTCAAGGGCTGATTCAAGACTTACCAGTCAGAGAGGACATCATGGCCAAGAAAGACAGTGTTCAAAAACGCCTGGAGCGTGTGCGCCCGCCGCGGGTTCAGCTTTCATACGACGTCGAGATCGGTGACGCGATCGAGAGCAAGGAACTCCCGTTCGTCATGGGCGTGATGGGAGACTTCACCGGCCAGCAAGACCCGAACAACCCGCTGCCGAAGTTGAAGGAACGCAAGTTCGTCAATGTCGACCTCGACAATTTCGACGAGGTGCTGCAGGGCATGGCGCCCAAGGCCAGTTACCGCGTCCAGAACATGCTCAGCCCGGACGGCGGCGAATTCGCTGTCAACCTCGCATTCAAGGCGCTGGATGACTTCAGTCCCGAAGCCGTGGTTCAGCAGGTCGAGCCGCTGCGCAAGTTGCTCGAAGCGCGCACCAAGCTTTCAGACTTGCGCAACAAGCTCGCCGGCAACGACAAGCTCGAAGACGTGCTGAGCGATGTGCTCAGCAACACCGAAAAGCTGAAGCAGCTCGGCCAAGAAGCCGGCAAGGATCAGGAGTAAACCATGAGTGCAGCACTGCAACCCACCGCCCAAGCGGCCGTTGGCACCACCGAAGGCGGTTTGCTCGACAACATCGTTGCGCAGAGCAAGGTCGCCAAGACCACGACCGAACACAACCGCGCCAAAGACATCATTGGCGAACTCGTCAAGGAAGTGCTGCAGGGCACGGTGGTCATGTCGGACAACCTGTCTGCCACCTTAGATGCGCGCGTCGCGGAACTCGATCAACTGATCTCGGCGCAGCTGAGCGAGGTGATGCACAGCACTGAGTTCCAGAAGTTGGAGGCCACGTGGCGCGGTTTGCATTACCTGTGCAAACACACCAGCACAGGCGAGCAGATCAAGATCAAGGTATTCAACACGACCAAAAAAGAACTGGTACGTGACTTCAAGACCGCGATCGATTTCGATCAGAGCGTGCTCTTCAAGAAGGTCTACGAAGAAGAGTTTGGAACCTTTGGCGGAGCGCCTTTTGGTGCACTGATTGGCGATTTCGATGTCGGCCGCCAAGCAGAGGATATGTACTTCGCAGAGCAAATGTCGCACGTGGCCGCTGCGGCGCACGCACCTTTCATCGCGGCAGCAGCGCCCGAACTGTTCGGGCTCGAATCCTTTACCGATCTGGGTAAGCCGCGCGATCTGGCAAAGGTTTTTGACACTGTTGAATACGCCAAGTGGAAGTCATTCCGCGAAGCGGAAGATTCTCGGTATGTCGGTCTCACCTTGCCCCGATTTCTCGGGCGATTGCCATTCAATCCAAAGGATGGGAGTACGACCGAAGGGTTCAATTTTGTCGAAGACGTGACGGGTGTCGATCACTCGAAGTACCTTTGGATCAATACGGCGTATGCCATGGCTGCCCGTCTGACCTCCGCATTTGAGACCTATGGATGGTGCGCTGCCATTCGAGGCGTGGAAGGGGGTGGCCTCGTCGAAGACTTGCCTACACATACGTTCAGAACTGATGACGGTGAAATTGCCCTCAAGTGCCCGACTGAGATTTCAATCACTGATCGGCGTGAGAAGGAGCTCAGTGACCTTGGATTTATCCCTCTGATTCACTGCAAGAACACCGACTACGCGGCATTTTTTGGAGCGCAGTCCGCACAGAAAGCGAAGAAGTACGACAGCGATTCAGCCAATGCCAACGCCAGCTTGTCGGGCCAACTTCAATACATGTTTGCCGTGTGTCGAATCGCTCACTACATGAAGGCGATGATGCGCGACAAGATCGGCAGCTTCGCCTCGGCCGGTGACATACAGGCGTTTCTCATGCAGTGGATTGCGCAGTACGTCACCACCGACGAAAGTGCGTCACAGGATGCGAAAGCGCGTTATCCGCTGCGCGAGGCTTCTATTGAAGTGTCGGAGATTCCAGGGAGACCGGGGGTGTACCGAGCGGTTTCGTTCGTCCGGCCGCATTTCCAACTGGACGAACTTTCTGTCTCTTTGCGCTTGGTGGCTGAATTGCCGTCCGGTGGCAAAGGCTAATACTCTTTAAGGGAAGAAAAATGAAAGATATATACGTTGATTTCATGGGTGGCGATATCAAGGGCGAAACGCAGGATTCAAAGCACATGGCGGCTAACTGTATCGAGGTGGGCGCGTTTTCGCACAAGATCACCCAACCCAAATCGTCTACAGCGTCGAATGCAGGTGGGCACAGTGCGGAGCGCACTGAGCACAGTGAAATGATCTTCACCAAAGACATTGACAAAGCCTCTGCGAAGCTGTGGCAAGCATGTTCTGCAGGGACTGTTTACCCGAAGGTGACGGTTTATTTCTATCGGGCTGTGGGTGGCTCGGGGACGACCCAAACGGGTGGAACCCAGTCGCGCACCAATTACTTGAAGATCGAGCTCCGCAACGTGCTCGTCTCATCCGTCAACACCAATATTTCTGGGGATGCCGAGCTCCCTACCGAGACATTCGGTCTGAAGTATTCCGCTGTGAAGTGGACTTACGCGATGTCGAAGATCGACGGCAAGGCGGCTGCGGCAATGGATGCCGATGGCTCATGGGACTTGGCCAAGAACACGGCAAGCTTCCCGGCTTAAGGTCGCGGTTCAAAGAAGGCAGCGGTTGCCGCCTTCTTTTTCAAAGGCATGCGTGCACCGGTTTACTCCCCCGCTTCTGGATCGGCTATTCGATGACGCGGTTTCATCGAATGTTGATCAGATGCTACGGGGGATGAATGTCGAGCAGATCAAGAGTTGCGTAGCGCGAGACATTGAAGCGCTTTTGAATACCCGGGTGGGCCTGCGGCCCGATTCAATGGCAGGTCTGGCGCTGGCTCGAGCGTCGATTCTGAGCTATGGAATTCATGACTTTGTGGGGCTCAGTTTGGGAAATCCGGCTGACCGGGAAAAGATTTGCCAATCGATCCGTGATGCCGTTCGACAGCATGAACCGCGCTTGCAAAACGTAGCCGTTGCGCTGGTGGCAAATGCAGGATCTACGCAGTTCCTCAATTTTTCGGTGACGGCAATGTTGGTGTTGGATCTCGCAGTCGAGGCAGTGAGCTTCGATGCGTTGTTGCAACCGGTCACGCAACAGTATTCAGTGGCTCTTTCACGCGGGGCGCAGGCTTTGCAGACGGTGACGCAGCATGAATGATTTGTTGCCGAACTATGAGCGCGAACTGGCGTTTCTACGTCGCGAAGCAAAAGAATTTGCGCAACGCTATCCCAAAGTTGCCAGCCGCCTTCAGCTCGCTGGCGGGACGGGGGAAGATCCCCATGTTGAGCGCTTGGTTCAATCGTTCGCTCTTCTTGCTGCGCGAGTTCACAAGCGACTGGATGACGACTTCCCTCTGGTCACCGAGTCATTGCTGAATGTTCTTTATCCACACTATCTCCGCCCGTTCCCTTCGTGTTCGATAGCTCAGTTCGACACGGATGGTATTGCTGCGCAAATGAGTTCTCCAGTCTTGGTGGAGCGTGGCGCGTCGCTTACGACGCAGCAAGTTCGCGGGGTCGCATGCAAAGTGCGAACGGTGTATCCAGTGAGCTTGATGCCGATAAGAATTTCTGCGATCCGATATCACCACTCGATAGCTGCTCCTCAAGGTACAAAGTTGCCGGCGATCGCCACCGCTTCAATTTCCATACAGCTTGACCTGTTGAACGTGCAGGTTCGGTGGTCTGTCCTTGGGCCATCGCTCAGGGTGTATCTTGACGGCGAACCCTCTCAGGTCAGTTTGTTGCGCGAAGCCCTCTGCAACAAAGTCGTCGCCGTGATGGTTCAAACCACGCCGCACGGCCCCTGGTCTGGCCCCCATGCAGAGCGCCCCGAGCTGGTCGGCTTTGGCGATGACGAAGCATTGATTCCCTACGACGAACGCTCGCATCCGGCGTACCGGCTGTTGACGGAGTATTTCGCCTTCCCCGACAAATTCAATTTCATCGATCTGCCACTGCCTCGCTCGGCTCTGCCGGCAAGCACAGGGAACGAAGAAGGTGCACCCGCAAGCCGCACGATCACGCTTCACTTCGTGCTCTCAGGCATGCGCTCCGATTCCGACCAGGCCCGCCTGTTGGAATCCATCACCGAACGCAACTTCGTTCTCGGCTGTACCCCGGTGGTCAATCTCTTCGAGCAAAACGCCGACCCCATTCGCATCACCCATGCGGCCACGCAATACCCGGTGGTGGTCGATGCGCGTCGTGCGTTCGGCTACGAGGTTTACTCCATCGACAAGGTCTTTCGCGTCAAGCAAACACCGCACGGCGAGTCGATCGACGAGTTCAGGCCCTTCTTCTCGCTTCATCACGATGACCTGTTAGGCGAAGGCGACAGCCTCGGCGAGAAGCCGCCGGGCCGCTATTGGCACGCCCAGCGCGACGATGCGGTCGCAGCGGTGAGCCCAGGGTATGAACTGGAGATGTCCATCGTCGACATCGACTTTGAACCCGCCGCACCGCAAACAGACACGCTGTCGATTCATGTCACTGCCACCAACCGTGACCTGCCCAGCCTGTTGAGCTTTGGCAACCCGGGTGGTGACTTGTTCATGGAAGGCGGCAGCGTTGCACGCGAGATTCGCCTGCTGCGCAAGCCCAGTGCCACCCACAGCTTCGAGCGCGGCAAGGGCAGCCTGTGGCGGCTGGTGTCGCATTTGTCGCTCAACCATTTGTCGCTGAGCGGGCGGGGTATCGAGGCCTTGAAAGAGATGCTGCGTCTCTATGACTTGCCGCAAGACGCTGCCAACCGCCGCCAGATCGATGGCCTGGCATCGATTGAGTTTGTGCCCGCGACGGCTTGGCTGGAGGGCGAGCCGTTTGCAACCTTCGTGCGTGGCACCGAGGTCAGGCTGGTCGTTGACGAAGAGAGCTTTGTCGGCACCGGTTTGAGCCTTTTTGCCGCCGTGCTCGACCGCTTCTTTGGTCTGTACGTGCACATCAACAGCTTCACGCAACTCACGGTGATCTCGTCGCGCTCGAAGCAACCGCTTTTCAAATGCCCACCCCGCAACGGCGCAACAGCACTGGTCTGATTGATCAGCTCTTTGACAACCCGCACCGCTTTGAGTTTTTTCAAGCGGTGAGGTTGTTGGAGCGTTGGCTGGCCAGCGATTGCTCGGCGGGTGGGGATTTGCTGCCGGCGCCGCTGCGCTTTCGCAACTCCATCTCGCTCGCGTTTCCGCCCAGCGAGATTGAATCGCTGGTGGTACGTTGGCGCGCCGATGACAGCCTGGCCGTCGGCTCGGCCCAATCGGTCGACCGCATTGAGATCACGCCCGCGTTCATGGGTTTGCTCGGCATGTCGGGTGCCATGCCCTTTGTCTACACCGAGCAAATCGCCCAACGCGAGCTGTACCACAAAGACTTTGCCGCCCGCGCTTTTCTCGACCTCTTCAGCCACCGCGCGCTGGCGTTGTTCTACGCCGCCTGGAAGAAAAGCCGGCTCCATCTTCAATACGAAACCGACCGCAAGAACCGCTTTGCGCCCATGGTGCTGGCGCTTGCCGGCATCGGCCAAACCCCGCTCAATGGCCGTCTGAAGCCAGAGGCCGGGGGTGTCAATGACGAAAGCCTGGCCTTCTTTGCCGGGGCTTTGCAGCAACGGGCCTTGTCGGCCAAACAACTGCAGCAGTTGTTGTCTCGTTACCTGCGGGTGCCGGTGCGTCTTGAGCAATTTTGCGGCCGCTGGTACACCTTGCCTGGCGAGGCGCGCACCGCACTCGGGCGGGGCAACGCCAGGCTCGGCCGCAACGCCTTGTCGGGTGAGCGCGTCTGGCAGCGCGATCTGCGCGTCAAGGTCATTCTGGGGCCCTTGGGGCATGGGCTGTTCCAGCGTTTTTTACCCGGCGCGCCCGGTGCCACGGCGCTGCGTGAACTGCTGACATTGCTCAGTGGCGTCAGCCTCGAATACGAGATCAATCTCACGCTGCGCGCCGACGCCGTGCAAAGCAGTGCGCTCGACTCGGCCCGCTCCCCGCTCGCGGGCCGTCTGGGCTGGGACACCTACATGCAGACCCGGCCCAGCCCCACCGACCGCTGTGACGTGCGCTATGACGTCCACGCGGCCACGGCCTGACATCAAACAACATCGCTGTCATCACCCTTTCATGTCCAACAACCTCAAGACGCTGATCTCCAAGCTCAACGACACCACCCGTCGCGCCGCAGAGCGCGCCGCCAGCTTGTGCATGGCGCGCGGCAACTACGAGGTGGACATCGAGCACGTGTTCCTGGCTCTGCTCGAAAGCCCGCAAAGCGACTTTGCGCTGCTGTGCAAACGGTTCGGCATTTCAACCACCGAGTTGCAGCGCGACCTCGAGAACGAAATCGGCCGCTTCAAGAACGGCAACACGCGCACGCCGGTGTTCTCTCAGCATTTGCCGGTCTTGCTCGAACACGGCTGGCTGATTGCCTCGCTGGAGTCGCACACCACGCGCATCCGCAGTGCCCACCTGTTGCTGGCGCTGCTCACCGAGCCGAGCCTGAGCCAGCTGGCCTATCGCGGCTCCAAGCTGTTCGTCAAGTTCAAGCTCGATGAACTCAAGCACAAACTGGCCGAGGTGACGCAAGGGTCGCAGGAAGCGGCCGAGAACCTGCGTAATGCCGATGCACCCGCGCCGGGTTCAGAAGAAGAGGCCGCAGAGCAGTCGGCCATGCCCGGCAAGACACCGGCACTCGACCAGTTCACCACCAACCTGACGCAACGTGCGCAAGACGGCAAGGTCGACCCCGTCATCGGGCGCGACCCCGAGATCCGCCAGTGCATCGACATCCTGATGCGTCGCCGCCAGAACAACCCCATCCTCACCGGCGAGGCCGGCGTCGGCAAGACGGCGGTGGTCGAAGGCTTGGCGCTGCGCATTGCGCAGGGCGACGTGCCACCGCCGCTTCAAGGGGTTGCGCTGCACACGCTCGACATGG
>Ga0137403_10004626_pt1 | contig 16173 bp, 20 predicted proteins | sample CZOMad2_1_16fung_FD_122057 | JGI IMG/M metagenome (GOLD analysis project Ga0137403, IMG submission 122057) | Vadose zone soil fungal communities from Angelo Coast Range Reserve, California, USA - CZOMad2_1_16fungal (Hybrid Assembly) | ecosystem: Environmental > Terrestrial > Soil > Vadose zone... | reverse complement strand
GATCATCGAAGGGTAGGTCTCGACAGGCCGGTGTCTTTGACCGAAAGCCAAAGAACCCTAGAGCTCGCCTAAATAATGATTGACGCTGGCGTCGGCAGGTTGGGGCGTCGGGGCTGCGTCTTGTCATGGGCCAGAGGCTTTGAGCGCGTCGGCCTCAGTTCGGTAATCCCGCATTGAGACCACCTTGCCGTCCCGGAATCGCATGATCGTCGCAGTCTCTTCGGGCCACTCGGGTCCGCCGATGTCACTCGGATGCGAGACCACGATGACGGCGTCCTCCCCACCGTCTTTGAACTCCAGCTTTCCCTTCGCAAACCCTTGCTCGTACCGCTCGCCCAGCGTTCGCATCACGTCTTCGCGGTTCTTACAGTCCCACTCGCCAGGCTCGAACCAGCCCCAGTCAACATCGGGGTCAAGGATTCTCTCCAGCGTGTCGAAGTCGCCCCTTCGCCAGGCTTCCAAGCCCTCGGTCGCGACCGCCATGGGGTCATTGCTCACGTCAACAGAATAGCCCTCGCTAAGCGTTCCGTGAGGCCGACGCGAGAGCCTTCTCGGCATCCGTCCGACGCACTAGGCCGACGAGCCTCCCGTCGGGAGTTGTGACGGGAAAGGTCGTCAGGCCTCGCTCGTCCATTCGCTTCATGAGCGCGTCGATGCCGATGCTTGGGCGGACAGTGCTCGGACCTTCGCTCATTGCCCTTTCGACCGTGCTCTCGTCGTCCGAAGCGAGTGCGCGTCTGCCGAGCCTTCCGAGTACGACTCGGTCGTCGGTCACGACGAAGCAGGTGTCCCAACCCTGGTCACGGACACGCTGGAGCACCGAGTGCAGGTCATTATCGAGCGTGCATGTTGGAACGTTACGTATCGCTACTTCGCCCGCACTAGGAGTCTCCGCGAGCTTCCCCTCACGCGGGAGGCCGAACGAACCCCAGTCACGCTTGCCGTCCTCGTACTCGTAAGCTTCAAACCCCATTGCTTCGAGCCGCCACGCGGCTCGTGGGCTTAGGTCTCACTGATAGTCGTGGCAGTACGTGATCACGGGGCGGCTGCGGTCAAGCTGCATCGCCGTCTCTCGGTTCAACTCCTTGAGCGGAATGTTGATGGCGCCAGGAAGATGCTCCTGGTCGTATTCAGGGCTCGGGAGTACCTCCACAAGCTGAGCATTCTTCTCAGCGACTAGACGTTGGACTTCGTTTCGGTCGATTCCCTTGGGCATCAATCGTCCTTGAGCACGGCACCGAAGATGGCTCGCCCAACCTCGATGGCGTGCGGCATCGTGATCGGGAAACCGCTCACCTCTCCGTGTTCGAGTAAGTAACTCTCGGCGTTTTCGCGGGAGGCAAAGAAGTTCAGCACATGGCAGCAGCCCTCGAAGGCAGCGCCATCCGCGCAAGCGCGCCCCGTCACGACCACGGCCTCCTTCGGCTGCCACGTGCCGGTTCCATCGGGTTGGAGCCAAATGCTGATCTTGGCGTTCGTGAGCGGATCCGACGAGTCGATGAAAATCGGCCGCTTGAACATCGGCGCAACACCCAGCGCATCAATCGCACATGGCATAGACCGTAGGGCCCTCAATGCGTACGCGGTGCTGCGTCGGTTGGCTCGAAAACGGGTAAGCAACCGTGACCTCCCCTCGCCATCGAAATGGATGAGGTCCTCCGTCGCCAGCCTGTGTCGGGTCTGATCCGGATCAAGGCCCAGTCGCGTAACTTCAGTGCGAATCGCATCCGCCGAAGGTGGGCTCCCTTGTGCGAAGCCCTGAAGCATCCAAACGTAGAGTTCACGCTCGGCCGAGCCGAGTCGCCCTCCGCGACATTGACCAACCTTCGACTCTGGAATCCCTGCACTCGTGAGCGCGTCCGCGACCGTCTCAGTCATCCAACCGAAGGGTATGCACCAGCCAACCGCCTCTGCTTACCGGATGGCTCCCGTTGGCTCCCGCTGCCTTTCCCGGACCCGCGTAGCTAGCGAACGGCTCATGGCCGCATCTGCGCTTCTTGCAGGAACGGGACGCTCACGTGCCGTGACCTGCCAGGGTTGTGCCAGCGGGGCCTTGCGCGAACACTTCCGTGTGACGGTGCAGATCGCGTCCATAGCCACTGCAACTCACCCGGCAGACCTTCAAAACCAGTACGGCGTCGTAGCCCGACGCCAGGCAGGTTCGACTCCTGTGCCGCTCCGTTGCGATGGTTGAGCCAAAACAAAGGCGTGAAAAGGTGTGACTCGCGCGCAAACCTTTCCGACTTTGCCCGAGACTTTGCCCAACTTCATTTTAACCCACGAAAGCCCTTCGGCTCTGATGCGAGGCTCTCGATTCGTGCGATGCGTTCCCTCAGCGCTCGCGGGTGATGTGGCCCGTCAGGCGAGCTATGTCCCGCGGTCGGCGATCTTCGCGGGGACCTGGTTGGAGGTCGGGCAAAAGTTTGCCTCTCTAGAACGACGAAGGGCGCGAGGATCGCCGCCCGTCCGGTGGCGAAGTTATGTAGTGCGATGGCACGTCCTGTGCGGTGCCATAGGATTGCGCGCCGTGCCGTTCACGCTCAGAAACATCAAGGAGGATCTGGAGGACCTCGGCTCTAGGTTCGACGGCGCGCCGGACCTGGAGTTCCGCTCGGCGACCGCGGCGCTCGAGCTCGAGAAATCCGGCCTGAGCTACCAGCGCGTCCCGCCCGGCTATCGCTTTCCGTACGGCCACACGCACAAGAAGCAGGAGGAGGTGTACGTGGTCCTGCGCGGGAGCGGGCGGATGAAGCTCGACGACGAGATCGTCGAGCTCAAGGAGTGGGACGCGGTGCGCGTCCCGCCCGGTACGTGGCGAGGCTACGAGGCCGGGCCAGAGGGCCTCGAGATCCTCGTCATCGGCGCGCCCAATCTCGGCGATGATCCGCGCGAAGACGTCGATGGCCAGCGCGACTGGTGGGCTAACTAGCCGCTGGCGTGGTAGTCAAGATCAGGGATAGCGAGGTCAGAGATGTCAGCCGCTCGGCTGGGCCAGTACGCGGGAATGTCGAGGAGGACCCGCCTCACTTGCGCCCAGGAACCAGGCAATCCAGTATCCCCCCGACCATGCCCTGTCCCGGGTGGAAAGGGCGTCAAGGAGGGGATTGCATGCGGCACAGATTGATTCTGTTAGCAGTCGGCCTGTCGGTGGCCGGCGTGCTCGCGGTGGGTAGCAGCACACAGGCCAAAGCCGGCGGTAATGGCGCGACCGTGGTACGCGATGACGGCGGCCAATGCCTGGTATCTGACAACACGGGTTCCTGGCTGTTCTCGTGCAAGATCCAGTTTGCGATCCAGCCGGACGGCACGATCAACCACCACATCACGGGCTCGGTCATCCCCGCGAAGAGCAGCCCGCTTCCGTCGCAGCCCGTTACGGACTTCACGGGCCTGCCCTGTTTCGTGTTGAACAATGTGGTGCTCAGCAGGGTCACCGCCGGAATAGTCACCCCAAGCGGGCAGGTCAAACTGACCTGCAGGAGCTAAGGTCGAAAGCCCGCTCCGGCGGCCTTCTTCTTATCCAGTCGTTTCGTCGTAGCCTCGTCTTCTGCGTCGACTCTCGTGGATCTACCGCGAAGCCACTCGCATGCCCCAGTGTTCAGGAATGTTCCCCGGAGGTCGCGCTCTAAGATAGAGGGCGTGTCGCTGCCCGTGACGCTTCCCCTCATCGACCACTTGGCCCTGCGAGTACGTGACGAGAGACGCAGCCGCACCTTCTACGAGCAGGCCCTCGAGCCGTTCGGAGTGAAGGTAGTGGAGAGCTCGCGGGGGCCTGGGTTCGCCATCGAGGGCGGTGGAGATTTCTGGATCGAGGAAGGGGCACCCCCGGCCGCTCCCGTTCATGTGGCCTTCGCCGCAGCCGACCGAGCCACCGTCGACAAGTTCCACCGCGCCGCTGTCGAAGCCGGCGGCCGCGACAACGGCGCGCCGGGTCGTCGCCCGCATTACCACGCCGGGTATTACGCAGCGTTCGTCATTGACCCGGATGGGAACAACGTCGAAGCGGTCTTCCACGGGGACCGCCAGCTGCCAGCCACGTGACGCTCGCTTGGGCCAGCGTTCGGGAACGTCCCTTGACGGGTGCGGACCTCGCCCGCCGGAGTCAGGAGGTCGGCCTGGGCCATGAATGTCCCCGGATCAGAAGCGGTAGCTACTGGCCCGTCCCGAAGCTGCGCAGCTTGGGCGCGACCATCAGGGGGCCAGGCTAACTTCGGAGTGACAGGACGATCGCGCCGTCCGCTGCCGCGACTACCTCGCGCAGCGCTTGTGCCGCCTGTTCGAGCGGACGGACGGACGCGATCGGCACGCTCAGGGTGCCGTGGGCCAGCAGCTCTGCGAGGGCCGAAAGCTGCCGACCATCGGGCCGAACGTAGACGTCGGATACGGCGACGCCCCGTTCCTCCCGCGGCGGGTCGCCCGTGATCGTGGCGAGGCGGCCGCCGTCAGCAACCGCCTTCAACGTGGTGGCCGCCTGCCCGAGGGCGGCGTTGACGGCCTTGGGCGCGCCGCCGCCGGTGATCTCGCGAACGAGCGCAGGCCAGTCGCCGTGGTAGTCGAGCACCTCCGACGCGCCGTAGTCGCGAATGCGCTCGGCCTTCTTCGCGCTCGCGGTCGCGATCACGCGGGCGCCCCGAGCCGCGGCGAGCTGGACGAGCAGGCCACCCGTGACTCCGCCGGCTCCGTTGACGACGACCCAGCCGCCGCTCTCGATCCCGAGAGCCTCGTCGAGTGCCTGAGCCGCAGTGAGCGCCGGAATGGGAAACGCTCCGCCGGCTTCCCATGACGCCTCTGGCGGCCGGGCCGCGACGGTCGCCGCCGGCGCGAGCACCTTCCCCGCCCACGTCCCGTGACGCCGGAGCGGCAGCGGATGTGTCATCACCTCGTCGCCCTCGCGCAACTCGGCCACGCCGGAGCCGGCCGCTGCGACCGTCCCGGCCGCCTCCGTCCCGAGCGCCATCGGAGCCGGGCCGCCGATCTGCCAGCTGCCGATCCTGACAAGCTCGTCCCAGTTGCCGATGCCGGCGGCGACGACGTCGATGAGGACCTCGCCTGCGGCAGGCGTTGCCAGCTCGTCCACCTCGAAGATCTCGACGGGCTCGCCGAGCGCTGTGATCCCGGCCGCTCGCATCCTGTTCGGCTCACGTTAGCGACGCGATCGCGGCCAGGTCGGCGACGATCTCGGCGAGCAGTCGGCTGGCATCCAGCTCATGCGTGCAGCCCTCCCTGAGGAGCGGCTCGACCCTGGCGAGGTCATCCAAGATCATCGCTCGTTCCAATGGAGTCTTCCCGTAGTTGTTCGTCGTTCTGCGTGCGACCCGGTCAAGGATCACGTCAGCAGGGGCGCTGAGCAGGACGACCGCGTTGAAACGGTCGTAGAACTTCGACTGGTTCCTCACGCACCCTTCAACGAAGAGCGAGCGACCATCATCGGAGTCCAGCAGCCCGGTGATTCTTTCCTCGACCCAGAGCCACTCCCCGCGGTGCAACTCGTCGGAAGACTCAACATACTCGCGATACTCGCGCCAGCCCGGATCACCGGTGTCTAGGACGCGATAACCGCGTCGGCCAAGTTCGGCGAGAGCCGACGACTTGCCGGTTCCCGACATCCCAGTCACCAAGACCCTCGACATCGGGACAACGCTACCGAGTGGTGGGCGAGCGTCCTGTCCCTTGAGCGCAGTCGGGTGTAATCGCAACTCTGTAGTCGCGCCCTGGATGCCGTTGGGCGCCGGTGGTGTGACCGTGGTGGTAAACCCCTTGATCGCGCGATACTGGGTGCATGGCAGAGGAGTCGAAGATGCTCGACGCGCCCGGAGCAGACCAGGACCCTGAGCGTGACGAAGCTCTGATCCCCCCATCCCAGACCGACATCGAGAAGGTGCAGCCCCCTCGGCGGTCGAGGTTTCTCGGCCTGCAAGATCGGCTGGAGCGGTTCGAGAAGAGCGCCGCTGGAAGGTACTGGGCTCATCTGTCGACGGCCGATTTCATGAACAGCTCCTTTGCCTTCGCGGCGCTGGCCGTGCTCTCCGCCTTTCCGTTCCTCGCAGTTACCTCGTCCGTCATCGGCGGAGACATCAGAACGACGGTCGTCGCCCGGATGGGGTTGAACGCCCAGGCGACACACGATGTCGAGGGATTGATCGCTACCGGTAATCAGGCGGTTGAGACGCTCACCTGGGTCAGCGCCATTGTGCTCGTGCTCGGGGGGATCGGGATGGCAGCCACCCTCTCGGCGTGGTACCACCGAATCTACGAACGGACTCCCCCGAAGGGCCTCCTGCGGCATCTTGTCTATCAGGCCGCTGGGGTCGGGGCGTTCACCCTCTACATCTCGGTTCAGGTGTGGCTTTTCGACAAAGCCCGCCCCGTGGGCGGTCGCGGTCTCATCTTCTTGCTCACGTTCGTGACCGCCGTGCTCTTCTGGTGGTGGTCGTCCTACATGCTCTTGTACCGCAGGGTCCCGCTGCGGCAAATGCTCCCGGCCGGCGTGGCAACGGGAGCCTGCATCACCGGTCTTGGAGTGGTCTCGTCGTTCTTTTTCTCGGAGCAGATCACATCGGGGCAGAAGAGCTATGGCCCTGCTGGCGTCGTCATTGCCCTGATTACCTTCCTCGTTGGCTTCGGTGTCTGTCTTCATGCGGGCGCGGTCTTCGGTCGAATGTGGAATGAGCGGCAAGCCGAACGCGCCTCGCTTGACAACCAAAGCGGCCGAGACTGACGGCGCTACGACGGCCCCGCCTAGGCAGTCAGGGGTAAACGCAACTCTGTAGTTGAGGAGCGAACCCTCGCCTGGGCCAGTTGTTCGGGAATGTCCCGAGAATCATCGACGCTTGCCTAGGTGCGCGGGGCGAGTACCTGCCCAAGCAGCGTCCACAGAGGCCAGGTGGGGCCTAGGGGGCCAGGGGGATGGCAGCGGGGGGCTGCGTTAGTGCATCTGCGCCCAGCCGACGAGGCCGTGGGGCGTGCGGGAGATCAAAAAGATGCTGAAAGACAGGCTCGCGCTCCAGTTGACGCGCCGATAGCGAACCAAGACATCAGCTGTCCGGTCGATCACTCGCTGGACGAGCCTCTTCGGACAGGCGATACGGACGTAGCCAGTGTAGAAAGTCGGGAAGCTCGCCCTCGCGCGGGCATCGCGGTAGTCGATCGACCGCGAGCCCAGCTTGTGCACGCCGTGTAGTGCGAGCCTGAGAGCGAAGTGCCGCAGGGCCGGCAAATCGACGCGCCCAAGTGGCAGGGTGTCAACCGGGCAGCGGTTGGTCACTCGAGGGTGAGCGCCGTCCGTGAGTGGGACTACTTGGCCGCTCGCAGCATGCTCTGTGAGTGCGCCGCTGGCGGCGAGTGCGACGATTGCAGGGATCACCAACAAGCTGACGCGCCGCGGCGGTCGAGTCATGACAAGAGACTGCCATGTCATCCGGCGACAGCGCAACGCCGTGGGCCAGTGTTCGGGAATGACCCCCGAACCGCGTTCATCGCTTGTACCGTGTTCAAGCGCCTTCTCGCATGGCTCAGAAGGCAGCCGCCGGACATCGGCGGCACAAACTGGGCTCTGATCGGGATCCTCGTGCTCGTCGGGATCGTCCTCGCGATCCCGCTCGGGATCGCGCTACGCGTGCGGTCGCGGACCGCCGCGCGATGGTCGAATACGTAGCTTCCCGTTAGTGGGTCATTAAACGAGCGGCGTATCCTGGGAGCATGTTCCGTCGCGTCGTCATAGCGTCTGTCGTCGTTCTCGCGTTCGTCGCAGCGACGAGCCGCGCCTCGTCTACGAGCATCTCGCCGTGCCGGCAGGTGAGCCAACCGATCTGGTCGCCGGACGGGACCCAGATCGCGTACTACGGAAGGCGCTGGCCTCCGCCGACCGGCCACCGCAACCAGAACGACATCCTGCAGGCGCTCTGCACGGCGAACGCCGACGGGACGAACACGCAGCCGCTCCGCTACACGGTGTGCAGCGGCAAGTGCCCCGACCCGCCCAACCAGCTCGCCTGGCTGCCGTCGAATCAGCTTCTGGTGCTGCGGGACGGAGCCATCCTCCGGTTCGCGCCCGGGAGCAAGCCGCGGAAGATCGCCCGGATCAACGACTTCTCCTTCCTCACGAACGCAGCCGGAACTCGCATCGCCGCCGGCGCCGGCACGCCCTCGTGCCTCAGCTGCTCGGGGCCGGTGACGATCCTCAACGCCCAGTCGGGAGCCCTCGTCGGCAAGGTGGGCGGGAAGAAGCTCTACAACGTCGATCCGAGTCTCTCGCCCGACGGATCGAAGGTCGTGTTCGAGCGCAACGCGTCCAACGACTCCGGGAAGACGTTCGGCATCTGGACGGCGAAGGCGGACGGCAGCAACCTCCGGCGGCTGGCGAAAGTCGGCCAGCATCCGTTGTGGTCGCCGAAGGTCGGGAAAGTCGCCTACGTCGCGTTCGCCGGGAAGTCCGTCGCGCTGCGCCTGATCTCGGCCGGGGGCGGCGAGAGTCGAGCTCTCGTCCCCCGCAGGATCGAGAACGTGTTCGGCTGGTCGCCCGACGGCAAGTTCATCGCCTTCGAGACGGGCACGGGAACGCTCGGCAAGCTGGCCGTCGTCGACGTCGCGACGGGGAAGGTGCGCAGTCTCCTCCAGCTCAAGTACGCGCCGACGGCCGCCTGGTCGCCGGACTCGAGCGAGCTGGTCGCCAACTCGGTGCCGAGGAGCCAGAAGTGCTGGTCGACCTGGCGCGTGCCGGTCGACGGCTCGAAGCCGACCCTGATCTCGAGCTGCACCAGCTAGCCAAGCGGCGGCGTCGGCCAGGCGGCGCTCGACGAGGCGGTCGGCGGCCTCGGCGGACGTGATCCCGTCGCCGCGCGTTCCTGGGCGCCAGGCGACCTGACCGTCGGCTGCGCGAGTGCGCGGGAATACACCCTGACGGTGATCTAGGCGTCGCTCGCCCGGGATGGAGGACGCGGGCACGAGTTCAACGCTCTCATGCGATCGAAGCAGCCGGCACAGGCCAGCGTGACTCCGGCGAAAGCCTCGCCAATCGTCGACCGTAGCGACGGCGGTACGCTCGTTGCGTGGGCGTCTTGCGCGAGGTCGTCGAGGCGGATCTGCCGGTCTTCTACGAGCACCAGCGCGACCGGGAAGCGGCGGCGATGGCTGCGTTCCCGCCGCGCGAACGCGACGCGTTCATGGCGCACTGGGCGAAGACGCTCGCGAACGACTCGGCCCTGACTTGGACGGTCGTCTCCGACGGCGCGGTCGCCGGCAACATCGGCTGCTGGGAGGACGACGGACGCAGGCTCGTCGGGTACTGGATCGGGCGAGAGTTCTGGGGCCGCGGGCTCGCGACGCAGGCCCTCGCGGAACTCCTCGACGTGGTCGACGCGCGCCCGCTGCACGCATACGTGGCGAAGAGCAACGTCGCCTCGATCCGCGTGCTCGAGAAGTGCGGGTTCGTCAAGGTTGGCGAGCACGCGGGCGACGACGGGATCGAGGAGCTCCTCCTGGAGCTGCGGGCATGAGGACAGACCTGAGCTTAGGGCTCAGGGGGAGCGGGCTTGACTTGGGCGAGCGTCCTCTCGCTTGACGGCGAACCTTAAGCCCACTGAACGCTCCGAGGACATCCGCTCTCGCCGCTAGCGTTCGGCCGGCTTGCACCTGAGCGCGATCAAGCTGCGCGGCTTCAAGTCGTTCCCTGATCCGGTCGAGGTTCGCCTCGAGCGGGGCGTCGCCGTGGTCGTGGGGCCGAATGGGTCGGGGAAGTCGAACGTCTCGGATGCTCTGCTCTGGGCCTCGGGGTCGCTCTCGCCGTCGGAGCTGCGCGCGGAGAAGCCCGACGATGTCCTCTTTGCAGGCTCCGCGGGCCGCCCCGCGGCCGAATGGTGCGAGGTCGAGCTCCTGTTCGACAACGCGGACGGCCAGTTCCCGGAGCTCGAGTTCAGCGAGATCTCGGTCAAGCGCCGGCTGCACCGGGGGGGCGAGGGGCAGTACCTCGTCAACCGGGCCGCCGTGCGGCGAACAGATCTGGTGGAGCTGCTAGCCGACGTAGGGCTCGGGGGCGGCCACAGCTCGGTGATCGGGCAGGGACGAGTCGAGGAGATCCTGTCGTCGAAGCCGGAGCACCGGCGGGCGCTGCTCGAGGAGGCGGCGGGACTCGGCAAGTTCAAGGCTCGGCGGCACCGCGCCGAGTTGAAGCTGGCGCGCGTGCAGGTTCAGGCCGAGCGGGCTCGCGATCTGGAGGCGGAGGTGCGAAAGCGGCTGCGGCCGCTCGCGCTGCAGGCGAGCGCAGCCGAGCGGGCGGACAAGCTGAAGGACGAGATCGCCGCGGTCGAGGCGCGGCTTGCGGAGCTCGAGCTGGAGGAGCTCGGCCAGGCGGCCGCCGAGATCGACGAACGCCGTACGGCTGCCTCCATGGCGCGAAAGGCCGCGAACGCGAAGCTCGAGGAGTTGCTCGTCGAGCGCAACCAGGCAGAGGAGGACCTCGCCGACGCGGCCGGTCGTCGCGAGGAGGCGACTGCGGCGCTCTACCGCCTGCGGAGCGCGGCCGACCGCCTCGAGCTGCGCCGCGAGGCGGCCGTTGAGCTTGTCGAGCGCCTGCGGGCCGAGCCGTTACGGCTACCGACGGTCGACGACGAGCAACTGCGAACGACGAGGGAGCGGCTGTCCGCGGTCGAGCGGGCGCTCGCGGAACGCGAAGGCCTGCCGCCGGCGGCACGCGCTCTCGCGGAGCAAGGCGCGCGGCTTGCGCTCTCGGAGCTCGATGTCGAGCCGGGGCGGGAGCGCGCGGTCGCGGCCGCGCTCGGCCCGCGCGGGTCGGCGCTGCTCGCCGACGACGTCCAGGCGGGGCTGCGATTGCTCGAGCAGGCGCATGCGGCCGGCCTCGGGAAACTGACTGTGCTCGTCGAAGCGCGGCCCGCCGAGCTCGTCGAGCACTACGCGGTCGTCCCGAAGGCCGAGCTGCTGAGCTCGCCCGTTCCGGCCGTGACCCCAGACGGCTTCGGCTACGACCCCGAGCGCGGCGAGCTCTGGTTCGCGGGCGAGACGGCCGAGGCGGTCTGGCTCGAGCTCGAGGCGCGGCGCCGGGCGCTTGCGCTCGAGGTCGAGCGACTGCGGTCGAATCCCGCGGCTCCTCCGCCCGCCGCCGATCCGCGGCTCGTCGCCGCAGGCGAGCGGCTCGTTCGCGCGCTTGCAGGAGCGGCGGAGGCCGGTCGCAGGTTCGAGGCGCCGCTCCGGGCACGTGTCGATGCAGGCGGGTCGCGCACCGGCGATGCCGCCGGCGCCTTGCGCGAGCTCGCGGCGCGCGAGGCCGAGCTGCGTCGCGGGGCAGCCGAAGCGGGCGAGCGAACGGCCGCGATCGACGTCGAGCTGGCCAGGCTCGAGGCCGAGCAATCGGCCGCTCGCAGGCGGCTGGAGGACGCAGGCGCCGAGCCGGCGGAAGGCGATGACCGAGAGGCGCTGGCAGAGCGGCTCGTGCGCCTCGAACGCCGGCGGGAGACCCTCGGCGCCGTCAACCCGCTAGCGAAGCAGGAGTACGAGGAGGAGAAGGAGCGACTGACCGAGCTGACGACGCAGCGGGAGGACCTCGAGCGCAGCCTCGCCGAGCTAGAGAAGCTCCGAAACGAGCTGAGCGAGACGGTCGAACGACGGTTCGACGAGACGTTCGCCGCCGTCCAGCAGCATTTCGCGGACGTCGCGCAGACGCTCTTCCCGGGCGGCGAAGGACGCCTGCGGTTGAGCGAGCCCGACGAGGACGGCCCCGACGACGGTAGCGAGCCCGGCGTCGAGATCGAGCTGCGGCCCGTAGGCAAGCGCGTGACAAAGCTCTCGCTCCTCTCCGGGGGCGAGAAGGCACTCGGCGCGATCTCGTTCCTGTTCGCCCTCTTCCTCGCGCGACCATGTCCTTTCTATCTCCTGGACGAGGTGGAAGCGGCGCTCGACGACACGAACATTGGCCGCTTCGTCGAGCTGCTCAGGCGCTACGCCGACCGGGCCCAGTTCATCGTGATCACGCACCAGAAGCGAACGATGGAAGCGGCCGACAGCCTCTACGGCGTCACAATGGGCGCTGACGGCATCTCGCAGATTGTCTCCCGGCGGGTGCCGCGGGAGGCGCCGGAGGCGGCTGTCGCCTAGACGCTTCCTGGAACGCACTGCATCCCGCGGCGTCTGAGGCTCGAGTGAGGGCGCAAGCGCTGCCCCACGCGCACCTTCTAGAGTGTCGTCGTGCTGAGGGGGCGCTGCGAATGCAATGCCGTCGCTTACGAGGTCTCGGACGAGTTCGTCGCCGCGCTCAACTGCCACTGCTCGAACTGCCGTGCGTCGACGGGCTCGGCATTCTTGCCCTTTGGCGAGATCGCCCGTGTGAAGCTAAGGGTGACGAAGGGGGAAGGTTCGCTGATGGTGATCGGCGATGCCGACGCGCATCACGCGATGCGCTGCGGGGAGTGCGGGTCGCTTCTCTATTGGACCGCGCGCGACGGCACGTATGTCCGCGTTGCGTATGGATCACTCATCGACGAGCCAGCGCTCAAGCCGACGGCGCACATCTTCGTCGGCTCGAAGGCTCCGTGGCATGAGATCCTCGACGACCTCCCCCAGCATGACGAGTACCCCTGGTCTTGATCGGCTGATAAGGGTAACGCCTGCTCGGCGACGCAGTGCTCCGGCGTAAAGGCCTGGGCCCTCGCTGAGCAGCTCGGGCGGGCCGAGACCTACGACGCCGAGTTCGTCGCGCTCACGCAGCTGCAGGCAGACGCATTAGTGACCCCGGACAACGGAGCTGGCCCGCCGCGTCCAAGGGATCGCCCCCACAGAGACGATCGAGGTGCTGCGAACGGCCTGAGGGCGAGGCAAGCTGGGGTGACATTCGCGCACACTGGCCCAAACAACGATGATCAACCGGGTCGCACGCCTCTGGGTGAGCGCCGAAGTCGGGCTGCGGTGCTGAGTACGATCGCAGCCTCGGGCGATCAGGCGATTGCGTTCGTCATCCTCGGCTCAATCGTGATTCCAGTAGCGGCACTTGGGTGGCTCTGCTGGTTCTTCTGGAAGCACCGTCACGACGAATAACCTTGGTCGCCAAGGCCTCGATCGTCGAGCTGTCCCTTGTCGAGCTCGACGAGCAGCCTACTCTCGACGGCGTGTTGCCCGCGCAGGCGGCGAGCGCGGAAGCCCGGCGCGGACGCGTATTTTTGAGTGAGACGCCCGGAGATAAGCCGAACGACGCGCGTGAAGCAACGCCGCCCGGCTATCGATCTGACTAGACGCCTACGAGCGTGCCGCTTTCGACCTCGTCAAAGTAGGAGATCTCGACAGAGTCGGCATTGACGCCCGCCTTGCTCATTGCCTCCTTCAACTCAGGCATTGCGAAGAAGGCGCTCGCCGCCTCGCGTGAGTCGAATGTGTGGGTGACGATGACATCGTTGGGATTCTCGACTGAGCGCAGCACCTGGTGCCCGTGCACGCCGTGCTCGGCTTGGATCGGCGCGAAGCCGTCGTACTCCTTCCTCCAAGCGTCGAAGTCGGCCACGCGGTGGCGGACAATAGAAATGGTGTTCGTCATGAAGCCCCCTTCCGGGGCGAGGTGCCTGCTGCGAGAAAACGGGCTTCAGGAGAAGCGCGCAACGAAGGCGACGCTCAGCAGTCTACTCTGAGCAGCGACGAGCGTTTAACTGGCGTAATAGCGAGGCTCGTCAAGAGATACTCGTTCTGACCGGCCGTTTCTAGCCTCGTTAGGCGCTCGGTTTGCTCGCTGTGGCACGATCCGCGACCGTGGATACGAGTCGGATCGCAGCATTTTTGGTCTTGGCTGATCTTCCTGCAGCGGAGCTCGACGAGCTTGCGGCCGCGATGAGCGAGGTCGAGGTTGAGGCGGGTGCCAAGGTCATCACGCTCGACGACTACGGAACCGCCATCTACTTCATCGAACAGGGAGAGGCCGAAGTCCTGACCGAGGGTGGCGAGGCGACCCAGACTCTCGGCCCCGGCGACGCGCTCGGCGAGATTGCACTCCTCCTTACGGGAGAGCGGACGGCCACCGTCGTGGCGCGTACGTCGATGCGGCTCCTCTCGCTCTCCGGTCAGGACTTCGAGCGCCTCCGACCGCGCGTACCTGAGCTCGAACGCTCGTTGCGCCGCCTCGGCCTCGAGCGCGCGGGTCGGTAGACGCACCGGATTGATCGAATCCGACCTGCTAACGACTGTGACACCTGGCCATCGACGGCCCCAAGAGACATTTCTGATGACTCGCACAGGCAAGGGCGCTGACGCTGAGTTGAGGCTCGGCTCGCTTGTGCTAGGAGATCTCCAGCCGGAGCAGGATCTCGTTGCCGTGGAAATCTCCGGTTCGTTTGAAGCCGTATCGCTCGTAGAACGTGACCGGGCTGCCCTCGCCCTGTCCGACGCTTGTCCACATCGTGCCGACGCCCCGGTTGCGGAAGTACTCGACGATCAGGTCGAGCGTTGCTGTACCGAAGCCTCGTCGTTGGTAGCGCTCGTCGATGAGCAGCTTCCAGAGAAAGTGGGCAATGTAGTCGGGGCTGCCGACCTCGTCAGCGATCATCACGAACCCCACCGGCGTCTCTTCGTCATAGATCGCCCAGTAGAGGGCCCGAGCGTCCGGCTCCTTCGCCGCCTCGAGAATTGACTCGCGGACACCGCTCACAAAGCGTCCCTGATCCGGCGTTACGGCAAGCGCCTCAGCGGCTTCCCGATTCGCGTCGGTGATCGGCCAGAGAGAAACCACCGCGTGAGACTAGAGCAACCCTCAGATGACATTCCTGACCTCTGGGCAGGCAGCCGTCCACGCTCCGCGAGGCTGAAGAACACCCCATTCCCATCCTTGCGCTCGACGCAGGGGGCAGGTTCCCTAACACTGGCCCAGCGATGGGGCGGGGCTCTATCGACCGCCACCCGTGCGGGTTGAACCGACCTTGTGCCGTGGCCCCGGCTTAGCTCGACACATTGCGCCAAGCCTCTCCCTAGAATCGCCGGCATGAAAGGCCCCGACGTCGTCCTCGGTCCGCTGGCAACCGTCGGCGCGGCACTGTTTGGCCTCGGCGTTCTGCGTCGCTCATGGAAGCTCGCCGCGGCCGGAGCGGTGGCCATCGTCGCCGACCAGCGACTGCCGGCGGCGCGGCGGCTGAAGCACGAACTGCGGAAGCACGCGCCGCAGGCGTGAGCCGCACCTGGGCGGAGCTGCTCGGCGACGAGGCCGCCGGGCCGCAGGAGAGCGCGGAGGCGGGCGGCTTCTTCTCGCGGCTGCGCGATTCGCTCGGCAAGAGCCGGCGGGCGCTTACCGAGCAAATCGCCGCGGGGACCTTCGACGCGGCTGACGATGCTGCCTGGGAGCGGCTGGAGGAGGCGTTGATCGCCGCGGACGTCGGCGTTCCGTCGACCGCCGAGCTCGTGCGTCGACTCGAAGCCCGGGGGGAGCTCGGCGATCTCAGCGAGGCGCTGGTCGAAGAGGCCGCGGCGCTGCTCGGCGAACCTGGCCGGCTCTCCCTCGACGGGCACCCGAGCGTGATCCTCGTCGTCGGCGTCAACGGCACCGGCAAGACGACGACGATCGGCAAGCTCGCGAACCGCCTACGCGAGCACGGGCGCACGGTCGTGCTCGGCGCCGCCGACACCTTTCGCGCCGCCGCCGAGGAGCAGCTCGAGATCTGGGCCGAGCGCGCCGGAGCGGACTTTGTCGGGGGCGAGCGCGGTGGCGATCCGGCCGCCGTTGCCTACGACACGATCGAGCTCGCGGCCCAGCGCGGCCGCGACGTCGTCATCGTCGACACCGCCGGCCGGTTGCACACGCAGGCGAACCTGATGGAGGAACTCGCGAAGGTGCGCCGGGTGGTCGCTCAGAAGCAGGAGGGCGCACCCAACGAGACGCTGCTCGTCGTCGACGCCACCACGGGGCAAAACGGCGTCCAGCAGGCGCGCCTGTTCGGCGAAGCCGTCGGCGTCACCGGCGTCGTGCTGACGAAGCTCGACGGTTCCGCGAAAGGCGGCGTCGCAATCGCGATCGCCAACGAGCTCGGGCTACCGATCAAGCTCGTCGGCGTGGGGGAGAGCCTTGATGATCTCCGGCCTTTTGACCCGCAGGACTTCGCGCGAGCCCTGATCGCGGGCTAGGAGGGTTTGGCGAAATACAGTCTGTGCCGCCGGGCCGCGCTGCTCGCCCACCAGCTCCGCTCTGTTTACGCAGTC
>Ga0137403_10004624_pt1 | contig 16183 bp, 13 predicted proteins | sample CZOMad2_1_16fung_FD_122057 | JGI IMG/M metagenome (GOLD analysis project Ga0137403, IMG submission 122057) | Vadose zone soil fungal communities from Angelo Coast Range Reserve, California, USA - CZOMad2_1_16fungal (Hybrid Assembly) | ecosystem: Environmental > Terrestrial > Soil > Vadose zone... | reverse complement strand
AGCGATCTCGTTGCCGTAGGAGACTCGTAGCGTGCCACCCCGCTTCGGCGTCTGCGCCTCGGCCGGCGGCGCGCCGGTCAAGCCAAGCAGTATGCCGGTTCCGAGGAGGAGGCCGAGCAGGGGACGCGTCCAGCGCATGATGATTGGCCTCTCTATTCCGTGGGTCAGGACGGCCATGAGGTTACTTGTCCAGCCAAACGTTGTCCCAGTGGACTTCGAACTCGGCGTTGTACACGTACCCCTTCGTCCACGGCTGCGCGACCATGTAGAAGGGTGAGCCTGAGATCGTGTTCCAGTACATCTTGTCGGCCATGTACTCCAGCAGCTCCTTGCCGATCGCCTTCCGCTTGGTGGCGTCCATCTCGCGCGCGTAGCGGGCGTAGTAGTCGTCCACCTTGATGTCGGTATGCCGCGGGTGACTCCAGGCGGACGAGTTCTTCGACACGTAGGCGCTCGACAGGTAGCCGTTGCTGTCGATGGTCAGTAAGGACAGCAGATCTTCGACGTACATGTCCCACGGCCCGTCCTGCAGGGTCGTGTTCATCCAGCTGACCTTGTCCACCAACCGGATGTTCGCCGTCACCCCGATGCGCACCAGCTGTTCCTTGACGACGGTGGCGATGACGTTGAACACGCTCTTCTCGGTGTTGGTCATCAGCTCTAACGTGAGCGGCTTCGAGGGACCGTAGCCGGCCTCGGCCAGGAGGGCTTTGGCCTTGGCCTGGTCGTAGGGGCACAGGTGGTTGACGTTCACCGATTCCAGCGTCCCCGGCGGCGCCATCCCGACCCACGGCGTCGCCTGGCCCTTGAACGCGATCTTCACGATCTCCTGGCGGTCGATCCCGTAGCAACCGATCGCCTTGCGAACCCTGAGATCGCCGAAGATCGGGTGCGGTGCGCGCTCCGTGGACATGGGCTTGCCGTCCTTCGGGACGGTCACCTTCATCTGCGCCACCATCGGAGTCGTTTCTTTCCCGGTCATGATGTTGGCCTTCGGGTTCTGCGCCTTCAGCGTGTCGACGTGCTCCGGCGAGAACGAGGCGATGAAGTCGATCTCCCCAGCCTTGAACGCGGCCATCTCGGTGACCGGGTCCTTGATCACGCGGATCATGATGCGGTCCAGGTAGGGGCGCCCCGGCTCGAAGTACTTGTCGAACCGGTCCATCACGAGATGGCTTCCCTTCACCCACTCGACGAGCTTGAAGGGGCCGCAGCCGACCACGGCCTCCGGCTTGCCCTGCTTGCGGTCCTCCACCGTGTACTTCTGGGTGGCCGTGGGCGAGTAGAGCACGAGGCCCGTGCGGTACCCCGCGAGCATGTGGAGCATGAACGCGTAGGGTTGCTTCAGACGGATCTGCACGGTCGAGGGGTCGAGCACCTCGACGCTGTGCACGGCGTCATAGAACGGCCGCATACCGCTCTTGGTGGCCGGATCCATGATGTGGTCGATGCTGAACTTGACCGCGGCGGCGTCCGCGGGCGTGCCGTCGTGGAAGAGGACGTTCTTCTTGAGCTTGAAGGTGTAGAGCAGCCCGTCGGGCGACATCTGCCACGACTCGGCGGCGTCGCCGACGAATTTGCCGTCGGGCGTGATGTTGATGAGGCCGCACCCCACGTTCATGCCGACCCACATCATTTCGTAGCCCGGGGAGGTGTGGAAGTCGAGACCCGCGATCTCGTTGCCGTAGGACACGCGGAGCGTGCCGCCGCGTTTCGGCGCTTGGGCATCGGCCAGCAGCGGAACGTTGATCAGCCAGGCAAGTGAGGTCACGACCAGGAGGAGACCTGGCAGAAGGCGTCGTGAGGTCATGGCGTCTTCTCCCTTTGTGTTTGCGGAAGTATGAGTAATCGTGTCGAGAGTTGGCTAACTTTACAGGAGTCCTCGCCTGTCAACAAGGGGTCAAGGGGTCGATCCGCGCTACCGGTCCAGCCAGACCCGGCCGTAGAGGACCTTGAACTCGGAGTTGTAGACGTAGCCCTTCATCCACGGCTGAGCCACGCTGTAGAACGGCGAGCCGGAGATCGTGTTCCAGTAGAGCTTGTCCGCACTGAACTCCTGGAACTCCTTGGCGATGGCTTTGCGCTTCCCCGGGTCCATCTCCCGCGCGTAGCGGGCGTAGTAGTCGTCGACCTTGGTGTCCGTGTGACGCGCGCTGTTCCAGGCTGCCGTGCTCATCGCCAGGAAGCCGTTGAGGTCCAAGATCAGTTGCGACGCGAGGTCTTCGACGTACATGTCGAACGCCCCATCCTGGGTGGCGGTGTTCATCCAGCTGACCTTGTCGGTCAGCCGGATGTTCGCCGTCACGCCGATGCGCGCCATCTGCTCCTTGATCACCGTCGTGATGACGCTGAACACGCTCTTCTCGGTGTTGGTCATGAGCCCGAACGTCAGCGGCTTCTGCGGCCCGTAGCCGGCCTCGGCCAGCAGCGCCTTGGCCTTGGCCGGGTCGTACGGGCACATGTGGGTGACGTCCACGGTGTCCGTGGTGCCCGGCGGGATGATCCCGACCCACGGCGTGGCTCGCCCCTTGAACGCGATCTTGACGATCTCCTTGCGGTCGATCCCGTAGCAGCCGATCGCCTTGCGGACTCGGATGTCGGCGAAGATCGGATGCGGGGCGCGGTCAGCGGACATCGGCTTTCCGTCCTTCGAGATCGTGACCTTCATCATCGCGACCATCGGGGTCGTCTCTTTCCCGGTCATGATCTGGGCGCGCGGATTCTGCGTCTTCAAGGTGTCGAGGTGGTCGGGCGAGAAGTCCGGGATGAAGTCGATCTCTCCTGCCTTGAAGGCCGCCAGCTGGGTTACGGGGTCCTTGATCACGCGGACCGTGACGCGAGCGAGGAGTGGCAGCCCCGGCTCGAAGTACTTGTCGAACCGGTCCATCACCAGGTGGCTGCCCTTGACCCACTCGACCAGCCTGAACGGGCCGCAGCCGACGACCGCCTCGGGTTTGCCCTGCTGGCGATCCTGCACAGTATATTTCTGCGTCGCGGTCGGCGAGGAGACCACGAAACCCATCCGGTAAGCCGCGAGCATGTGGAGCAGGAACGCGTAGGGCTGCTTGAGCCTGATCTGGACCGTGTGGGGATCGAGCGTCTCGACCGAGTGCACCGACTCGTAGAAGGTCCGCATGCTCGACCTGGTGGCCGGGTCCATGATCCGGTCGATGCTGAACTTCACCGCGGCGGCGTCGAGGGCGGTGCCGTCGTGAAAGACGACGTCCTTTCTGAGCTTGAACGTGTAGAGGAGACCATCAGGGGAGATCTGCCAGGACTCCGCGGCGCTCGGCACGAACTTCCCGTCGGGGGTGATGCCCAGGAGGCCGCAGCCGATGTTCATCGCGACCCAGTTCAGCTCGTAGCCGGGCGCCGTATAGAAATCGAGGTTGGAGATCTCGTTGCCGTAGGCGACTCGTAGGTTCCCTCCGCGCTTCGGCTCTTGAGCCTCGGCCAAGAACGGCAGCGCTGCGAGGCAGGCGGCGGCGAACAGGAGACGGGATAGAGCCCGACGTGTGCGCATGGCGTCTTTCCTCCCTGACGAAAGCGGACGGACAAGGCGGCCGTTGAGCGAGGGTCGCGCTACTTTACAGCAGTTGCCTCCTGTCAACAACCGGTGCGGTCGGGGTCCGTTTCAGCACGCGGCCCGGAAGCGCGCCCGTATGGTCGCCGCCGTCAACAACGACCTCGCCGTTGACGAGCACGGTGGCCACGCCGACCGCGTACTGGTGAGGGTCGTCGTACGTCGCGCGGTCGGTGATCCGGGCGGGATCGAAGACCGCGACGTCCGCCCAGCATCCTTCTCGCACCACGCCTCGGTCGCCGAGGCCGAGCGCCGCGGCGGCGGCGCCGGTCGTCTTGTGGACGGCGGCCGGGAGGCTCAGCAGGCCCAGATCGCGCACGAAGGCGCCGAGAAGGCGCGCGTGGGTTCCATAGGAGCGCGGATGCGGTTTTCCCTGGCTAGTCACGCCCGATGTCGCCAGCGCGTTGGCGTCGGAACCGACCGTGACCCATGGCGTGCCCGTGATCTCGTGGACGTCCTGCTCGCTCATCGACGTGATCAGGATTCGCGTGGCGCCTCGATCGGCGAGGAGAACGTCGCACACCGCGTCCAGTGGCTCGAGCCGCCGGCGTCGCGCGATCTCACCGAGCGTGAGGCCGGCGTCTTGGGGCTGATGCGGTGAGATGGCGACACGGACGACGTCCCACGACGGGATTCGCCCGAAGTTGGTCAAGCCGTGGCGTGCGATGTCCGTGCGGATTCGCGTACGCGTGTCGGCCCGGCCGAGCCGCTCCAGCATGGCCGGGATCCCGCCCTCGACGACCCAGCGGGGGAGAAGGTTGCGCAGCGGGTTGGTGGCGGTGTCGTACGGATAGGCGTCGCAGTCGACGGCGAGGCCGCGCGCCCGTGCGGCGGCGATCTCGCCCAGGAGCCGCCGCGCGCCGCCCCAGTTGTCGACGCCGGAGAGCTTCAGGTGCGCGATCTGCACGTGGACGCCCGTCGCCGCCGCGATCGCGATCGCCTCGCGGACGGCATCGCCCACGTGGTCGGCTTCGTCGCGGATGTGCGACGAGTACGCGGCGCCGTGCCGCCTGAGCACCCTGGCCAAGGTCAAGATCTCGGCCGGATCCGCGTAGCATCCGGGCGCGGTGAAGAGGCCGGACGAGAGCCCCCACGCTCCGGCCGTCAAGGCCTCGGCGAGCAGAACCTCCATCGCGGCCGTCTCGGCGCTGGTGAGGGGGCGGTTCTCCATCCCGGCCGTCATGAGCCTGAGCGTGTTGTGCCCGACCTGGAGGATCACGTTGACCGAGGTCGGCGGAAAGCTCCGGACGTAGTCGGCGAAGCTCGACTCGCCGAACGGCAGCGACGGCGCGCTCGCCGCGAGATATTCGCGAAGCATTTCCACGCGGTCGGGCAGCGCCGGAGCGACGGAGAAGCCGCAGTTGCCGACCACCTCCAGGGTCACGCCCTGCCTGATCTTCGATTCGGCGCGTGGATTCAGCGGCAGGGTGAAATCCGAGTGCGTGTGGATGTCGATGAGCCCGGGCGCCACGACCTGCCCGCGCGCGTCGATCACTCGCCTCGCCGCGCGCGATGACCGGCGCTCGACCGCGACGATGCGGCCGGCGCCGACGCTCACGTCGGCATCGAACCCGGGTGCGCCGGTGCCGTCGATCACGTGACCGCCGCGAATCAAGAGGTCGTCCATGGCTCCTCCGTCGTTAAGAGCGTCGGGCCCGCCAGATCTCTTCGGACGGCCATTTGCGCGCCCACTCGAGCGTGACGTACTCGTAGGACGTCGTGGCCGACTCCGGCGGCCGCACCTCGATCAAGTCCTCGACCTCGAAGCCGTTGCGCCGGAGCACGCGGATCCAGTCGCCGTGAGAGAGATGGAACTCGACTCCTGGATCGTTGGACCACTCGATCCGGTGCATGTCGAAGGCCGGGCGTAGCAAGCGGTCGGCGGCGACGCCGTCCTCCGCCGGCACGCAGAGGGTGAAGAGCGCAGAGTTCACGAGGAAGATCAGCTCGCCTCCGGGTCTCAGGATGCGGGACGCCTCGGCGACCCAGCGATCGGGATCCGCCCAGAGGCAGGCGCCGTACTCCGAGATCGCGAGGTCGAAGGCCGCATCGCGGCACGGCACGCGCTCGGCGTCCGCTTCGATCAGCGGGAACTCGAGGCCGTGCGCTCGCTGAAGGCGGCGCGCGGTCGCGAGCTGCGCCGGCGAGGCATCGATCCCAACGACGCGAACGCCGCGGCGGGCGAGCCACGCCGATACGTAGGCCGTGCCGCACCCGAGCTCGATCCCGGCCTTGCCAGCGAGATGTTTCGGCAAGACGCCGAGCTGCGATTCGGGTACACGCCAGATGCCCCAGGTCGGCTCTTGCCGCGCCCACGCCCGCTCGCCCGCGGCGGCGTAGTTCGGCGCCTCCGCGTTCCAGCGAACGCGATTACGCCGCACGTGCTCCGGCAGCACGCTCTCGTCGGCCATCGGTCAGCGCCCCATGTCCGCGCCCTACGCCAGCGAGGGAGTCTCCGTGATCACCCGCGCGCCCGACCGAGATGGGCGTCGCGCTGGGCCTGGAGCCCGGCGTCCGCGTAGCTCATGAGGTCCGGCCGCGCGCGCCCGAGCATGACTTGAAGGTAGGCCGGCTCGAGGCCGACGTTCTCGAAGCCGTGGATGACGCCGGCCGGCGCCGAAACGCAATCCCAGCGTCCGAGCACGGTCTCCTCGCGGCCGCCGGCGCCGTCCTCGAAGAAGACCTTCACCTTACCGTCGAGGATGAAGAACACCTCTTCGACCTCGTGCGTGTGCGCGGCGTTGCCCTGACCCGGCGGCACGAACATGACGCTCAACGTGAACTGCTCGGCGGGGATGGCGCGCGCGTCGGTCTTGCCGGAGGCGCCGGCGCCGATGTACCGATGCTGGGCGCGCCGGTAGCCCTCGACGCGGGCGTCGGCGAACGCGTCCCAGTCTGGCTGGCGGTCCACGAAGCGAGCCACGCGGGTCCGCAAGAGCTCGTCGAGCGTCGTCATCCGGAGTCCTCCTCAGGTCGCCGAAACGTTAACCGCGGCACCGGGTAGAATACGCCCGTGCGGATCGGCTTCCATCTCACACCGTTCTGGAGCCCGACCGACCGCGCGCCCACGGCCATCATCGACGAGGCGATCGAGGTGGTGCGAGCCGCGGCCGGCATGGGCTTCGCCTGGGTGTCGATCGGGCATCACTGGCTCTCGCATCCGACCGTGTGGCCCCATCCGATCGCGATGCTGAGCCGGCTGGCGCCGGAGGCCGGCGAGATGAGGCTCAAGACCTCGATGCTCCTGCTGCCGCTCTTGAATCCGGTGGACGTCGCCGAGAGCATAGTCACGCTCGATCACATCACGCACGGTCGGCTCGACGTCGGCGTGGCGATCGGTTATCGCGAGCGCGAGCTCGAGGCCGCCGGCCTGGGGCGCAAGGACCGCGTACCCAAGCTCGAGGAATCGCTCAGCGTGATGAAGCGGCTCTGGCGCGGTGACGAGGTCACCTTCGAGGGCGCCTACACGAAGCTGACCGCGGCGCGTCTGGGCCTGCCGCCCTGCCAGCATCCGCATCCGCCGCTCGAGATGGGCGCCCAGAGCGTCGGCGCGACGCGCCGGGCCGCCCGGCTCGTCGACGCGGTCTTCTTCGGCCCACAGGTCGCCTGGGCCGACGTCGGACGCCTGGTCTCGGTCTATCGCGAGGCGCGAGCGAGCGAGACGCCGGGCGCGCCGGGCACCGCGTACGCCTCGCGCAGCCTGATCGTCGGCGCGAGCAAGGAGGCGGCGCGGGCGGCCGCCCGCGGATACCTCGAGCGGACGTTCTCGATGTACCGGAGCTGGGAGATGCAGGAGCCGAGCATGGTCCAACTCCAGCTCGGGTTCGAGACGAGCCTCGACGATTGGACGATCAACGGCTCGCCGCGCGAGTGCCTGGAGACGATCGCGCGGGCGCGCGAGCGAGGGCTCGACGGGATCGGCTTCACGATTTACAGCCTGCCGCGCGAGGTGAAGGCGCGCATCGAGTACCTCCGGATGATCGCCGACGAGATCGTCCGTCCCGCCGCGAAGCTCGGCCGCTGACCGTGCTCAGGCCGTTCACGCTCCATCGGCCCGCGACCGCCCAAGAGGCGTGCGCGCTCCTGGCCGGGCTTGGTGAGGAGGCGGCGGTCTACGCGGGCGGAACCGAGCTCCTGCTCCTGATGAAGCTCGGCCTGCTCCGGCCGCGCCACCTCGTCGACGTCAAGCGCATCGGCGGATTCGGCGACATTGCCGACGGCCCGCGGCTCGCGATCGGCGCCGCCGTCACACATCGGGCGGTCGAGCGGTCCGCCCTCGTCCAGGCGCGCTGCCCGCTGGTCGGCTCGGTCGCCCGGCACGTGGCGAACGTGCGGGTCCGGAACGTCGGCACGGTCGGCGGCAACCTCGCCTTCGCCGACCCCCACAGTGACCTCGCCACCCTGTTTCTGACGCTCGACGCGGCCGTCGAGCTCGTGTCGCCGCGCGGAAGCCGCGAGCTGCCGCTTGCCGAGTTCGTGCGCGGCCCCTGGGAGACGGCGCGCGCGTCCGACGAGCTTCTCGCGTCGGTGCGGCTCACGCCGTGGCCGAGCGGGACCGCCGCGGCGTACGTGAAGTTCGGCGTGCACGAGCGCCCCACGCTGGCCGTCGCCGCGGCGCTGCGGCTCGACGGCGGTGGACGGGGCGGCGGCGACCGCATCCTGGACGCGCGGATCGCCGTGGGTTGTGTCAGCCCCCGGCCGATGCGCGTGGCCGCCGCCGAGGCGAGCCTCGCGGGCGCGTCGATCGCCGATGTCGACGGGGCTGCTCGCGCGGCTTCGGAGATCGCCGCCGCGAGCGTCGATCCGGCCGACGACCTCTACGGCTCGGCCGACTACAAGCGCGAGATGGTGGCGGTGTTCGTGCGCCGGGCGCTTCGCATCGCCGCGGCGCGAGCGCGCGGTGCCGAGCCCAGCGAGCGATTCCCCCACGCGGTGGTCGCATGAGCGGCGGCGTGACGATTCACGTCATGGTCAACGGCCGAGCGCGCGACCTCGAGGTCGACGTGCACGCGCTGCTGCTCGACGTGCTGCGCGACGGACTCGATCTGAAGGGCGCCAAGCGCTCGTGCGACACGCAGGTGTGCGGGGCCTGCACGGTCCTGGTCGATGGCCTGGCGGTGAGCGCCTGCACCTATCTGGCGGTCGAGGCCGACGCGCGCTCGGTTCTGACCGTCGAGGGCCTGGCCGAGGGCGAGTCGCTCCATCCGCTGCAGCGCGCGTTCGTCGAGGCGGGCGCCGTGCAGTGTGGCTTCTGCACGTCCGGCATGCTGCTCACGGCGCGGGCGATGCTCGCCGAGAACGCGAGCCCGACCCGCGACGACGTCCTGCACTATCTGCGCGGCAGCCTCTGCCGGTGCACGGGCTACCGGAAGATCGTCGACGCGGTCCTGGCCGCCGCGGAGACCGTTCGGTGAGCGCGCGACCGCTGCGCGTCGTCGGTCAGCCGGTGCCCCGGGTCGACGCGCTCGAGAAAGTCACCGGCCGAGCACGCTACGTGACCGATCTCACCGTGCCGGGCATGGCGCACGCGAAGGTGCTGCGCTCGCCGTATGCCCACGCGCGGGTCAAGCGCGTCGATGCCACGCGCGCTCGCGCGCTGTCCGGCGTCTACGCCGTGCTGGCCGGCGCCGACCTCACCTGGTGCGATCCGTACTACGGACCGGCCTATCGCGATCGGCCGGTGCTCGCGATCGACGTCGCCCGCTACGAAGGCGAGCCGGTGGCGGCCGTCGCGGCCGTGGATGAAGCGACCGCCGAGCGGGCGCTCGAGCTCGTCGACGTCGACTACGAGCCGCTCACGGCCGTGATGACGCTCGAGGAGGCGTTGGCGCCGGGCGCTCCGCTCGTCCACGCCGGCCAACCGCCGGCCGGCCATTTCGCCGACCTCTCGACCCTGCGGCCCCAACCCGGCACGAACATCTGCCATCAGTTTCACTTCGCGCGCGGAGCCGCGGCCGCCGCGCTCACCGGCGCCGACGTCGTCGTCGAGGACGCGTACCGGTTTCCGTCCGTCCAGCACGTGGCGCTCGAGCCCCACGCGGTGCTCGCCGCCTGGGACGAGACGGGGGCCCTGACGTTGTGGGCCTCGACCCAGAATCCGTACTCGGTGCGCGTGGAGCTGGCGAAGATGTTCGACGTGCCGCTCGCGCGAATCCGCGTTGTGGTCCCGCACCTCGGCGGCGGCTTCGGCAGCAAGACCTACGCGAAGCTCGAGCCCCTGGCGGCCACCCTGGCTCGCGTGGCCGGTCGGCCGGTGCGGCTGGCGGCTTCGATACCGGAAGCGTTCCAGACGGTACGCCGCTGCGCCTCGCGCGTCATGCTGCGCGTCGGATTCCGGCGTGACGGGATCCTCGTCGCCGTCGAGTGCGACGCCGACTACGACGTTGGCGCCTATGCGGACATCGGGCCGCGGGTCGTTCAGAAGGGCACGTACACGGCGACCGGTCCCTATCGAGTTCCGCACGTCAGGCTCGAGGCGCGCGCCGTCTACACGAACACGACGCCCGGCGGCGCGTTTCGCGGATTCGGCGTGCCGCAGCTCGCGTGGGCGCTCGAGTCGCTCTTCGACGTGGCGGCCGACCGCTTGAACCGTGATCCCGTCGACCTCCGGCGCCAGAACTTCCTGGCCCACGGAGAGGAATTCGCCCCGGGCGACACGCCGATCGACGGCAAGCTCGAGGAGAGCCTGAGTCGTGCGGCCGAGGCGATCGGCTGGACCCGGGCGAGCGCCGCCGATCGAGGGCGCGGGGTGGCGGCGATGCTCAAGGCCTCGGTCGCGCCGAGCGTGTCGGAGGCGATCGTGCGCCTGCACGCGGACGGCAGCGTGACCGTGCTCGCGAGCGCGGTCGAGATGGGGCAGGGGGCGCGCACCGTCCTCGCGCAGATCGCCGCCGAGGTGCTGAGCGTGCCGCTCGATCGCGTGACGGTCGTCCAGCCCGACACGGCGGTGACGCCGTACGATCAGACCACGAGCTCGAGCCGGTCGACGGCGATGACCGGGCGCGCGGTGCAGGTCGCCGCCGAGGACGTGCGCGAGCAGCTGCTCGCGATCGCGGCGCCGAGCCTCGGGCTCGCCGCGCGAGATCTCGCGCTCGCGGACGGCGCGGTCGTGGCTGCGTCGCGGCGTCTCACGTACGCGGAAGCGCTGGCGCTCAGGTTCGGAATGTCCGGCGGTGAGCTGATCGGTCGCGGGGTGATCGCGCCCGGCCGCACCGCGGCGCCGCTCGGCGGCAGCACGCCGTTCTGGGAGATGGCGGTGGGCGCGGCCGAGGTGAGCGTGGATGAAGAGACGGGCGCGGTGCGGGTCGAGCGTTACGTGTCGGTGGCCGACGTGGGCCGCGCCATCAATCCGCTCCTGCTCGAGGGCCAGGACGAGGGCGCCGTGGTCCAGGGACTCGGCCACACGCTCCTCGAGGAGATGCTCTACGCGGACGGCCACCTGCTGAACGGTACCCTGCTCGCCTACCGCGTGCCGCGCGCGGACGATGCGCCGCCGGCCCTCGAGTGCCGCTTCGTGGAAAACGCGGACGGCAGCGGCCCGTTCGGCGCCAAGGGCGCGGGCGAGGGGGGCCTGATCCCGGTGAGCCCGGCCGTCGCCAACGCGCTCGCGCGGCTCACCGGCGTCCGGCTTCGCGACCTGCCGCTGACGCCCGAGCGCGTCTGGCGCGCGCTGCGGGGGCGCGTCCGCTAACTTCGCGCCGGGCTACGACAGCGTCCGGTACACCTCCGTCTCGAACTTCCCGAGCAAATCAATCGCCGTGTGATCGTAGAACGGGAGGACCTGAGAGAGGAAGACGCCCGAGACCCTCTTCGTGCGATCGATCCAGAAGTAGGTGTTGGCGAGGCCGGCCCAGGCGAGACTGCCGGCCGCACGCCCAGTCGGCGCCTGCTGGGTGTTGATCAGGAAGCTCAGGCCCCAGCCCTTGCGCATCCCGGGGAACCACTCGACGTCGTTGGACAGCGCGGGGACCGCCGTCTTCACGACCGGAATATCGAGCGGCGCGATGTGGTTCTGCGCCATGAGGTCGACGGTCTCACGACGCAGCACCTGAGCGCCGTTCAGGCTGCCGCCACGCACGATCGTCTGCGTGAACGCCAGGTAGTCGCGCGCCGTGCCGTAGAGCCCGCCGCCGCCCATGAGGAATTCGGGATCCTCCGGGAGCGCGAACTCGATCGGCGCGAGCGCGCCCTTCTCGTCGCGCTGGTGCACGCTCGCCAGCCGGGCGCGCTGCGACGACGAGAGCTTGAACGAGGTGTCCTTCATCCCGAGGGGCCCGAGGATGTTGTCCTGGAGGTAGCGATCGAGCTTCTGGCCGCTCAGAGCCTCGACCATCTTGCCGATCCAGTCGATGCTGATGCCGTATTCCCAGCGGTCGCCCGGATCGAACAGCAGCGGCGTGGTCAGGGCCGCGTTCGTACAGGTCGTGATGCCCGGCGTTCCGGTCACGGTCTGGTACTGCGCGATCTCCGGCCGCCAGATCTCATAGGCGAAGCCCGCGGTGTGGGTCAGGAGGTGCTTCAGCGTGATCGGCCGTTTCGGTGCCCGCAGACGCGGCTGACCGGCCGCGTCGAATCCCTCGAGCACTTTCGCCAAAGCCAGTCCCCCGACCACCTCGCTCGCCGGACGGTCGAGACTCAGCTTGCCCCGCTCGACGAGCTGCATGGCGGCGGTCGCCGTGATGGCCTTGGTCATCGAGGCGATCCACACGACCGTGTCGAGGGTCATCGGCGCGTCCTTGCCGAGCTCGCGCTTGCCGAAGGCGCCCTCGTACAGCGTCGCCGTGTCCGTGGCGGCGACCGCCACGATCCCGGGCATGGCTTTCGACTCGACGGACTGACCGAAGATTCTGTCGATCGACGCGATGGTTGGCATGGCCATCTCCTTCTGAAGTCCGAGGCACCGGCTGACGCGCGACAGCTTAGAGCAGGATTCGTGGCGTCGCAACGTCCCGTCCCGGCGCAGTGTAGACTGTGCGCGCCATGACGCCCGCCCGCGATCTCTGCTTCACGCCCGCCGTCGAGCTGTCGCGGCTCTACCGCGAGCGCAAAGCCTCGCCGCTCGAGGTCATGCAGGAGGTCCTCGCGAGGATCGACGCCGTGAACCCCGACGTGAACGCGATCGTCACGCTGGTGCGCGACGCAGCGCTGCGGGAGGCGCGGCGGTCGACCGCGGCGCTCCGCCGGGGGGTCACCCTGCCACCGCTCTTCGGCGTGCCGGTCGGCATCAAGGACGTCACGGCGACGAAGGGTATCCGGACGACCCACGGCTCCAAGCTCTTCGAGAGCCACGTCCCCGACGAGGACGCGCTCGTCGTCCAGCGGCTTCGCGCGGCCGGAGCGATCGTGATCGGCAAGACCAACACGCCGGAGTTCGCGTTCGGGCCCAACACGGTGAACGCGGTCTTCGGCGCCACCCGCAACCCGTGGAATCTCACGCTGACGGCGGGCGGATCGAGCGGCGGCTCGGCGGCGGCGCTGGCCACGGGCATGTGCCCGCTCGCGGAAGGCACCGATCTCGGCGGCTCGCTCCGGGGCCCGGCGTCCTATTGCGGGGTCGTCGGGTTCCGCACGACGCCCGGGCTGATCCCGCGCTATCCCTCCGTGCTCGCGTGGGACACGTACTCGGTGGAGGGGCCGATGGCGCGGACCATCGCCGACACGGCGCTGATGCTGTCGGTGATGGCGGGCGCCGACGACCGCTCGCCGCTCTCCTACGACGTCGATCCGCACGCCTTCGTGAAGGCGGCCAAGGCCCCGTCGGTGAAGGGCTGGCGTATCGCCTGGACGTCCGATCTCGGCGGGCTGACGACGATCGACCACGAGGTGCGGGCGGTCTTCGAGCGCGCGGTCGGCGTGTTCCGGTCGGCCGGCGCCCGCGTGGAAGCCGCCTGCCCGGACATGAGCGACGTGCCGGAGATCGTTCGCCTCACGCGGGGGCTCCTGATGGTCGCTCGCCACGCGGACAAGCTGCCCGAGCACCGCGCCGTGCTCCAGCAGGGGCTGGTGGAGAACACCGAGCAGGGGATGGCGCTCACGTCGGTCGCGGTCGCTCGCGGCGAGCTCCTCCGCACGCGGCAGTGGCAACGCGTGCGTGAATTCCTGGCCGAGCGCGATCTCTTGATCACGCCGACGTCGGCCACGCCGCCGTTCCCGCTCGAGCAGCCGCACGTGCTCGAGATCAACGGCGTGCCCGTGGGCCGGACGATGCAGCGCTCCTATCTCACGTACGCGTTTTCGGTGCTCGGCCTGCCGGCCATCTCGATCCCGTGCGGCTTCACGAGCCAGGGACTGCCGGTGGGCCTGCAGATCGTCGGCAAGCGGCGCGGCGAGGCGGCGGTGCTCAGGGCCGCGGCGGCGTTCGAGGCGGCCCAGCCCTGGGCCGCCCGCGTGCCGGCGATCGTCCGGCGCCCGCGCTGACGAGTCTTCCGCGAGCGGACCGCGATCCGCTGACTCAGGAGGAACCGATGGGAACGGATCGGCGGATCAACGTCGCGTCGGGACGATCGCTCGAGAAGCAGGCGCACTATTCGCGCGCCGTGCGCGTGCGCGACCTGGTGCTGCAGTCGGGCACGACGGCGATCGACCGACAGGGCAGCGTGCGCGGGGTCGGCGACGTCGCCAAGCAGGTCGAGACCATCATGACCATCGCCGAGTGGAGCCTGGGCAAGGCCGGCGGCAAGCTCGCGGACGTGGTGCGGAGCCGCATCTACGTCACCGACATCGGCATGGCCGATCGTGCCGCGCGCACGCTCGCTCGATACCTTCGCGACGCGCGGCCGGCGGCCACGCTCGTCCAGGTCAACCGGCTCGCGCGGCCCGAGCAGCTCGTCGAGATCGAGCTCGACGCGGTCGACGGCGCCGGCGCCACGGCGCGCCGCATCTCGTCCGGGCGCGCGATCGAAGACGAGTACGCGTACTCACGCGCGGTGCGCGTGGGCGACCGCGTGCTCGTCTCCGGGAGCACGGCGCTGAGCGCGCGGGGTGTCGTCGACGGCAAGGGCGACCTCTATCGGCAGACGCGCAGCACCATGGACACGATCTTCTGGGCCCTCGGGCAGGCCGGCGCCGCGCGCGAGGACATCGTCTACACCAAGACGTTTCTCACCGACCTCGCGCGCACCGCGGACTACACGCGGGCCTGGCTCGAAGCGCTCGGCGACGTGCGGCCCACCTCGACGCTGCTCGGTATCCCGGCGCTCGTGCTCCCGGAGATGCTGATCGAGGTCGAGGCGGAAGCGATCGTCGGGGCGGCGAAGACTCGTCGGGACATCTACACCCAGCAGCAGCGCGAGAAGCCGCGCGGCTACGCCCGCGCCGTCGAGGTCGGCGACTGGATCTGGGTCAGCGGCTGCACGTCGATGAACGCGTCGGGCGAGCCGCAGGCGTCGGGCGACTGGGCCGCGCAATCCGACCTGTCCGTCGAGACCGTCCAGTGGGCGCTCGAGCAGGCCGGCGCCACGCTGGACGACGTCGTCCGGCGCCGCACCTTCACCGTCGACGGCGCCAGCGTGAATCGGGCCCACGGCGAGGGCCCGGCCTGGTTCGCCAAGAGCTGCCCCGCGTCGCTCGGCTGCCGCATCGCCGGGCTCGCGCGGCCCGAGCTCCTCGTCGAGGTCGAGGTGGCGGCCGTCAAGGGCGCGCACGCGGGCATCGAGTGGGTCGGACCGGACGCGACGGACGCGTTCGACCTGCGTCCCGGGTAACGCCGCGTCTGGCCCTCTACGGAAGAAGGTCGGCGACGCGGATGCCGGCCCCCGGCGCGGCGAGAGGCGAGATGCTCGCGCCGCGCCCGAGCGCATGAACCGACCGGTATACCCGCCCGGACCTCGCCGGGTCGAGCGCAACGGGGTCGCGGTGAACCTCGACCACGTCCTCCACGAGGTTCACGATCCAATAATCCGCAATGCCCGCGCGCGCGTAGACCGACGCCTTTCGCGCTCGGTCCAGCGCCAAGCTAGTCTGCGAGATCTCGACAACGAGCGCGGGGTCGGTCGGAGCCGCGGCGAGGTAATCGCGCGGGGCGCCCCGGACCACCGCGACGTCCGGCTCAGGCCGTGAACGGCGGCCAAGCGCGACCGGCGCGTGAACCCTGACGAGCCAGCCTTCTCCGAAGGCCAGCCGAAGCGCCGCGGCCACGAGGTCGACAGCGACCGCGTGGGAGTTTCCCTGGGGCTCCTTCACGACGAGCAGCCCTTCGAGGAGCTCCAGCCGCTCGTCCTCGCGGAACACTCCGCGGTCGATCAACCGCTCGTACTCCAGGCGTGTCCATCGCCGCGTTCGTATCTGCATCGGCATCCCTGGGCTGATTCGGGGGCCCTTCGAGGCCCCCCATGTAACTAATCGAACATCAGCACGGTGCGCGCTACCTCGCCGGCCTTCATCGCGCGGAACGCGTCGTTCACGTCCTCGAGACGGCCCCGCCGGGTGATCATCTCGTCCAGGCGGAGCAGGCCCCGCTGGTAGAAGTCGACGTACTTCGGCATGTCGACCTTGAAGCGGTTCGAGCCCATGCTGCAGCCTTGGATGCGCTTTTCCCGGAGGAAGACGCTGCCCTCGAGCTCGATCTTCTGGCCCACCGGAATCATGCCGATCACGGTCGCG
>Ga0137403_10004623_pt1 | contig 16183 bp, 19 predicted proteins | sample CZOMad2_1_16fung_FD_122057 | JGI IMG/M metagenome (GOLD analysis project Ga0137403, IMG submission 122057) | Vadose zone soil fungal communities from Angelo Coast Range Reserve, California, USA - CZOMad2_1_16fungal (Hybrid Assembly) | ecosystem: Environmental > Terrestrial > Soil > Vadose zone... | reverse complement strand
CCGAAATCGCACGGTCGTCAGGATCGCTAGAACGATGAAAAGAAGAAAGGCCGATCCCTGGGCAACCAGGAACACGGGTTCGGTCTGCGTCGGTGCCAACACCTTCAATGGCGGGATTTTCAGAAACGCTTGAACGATTAAGACAAACACATCCAGGTCAACGAAAGCATGGCGGTAACGGCAAAGATCGGACGCCAAATGCCTGAAAGTCGCCTGCCGTAGAGCGCTAGTGTTGCGATCGCTAGCATCACCAATGAAATTATCCCCACAATGTGCGACGGCAGCAACTTGGTGAAGGGGAAAAGGAAGCCCGTCACGCTGGTCAGTATCGTGGTAGCCAGAAAGATTGCTGTCGGAATTCGCGACGGATCGGACTTCAACCATCCGATCATTGCAACCAGGCCGGCGACGATGCCGATCAGGCTGATTGAGACGTGCAACATAGTGAAAGTGGTCAGACTCATGCCCATCATGATGGTATCCCAACGTTCGGTACGCTGCTGTGTTGGATTGGAAGTTGCTGTCCGACGCGTACGGTGCCTCGACTGCGGCACGGTGAGATTAGGAAGGCTGCGGCAGCCTCATGGACATCTTCGCCTGAAAGGATTTCGGGTCCGCGGTGAATGCCTGATATGCGCCTTGCGTCAGCGAACCCGCGACGACCTCTTCGTTCCGGCCCGCCTGAACTGCATCAAGGGCGTCGGATGCGACTTCGTCTGGCGTCATGCGCGGCGGAGGGAGTCGGGCGCCGATCGCGGTTTCCGTCTGGACCGCGAGAACACCAATCACGATCGTGCCCTGTGCGGCGAGTTCGGCGCGGATGCTCCGCGTCACGGACAGGAACGCTGCCTTGGAAGCCGAATAGGTCCCCGTCACCGGCAGACTGACCAGCGCCGCCATCGACAGCATGTTCACGACAGCGCCGCCGCCGGCGGCCGCAAGCGCGGGCTTGAACGCGCGGGTCATCGCTAGCGGGCCAAAATAATTGACGTCCATCTCACGCCGCGCGGCAGAGCTGTCCGGCGCCGCCATCGCGCCCTGGAAGGCCGCGTAGCCCGCATTATTGACAAGCAAGGTAATGTCCGGCGCGGAGGTCCCTGCGGCAGTCACCTCCGCGGAATCGGTCACATCCAGCCTGATCGGCACCAACCGGCCATCGCCTCCCTTCAGCACATCGGAGAGCGAAGCTGGGTCGCGCGCTGCGACATAGATCTTGGCCGCACCCCGTTTCAGCAATGCGGCGACGAAGGCTCGTCCGATGCCCCCGTTGGCTCCCGTAACGAGAGCGACAGAACCAGCAATATCCATTTGTTTTGATCCTTCCGACAACTGCTCTGTTATTGGCGAGTTTTATTTCGCGGGTTCCAGCAGACCCAGCGGCCAGAGCGGTCCGACCGGGATGAGTTGGAACGTCATCATGTCGGCCTGGCCCAGGGGCAGCTTTTCCAGCAGCGCGTGCGCCTCGGCTGGATCGGTCACGTTCATCAAAAAAACCGCGCCGGACCCGTCGATCTTGGCGAACCACTGGTCGATCTTTCCAGCCAGCATCAAGCGCATCGTGTCGTACGCCTCCGACGGCATGACCGGAGGTATGGTTTTGGGCGTTGCCTTGGCCGTCCAGGTGCCGATCGCAAGCACTTTCGTGGTGAGGGTCTTCGCGGCAACCATTTCAGCCGAGCCGGGTTGCGTTTTGTTTTCCGACATCTTCATCAAGTCCTTTTCTGTTCGGATGACATGCTGGCGTGTTACTTCGGCAAGCGGATTTGCGGATCGTGAAGCGGCCTGAGCAGTTGGCTGCATTAACAACGCCGCCGTCGTCGCAAGGACCGCAAATCTCACGACCTCCCTGTACGATCGGGCGATCAACGCGCGTCTGTTAATTGAAATTTTCATTCTTCATCCTCCTCCGCGAACCGGGGTCAGTGATTGTCGGGTCTGGCGTTGAGTACGTCGGCATGGGCGCGGGCGAATTCGCCGACGGTCATCGATCTGCGCTCAGTCAGCCTTTCGACATTGTCGTCCGCGCCGGACATGTGGCCATGCTGGTAATCGTCCATGGCGCCACCGAGGTGCTGGACGATGTAAGGCGGAACGCCCATCGCTTCCAACGACCTGCAATATTCGTCGATCGGGAGGTCCTGGAAGACGATCTTGCGGCCGAGCGCCTCAGTGAGTTCCGCCGCCATCTGCTCGTGGTCCATCTCGACCGCACCGGAGACTGGAATGGTCTTGCCAATCTGCGATTCGGGACTTTTCAGAAGGACTGCAATGACGCGTCCCTGATCGTCGGCGGCGATCGGCGAATGCCGCCCCTTGCCGACCGGCATCCGCAAAATTCCCTTTTGCAGATAGGGCAGTTGCCAGGGATAGAGCAGCCATTCGAGGAAATAGGTCGGGCGCAGATGAATGACTGACAGACCCGACCAGTTCAGCACCTGCTCGGCGATAAAACTGTCGCGGCACGAGTTGCTGGTGGAGAAGCGATTGGCGGAACGCTGCGACAGATTGATGACGGCTGAGACACCGGCTTCTTTTGCGGCTTCCGCGAAATTGACGGTCGCATGGATCAGGCCCGGCGCGACAGGCCAGACAAGATAGGCGGCGTCCGTGCCTTCCATTGCCGCGCGGACGGTGTCGATCTCAAGGAGGTCGCCAAGCACCACTTCGGCGCCGAGCTTTTCCAGCGCATCCGACCGGGCATCCTTGCCGTGGACCATGGCGCGAACATCGAGTCCAAGAGCGATCGCTTCCCGGACGGCGGCGCGCCCGGTGTCTCCCGTCGCGCCTGAAATCAGTACTTTCTTGCTCATGACGGGCAATCCTTCGACGAGCGTGGGGCCCACAAATCCCTGTTTAACTGGACTGCTGACGGCTCTCCGGTCATGGTGCTTTCACGTGTCATGACAGCATCAGCTCGGCGACGCGCTTCGGCATATCCGACTGCAGCCAATGTCCCGCTGGCACCAGGTGGAACGAACTATTTTTGAAATGGGCAGCCCGTTCCCTTCCCATCGCGACGCCGAGATAGGGATCGTATTCGCCCCAGATCACCTTGACCGGAAGATCGAGCGCCTCGACCAAAGGCAGGCGGGACCCGTTTCGCTTCAGCTCCGCGTAGAATTTCGCGCCCATCTGTATGAAGGCCGGACCTGAGCTCGGCCGCATGGTGAAATTGTCGGCGATGACCCGGGCAACGAACTGCTCGAAATGCGCATTCTGATCCGCCGGAAGCGGCTCCGCGAATTTCAGCCTCTGCCAGTCCAGCAACCAGCCGAACTGCGCGGGGCTTTGCGCAACCGCGAGCGCGAGCGCCTTGAGGGCAGGGTCGGCAAACAGCACGATCATCTCGGGCCAGACGTTGAGTGGGGAATTGTCGTAGGCCGAATTCAGAATGCACAGCGAGGCAACCTTGTAGGGATGCTCGACCGCGAAATTGATCGCGGCGATACCTGAGGAGTCATGCGCAACGAGAACAACCTTGCCGAGCCCCAGCGACTGGATCACCGCCGAGAGATCGCCAAGTTGCTGCTCGAAACTGTAGGTCGCGCCCGCCGGCTTGTCGGACGCGCCAAAGCCCAAGAAATCGAACGCAACTACGCGCCGACCGGCCGCCGTCAGGTGGGGAACGAGGTCGTCGTAGATGCGAAGATTGTCGGGGAAGCCGTGCATGAGCACGAAAGCCGGACCCGTACCGTCGTAATCGCGGGCATAGAGTTTTCCCTGTTCCCGCGGAACACGATGCTCGGTGAAAGCCGGCTTGCTGACCATGGCGCCCTCGTCGAGAGGGCGTCCGACATTCGAACCGCCGCGTCTCGACGCCGAGCATCGGTCAGCCAGCGGGCATTTGATTGGATAATCGCAACCTCGTCTTTTTTAGAAAACTGACGCGATAGCTGAATGGCGGAAGCGCCCGTTACCAGCGGGATTTACGGTTCCGCCGCCGCCACCTTCCGGGGCTGTCACCTTCGAACTTCGCAAAAACCCTGGTGAAATGGCTTTGGTCGACGAAGCCGCATACCAGAGCAATGTCCGCCAGGCCCAGCCCGTTTCCAAGCAACAATCCCCGGGCCCGTTCCACCCTTTTTCTAATCAGCCACTGGTGTGGCGTTGCGCCCGTCGTCTGGCGGAAAGCGCGTGTGAAATAGCCAGAGGACAATCCACATTCTCGCGCAAGCTCTGAAACGGTAGGGTCGTCACTCAGATGCGCGGAAAGGAAGTCGAGCACGCGACGAAGCTGCCAGGGCGACAATCCTCCCGACGCCAGATCGTCCGGAACGGCGGCGTTGCCGTAGGCCCTCATGACGTGAGCGTGAAATGCGAGCGCGATGTGGTCGATAAACAAGGCGCTGCGCTCGTTCGCGCGCTCGACATGGTCAAGAAGCGCACTCGCCAAGCCGAACATGACCCTGTCACGCGAACCCAGGCGGGCAGACACCAGCCCCTCCGTACGGCGGATTCCTTGATCGAAGGCAAGCTCGTCGAGAGAAGCCTGGGAGATATAAAAGCGGACATTGTCGAACGATGAGTAGATTTCGGCCACCGGATTGCTTCTCAGATCGTACAAAAACGTGGTCCCGGGAGTCGTGGTTGTTGACGGCCTAAGTTTGCCGTCGATCCACATATCGACTGCTACTGCCTGAAGTTGGACATGGAATAAGTAGGCATTTTCTGCCGGCACATCCTTCGTGCGACCATGCGGCGCGCCCTCGCTCTTCAAGCGGGTGAACCCGATCGGTGCAACGGATGCGGTCCGCGCCAAAAGGGTCGGAGGATGGCCAAGCTGAAACCTGTCTCCGATAACCGCGCTTTCGTAGCTCCCGCCCACAATTGACTGCGCCATCGAACGGACTCCATCGCAGCTAGTCGGCTCATCATACCGCAATGCACTTAAATAAGCTCCGCCTCATGCAGCTATCCGTGCCGGAATATCAGGCAACCAATCAGCGTCCTTTGCGATGGTGCTCACGTTTGCGGAGGCGCACTAGTATCCCGAAAGCTGAAACGCAAACGGATTGATGTCCGGTTCGGGGTCAAGGTCACAAGACCTCAGTCTGAGAAGATGTCTTCCGGGTTACCTTTGAAAGCGGAAATCAGTCGACGCGGTCGGCATGTCTCAGAGGAGCCATTCTGCGAATCGGCGATGTCGCCACCGTTCAAGCGATTCCAGCCGAACCGATATCGCATCCGATCTTTCACGTGAGGCATTTCGTGAGCGCCTGAGCGAACTCAGCTCGAAAGTCCACGAACTCTTCGGTCGGGGGAAAGCGACCGATATCCCGGAGACTCGAAAGAGGGCGCGTTTTCGGCGCCGCTCTCGTACCGCGGGTCGCAATCGCCTGGCCAGAGCAACTCTCTTCCGTCTCCCACCTGTGTGGTTCGTATCGTGAAGCGCCAGGCTAATGTTGGATTCAGTCCGACTCAGATTTCGCAGGTTCAAATCGTGGACACGCAACCACCGATACCGACATTCGCTGATAGTGGCCATTTGAAGTGGCACGATAATCCTGGTGCACAACAATCCCACTCGCCGCCCAACTGCACGCGCAATCACGGTTCTCCATTGTTGAGAAGTGATCGAGCGTGATTCTTGCTCTGCCGGATGCTTCCCGCGACAAATAGCCGAACGGGTTGAAATGCACCGCTCGGGAAAAACGGCGGGCCTACTCGCCCCCGAGCTCGCGACCATGAAAAGATTATTCCGCGGCTGGCGAGCGTAGAGTGACCGTTGCTCTCCGAAGGTGGAGGCCACACGTTCTAATCGTGTCGGGTGCGCCATCGCTCAATGCCCCTCGGGCGATCCTGTCGGAGGTCGTACGGATGATCTCCTGGTTAGCGAATTGCACGGATTCGGTACGCTTGCCGACGATCCCCATGATCGACTTCAGAGTAGTGGTCTTGCCGGCGCCATTGTGCCCGAGCAACGTGACCACTTCGCCCGCCTTCACATGGAAGTTGATACGGGGACCAACGCAGCGTCATTGACGCCTCTGCTGGCTCAAGGAGCTTCGCAGCTGCCACGATTTCTCGCGACACGGAGGTCAGTCGCGAAAACGCGCAGCAAACCTCAGGATTTCATTTCCACCACGATTTTGCCGATGGCCCGCCGCGAACGGATGGCATCGAAGGCGTCGAGAAACCTCTCGAAGGGAAATACCATTGTCGGAGGCGGCTCTACGGGCTTGCTCGCCCTCCACAAAAGTCACCAACGAGTCGTATGCACCCGAGATGTATGCGACCCGAGATGTCTCGGCCATGGCTAACCAAGATTGATATGTGAAATAGTTTGATAGGCAGCGGACGAAACCAAGAGCGCGATCAGTCCAATGGCGGTTCTGAGGGTCATTTTCCCTTCGCCTTCAGTCGCGCTTCGCGTCTGTTCAGGATAGCTTTTCGCGTACGAACTGCTGACACTGTCCGTCTTAGCTTTAGTGCGATCGCGGGGGTTTTCATGCCGGCTTCGAGCATTGCTCGTAGTTGATCTTCTTCTCCTCGCGTCCAAGGCAGGCCTGCAGGGCGATGTCCGGTCATTTCTTCACCTTCAGGCCGAGCTCGACCAAGCGGCGGATGGCTCACTCTTTCGCGTATTTACGACCAACGAGCACGCGCGCGCCTTCGGGACCGATCGATTCGTCGTGGGGATGTCCGTGTTCGACGGCGAAGACTTGTCCTGGCCCGTATGTCGTCCGCTGATCGTCCTGAGTGACGATGAAAGTGCCAGCGATAACGAGGCCCCGGATCGAGAAAGGATGCCCGTGCTGTCCCTTTGTCGGACGCGGCTGTAAGTCCTGCGTTTCTATTTCCGTGTACCCGTCAGATCTAAGCTTTTCCTCGAACTCGATCTCATTCATCTTATTTCCCCTTCACCTTCACCTTCACCTTCACCTTCAGCCCCACTCAACAAGGAGGCGGACGGCTTCGGACCGGCCGAGCGTGTCGTCCTGTTTGCCTGCCCAATTGTCGACGGTATCGCGCAATTCCTTTGACAAGCGGATAGCCGTCACCGGATCCTGGCCAGTAGCGGGTCGGCCTGCTCGTTTCCGTACTACGTTTTTTATTGACGATGCCATAGAAAACGTACGGTGGCGAACGTCGTTCAAATATCCCGCAAGTCCGTCGCACCGTTCATGCCGCCGACCGCGGAGGAATTTATGGCACTGGTAAAACAGCTTGATCCGAGCGAGTTGCCCGCCGTCGCTGCCATGTTGCGGAGCCTCGCGGAAATGACCTGATAGCCACCCCGGCCGACCGCGTGCGAATGTTCGTCGGCCGGGCACATCCATCGAAACATGGAGAGAGGCGAAGCCATGCCACAAAAAGAAACCCGAGAGAGCATCGAAGCTGAACTTAACGCCAGCAAGCGCGAGCGAATCGCCCTTCAATTGCAGGAAGTGGTCAGGGAAGCCCATCTCGTGGAAAACGACCTTCGCGCCCTCGAGGATGAACACGTCGTACCTGAATTTGCCCGGTCAAGACCGCTGCCAGAGCGGATGGCCGCCGTAGGCATGAGCCAAGCCGTGATCGATCGCATTTCAAAATTCATGGACGCGCTGGACATGGTCCGACAAGGCCGGAGCGATGATTTGCCGGATGACGTCAAAAGCGAACTTGCCGACCAGGCTGACGCCGAGTTGTCCGGCGCCGAGCAGCTGGCCGCGATTGTCGGACGCAACAGCAAAACTTGATCCGACCAACCCTTCGCGAATCATGCGCGAACAGCACAACGCAGAAGGCCATTTGCCGGGCTAAAGAGAGTCAGCGGTAAACGGTCCCGCTCCGCGGGGTGTTGTGGCGGAAAATTCTGCCGATAACGGGGCGACTCCGCGAGCTTGATGGCGATGGCTGTGGGTGCAATCGGAATTGCGGGTAGCGGGTCAGTTTGATTGTGGCAGCCTAATTGGCTTGATCCGTCCCGCTGTAGGCTCATAGTGGAGGTATGATCGTCCGAGACCGTTGGGTTGAAAACCTCCGGTGTCCCGTTTGCCGAAAGACCGGTGCAGCCCGGCTTTCGCAGGCGGACGGATGGAACGTACACGTGGATAACCTTCCCGAAGGCTTTTATTTTATCCAATCCGAGGATGGCAGTAACTTTTACTGCTCTTCATGCGACCGCCCCGTGGAACCATGAACCTCTCTGGAAAATGGACCTTTCGCGGCGCGCCGGATGGGCAATACATCAGTCATTTTCATATCCGCGAAGGTCTCCGAAGGGTACTGGCAGATTCCGCTCACGGAAGAGCGCCACAGTGCACCTTTACGTCTGTTCCATCCGGACGACGACAGGTGAAACCGCCTAACCGCACCGGCAACGAAGCGTGGTGGGTCCTTGGACTTTACGGGATACTGGCAGCGCAGCGGCACAGTAAGACCGCCAACTGAGGCGCGCGCCTGAAAGGTTCAAAATGAGAAAGCCATTCGTGAAACCGACCGAGCATAAATGTCCGGCATGCAATGGGACCGGATTTCCGACCGTAATCCAGCCAGTGGAGCCCAGTCGCAAAATCTATCCGGTCCGGTGCAAGATTTGCGGTGGTAAGGGACGGATAGCCGGAACCGCCAACTGAGGCGGCCTTACTGCGTTTGCTCAGGATGAAGGATCGCTTTTTGCGCCTTCAAATCTCCGATTAGCGCCTTAATCCGTTCAATTGTTAGTTCGTCGCCGATTGCCAAGGTTATTTCCCGATAATGCTCGATCCTTTTGTCAAGTTCGACGCACTTATCGCACATAGGACCCCCGTTCGAACTGCGAACCGGAGCAACCCTCATTGGTTGCCTGATCTTTAAGACGATTGAGTGGGAAAATTGTTCACGGGATTTAGAACAGTTCAAGTCAGTCGGTTGCGGACTTTGCTCTGGCGTCCTGACGGGCCCTGCGATCAAGCGGAACGTCGGGACACAGGCCATGTTCCTGCTTTCCATGGACGTTCCGCAGAAGAGCATTCGAAGCTGTCAGTTTGACGGGCGGGAGCCATTGCTTCCGTCTGAAGGCGAAAGAAACGGCCCCAGCGTTGGGGGACACTGAGGCCGCCTTTAGGGGGTGTGTCAGGGCGGCTAACACGATCCCAAAACTCGCCATTCCCGAAACCGTTCCTTACACAGTGGCCTAATTTAAAAACGCGAGTTCGGGCCAGTACCTCTACTGGCCTGTTTTGACCACTAGTGGCTTAGTTTGGCTTGTATTCAGAAGTGCACAGACGTGAACGTATTTTCCGTGTTCCAGGTTCCGAACGCCGGGAGTGACGAAATGCGATGGCAGAGTACCGCGCCTATGCTGTAGGCATCGATGGGCATTTCATTGGGTACGAGCCGCTGATTTGTATGGATGACGCCGACGCCATCGAGAAAGCCACGCGCCTGGTTGCCGGCCACGATATCGAGCTTTGGAGCGGCCCCAGACTGGTCATCCGCCTTAACCGCAAGCCGGCTTCGCCAAAATAGAGCCGCGCGAAGGCTCCAGAAAAAATTTCATAAGCAAAGCATGACAAACGCCATTGCAGGCCAGCACCGATGTGCTTCATCCGGGCGATGAGAGGTAAGGTGGCGGTTCACGCCGCCGCGTTTTTCTTCGGTCTTTGCTGCGGGCTCCGAGCCGTTGATGCTGTGGCTTTCGTTCCAACATTCTTTGGCGCGTTTGACGCAACCGGTTGAGTGAAACGAGAAGCCCAGCGCTGCTCGAAGCGTCTTTGAAGGTGAAGAGGAATAATGCTCATGGCTGAGCTCCCGTTCCGGATCGCCCCAACATTCAAAGCAACGTCTCCCCGTGGCTTAAGGTCCCTGGTCACGCCGATGTGTTCATCCGAAGCTGCTGCTGCTCAGTCTTGGGCCTTGCGACTTCCTGAGCTCGCTTCGCCGACTGCGCGCTGACCGTTCAGCAAAGGTTCCGGGAACGACTCTCGGCTAGGCAACTTGGACTCGCCTGTGCTTGGCGGTGTCGAGCGCAGGAACACCGGCTGGAACACGCCCCTCCATCGGGAGTTCTAATAAGCGGCCTCAGCTCCTCAGCTGGGGCCGTTTCATTAGATCGCCGCGCCGAACTGAAGCTATTAACGAGTCATGGATTCGTTATTCGCGCTTCGGGCTGCCTGGGGCTGGAACAAGCCCAACGCACCGCCGGCCGTTTCTGAGTCACCTAGAGGCATCGTGGGTTGGGCGGACGGTTTGGTCGGGAGAACAATGGCTGGAAAGCTCAAGCCCGAAACACAACAGCCGGTCTCAGGTATTTGTTACGAGGCGGGTTATTTCAATCTGTCCAACTTCAACAAGAACTTCTTGAAGCGACGGGGAATGACGCCATCGCGATACAGAGATCTCGCTCTTCGCAAGTGTCCGCCCGGTTATGGACCGTGCTCGAAAGAAGCTACATGATCGTTGTTTGTGGTAGGGCTGTTGTCGACCTTTTCGTGGCTGAAGCTCGTCGCCGCCAACTAGCGGCCGTGCACTGATCCCTCGAAAGGGCGAAGCCTAAGATACGGATGAATTTTCCGCCCTCACGTTGTCGCTTTTCGCTTCTCAAACTTCCTTCGAGGTTCCCGATCGTACCTGCGCAGGAGCATCCAAAAGTATCTAGCGAAGCTGAGCCAACGATTGCACCGGTTCTGATTGCGGCGGTGCGGGGCCGGTCAGCAGCCCACTGTCAATCGGCGTCATATTGCATGCCGAATGACAGTTTGGAGAACAATAGGACGATTCGTACCGGTCCGCAGTCCAGAGCTCAAATTGGAAATGGCCACGGATACTGGGCATATTTGCCAAAGAGTCTGGAGAAAACAGTGCTTTGGCCGAACTGGCGGAGGGAGAGGAACTGGGGTCGAACCTTCTCCGCGTAGACCAGCGTAGTTGCAAGCAATGGAGCGAAAGGACCCGAGTGACAAGCCCAGATGTAGGCAGCCGACCAATGCGGGCCCAACCGATCGCCTGCCTTTCAGCTTCGGAGTCGCCGTCTCAGATCGACGCCAGCTTGCCAGCGCGCCTTCTGGCAGCGACATTTACGGCATGATCCAGCCGTCGAGACATTGCGCGATCGTGGCCTACGTTTTGCGGCAAACAGCGCGGACGCTGGATCGAGAAACCTTGATTGCGACATCGCTGCGGGCGTGACGGGATAGTTCGATGGCTGACGTTTTCGGTCCATCTCACGATAAACAAAGAACGCGAGCTGCACCGACGAAGGAGTCAGCCCGCTTTGATCGCACCAGCTCAAGCGAATGACCGTTTTGATCCACTCGTCACCGTCGGTGTTACTGCGCTAGCGTGGCCCGCGGAAAACGCAGCCAGAGCCCCCAGTAAAAGAGCCAGGGCTCCGAACAGCGCCCCCCGCGACACGGTCTTGGCTGTTGTATCCGCGGCTTGTTTTCCTTGTTCTTTGGCTTTGGCAACCGTTTCTTTGTACTGCTGTTGGTATTGCTCAACCTGAGCCCTGGCCTGATCGGGAGGGATATTCTGCGCCTTGGCCAGAGCATCAGCAGCTTTATCCGTTGCAGCGGCCTGTTGAGCGGGGTCTCCCGAGAGCGCCGCACGAACAGCTGTTGCTGCGGCGTCTCGAAGCGCTGCAGGATCCTGGCCGCCCGAGGTGCTGCGAACCGCATTCTCGATGGTAGCCATTGGATCGCTCATATTGTTCAAGGAAGGCGCTGCGGTCTAGACCGCAGTTTGCACGGACCCACCGACGGCTTTGCCGGCTCCTCCAAGCGCTGACGATGCCGTGTTCAGGGCGCCGCCAATCAGGCCCGAGGCAGCCGACGAGAGCAGGTACACGACGGTGAGGGTCGAAATCCCCCACGCAATCAAACCGTGATAGGCGGTTGTCGATTGAGATGCCTTTCCCGACAGCCGCCCGGCCATGTAGCCACCAATCGCAGCGGCAACTATTCCGGAGATAACCCACCAGATACCAGCCCCTACCGAGAGGGATCCGGCACTCGGTGTATCCCCCGCGGCCACGTCGATGGTCGAAAGACCGACGCCGATTCCAACCATGTTGAGGATTATCTGCACTACGAGGGCAATCGTGGCACCGGCGAACACCGCACCCCAGGAGACTTGATTCAGCATTATCGTGCGGACGTCGTCAGCGGGACCGACTGCACTGACTTGGGGAGGATTTCGGTGCTCGTCTGGACGAGCCACTTCGGGTGAATAAGCCATTTTGAGCGCGCCTTCTGCAAGTTGGAAACTTTGCCTGTAACCTCCCCTTTCGAACGATGTTCCTTTGCTTGCTGAATTTAATGTGCGTCTGGCTTAACCGGCCAAACCGTCCCTTGGCAGCTTCGGGAATGTGCCCTTCGATCAAAGGCGATGGGCATACGGCAATAGCCGCGACCTCGAGAACGGCGAATCCGGCATCGCCGCTCAGGATGAACTGGACGAACAACTCCCGTTCCGCGACTGGCAAGGAGTGGGATGGTGTGATGAAAACGCCCGCGACACCAGAAGCCGCCATGCGGACCTTTTGGCTATGACTTCGACGACGTCACTCGCTCGGATATGCCTTTTCCCGCCGCATCCACAACCCGGCCGACCTTCGCTGAAACATCACCGGCCGCGGATTTTGCGCCTTCCAACGTTAGGCCCTGTTTGCGCGCTTCTTCGGTAACAGCCTCCACCACATTTTCCGCAACCGTTGTCACGCGGTCGGTTTGTTCCGCCGCAAATTCGGCGGCCTTTGCCTTGACGGTGTCGCTGGTTTCGCCGAGGTAATCAGTTTCTAGTTCGGTCGCAGGTAAAGCGGCTGCGATACCGGCGCCGATCGCAATTCCGATAGCACCAAGCGCCAACGGCTGGGCCCTGAAAACGTCCGAGAGATTTGAACGAACAGTGTTGAAAATCTCCGTACCAGTGCCCGGCATCGAGGTGACATATTCGGAAGCTGTGTCGGCGTAATCTCGACCGTACCGGGCTGCGTTATCGAAAGCGCCGGCCGCGCCGTCTCTCACGGCGTCCTTTGCTGACGCAACATGTTCGCCGATGGCATCGGTGCCAGATCGGACCGCCGAGCGGGCTGCTTCGTACGCTGTGCCCGCCGCGTCCGGAATGCGGTCCAGACCAGTGTTGCGAACAAAGTCACCGGCCCTTTCAACAGGTCGGCTACCGCTGAAAAGCCATAGAACGCCCATCCCAATTAACGCTGCGGAAAGCGGATTCTTGCGTACGGCGTCACCGAGATCCTGAATGAAGTCGGATCCCTTTTCCGAAATACTATTCATCGCACCATCTCCTTCGCAGCAATTTTATCGCGTTGAACCTGGTCCAGCGTGACTGAGGGCTTGAGAGCATCGCCGGAGAGACGATTTAGACCCGTTACTATGAACGCCACCGAAACCAGCGCGGCGCCTCCGCCGGTCAATAAATACGCGACGGGGTCTGAAAACCCGCTGCGGATCAACGCTGACGAAAGGGCAAATAATAACAGTACCAGGGCCGGGATCAGGATCACTGCGCCCGCCCCGATCATTGCAGCAGCGCGGCCGGCGTGACTTGCTTTTTCCGACAGCTCCGCGCGGGCTAGCTCGAACTCATTGCCGACGAGTTTGGCGAGTTGCCCGACCGCGTCGCTGAAGAGCTCCGGTATTGAACGGCTACTTTGTGAATTCATCACGATACCCTGTGCTGTCATGCGACTGGTTGGCGCCGGTCCCGGAATATCTGTCGCCGCTCGCCTGATGCGGGGCGGAGACTTCGGTTTCGTTTGCCGAACTCTTCAAAAATCGCACGACACCGAACCCGGCGAGGACCGCCATTCCGAGAAATGCGGTCGGCTGCCGTCGCGCAAACGACTGGGCCCCCCGCACCAGATCTTTGAAGTTGCCGGTCCTGATCGTGTCCGCCACACCTTCGACCTGCGATGCCGCCTTCCGGATATAAGTGCCGGCGATGGGAAGGTCGCCGTCGAATTCCTTGGCCGCGCGACGGATGGTGCCGGCAAGGCTCCCGACATAGTCCGCCCCCGCACTCTTCTGGCTGTCGACGGTCTGTTTAAGCTTATCCGTTGCCTGAGACGCGACGTCCTTGGCGGCATCGACGAATTCGGAAGCCTGGTCTTTGATTGTCTCCGACGATGCCGCCGCGAGGCCGATTGCCTTATCCTTGACGTCCCGGCCGGCGGAAATCGCTTGGTCGGTTACGCTCTTGGGTGTGGTCGCAGCCTTCTCGAAGCCGTGAGACGAGCCGGATCCAGTTTGAGCCCCAGTCTTGAAGGTTTGGTCAGCCATGGTCGTTCTCTCCGTGAGCGATGGGTTGATGATCTTGTTCTGAGGGCTCAAAAGCTGTCGTCACCGCAGCCTCGGCGACCCGACGGACGCGCTGGCTGATGTCTTGTGCGGCCTTACCTATAGCGTCAGGCGTCAGACCTTCCGCTTCCGCCTGCCGAGCGGTTTCATCGTAAACCTCACCGACGGCGGCTTTGGCAGCATCGAAGCCTTGAGATGCGGCGGCTTGGGCCCGGCGCTTCGCCGCGGAGCTGGCGTCGCCAACCAGGTCATCCTCGAACCCGGAACGGGGCAACGCGCTGGCGATCAGACCACCGACAAGCAGCCCTACCCCTGCTACGAGCAAAGGATTCTGCTCGATGGTTTGAAAGATGGTCTTTCCTGCCTGATCAGAGGCATCAGACGCTGTGCGCCTTATTGTCCTTGCAGCGTCCACCCCGGTATCAACAACCGTACTGGCGGCACTACGAGCGGCAGCGGTTGCGCCGTCCGCGATGTCTTGAACCGTGGTCGCGGCCGAACCTGCGAGCCGGCGACCGTCGTCCTTGAGACCGCTGGCCCGGTCGGAAAGGGTTGCACCAGCAGACGCAGCGCTGTCCTTAATCCTTTTGGAATTAGAGGCGACGGCGGCCCCTGCCGCGTCAGCCAACCCCCTCACTTGATTGGTTCCACCCGCAATAGCAGAGCTTACACGGTCGAACTGTTCGGACGCAGAAGTCCTCGCGGCCGACGCTGTCTCCTGCATCCTGTCACCCATTTCGCGGAGGCGGCGCGCCACTTCGCCCGAAACATCGGCCGCTACGTCGGAAGCTTTCTGCGAAGTGGCTCGCCCGGTCTTGGAGCCTGCGAAAAACAAGCCAGCGCCCACCATCAGCACCGGCAAAGGTATAGCTCGCGCCAATCTGAGGAGCGGATAGGCGACGCTCGCTCCGACCGCCACCGCCTGCATTGGGTTTCTGCGGGCCGCGGAGGTAATGTCGTTCAACAGTTGCTCGCCCCTGCTTTTGATGTAGCCGGACACCTCCGCCTTGATGGCCTCGGGGCTGATACGATGGCGGATGTCGCTCGCAGTCTCCGCAACACTGGTCTTTAGCTGCTCGACGGTATCGGTCAGGCCGGCCCGCGTTTGTTCGGTCTCGCGTTTGATCTGCTGCAGCGAACGGGTGTCGGTAAGGGGCATGGCGCATTTCCTCATGGAGGGTTATTTCAAGCCTGAACCTTTGGATGTGCCATTAGTTCCTGCGTCGGATGACCTTTAGAATTTTGCAAAGCGGCAATCGTCGCCGTGTCGAGCGCGGCTGGTCTTCTCCATGTCGAGGAGCGGGCGACACCTCAGAGGTTCGCTCTTCGACAACTTCCTTACGGCGTAGTCGAGCCTCGCAGCCCGCTCGGAACGTCCCCGTCAGCGCTGACTCACACAGACCTTCAAGACGCTAAGTTGCGCGCGCGGTACAGATACGGGCTAAAGCGGCTAAGGTCTTTGCGATTGCGCTTGGGTAGGATATTGGCCCACGCGCCTTGCTGGCGGGCAGGTTCCCTGATCCAGTCTGCGTCGTATCCGCGACACGCGAGTAACATCGTTTGTGGAAGCAAGGCGCTGAGGAGAACCGAACACAGCCGATTGTCGTGCGCCTGGCGATCCAACGGCCGGTCAGTGCGTGTTGGTATCGTGCCACTTTTCCAAGTCTATCCTGTCTTCGTTCCTTTGTTCTCTCTCAACCGGTCCTTTCCAGGGTTGATCCGTCTGCTTGGTGTTCTTCCAGTCCGTCTGCTGGCGCGGATCCTCACTTGGTTTCTCTTTGCTCATGGAATTGCTCCTCAAAGGCCCGAACGCAACTGTTCAAGCACGGGGTCAGCGCGCAGTTGAACCGCGGCAAGGTGCGAATGTTCAACTACGCCCTGGCGTGGAGGGCCGGAAAAATACATCCGCTTCCGGCCCATCGTGACTAGGCTGCCGCCCGCGCTTCGCGGGCAACGTAGGC
>Ga0137403_10004622_pt1:5000-16183 | contig 16183 bp, 9 predicted proteins | sample CZOMad2_1_16fung_FD_122057 | JGI IMG/M metagenome (GOLD analysis project Ga0137403, IMG submission 122057) | Vadose zone soil fungal communities from Angelo Coast Range Reserve, California, USA - CZOMad2_1_16fungal (Hybrid Assembly) | ecosystem: Environmental > Terrestrial > Soil >... | reverse complement strand
GCCGTGTCGACCATGTCGTCGACGATGACCGCCACCCGGCCGTCCACCTCGCCGATGATCTGCATCTCGGCGACCTCGTTCGGGCGCGCGCGCCGCTTGTCGATGATGGCGAGGTTGGCGTCCAGGCGCTTGGCGAAGGCGCGCGCGCGCTCGACGCCGCCCGCGTCGGGCGAGATGACGGTGACGTCGCGCCGCCCGATCCGCCCGCGGAGGTACTCGAGCAGCACGGGGGTGGCGTAGACGTTGTCGACCGGCACGTCGAAGAAGCCCTGGATCTGGCCGGCGTGCAGGTCGACCGTCAGCACGCGCGAGGCGCCGGCGGTGGTGATCAGGTCGGCCACCAGCTTGGCGCTGATCGGCACCCGCGGCGCGACCTTCCGGTCCTGGCGGGCGTAGCCGTAGTAGGGCACCACCGCCGTGATGCGCCGCGCCGACGCCCGCTTGAAGGCGTCGAGCATCAGGAGCAGCTCCATCAGGTGGTCGTTGCCGGGCGTGCAGATGGACTGGATCACGAACACGTCGCCGCCGCGCACGTTCTCGGTGATCTCGACCTGCACCTCGCCGTCGCTGAAGCGGCCGATCTCGGCCTGGCCGAGCGGCACGTCGACGTAGCGGCCGATCGCCGCCGCCAGCGGGCGGTTCGCGCTCCCCGTGAATATCTTGATCTCGTCCTTCACCGACCGGTCCGTGTGATCCCCGCGAGCTGGGCGGGAAGGAGTCGAACCTTCGCTGCCGGATCCAAAGTCCGGTGCCTTACCAGCTTGGCGACCGCCCACCAGAGCCCGAGCCGCGTCCCCGCAAAACGCGGCATGCTAGGGTCTGTCCCCTTCGATGTCAACCTCGGTTTGCTCCCGCCGGGGCGCCGTGGCAGGAAGACCCGCATGCTGCCCTTCGAGCGCGTGGCGCACGCGGCCGCGGCGCGCGCCGGAGCGCTGCTGCGCGCGCGCTGCCGCGAGCCGCAGGAGGTGTCCTTCAAGGGCGACATCGATCTGGTGACGGCCACCGATCGGGAGGCGGAGCGGCTCATCGTCGAGGCGATCAGCGAAGCCTTCCCCGAGCACGGGATCGTCGCCGAGGAATCGGCGCCGCGTCCCGGCCGGGACGGCCACCGCTGGTACGTCGACCCCCTCGACGGGACCACCAACTTCGCCCACGGCTACCCTCACTTCTGCGTCTCCATCGCGCTCGCCCGCGACGACGACCTGCTCCTCGGCCTGGTCTACGACCCGATGCGCGAGGAGACCTTCAGCGCGCTGCGCGCCGGGGGCGCGCGCTTGAACGGGTCGCCGATCGGCGTCTCGGACACGCGCGCCTTCGGGCGGGCCCTCCTGGGCACCGGCTTCCCCTACGACCGCCGCCAGCACACGGACTTCTATCTCGCGTACCTCGCCGAGGCGATGCGCCGCACCCAGGGAGTACGGCGCGGGGGGTCGGCCGCCCTCGACCTCTGCTACGTCGCCTGCGGGCGCCTGGACGCCTTCTGGGAGTGGAAGCTCCGCCCCTGGGACACGGCCGCCGGGCGGCTCATCGTGGAGGAGGCGGGCGGGCGGGTGACCGACTTCGCAGGTCTGCCCCATCGCCTCGCCGGGGAGGAGACGGCAGCCTCCAACACGCACCTGCACGGCCCGCTCCTCGACATGCTGGCGGCGGTGCGGGGGTCTTTCTCGCCAGCGACGCCTCCGCCTAGCTGAGCTCGTGTGGACGGGGGCGGACGCTTGTGATAGCCGGGCGGCCCGCGCCCCCGTGGTGAAATGGATATCACACAGGCCTCCGGAGCCTGGGGTAGAGGTTCGATTCCTCTCGGGGGCACTCGCGGGCGTTAGCGGTCCGCCGCTCGAAGGTACGCAAGTGCTTGCCTCGCCAGCACTGTTTGTCTAGATTCGACGGGCTGGATCCGACTCTGCCTGGCCGGGAGCGTCTGGGCGGGAGGAGAGGTTGATGGAACTTCCCAAGTGCCAGAAATGCAACAACGGGACCTTGATCCCACTCTCGGACTACGGGCAGGAGGGGGCCTCGGTGATCTTCAAGGCGTGGGCGTGCACCAATCCCGAGTGCGGCTTCTCGCTGCGCGTCGACAAGGGCGAGGTCACCTACGGGAAGAAGATCGAGCACAAGCACTGATCATCGAGCCCTGACCGATCAGGAGGAAGGCCGTCCCCGCGCCTTCCTCTTTTTTTGCCCGCCGCCCGGGCAGCCCTCACTCGCGCGGGACGGGCGTCTCCTTGAGCAGCCGCTGGAGCGCCTTGAAGCCGGCGCTCTCGGCCGTGCGGACGAGCTCCAGCAGCGCCTGCTCGCTCGAGGTGGGGAGCATGCCGCCCGCCCTCATCTTCTCCCACGCCGGTGCCACGTCGGCGGGGCGACGGGACGAGGTCGCGTCGCGCGCCACCTGCACCTGGTAGCCGAGCGCGAGCAGGTCGTGCACCGTCTGGTTGACGCAGGCGTGCGTCTCGATGCCGGCGATCAGCACCTGCCGCCGGCCGCTCGCCGCGAGCCGCTCGGTGAAGGCGCCCGCGCCGCAGCAGCTCAAGCTCATCTTCTCGACGACCTGTAGGCCGGCGGGAAAGCGCCCCGCCACCTCCGGCGCGGTGTGCCCGAGGCCGCGCGGGTACTGCTCCGTCACCAGGATGGGTACGCCGAGAATCGCCATGCCCTCGACCAGGAGGCGGCACGCCACCACCACGCGCTCCCAGGCGTGGAGCGCCGTCCGGTAGCCCTCCTGCAGGTCGATCAGGACGAGGACGGAGTGCTCGGGATCGAGCAGGGCCGGGTGCCGCATGCCGCTCTCCTAGCCCAACGTGCTCGGGCGCGGCAATCCGTTCTTTACACCTGCGGACCGGCTCGCTAGATCGGCGGCGTGCGCCGCCGGCGGATCGCCCTCGCGCTCGCGAGCGCCGCGGCCGTGCTGCTCGTCGCGGTCGCCGTGGGTCCCGGGCTGGTGGCGCGCCGGGTCACCACGCAGGTTTCCCGTTCGCTCGGCACGCCGCTGCACGTCGGCTGGCTCCGCTGGAACCCGTTCGCCGGGCGCTGGACGCTCGATCGCCTCCGCATCGCGGCGGACCGCGGGCCCGCCGCCCTCACCGCCCGGCGCGTCAGCGCACGCATCCACCTCTGGGACGTGCTCCGCGGCACGTACCGCGTCCGCGCCCTCGTGCTCGACGGCGCGCGCCTGCGCCTGCGGGCGACCCCGGCCGGGTGGCAGCTCCCGCTGCCCGCAGGGCCGCCAGAGGCGGCGGGTACGCCCGCGGCCGCGCCCAGCGTCCGGCTCGACTGGGCCGCCGCCCCGCACGCCCGGGTGCGGCTCGAGCCGCGGGCGGGCGTGCGCTCCTCGCTCCGCCTCCGTCAGCTGGAGCTGGCCGGCGGGCTCGACCCCGACGGGGCGCAGGTTGCGCTCTGGACCCGCGGCCGGCTCGACCGCGGCAGCATCGCCTTCGCGGGCCGCGTGCGCAGCCGGAAGGACACCCGCCGCGTCCGCCTCCGCCTCGCGGCAGCCGGTCTCGACCTCGCGCGGGTGCTCCGCCTGGCGGAGGACACCCCCGTCGGCGACCTCCGCGGCCGCATCGACCTGCGCGCCAAGTACGACGAGGCGGGCGACGTCATGCACGCGGAGCGGAGGATCACCGGCAGCGCGAGCGGCCGGGACGTGGCGCTCCGCGCCCACGGCGTCCCTGGTCTCTGGCTCCGCCACGTCGGGCTGTCGCGCTTCGATGTCGACCTGGACCGCCGGTCGGTCGCGCTCGGCCAGCTCCGCCTCCGCGGGCCGGAGGTGTGGGTGCTCCGGACGGGCTCGGGGCTGAACATCCCCGGCCTCGCCGCCGGGGTGGCGTCCCCGCCGAACGGGCCGGGCTGGACGGTCACCCTGGATCGCGCCGACCTCGCCGACGGCACCGTCCACCACCTCGGCGCGGAGAGCGGCGAGCAGTCGTTCGACGTGATGCTCGAGCAGGCGCACGCAGGGCCCCTCGGCGCCCCGGAGGCGGCGGTGCCGTTCTCGCTCGCCGCCGTGCTCGCCACCGGCGGGCGTGTGGCGATGACCGGAGAGGTCGTCCGTGCGCCCGCCGCGACCAGGCTGCACGCCGAGCTGGCCGCCGTGGCGCTTCCGCCGCTCGCCGCCCTCGCACGCTCGCCCCTCCGCCTCGAGTCCGGCAATGCGTCGGGAGCGCTCGACGTCGCCTTCGGGGCCGGTGGCGTCGAGGCCTCCGGGACGCTCGTGGTGGCCGACGTGAAGACCATCTCCCCCGACCCCGCACGCCCCGAGGACGTGCTCGCCTGGAAGGAGGCCCGCCTGGCCCTCCGGCAGGCGCGCAGCGCGCCGCCGTCGGCCGCCTTCGAGAAGGTCGAGGTCGACTGGCCCTACGTCCTGGTCGACCGCTCGGCGGGAGGTATCTTCCCCTTCTCGCTCGCCGCCCCGGCCGCTCCCGCGCCCGCCGAGGGCGCGCCGCTCCCCACGGTGCGCATCGACGCGCTACGGGTGCTTGGCGGGCGCATCGACTTCCGCGACGCCACCCTGACGCCGCCCTACTGGCGCGCGCTCGCCAACCTGGGGCTGGAGGCACGCGCGGTCGAGGTGCCGGCGGTGCGCGTCGCGGAGCTGCGCGCAAGCGGCCTCGTCGACGAGCTGTCGCCGCTCAGCGTCGAGGGCACGATCGGCGCGCGCACGCATCTCGTGGCGCAGGTCGAGCGCCTCGCGCTGCGGCCCTTCAATGCCTACCTCGAGGGTGCGTCCCCGTACACCGTCTCCTCGGGCACGGTCAGCGGCAAGAGCGAGATCACGCTCGAGCGCTCGGAGCTCGAGGTGAACAACCAGGTGGTCCTCTCCCGGCTCGGCCTCAGCGGCGAGCCCGGCGAGGACTTCGTGAAGCGCCAGCTCGGCATCCCGCTCACCCTGGCGCTCGCCCTGATGAAGGACTACCGCGGCGACATCGCGCTCGCCTTGCCCTTCGGGGGCAACCTGAGCGAGCCGGCGTTCTCGATGCGGACGGTCATGCTCCAGGGCATCGTGCGGGCAGTGCGGGGAGCCGTCCTCTCGCCGCTGAACGCGCTCGGCCGCGTCCTCCTGCGCGACGGCCGTATCGAGCGGATCGATCTCGACGCCATCCCCTTCCCGCCCGGCGCGCGCGAGCCGGACGGTGCCGGCCGCGCCCGCGTCGCCCAGGTGGCCCACGTGCTCGGCTTGCATCCCGAACTCGCGATCCGCCTGCACGGCCTCGTCGGCGGCGCCGACGCGGAACACCTGCGGGACGAGGCCGCGCTCGCCCGCGCGAGCGAACCGCTGCGGGCGTTCCTCCGCGCCCGCCTCGCCGGCTCGCCGGCGCCACCGCTCGACGACGCGCAGCGCGCCCGCCTCGACGTGCTCCGGGCCGGCCTCCCCTGGCCGGGCGCGGCCCTCCACGATCTGGCCGTCGACCGCGGCGCCATCGTCGCCGCCGCCCTCATCCTGGAGCACCGCCTCGACGCCGGGCGCGTGTCCGTCGACACACCGCCGACCCCCGGACCCGAGCGGCTGGTCGCCGCGCCGAGCGTCGCGGTCGAGCTGTACGAGCGCCAGTAGTCTTGTGGCAACCCGGCGACCCGCGGTAGACGGAGCCATGCACCGACGTCTCGCGCTGGCTGCAGCGCTCGCGGCCTGCCTCGCCGCTGCGGGGGCCGCGCGGGCCGCAAGCTACGACCAGCAGTCGCCCGGCATGCGCGCCCTCTACACGGGCGTCGCGCTGGTGGCGAACGTCACGCCCTTCGTCTCGGCCCTGTACGCTCCGGCCTGTCTTCCCGGCTACGTCGTGTGCAAGCTCACCTACGCCGGGCTGAGCCTCGCGGCCGCAGCCGACCAGCTCGTGCTCTCGGGCGGCGGCGACCTTGCGCAGACGCGGGCCATCCTGCACCGCGGCTTCGCCGGCGACTGGTACCTGACCGGACGCCACGTCGCGGGCGAGGTCGAGCCGCAGCCCCTGCCCGAGCCGCCCGCCCCGGCGCCGGAGAGCGGCGGGGGCGGCTGGCAACCGCCTCCACTCTAGGAGTTCATTCCGAGACGACCTTCGCCGACTTGATCGTCACGGGGTCGACCGGCACGTTCTGGTTCGGCCCCTTGCTGGCGGTCTTCACCTGCTCGATCTTCTTGACCACGTCCATCCCCTCGACGACCTTGCCGAAAACCGCGTAGCCGGGCTTGTCCTTCTCTCCGTTGAGGAACGTGTTGTCCTTCACGTTGATGAAGAACTGCGACGTCGCGCTGTCGGGGACGTTGGTGCGTGCCATGGCGAGGGTGCCGGTGTCGTTCTTGAGCCCGTTGCCGGACTCGTTCTTGATCGGCGCCTTCTGCCCCTCGCGCTTGTCCTGCATGTCGGCCGTCAAGCCGCCACCCTGGATCATGAAGCCCGGGATGACGCGGTGGAAGATCGTGCCGTTGTAGTAGCCTGCCTTCACGTAGTCGAGGAAGTTCTTGACCGTGACCGGCGCCTTGTCGGGATAGAGCTCCACCTTGATGTCACCCATCGACGTCGACAGCAGCACCATCGGATTTCCTTTCCCGGCCGCCGTCGCGGCCCCTGGGAGACCGAGCCCCAGAACGAGAATACCCACCAGCGCCGAGCGCCAGAACGCCATCGTGCCGTCCCCTTCCGTGAACGTGAGGTTGAGTTTCCTCTTTTCCACACGCGCCGCGCGCCCGCAAGCGCGGCTCAGTGCGCGCCGTGCCCCGACGGCATGGGGATGGTGAGCGTCGAGACGGTGCGCGCCAGATCGCCCCGCACCTCGACGCAGCGGCGGTTGTAGACGCCGGTCACGAGGCGCCGCCAGCGCACCTCGGCGTTGGCCACCGCGTTCGCCTCGGCATCGAGCGCCAGCACCTCGGCCACGGCCTCGCGCAGGTCGGGCTCGCCGGCGCCGAGCGGCAGGCCCGCGATCGAGGCGCGGCAGGAGCGTCCGCTCACCCCGGGGCGGAGGAGCTTGAGCCCGAGGCCGTCGGCGTCGGGAACGAGGGCGCCCACCCTGCCGAGCGACGCGCTGCACCCCGCGAGCGCCGCGGCGGCGGCGAGAGCGGCGAGACGGGTCATCCGAGCGCGCCCGCGTCCTTGAGCCGGGCGATGTCCTCCCAGCCGAAGCCCGCCTCGAGCAGCACCTCCTCGGTGTGCTGGCCGAGCTCCGGGGCGGGGCCCGCCACGGCCGAGGGCGTGGCGCCGAAAGCGACCGGGCTCTTCACGATGCGAAGAGGGCGGCCGTCGGGCAGCGCCGTGTCGGCGAAGGCGCCGATGGCCTCCGCCTGCGCGTCGTGGCTGACCTCCTCGACCGTCTGCACCTTGCCCCAGTAGCAGTCGGCGCCGTCGAGCGCCTCGGCCCACTCCGCGAGCGGGCGCGCCGCGAAGAGGGGATCCAGGATGGCGATCAGCTCGCGACAGTGCTGGAAGCGCACCGGCGCGCTCGCGAAGCGCGGGTCGTCGACCAGGTCCTCGCGCCCGACGGCGCGACAGAAGGCGCGCCAGTGCCGGTCCGGCTGGAGCATGACGAGGTGCAGCCAGCGCCCGTCGCTGGTGCGGTAGAAGTTGAAGAGCGGGTTGGGGGCCGCGCGGCGCCCGCCCGGGGTGTGGCAGTAGCCGGTCGTGAGCGCGACCTGGATGTCGCTCGCGAGCATCCAGATGCCGCTCCCGAAGAGCGACATGCCGATCTCCTGGCCGATGCCGCTCCGCTCGCGCGCGAAGAGCGCCGCGGCGATCGCGCCGGCCAGGCCGAGCCCCGTCATGTGATCGCCCATGCCCGGGCGCTGCGTGGGCGGCGGCCCCTCGGGCTCGCCGAGCGAGCCCATGATCCCCGCCCGGGCCCAGAAGGCAGCATAGTCGAAGGCCGCGCGCTCGCGCTCCGGGCCCTCGGTGCCGTAGCCGGTGAGGCCGGCGTAGACGAGGCGTGGATGCACGCGCCGGAGCGTCGCGTAGTCCATGCCGAGCGGGGCGAGCTTCTGGCGCCGGAGGTTGGTCAGGAACACGTCGCTCCGCCGCACCAGCGCGTGCGCCACCTCGCGCCCCTCGGGGCGCCGGAGATCGAGGGTCACGCTGCGCTTGCCACGGTTGTCGAGCTGGAAGGCGGGGTTCACGTCGGGCTGGTACGGCACCAGCCCCGTGGCCGCGAGGCCGCGCAGGGGATCCCCCTCCGGCGGCTCGATCTTCACCACGCGCGCGCCCCAGTCGGCGAGCACCGCGGCGGCCGAGGGAACGGCGACCCAGATGCCGAGCTCGAGCACGCGCACGCCGTCGAGGGCTCCCGCCATGGCGGGCGACCCTGCCACGGGCGCGCGCCCTTCTGCAAACCGGCTGGGCCGTGCTACACCGGCACGCATGGCCGAACAGGCCCAGGTGCTCGGGCCGACGTCACACTACTTCTACTCGCAGCGCCTGAAGCTCCACTACGTCGACTGGGGCAACGCGGACGAGCCGGCCCTCCTCCTCCTGCACGGCGGGCGCGACCATTGCCGGAGCTGGGACTGGGTGGCGGCCGACCTGCGCCGCGACTTCCACCTCATCGCCCCCGATCTCCGCGGGCACGGCGACTCCGCCTGGGCGGTGGGCAGCACCTACTCGATGATCGACTACGTGCTCGACCTGGCCGCGCTCTTGAAGACGCTCGACCTCTTCCCGATCACCATCATCGGCCACTCGCTCGGCGCGCGGGTCGCTCTCCAGTACGCCGGCATCTACCCCGACCGCGTCGCCCGTCTGGTGGCGATCGAGGGCCTCGGCCCCCCGGCGGGCTTGACGAAGCCGCCCTCGGCGGCGGCGCGCATGCTGCAGTGGCTGCGGGAGATGCAGGCGCTCGCGCGGCGGCACCCGAAGCCGTACGCCACGCTCGAGGAGGCGATCACCCGCATGCGCGAGGCCAACCCGCACCTGACCGACGAGCAGGCGCGGCATCTCACGGTGAGCGGCGTCATCCGGCACGAGGACGGCACCTACGCGTGGAAGTTCGACAACTTCGTACGCGCCGTCTCGCCCTACCTGTTCAACGTCGACGAGGCGCGCGAGATCTGGAGCCACGTCACCTGCCCGGTGCTGCTCGTGCGCGGCAGCGAGTCGTGGGCGCCCGACCCGGAAGCGGAGGGGCACGCCGCGGCCTTCCGCCACCCGCACATCATGACCGTCGAGCGGGCGGGACACTGGGTCCACCACGACCAGCTCGCCGCCTTCCTGCGCGGGGTGCGCGGGTTCCTCCAGACGCCGTGAGCAGGCGTCTCCGCCCGGCGCTCGTCCTGGGCATCCTGGTCGCCGGCTGCGGCGTCTCGCCCGATACGACGCAGGTCGAGCTGCGGGCGTATCTTGCGCGGACCAGGAGCTGGGCCCCGGTCGAGGCCGAGGCCAACCGCACCATCAAACGCATCCTCGCCACGCAGTTCGTGGACGAGGCCGAGATCCGCCGGCAGATCGCCGACAGCCGGCCGCGCATCCTGACGCACCTCGAGCACCTGCGCGGTTATGCACCGCGCTCGAAGGACATCGCGCGCATCCACGCCCGCTACCTCGCCGCCTGGGAGACGCTCCTCGGCGGCTACGACGCCATCGAGCAGGGGTTCTCGAGCGGCGACTACACGAAGCTGGCGCGCGGCCGCGCGGCGATGGAGGCGTGGCGACGGGAGATCGAGGCGGTGGCCGGCGAGCTGCGCGAGCTGTTGGAGCACTTCGGCATCGAGGGGTCGGATGCGCTGGAGAGCCGCTCGCGCCCGGGCGTGCTCCAGCGCTCCACGCAGAGGACGAAGTCGAGCGCGCGGCCGGTCGCCACCGCCTGATACTTCTCCCAGAAGGCGCGATCGATCGCGCGCTGCGCGCGCGGGACCCGGGGCAGCCGGTAGCGTCGGTAGGCGTCGGGCCCGCCGTTGTACGCCGCGTAGGTCGCGCGGGCGGCATTCTCCAGACGCCCGCTCGCCTCGCGCGCGCCGTAGCGCGTCAGGAGGTGGGCCAGGATCTCGGCACCCGCCCCGGCGTTGTAGGCGACGTCCCACTCGAGCTTGGCGAGATCGAAGAACCCCCGCCACACACGCCGGTTCACCTGCATGATGCCCACGTCGCCGCTCTTCGAGAGGAGGTAGGTGACCTGCCCGTCCCGCTCCACGAACTGCCGCCAGCAGCTCTCCTGCCAGGCGACCGCCGGGACCAGGACGCCGTAGAGCGGCGCGAACCGCTCCTCCACCGCGTTCGCGCCGGCCGTTCGCCCGGCGACGAGCGCGAGTAGCCGGCCGACCGCGTCGCGGTACGCGGCGAGCTCGTCCGGCCGGGGCAGCCAGCGATCGAGCCGGCGAGCGATTGTGCCCAGCTCGTCCGGCGGCGGCGCCGCCCAGGCGGTCCGCGGGCCGAGCCAACTCGATTCGTCCGCGGGTGGGGGCGCCGGGGTGCTCTCGCTCGGGGCCGGCTCGTGAAAGTGGAAGAGCTCGCGCAGCACGGGGTCCGGCGCCTCGGTGTAGGCGAGCGGATCGCCGACGTAGGTGGGGTCGAGCACGCGCGCGAGGCGCCGGAGCCCATTGCTGGAGATCTCCAGCCCCAGCGACGGCGCCGCGGCGTCGAGCGCCGCGAGCGCGTCGCCCGCGGCGACGAAGCTCGCGTAGCGGACGAGCCGGTCCTGCGGCCCGCCGTGGGCGACGCTCTGCCGCACGACGCCCCGCAACCCGTCCCACGCGTCGAGGAAGAGCTGCCGCACCGGATCGACGCCCGCCACCGGGCCTCCCGCGAGCGCGTCGAGCAGGCCGTGGCGGCTCGCGAGCAGCAGATCCAGGAGCTGGTCGCGCAGCCCCGGATCGGCGGCGGCGCCCACATCCTTCACCACGAACACGAGGAACCCGTCCCAGCTCTCGAGCAGCTGCTGCCAGCGCGCCATCTCCATCGGCGCGAGCGGCGGCTCGGGCGGCGACGGGGTCGTATCCGCGGGCGGCAGGTCGAGCGCGACCTGCACCTTGACCCCCTCGTCGTCCACCTCGACGCCGAGGGGATGAAGCGTCGCCAGGGCCTCCAGCACGGGCCGGGCCCGCGCCGGCTCCACCGACGCCCGGATGAGGCCCTGCGCTTCCTCGACGGGCGGCGCGAGGTCGAACGCGAAGGCCGTGATCTCGCTCTCGAGGCGGCCCTTCACCACGTCCCACAGCCGGCTCGCCACCATGGTGCGCTGCCAGGCCGCGTCGTAGACGTGCGAGTCGAGGTCGCGCAGGCGGAGCTGCCAGC
>Ga0137403_10004622_pt1:0-2500 | contig 16183 bp, 9 predicted proteins | sample CZOMad2_1_16fung_FD_122057 | JGI IMG/M metagenome (GOLD analysis project Ga0137403, IMG submission 122057) | Vadose zone soil fungal communities from Angelo Coast Range Reserve, California, USA - CZOMad2_1_16fungal (Hybrid Assembly) | ecosystem: Environmental > Terrestrial > Soil > Vadose... | reverse complement strand
TGGTTGTCTCTGCGCTCCCACATCCTTTCCCACTTAGCACGGATTTGGGGGCCTTAGCTGGCGGTCTGGGCTGTTTCCCTCTCGACAACGGACCTTATCGCCCGCAGTCTGACTCCCGGGATACACGTGCCGGCATTCGGAGTTTGATTGGGTTTGGTATCCCGGTAAGGACCCTAGCCCATTCAGTGCTCTACCTCCGGCAGTGATCTCCCAAGGCTATACCTAAATATATTTCGGGGAGAACCAGCTATCACGGAATTTGATTAGCCTTTCACCCCTACCCACAGCTCATCCGAGAAGTTTTCAACCTTCACCAGTTCGGGCCTCCAGCCCGTGTTACCGGGCCTTTACCCTGGCCATGGGTAGATCATCCCGCTTCGGGTCTACTCCGCGCGACTGAACGCCCTGTTCGGACTCGCTTTCGCTCCGGCTACGCCTTGATCGGCTTAACCTTGCCGCGCTGAGTAAGTCGCAGACTCATTAAGCAAAAGGCACGCGGTCAGGCACCCGGGCCCGGAGGCTCGGGATCGCCCTCCCACTGCTTGTAAGCACACGGTTTCAGGTACTATTTCACTCCCCTCACCGGGGTTCTTTTCACCTTTCCCTCACGGTACTAGTTCACTATCGGTCGCGAGTGAGTATTTAGCCTTGGAGGATGGTCCCCCCAGCTTCCCGCGGGATTGCACGTGTCCCGCGGTACTCGGGAACTGCTCCAGGGAGACCGGACACGTTTCGTCTACGGGACTATCACCCTCTCCGGTTGGCCTTTCCAGGCTCCTTCGACTACGTGCCGGTTTGATGACTCCCCGGGTTACCCCTGAGCAGCCCCACAACCCCGTGCGTATCGCTACCCACGGTTTGGGCTCGTCCGCGTTCGCTCGCCGCTACTGACGGAATCTCGGTTGATTTCTCTTCCTGCGGGTACTGAGATGTTTCACTTCCCCGCGTTCGCTCCGTGCGGCTATGAATTCACCGCACGGTGACCGCGCATTACCACGGCCGGGTTGCCCCATTCGGAGATCTCCGGATCAACACCTGCTTAGCGGTTCCCCGGAGCTTATCGCAGCTAGCCACGTCCTTCGTCGCCTACTCGCGCCAAGGCATTCACCGTGTGCCCTTAGTAGCTTGACCATGTTTGCGACCGGACGCCCGTTTACGACCGGGTGTCCGGACGCAACGCCTGGGTGAGCTACCACGCGCTTGCTCTCGAACTGACGGTTACCCGTCCAGATTGTCAAAGACCACTTCGCGGGAGCGCTTCGCTTCCCGCCGCGGATCGACACCGCGATCCCCGCTGCGGTTCCGCTGGGAACCGCAGCGGGCATCACGCGTCGGCGAGCATGATGGAGCTGATGGGGATCGAACCCACGACCTCCGGCTTGCAAAACCGGCGCTCTCCCAACTGAGCTACAGCCCCGAAGGTGGGGGTCGCGGAGGCTGTGAGTCCGAACGAGCTAGAGGGCAGGCCCGAATGGCCTGGCGGGGCCGCTCGAGCCTACCCTCTCACGTCCGGCTTCTACGCGGCGCCGGTCCCGTTGCTCTTGTCTGGATGCTGTCCTCCTCTGGTTTGGGGCCTTCCCTATAGCTTTCGAGCGGCCGGGGATCAAGCGCGCTACCTGCCTCCACCCGAAGTGGGCCCAGGTAGAGTCGAACTACCGACCTCACCCTTATCAGGGGTGCGCTCTAGCCAACTGAGCTATGGGCCCGACTCCCCCCGGGGTGACTACCCATGCCCGGGAACCAGTCCTTCAAAACTAAATAGTAGCGCGCGCAGTGAATGGTTGGCCGAATGCCGCAAGTACGACGCCGAAGACCTCCGGCGTCGATTGACCTACGGTGTTGCGCCGGCGGCCGAAGCCGTCAGCCACAACTCCTTAGAAAGGAGGTGATCCAGCCGCAGGTTCCCCTACGGCTACCTTGTTACGACTTCACCCCAGTCACCAGCCATACCATGGACGGCTGCCCCCCTTGCGGGTTGGATCACCGGCTTCCGGTACAACTGGCTCCCATGGTGTGACGGGCGGTGTGTACAAGGCCCGAGAACGTATTCACCGCGGCGTGCTGATCCGCGATTACTAGCGATTCCAACTTCACGGAGTCGAGTTGCAGACTCCGATCCGAACTGAGGACGGCTTTTTGGGATTGGCTCCCTCTCGCGAGTTCGCAGCCCTTTGTACCGCCCATTGTAGCACGTGTGTAGCCCTGGACATAAGGGCCATGAGGACTTGACGTCATCCCCACCTTCCTCCCGCTTGACGCGGGCAGTCCCCCTAGAGTGCCCACCCGAGGTGCTGGCAACTAGGGGCAGGGGTTGCGCTCGTTGCGGGACTTAACCCAACATCTCACGACACGAGCTGACGACAGCCATGCAGCACCTGAACCGGAGGTCCCCGAAGGGAAGACCCCATCTCTGAGGCTGTCCTCCGTTGTCTAGCCCAGGTAAGGTTCTTCGCGTTGCGTCGAATTGAACCACATGCTCCACCGCTTGTGCGGGCCCCCG
>Ga0137403_10004621_pt1 | contig 16187 bp, 11 predicted proteins | sample CZOMad2_1_16fung_FD_122057 | JGI IMG/M metagenome (GOLD analysis project Ga0137403, IMG submission 122057) | Vadose zone soil fungal communities from Angelo Coast Range Reserve, California, USA - CZOMad2_1_16fungal (Hybrid Assembly) | ecosystem: Environmental > Terrestrial > Soil > Vadose zone... | reverse complement strand
GGTGCCCGGCGGCACGCTGGGCACATAGTTCTGCGGCACATTGACATAGACGCGCAGCTTCCCCGTTTCGGAGACCATGAACAGCTGCGCGCCGCCGGCGGCCCCCACGTTGATCAACGCGCCGATATCGGTTGCGCGCGCGGTGACGATGCCGTCGAACGGCGCGGTCAGGTGTTTGAAGCCTTCCTCGGCGACCAGGCGGTCGACGTTCGCCTGCGCCGCCTTGACCTGGGCGATGTTGGCGTTCCAGGTGAACGTGCGCTGGTCGACATCTTGCTTGGCGACAGCGTCGGTGCTGGCCAGCGACTGCCAGCGCTCTGCGCCAATCTGCGCGAGCTTGGCATTGGCTTGGGCGACGCTCAAGTCGGCGCGCGCCTGCATGAGCTGCTGGTCGAGATCGGGCGTGGCGATCTCGGCGAGCACGTCACCGGCTTTCACCTTGGCGCCGATGTCGTGCTGCCAGCTTTTCAGGTACCCCGGGACGCGGGCATAGATGGGCGCTTGGATGAAGGCTTCCAGGCGCCCGGGCAAGTCCAGCGTCGCGTTGTTGTTAACGCTTGCGGGCGTAACGAGAGCCACCACCGGCACCGCCTGCGCCTCGGTGACATCGTGCAGGCTCGCGTTTTGCGCCCGGCGGGTGCCGAGGCCGTAAGCGACGACGGCGATGGCGAGCAGCGCGAATGCACTGCCGACCAGGGTAAGGCGGCGCGAGACGGTGCCGCTGGGATTTCGATCAGGCTGGGACATGGGCTGCTCCAAAGTTGGTATTCGGCGCCGGCTCCGTGCCGCGGTGCCGGTGAACAATGCTGAACATCACGGGGACGAAGAACAGCGTTGAGACGGTGGCGAAAATCAGGCCGCCGATCACGGCGCGGCCGAGCGGCGCATTCTGCTCGCCACCCTCGCCGAGGCCCAGCGCCATGGGCAGCATGCCGATCACCATCGCAAGTGCCGTCATCATGACCGGACGCAGGCGCACGAATCCGGCCTCGAGCGCGGCCTGCGTCGCATCGCCGATTTCATTGAGCTTTTCGCGCGCGAAACTGATCACCAGCACGCTGTTCGCGGTCGCCACGCCCATGCACATGATCGCGCCGGTGAGCGCCGGCACCGACAGCGGGGTATGCGTCGCAAACAGCATCCAGATGATGCCGGCGAGCGCCGCCGGCAGTGCGGTGATGACGATGAAGGGATCGCTCCACGACTGGAAGTTGATCACGATCACGAAATAGACCAGCACGATGGCGCCGAGCAGGCCGAACAGCAGGCCGAAGTAGGCGCTGTTCATGGTCGCCGTCTGGCCGACCAGGGCGACGATCGCGCCTTTCGGCTTGTCTTTGTCGTTCCGGGCGATGATCTTTTGGATGTCGCTGGAGACAGCGCCGAGATCGCGGCCTTGGGTGGTCGCGTAGATCTGCACCATCGAAGAGATGTCGTACTGCGAAACCACGGCATCGCTGTGGCTGCGGCGGATGTCGGCGATGCCGCCGAGCACCGTGGTGGGCGCGCCGGTCGCGTTGATCGGCAGATTCTGCAGCGCCGGCAGCGAGTCGATCCGGTACTGCGGCGTCTGCATCGCGATCGGATAGGTGACGCCGTTCTTTTCATTGAGCCAGTAGACGGGCGCAACCTGGCTGGAACTCGCCAGGTTGACGACTAGACTGTCGGTCACGTTGGCCGCCGTCACGCCGGTGTATTGCGCGCGCGTGCGGTCGAGGTTGACATCGAGCGTCGGCTGCCCAGCCGACTGTTGGATGCGCGCGTCGGCCACGCCGGTGACCTGGCGGATCTGCGCCAGGAGCTTGTTGGCGTAGGCATAGTCCGCGCCGAGATCGTTGCCGCGGATCTGCAGATCGATCGGCGCCGGCGCGCCGAAATTGAGGATCTGACTGACGATATCGGCCGGCAGAAACGAAAAGCTCATGCCGGGGAAACGGTGCGGCAGCTGGTCGCGCAGGCGGCTGACGTAATCGGCGGTCGGTGCGTGCCCCTCCTTGAGCGAGATCTGGATGTCGCCGTCCGACTCCCCGATGGTGCCGGTGTTGTTGTAAATCGTATTGATCGACGAAAGATAGGTGCCGATGTTATCCACCACCGCCGCCACTTCGGCCGGCGGGATCACATCGCGGATCGCCTTCTCCACATCGGAGAAGCGTGCGGCGGTTTCTTCGATGCGCATGCCGACCGGTGCCCGAACATGAAGCAATATCTGGCCCCCGTCGACCTGCGGGAAGAAATTACGGCCGAGGAACGGCGCCAACAGGAACGAGACGCAGATGAAGCCGAGAAAACCGGCGACGAACAGCCTGCGGTGCTCGATGGCGAGCGCCAGCAGATCGTGATAGCCGGCGCGTAGCCGCTCGAAGAGCGTCTCGAAGCTGCGCTGGAAGCGCACCAGCGGATTCTTCGACGGCGGCGCCCCGATTTCATTGCCGTGCTCGTCGACGTGGGCCACGTGCTGGCGCAACAGATATTTGGCCATCGTCGGGACCAGCGTCCGCGACAGCAAGAACGAGCAGACCATGGCGAACATCACGCTCTCCGCCATCGGCACGAACAGGAAGCGCGCCACGCCGCTCAGGAAGAACATCGGAATGAACACGATGCAGATGCACAGCAAGGACACGAAAGCCGGCACGACGATCTGCGAGGCGCCGTCGATGATCGCGGCTTCCACCGCTTTGCCGCGCTCGAGATGGTAGTTGATGCTTTCGATCGTCACCGTGGCCTCGTCGACGAGTATGCCCACGGCGAGCGCCAGGCCCCCCAGGGTCATGATATTGAGCGTTTCGCCGATCGCCGAAAGCGCACCGATCGCGCCGAGGATCGACAGCGGAATCGACGTGGTCACGATCAGGGTCGAGCGCCAGCTGCCGAGGAAAAGCAGGATCATCAAGCTGGTCAGCGCCGCGGCGATTATGCCTTCACGGATCACGCCCTGGATCGACGCGCGCACGAATACCGACTGATCGCCTATCGCCTTGATTTCTAGTTCATCCGGCAGCGAGGGCTTGATGATGTTCAGCATCTTTTTGATGCCGCTCACGATGTCGAGCGTCGAGGTCATACCGTTCTTGAACACGCTGAGCAGCACAGAGCGATTGCCGTCAACATGGACCACATTGACCTGCACCGCGCTGCCGTTGTGCACTTGGGCGACGTCATGCATGTAGACCATCGCCCCTCCCACGCTCTTGATCGGCAGGTCGCCGAGTTCCTGAATTTTCGATGGCGCGCTGTTGAGGTTGACGGTGTATTCGTAATCGCCGATCTTTTCCGTGCCGGCCGGGGTGGTGAGGTTCTGCGCGGCGAGCGCATTGGCGACGTCGAGGCCGGTCAAGCCGCGCGACTGCAGCGCAGCGGTATCGAGATCGAACATCACCTGCGGTGTCTTTCCGCCGAACGGCCAGGGGATGCCCGCCCCTTGCACCGTGACCAGGCGCGGGCGCACGAAGTTCATCCCCAGATCGGCGAGACTCTGCTCGGTCAGCCCCTTGCCCGATAGAGCGAGCTGGATGATCGGCACCGTCGAGGCGCTGTAATTGACGATCAGCGGCGGCGTCGCGCCGGTCGGCATCTGCTTGAGCAAGGTCTGCGAAATTGCGGTGACCTGCGCATTGGCGGTGGCAATATTGACCGTCGGGTGGAAATAGATCTTGACGATACCGAAGGTGGTATACGAATTCGACTCGATATGCTCGATATCGTTGACCGTGGTCGTCAATGCGCGCTCGAACGGGGTGATGATGCGCCCGGCCATCTGATCGGGCGGCAAGCCCTGGTACTGCCAGGCCACGCCGATGATCGGCATGTTGATGCTCGGAAAAATATCGACCGGCAGGCGCAGCGCGGCGAGCGTGCCGACGAGGAAGATGAGCAGGGCCGCCACGATGAACGTGTAGGGACGGCTCAGTGCGATACGGACTATGGCAAGCACGTGGGCACCGGAGAGCGACTTAAATTCTTACACTGGATGTCCATGCAAATCCTCGGGGGCCGGGATCGTTGCACCGGCCGTCAGCTATTGGCCGGTGAGCATGGGACCGCCTGATCTCAGGATCATGCCAACAGCCGTCTCGATCATTTCATTTGAAATAAGCTGCTTGGGAAGGCCGGGCGTGCGAATGTGGCGCAGCATGATCCGCAGCGTGATCACCGTCGCGTGATTGATCGCAGGTCAGCGAATTATCGCGGGATCACTTCGGGGGCTGCTCTTCGACGACCTCGTACCAGATGGCGTTGAGCACGCCGAATGCCAGGGCGAGCCCGGTGCCGAGAATCCAGCTGAAGTACCACATCAGTACGGGCCCTCGTGTCCATGCAGATTTTCAAGAGTAATGCGTCCCTTGAGAACCCTGAATACCCAAGTCGTGTAGGCGACAATAATGGGCAGGAAAACAGCGACCGCGCCCAGCATGAGCAGCAGCGTTTTTTCGCTGCTCGAGGCGTCCCACACGGTCAGACTTTGGCTGGGGAAGGTCGAGGAAGGCATCAAGAACGGGAACAAGGCAAAACCTGCGGTCAGAATCGTTCCGGCCTGCACCAATGCGCTCGCCAACACGGCGGCGCCGGCGAGGCGTGATCGCAGGCATAGATACGCACACACCGCCGCGAGCGTCGCGACGGCAGGCGCCGCCCACATCCAGGGCCATGTGTGGAAGTTCTCGAGCCACGCACCCGCCGCGATGATAACGGTCTTTCGCGTGGGATCGGAGGGACCGGATTGATCGATGCCGCCGACAATTTCGTAACCGCCCATCGAGTGTACCCAGAAACCGCCGGCCACGAAGGCCAGTATAAAAATGACGGATGCCACACGTCCGACGGCGCGGGCACGGCTCGCCATGGGTTCGCCGACCTTCAGCGCCGCATAGGCGTTGCCGTGCAAAATCAACATCGACAAACTCATGATTCCGCCGAGCAAGGCGAACGGGTGCAATAGTCTGAACAGACCGCCGGCGCCCATGAGGCGCTGTAGGGCATCGAAATGAAACGGCAAACCCAGGAATAGATTGCCGAACGCCACGCCGAACAACAGCGCAGGCACCGCCCCGCCGAAGGTCAGGACGGCGTCCCAAACCGATCGCCACCGCGCATCGGTCAATTTGTCGCGGTACATGAAACCGGCCGGCCGGAGGATCAGCGCCAATAGAATGATGAACATCGCCAAGTACAGTCCCGAGAACGAGGCAGCGTACAACAGCGGCCAGGCGGCAAACACGGCTCCGCCGCCCAATATGAACCACACTTGGTTGCCTTCCCATACCGGCTCGATCGAAGCGAGCAGGGTTCGGCGCTCGGCGTCGGTGCGGCCCAGTATCCGAAAGGTCGCGCCCAGCCCCAGATCGAAGCCGTCCATGATCGCAAAGCCGATCAGAAGGACTCCGATCAGCAGCCACCAAACAACCCGCAGCGTCGAGTATTCGAACAGCGGCGCACTCATGGAATGATTCCTTCGTTGCCGTGAGGTGAGCCACCCGCCACGGGCCAATACCCCAGTCCGTCAGGTCCGCGCCGGATGGTGCGCGTCAACAGATAGACATCGACGACCGCCAAGGCGGAGTAAAACACCACAAATCCCAACAGCGAGAGCCACAAGTTGCCCGCGGAAGTTCTCGAGACACCCAGAAACGTCGGCAGCACACCGTCGACGGCCCAGGGTTGCCGCCCGTATTCGGCCACTATCCAACCCAGTTCCACCGCGACCCACGGCAGGGGCAAGCTGAAAAATGCCACCTTGAGGAACCACCGATGCCGTTCGAAGCGATGCCGGCTCGCGAGATAGAACGCCGTCGCAAACATCGCGATGAAGAACAGGCCCAGTCCGACCATTGCACGAAAGCTCCAGAACAGAACGGGAACGTTGGGCACCGTCGACCATGCCGCCGCGTCGATTTGTTGCGGCGTCGCGAGCGCCGGATTGTCGGTGTAGCGCAGCAGCAGCAATCCATAGCCCAGATCCGCCTGATTTGCCTCAAACCGTTGCACCAGTCCGGGGTCCGGCGAATCAGATCCCGAGCGCAGCCGTTGCAGCGCGGAATAGGCTTCCATGCCCTTGATGATGCGTGCGTGGGCTCGCGCCACAAGATCGAAAATACCCAATACCGGCTGGTCGATCGACCGCGTTGCGATCAAGCCGAGCGCCCAGGGAACCTTGATCGCGGCGTAAGTCTTGCGCGCCGCGACATCGGGTAGGCCGAAGGCCGTAAAGCTTGCCGGCGGCGGTTCCGTTTTCCACTCGGCTTCTATCGAGGCGACCTTCATCTTCTGGTTCTCGCCGGCGAGGTATCCGGATTCATCGCCGAGAACGACCACGGATATGGAGCAGGCCAATCCGAAGCTCGCCGCCACCGCCATGGAACGCTTGGCGATGTCGGCATTGCGTCCCCGCAGCAGATACCACGCGCTGATCGCCAGCACGAACACCGAACCCATCACATAGCCGGCGGCGACCGTATGGACGAACTTTGCCTGGGCCACGGGGTTGAACAGCACTTCGCCGAACGAAGATAGTTCCATTCGCATGGTGTGATAGTTGAAGCGGGCACCCACCGGGTGCTGCATCCAGGCGTTTGCGATGAGAATCCACAACGCGGAGAGACTCGATGCGAGCGCCACCAGCGCCGTCGTGATCAGATGGCCGAGCTTCGACAATCGATCCCATCCGAAGAAGAACAGGCCGACGAAGGTCGACTCCATGAAGAAGGCGATGAGGCCCTCCAACGCCAGCGGCATACCGAAAATGTCGCCGACATAGTGCGAGTAGTAGGCCCAGTTGGTGCCGAACTGGAATTCCATCGTAATGCCGGTGGCCACGCCCATGGCGAAATTGATGCCGAACAGCAACCCCCAAAATTTCGTCATGCGCTTCCAGATCTCGCGGCCCGTCATGACATAAACGGATTCCATGATGACTAGGATCATGGACAAGCCGAGGGTCAGCGGCACGAACAAGAAGTGATACAGCGCGGTGAGCGCGAATTGCAGCCGGGAGAGGGTGACGACGTCGAAGTCGATCACGAATGACTTCCGCGAAAGAACAGGAACCAGAGCAGGATCAAGCCCAACAGTTTGGCGGCAAGAGTCCAGGCAATCTTGACCTTGAGGTCTCGCCGCCAGTCATCGTCAGGATGCGAAGTCTCAACCACGCACATTTCCCTCACGTCTTGCACTATGATCGGACGCTCGCCGGCAGCTGCCGAGCATTTATACCAGTTTTTTTCGTTCCTCGGGCCCTCGCATGTTATGCAAGTAGCTCGAGAGCGACTAGAATATTCCTGAACAAAGAACCGAACAGTTTTCCGGGGGAAAAATTTGGGTGCCTTACGGCGAATCCAGTACTTTTTCCAGGCCTATGCAGTGGGCCTCGCACTGTGCCTTGGCGGCAGCAGCGCCGCCTTGGCCGACCCGCCGGCCGGCACGGAAACGGGCGCATCGGCTGCCTCCTCTTCGAGCGACGCGCAGACGTCACTTCCGCAGCAGAGCTTTCTTTCCTCGCTGAAGCAGGCTTTCAACAAGAACTTCGACCGTGAAGTGGTGCGTGGGCATTTCGACCTCGGTTCACCGCCGAACGTACATCGATACTATTGTTTGGTCGATCCCAAGACCGGCAAGAGGGAACCCAACGGCGTTCTGGGTGAGCCAATCCCAGCGGCTGACGGGATGACCGGCATCAAGGCCGGTTCTGTCTCTCTCTACAGCTGCGCCGAAGCAGAAAAGCAACGACTGCTGGTTACCACGGGATACATAGTGAGCGTGGCCGCCGGAGGCGTGGTTGCCCCGGCGCAGGCGCAGACGCAGACGCGGACGCATGCGGACGCGCAGACACAGGCGGAAGCGCAGACGCAGACGGAAGCGCAGACGCAGACGCAGACGCAGACGCAAGTGGGAACTCCCGCCTTGCCCGATGTATCGCCGGACAAGGTAGATGTCGGCGGCGTGAAATTGGGAATGTCGCCCGATGAAGTGCGCGCGATTCTCAAATCCAAAAATCTGCCGGACTACTATGAGTCGACGGAAGCACTGGGCCATTTTGACTCGACCAAGGGCGCCATACAGCCGATAGCCAACGGGCGCTTTGTGAATGTCATCGCAGCCTGGGCTCCGCCGCCGTCCTCTCCTGCCGGCGACGCTCCCGCGGAGGAGGGGGAATCGTACGAGGTCATGTTCACACCGGCCCCAGGCAAGGAGCGGGCCATGGCAATTGTCCACTCGGTGGGGTACTCGCCGGCGAATGCCGTTCGCGAGATGGCTCTCGAGAATGGATTGATAAAGAAATATGGCGGCTTTGCCACACCGGATGACTTGCCCGCATCCCCCACCTGGCGTTTTCAGCGCGGCGGCAATGTGGTGGTCGGTGATTCTTGCAATCGTCGGGGAATTTTCGGCGGGCTGAGCGGTTTGAGCGCCGGCAACGCAACACGCCGCCAGAATCTTGCCCTGAAGACGACGCCCGATGAGTTCCGATTCCAGATCGACCGCTGCGGAGTCGCGATCGTGACCGAAGATCATTCCACGGCTAACGGCGGTGCACCGCGTGAGGACCGTATCGTCACGCGATTCACGGTTACAGCCTACAGCCCATCGATCGGATCCGAGGGCGCGACGGCGGCCACTCAGCTGATTCAATCGGCCGGAGATACGGTAAATAAAGCCAGCGCCGCACGAGCCAAGGACCCATTCGCGCCGAATCTTTGACCGGCACGGCTTCCCGGTCAGCGGGATCAGAAGAACCGCATACAAGCATCGCTGATGACTGCAAAGCGCCGTTCACAGGGGCGGTTTCCGAGCGCCTCCCATGCCCGGATCGAAGTGCTCGATCAGCATTTTCGGAGCAATCAAGCCGAAGGCCATCGCCAGAAGGATCAACAGCGCCGTTACGCCATCCGTGACGGTGCCGAGCAGCAGGTCCGGTGACGCCTTCTCGCCCGGCGCCGTCAGAGCGACGAGCCCACCCGCCATTCGGAACAAATACACTCCCGGGATCAGCGATACCACCGACGCGAAGCCAAGCGCCGCAAAAGGCAGCCGCAATCGCTCGGCCACCGGCGTAACGATGATGCCGACCACCAGACAGGCGACGAGTGCACCGGTCTCTACGCTGCCGCCCTCTATCGTGATGACCAGCCAACGGCACGTGTGTGCCAGCATTCCGATCAAAATGGGAATCGGCAGCATGCGCCACGGCATCGCAAAGAAGGTGCCGTAAGCCGCGACGGCAATGCCCGCAGCAACCACATCGTAGCCAAGCGGCACCAAGGACGATGGCCCAGAGGCCGGCAATGTCACTCCGCCGAGCGAAAGCCCGACGAGCAGTCCCATGCAGATCATGATAATGATCAAACCGGCATAACCGATGCGCGAAGCACCCAGCGGGAGGCGCCCGCGGAGGAGATCAATCGCGCCGTTCAGGAGATGCGGGCCTGGGACCAGCACCATGCACGGACACACCGCAACGAGGCGCAGCCCGGAACTGAGCTGCAGTCGGACAGCCACTGCTCCGATGATGCCTGCCAGCAGTGCCGCGCTGAACGGCTGAACGAAGAGATTGTGACTTATCCCACCCAGCCAACGGCGAAGGCATGCCCCGATGCCCGCGCTCAACGCGATCAGGATCAAACCGACCCAATGGGCGACACCGAAGATCACACCCAGCGCCGATGCCCCGGCGGCTGCAAACAAGGCGAAGCGAGCAACACTGACCGGAGGGAATCGGGCGATCGCTTCTAACGACGATCGTGCGGCCGCGGCATCGATGCGGCTGTCGCATACATCGTCGATCACCCTGACGGCGGCGACGACCTTGTGCATGTCGACGCCTGCAGGCTTCGCAGCGATGATCTCCTGCCGGCTGTCGGCGAGCCCGGCGATGCGGATGTTCACCTCGCCCCAGCGCGGCAGGACGACGGCGCTGTAACCGAGCGCGGCGCCGAGCCGCGTCACGGCTGAGATTACCCTTTCGGTCGTCTGTCCATTCTCGAGCAGGAGCGTGACGCTTGCGGAGAGCAGGTGGAGGACGTCTGCGGGTTCTACCTTGGGCAGAGATAGCGCGCGCACTTGATCGGCGCCGGTCCCGCCAACGACTCCCGTTTCACTCGACATGGCCACAACGTCGTCAATTGCTCGCAACGTAGGGTCTGACCATTTTGGCCGGATCCACGATCCGATCGAACTCGGCTTCCGTGACGTAACCGAGCTGCAGAGCCGCGGCCTTCAGTGTCAGGTCGTGGTCCATGGCGTGGTGCGCGATCTTCGATGCCTTGTCGTAGCCGATCACGGGAGCGAGCGCGGTCACCAGCATCAGCGAGCGATCGACGTATTCTTTGATCTTCTTCAGGTTCGGCTTCGTGCCTTCAACCAGGAATCGGCGGAAATTCGTGCAGCCGTCGCTCAGGATCGTGATCGAATGCATGAGATTGAAGATCATCAGCGGCTTGTAGACGTTCATCTCGAGGTAGCCGCCGGCTCCGCCGAAGCCGACCGCCACATCGTTTGCCATCACCTGTACCGCGACCATCGTCAGGGCTTCGGCCTGGGTCGGATTGACCTTGCCGGGCATGATGGATGAGCCCGGTTCGTTCTCCGGAATCATCAGCTCGGCAAAACCGGCGCGCGGGCCGCAGGACATGAGGCGGATGTCGTTGCCGATCTTGTACAGCGACACCCCCAGCGTGCGGAATGTGCCGGAAAGCTGGACCAGGGCGTCGTGCGCACCCTGCACGGTGAACTTGTTGGGCGCGCTGACGAAGGGTAGGGCGGACAGAGCGGCGATCTCGGCCGCAACCGCTTCGGCGAAGCCGGGCGCCGCATTGATCCCGGTACCCACCGCCGTGCCGCCGAGCGACAGCCGATAGACGCCCGGCAGCGCAGCGTCGATGCGTTCGAGGTTGTCTGCCAGCATGCCGGCGTAGCCGGACCATTCCTGGCCGAGAGTGATCGGCGTGGCGTCCTGCATGTGGGTGCGGCCGATCTTGACGATGTCGTCCCATGCGGCTGCTTTTGCCGCGATGGCCTCATGCAGTGCCTGCACCGCCGGGATCAACCGCTGCACGGTATTGACTCCGGCCGCGATGTACATGGCCGACGGAAACGAGTCGTTCGACGACTGCGACATGTTGACGTGATCGTTGGGATGAACCGGCGTCTTGCTGCCGAGCGGCGTGGCGGCGAGCTGGCAACAGCGGTTGGAAATGACCTCGTTCACGTTCATGTTGAACTGGGTGCCGCTGCCGGTCATCCAGACATGCAGCGGAAACATGTCGTGATGCTGACCCGCCAAGATCTCATCGCAGACTTGGACGATCAGGCGGTGCGCCGGTGCCTCGAGCCGACCGCCTTTATGGTTGGCATTGGCTGCGGCCTTCTTGAGGATGGCATAGGCGGTGATCATTTCGCGGGGCATCAAGTCTCGGCCGATGCTGAAATGCTCGAGCGAACGCTGAGTCTGCGCTCCCCAGAGCTTGTCGGACGGCACTGCCACATCACCCAGGCTGTCGGTTTCCATGCGTACGTTGTTCACGGTGTTGCTCTCCTGATGGTGGCGCATGCCGCGCTCGATCGGCGGGCTCCGCACGGTGGATCTCGGCAGTTACCGGCGCCGGCTTTTGCAGCAAGGCGGGATTATATCTCTGTAACGAGCGCTGCATCGCAGTGGGCCAACAACGCTCCTACGAGGATCAGCCGGTTTCGGGCGCACAGATCATCGCGAAATTTCCGATGGGCGAGGGCAACGGATGCGTTGGGACGCGACTGCCCGGCGCGCAATTTTGGCATTCGCAGGCGAATACCGGCGCAACAAGCTCACCAGATACTGGCCGGTGCGGCCTAGGGGGCGGTCCGCGCGATGAACGAGCATTGGATTGAATCGATAGCGCGAACCACCGGAGTATTGCACCTCGCGCAATTCTCCGGCGCGCAGTTCGCCTTCCACCAGGTACGTGGGCATCCAGCCAAAACCGACCCCCATCGCCAGGGCTCTTTTCTTGGCCGAAAAGTCCGAAAGATAGAACACGCGCTCGCCGCCGAACATGTGCCGATCGTCGCCCTGGTCGCTGGAGTCCTGCACCGTCAACTCCACGTGTTCATGCAGCTGATCGAGGGTGACCGAGGGTCTACCCGCCAGAGGGTGTGCCGCGGCCACGCACAGCACGCATGAAATCTCGGGAAGGGTTTCCGACAGCAATTGCGGACGCGGCTCATAGTCCTTCACGAGCATCAGATCCGCGTCGTCTCGTTCGAATCGATATTGCACTCCCTTGAGAAATTCCACCTTTAACTGAATACGAGTCGGGATGCGCTCTTCGGCCAGCGTTTTCAACGCAGTGAGTGCCGATTCGAGCGGCAGGATCCCGTCGGCGATGACCGTCAGGCGTGCCTCCCATCCTTCGGAGAGCTGACGCGCCAGTGTCTCGAGCGACATCGCATGCGCAAGCACTCTCTTACCTTCCGCCAATACTGCCTCCCCGGCCGCCGTCAGCCGGACGCGATATCCGTCGCGGTCGAGCAGCTCGAGACCGAGCTGCCGCTCGAGCTTTCGCAGCTGATAGCTGACCGCGGATTGAACGCGATGCAGTTTCTTGGCAGCGGCCGCGAGGCTCCCTTCGCGGATCACTACTTCCAGCACCTGGATGGCATTGAGATCGACTCGCATAGATGATCTATATATTAGATAAAGATGTTCTAAATAATACGCTTTTTTTGATAGAGAAGGGCGCGCAGGCTGAGAAAGCAGATCCGCACGTTCCGAGACCTCAAGCTATGCACGCCGCCGAACCTATGAGCGAACTCTCAAACCCCCTCGCAACCGACGGATTCGAGTTCGTCGAGTACACGGCCCCGGATACAGCCGAGCTGGGTCAGCTGTTCGAATCCATGGGATTCAGCCGCGTCGCGCGACATCGATCGAAGGACGTTTCTCTGTACCGGCAGGGTGAGATCAACTTCATCGTCAACGCCGAACCCCACAGCCTTGCCCAACAATTCGCGCGCGACCATGGCCCGAGCGCCTGCGCCATGGCATTTCGCGTCAAGGACGCAGCCTATGCCTTGCGCAGGGCCGTCGAGGCCGGAGCCAAGGAGGTCAAGGGCTCGGTCGGTCCGATGGAACTCAACATACCGGCGATCGAAGGGATCGGTGGAAGTCTGATTTATCTCGTCGACCGGTACAGCAACCCGACCATCTATGACGTTGATTTCGTCGCGGAGCCCGGAACTCAGCATTCGCCCCCGGGCGCCGGTCTGGTCGAGATCGATCACCTAACCCATAACGTCGCCAAGGGACGGATGGACTACTTCTACGACTTTTACCACCGGATATTCAATTTCCGGGAGCAGCAATATTTCGACATCTCGGGCGAATACACCGGCCTCACGAGCCGGGCGCTATGCGCTCCCTGCGGCAAAATTCGCATTCCCATCAATGAATCGAAGTTCGACCATGGCAGCGGCCAGATGGATCAGATCCAGGAGTTCATCCAGCAATATCACGGCGAGGGCATTCAGCACGTGGCGCTGCGCACCGATGACATCTTCCGGACTTGGAATGAACTTCAGGCGCGCGGGCTCAAGTTCATGACCCCGCCGCCGGACAGCTATTACGAGATGCTGGAGGAACGGCTGCCGGGTCATGGACAATCCGTCGCCGATTTGCAGAAGCGCGGCATCCTGCTCGACGGCGCCAACGGCCGATACCTGGCGCAGATTTTTACTCAAACTTTGATCGGCCCCATTTTTTTCGAAATCATCGAGCGCAAGGGAGATGACGGCTTCGGTCAAGGCAATTTCCGCGCATTGTTCGTGAGCATGGAGCGTGACCAGATTCGCCGAGGGTCTCTGAAAGTTCCGCCGAAGGCTTGAGGCGCCCGTGTTCAGCTACCAATCGGGCTTTTGCAACGAATTCGCGACCGAAGCGCTGGCCGGCGCACTGCCGCTTGCGCAAAATTCGCCGCAGCGCTGTCCCTACAATCTCTACGCGGAACAGTTCTCGGGAACGGCATTCACTGCGCCGCGGCACGCGAATCGCCGATCCTGGCTATATCGGATCCGTCCGGCCGCAACGCACGGGCCGTTCCAGCCGCTCGACGGTGACCCGTTTGCCGATCAGGCCAATCTTAGGCCTCTGTCTCCGAATCAGTTGCGCTGGGATCCTCCGCCGCTGCCAATCGTTGCCACCGATTTTGTCGAGGGTTTGCTGCCGATCGCCGGAAGCGGATCGCCGGAAACACATACCGGCTGCGGCATCTACATGTATGCCGCCAATCGATCCATGGGTAATCGGTTCTTCTATAGCGCCGATGGCGAGCTCCTGATAGTGCCGCAGCACGGCGCTTTGACCCTCGAGACCGAACTCGGGCGCATTCTGGTCGAACCGCAGGAAATAGCCGTCATCCCTCGTGGTCTACGGTTCCGAGTCGATGCGCCCAGCAGCGGTGTGCGCGGTTACATCTGCGAAAACTTCGGCGCGCCTCTCAAGTTGCCCGATTTAGGCCCGATTGGTTCCAACGGGCTCGCGCACCCGCGTGATTTTCTGACGCCGCATGCCTATTACGAAGATCGAACCGGCGACTGTACGCTGATCGCCAAATTCCTCGGTCGCCTATGGGCTGCACGGATGGACCACTCGCCGCTCGATGTGGTGGCGTGGCACGGCAACAATGTCCCTTACAAATACGATTTGCGCCGATTCAATGCCATGGGATCGATCTCCTACGATCATCCGGACCCGTCCATATTCTTGGTACTGCATTCCCCCAGCGACACCGTGGGAACCAGCAACCTCGATTTCGTGGTTTTTCCGCCCCGCTGGCTCACGATGCAAAATACCTTTCGGCCGCCATGGTTCCATCGCAATGTCGCGAGCGAATTCATGGGCCTGATTCATGGCGTCTACGACGCGAAGAGCACGGGATTCGTACCGGGCGGAGCCTCGCTGCACAATAGCATGAGCGCGCATGGGCCCGATGCGGCAACGTTCGACAAGGCGCTGGCCGCAGACACCACTCGGCCTCAACATATCACCGACACGATGGCCTTCATGTTCGAAAGCCGCTTCGTGCTCAGGCCAACCCGTTCCGCGCTGCACGGCAATCCGTCATTGCAGCAGGACTACATGCAATGTTGGCTCGGCCTCGACAAGCGTTTCGATCCCTCGAGGCCCTAGTTGAAGCCCGGCACGGCCGGTTTCTCGCGGAGCTTGGACAATAGACCGCGCAAATGCGCATTTCGATCACGTTCGCGAAAAGCGAGGTACAGCGTGGAGAACGCCTCTTTATCGCGCAGAGGCACGTAGGCCACGCCGTCCAAGTGAATGCTTCTCGTGTCCGCCGGAACGATGGCGATTCCCTCGCCCGCATCGACGAGACCGACGATGGTCGTGAGCTCTTGAACCTCCCGGGCTATCTGCGGCCGAAATCCCGCGTTCGCACAGAGACGCAGTACCTGCCAATAAAGGCCGATGCCGGACTCGCGCGGATACATGATGAGGGGTTGGTCGCGCAGATCGCTGATTCTGATCGCACGTTTCTTGGCGAGGGGATGGTCATTTGCCATCGCCGCTACCAGAGGCGCCCGATACCATTCTTCGATCAGTATCCCCGACGGCGCAGGCACATCCGATTTACGAAGGATGCCGGCGTCGAGCGTTCGATAATGCAGAGCGTTGAGCTGATCGAGAGACGTCATTTCGTGAAGCGTCAGAAGAACATGCGGAAATCCGCTTTGAAACTGCTTGATCGCCCATGTCAGCGACGAGGTGAACATCGCGGACGATGCGTAGCCGAGATGGAGCGAACCCACCTCGCCGAGCGCGGCACACCTCACTTCAGCCTTTGCGGCTTCCACGGAAGCGAGAATATCGCGGGCGCGGCCGAGCAGATGCTTCCCCGCCTGCGTCAGAAATACGTGCCGCTGGTCCCGATCGAACAGCCGAGCGCCGACTTCCTGTTCCAGCGCCCGGATCTGAATGCTGAGCGGCGGCTGCGCAATGTGCAGCCGCTCGGCGGCGCGCGTAAAGCTCAATTCCTCGGCGACTGCGACAAAATAACGTAGGCGGCGAATCTCCATGATATCTATATAGTATCGAAAGTGATTGCTATTTTGTATTGGCGAATATAACGAGCGCTGCCTACGATTGGCCCTGAAGGACTGCCGCGACATCGCGAAAACAATGGCGGTGACACCGAGCTGGAGAC
>Ga0137403_10004620_pt1 | contig 16192 bp, 2 predicted proteins | sample CZOMad2_1_16fung_FD_122057 | JGI IMG/M metagenome (GOLD analysis project Ga0137403, IMG submission 122057) | Vadose zone soil fungal communities from Angelo Coast Range Reserve, California, USA - CZOMad2_1_16fungal (Hybrid Assembly) | ecosystem: Environmental > Terrestrial > Soil > Vadose zone... | reverse complement strand
CAGCGCGCACTCGAACTGGCGCCGGAGCACGTGGTGGCCGGGAGCAACCTCGCCGCGACCCTCTACAACCTCGGGCGGCTCGACGAAGCGACTATGACGGCGCGGAGGGTCATCGGGCTCAACGCTGACTGCGCGGAGGCGCACCTGACCCTGGGGGCGAGCCTCCTCATCTCCGGCCGCTTCGCCGAGGGCTGGCCAGAGTACGAGTGGCGCTGGAAGTGTCAGGGGCTCCACGCTGATCCCCCGCCGTATCCCTACCCTGCCTGGGACGGCGCCGATCCGACCGGCCGTACCATCCTGCTCCGCAGCGAGCAGGGCCTGGGCGACACGCTCCAGTTCGTGCGGTACGCGACGCTCGTCGCCGAGCGCGGGGCCCGCGTGGTGCTGGGCTGCCGGCCGACCCTGAAGGCGCTGCTCCAGACCGTCCGCGGGATCGAGACGATCGTCGCCGACGGCGAGACGCTGCCGCCGTGCGATCTGCAGATCCCGATCCTGAGCGTGCCGCGGCTCGTGGGGACGACGCTCGCGAGCATCCCGGCCGAGGTGCCCTATGTCTGGCCCGACGCGGACAAACGCCTGCGCTGGCGGCAGCGGCTCTTGCGCGAGCGGGGTGGGCGCGCGCTCACAGTGGGGCTGGTGTGGGCCGGGCAGCCGCAGAACCGCAACGACCGCTGGCGCTCGATCGCGCTCTCCGCGTTCGCTCCCCTCGGGGCCGTCTCGGACGTGCGCTTCTACAGCCTCCAGGGCGGCGAGGCGGCGCGCCAGATCGAGGCCGCGCCGTTTCCCCTCGTCGACCACAACGCCGAGCTCCACGACTTTGGCGACATCGCGGCGCTCGCCGCGAGCCTCGATCTGGTGATCTCGGTCGATACCGCCGCCGCGCACCTCACGGGCGCGCTGGGCCGGCCGGTGTGGACGCTCCTGCCGTTCGCGCCGGACTGGCGCTGGCTCCTCGGGCGCGAGGACACGCCTTGGTATCCGACCATGCGGCTCTTCCGTCAGTCGGCGTTCGGCGACTGGGCCTCCGTCATGGCCCGGGTCGCCCAGGCGCTGGCGGACCGCGTGTCGAGCGGCCGATGAGCGAGGCTCCGTTCAACCGGATGAAGGCCTGCCGCTACGGGACCCTGCTCTACAACGTCAACGATCGGTACATCGGGCGCGCGCTGGATCTCTACGGCGAGTACAGCGAGGGTGAGGTCGTTCTGTTCCGCCGCATCGTCCGCCCGGGCGACATCGTGCTGGACGTCGGCGCGAACCTCGGGGCTCACACGATCTTCTTCTCGACCGCGGTTGGGCCGCGGGGCGCGGTTCTCGCCTTCGAGCCCCAGCGGCTGATCTTCCAGACGCTCTGCGCGAACATGGCGCTCAACAACGTCACGAACACGGTGTGCTACTGGACGGCGCTCACCGACGCCCCCGGCGTGATGTCGGTGCCGGTCATCGACCCGCGGCGGCCCTTCAACTTCGGCGGGGTCGGCCTGGGCGAGCACACCCGGGGCGATCAGATCACCGTGATGCGCGCCGACAGCTTCGCCCTGCCGCGCTGCCGGCTCGTCAAGATCGACGTCGAAGGGATGGAGCTCCAGGTGCTGCGCGGCGCGACGGGGCTCATCGAGCGTCATCACCCCGTCGTGTACGTGGAGAACGACCGGCCGGACCGGTCCGAGGCCCTGGTGCGCTGGATCCACGCCCTCGGCTACCGGCTCTACTGGCACCGGCCGCCGCTCTACAATCCCGACAACTTCCTGAACAACCGCCACGACGAGTATCCCGGGATCGTCTCCCAGAACATGCTGTGCGTCCACCCCGACCAGGCGGTGGACGTGGCGGAGCTCTCGCCGGTCCGGATTTCCCCGGGCTAGCGCTTCACCGGGCGCAGCTTGGGCTCGTCGCCCGAGTCGGTCGCCGGCCGTCCGGCCGCCGGCCCGGGCGCCGCCGGGCCGGGCGAAACGTCGAGCGTGCCGAAGCGCGCCTCGTGCTGCTGCATCACCGCGGTCAGCAGCAGGACCAGCCGCTTGGCCGCGTACGGGCTCAGGATGATCCGGTTCGTCAGCTGGACCTGCATGTCCTTCTGGCCGCGCTCCCAGTTCTGGTTGAGGCCGAAGTTGAGGACGACCTCTTCCTTCGTGCTCGACGCGTAGCAGGTGTTGGCGTAGGAGCTCGCGACGTTCGACGAGTCGAGCCGCATGGTCGGTTGCGCCGCCCGCGCCGCGGCTGGTGTCGTCTCCGGCCCCTTGTCGCTGTCAGCCATCTCGATCCTCCTGGGTGCGCTTCATCTCATCGATTGTCATCGTCGAAAATGGTCCCGCTCGCTGAGCTGTCGCCGATCACGGCGTTGACCGGGTTGGTCAGGGTGATGAAGAAGCTCTCGAGGCTCTCGTTCACCTGGTCCGAGACGATCGGGACCGTGATCGTTGCCGTCGTCGCCCCCGGCGCGAAGGTCACGGTGCCGGTGCGTGCGGTGTAGTCGCCGGGGCTGACCGCCGAGCTGTTCCCGGTCTGGAACTGCACCGTCACCGGCGCCGCGGTGGGCGCGGAGAGCGTCAGCTTGAAGACGAGGATCTTGGGCCCGGCGTCGCCTTCCATGATGTTCGCGTCGTCGATCACGATCATCCGTGTGGAGTCGTTGTTGAAGATCGTGCCGGTCGCCGAGGGATCGGCGAGGGCAGCGTTGACCGGGTTGGTCAGCGTGACGAAGAACCCCTCGTCGCCTTCCACCGCCGAGTCGCCGATCACCGGCACGGTGATGGTCTGCGAGGTGCTGCCCGGCGCGAAGGTCAAGATGCCGAAGGTCGCCGTATAGTCGCCCGGCGCGACCGCCGAGCTGTTGCTCGTTTGGAACTGCACGGTGACCGCAACCGGCGCCGTCTCCGACATCGTCACCGTGAAGACGAGGTTCCGCGTGCCGCTGTCTCCTTCCACGACGTTTGAGCTAGTGACCGACAAGGTTCGGCCTGCGTCGTCGTCATAGATGGTGCCGAAGGCCTGAGTGTCGCCGATCACGGCGTTCACCGCGTTGGACAGGTTCACGATGAACAACTCGTCGCTCTCGACCGCGGCGTCGCCGATCACGGGGATCGTGAGCGTCTGGACGGTCGAGCCCGGCGCGAAGGTCACCACGCCGCTGGCGGCCGCGGTGTAGTCGCTCGGGCTCTCGGCGGTGCTGTTGGCGGTCGCGAACTCGACCGTCACCTGCTGGGGCGCCGCCTGCGACATGATCAGCGTGAAGACGAGGTTCCGAGTGCCGGTGTCGCCCTCGACGATGGACGAATCGGTGATGAAGATCTCGCGGACGTCGTCGTCGTTTTGGATCGTGCCGGTGCCCTGCGTGTTGCCCAACACCGCGTTGGTGGGGTTGCTCAGACTGACGACGAGCGACTCGTCGAACTCGCTGAGCAGGTCGCCGACGACCGTGATCGTGAGGGTCTGGCTGGTCACGCCCGGCGCGAAGGTCAGGACGCCGCTGGTGGTGCCGTAGTCGCTCGGCGCGGTCGCGCTGCTGTTGGCGGTCGCGTACTGGACCGTCACCGGCTGCGTCGCGGCCTGCGACAGGCTGACCGTGAACACCAAGCTGGTCGCCCCGGTGTTGCCCTCCATCACCGACGTGTTGTCGATGGTCAGGATCTTGGCGTCGTCGTTGTCGAAGATCGTCCCGGACGCCGAGGGGTCACCGAGACCGGCGTTGATCGGGTTGGTCAGGGTCACGATGAACGACTCGCCGGTCTCGCTCACCTGGTCGCCCACGACGGGCACCGTGAGGGTCTGGCTGGTCGTCCCTGGGGCGAAGGTGAGCACGCCGCTGGTCGAGAGGTAGTCACTCGGCGCGACCGCGGAGCTGTTGGAGGCCGCGAACTGGACCGTCACCGGTTGCGGGGACGTGTCCGACATGACGACCGTGAAGACGAGGTTCGTCGTGCCCGAGTCGCTCTCGACGATCGAGGCGTCGTTGATGAAGAGATCGCGAGTCGAGTCGTCGTCGTAGATCGTGCCGGCCGCCGACCCGTCGGCGACCGTCGCGTTGACCGGGCTGCTCAAGCTGACGAAGAAGACCTCGTCGCCCTCGAGTGCGGCGTCGCCGATGACCGGCACCGTGATGGTCTGGACCGTCACGTTCGGGGCGAAGCTCAGGGTCCCGGCGACGCTCGTGTAGTCGCTCGGGGCCACCGCGCCGCTCGGCGTCGACAGGAACTGGACCGTGACCGGCGTGGCGCTGGGGGCCGACAGGCTGACCGTGAACACGAGGTTCTGCGTCCCGGCGTCGCCCTCCACGATCGAGCCGTCATCGATCGCGATCCTGACCCCCGCGGTGTCGTTGTCGAAGATGCGTCCGGTCGCGGACGCGTTGTCGAGCGCCGCGTCCACCGGTGCGGAGAGGGTTACCGTGAACGTCTCGTCGGTCTCGGCCGTGACGTCGCCGAGGATCGGCACCGTGATGGTCTGCGTGGTCGTCCCCGGCGCGAACGTGAGGGTCCCGGAGGTCGCGGTGTAGTCGCTGGCCGCGGCCGCCGAGCCGTTGGCCGTGGCGAAGTTCACGGTCACGGGACCGACCGCCGCCTGCGACAGGGCGACGGTGAAGACCGCATTGGTGGTGCTGCCGGTGTCGGCCTCGATCACGGTCGTGTCCTGGATCGAGATCGTCCGGGTGTCGTTGTCGAGGATGCGGCCGAGGCCCTGCGTGTTGTCGATCGTGGCGTTGATCGCGCCGCTCAGGGTGACGACGAACTGCTCCGTGTTCTCGGGCGTCTCGTCGCCGAGGACCGGCACGGTAATCGTCTGGGTGGTATTGCCGGCCGTGAAGGTCACGGTGCCGACCTGCGCGGTGTAGTCGCTGCCGGCCGTGGCCGTGCTGTTGCCGGTCGTGTAGCTGACGCTGACGTCGCCGACGGCCGGGCGCGAGAGGGTCACGGTGAAGACGGCGTTTGCGCTGCCCGCGTCGCCCTCGATCACCGTTGTGTCGTGGATCGCGATCGATCGCTCGTCGTTGTCCAGGATGCGGCCGGTCGCGAAGGTGTTCTCGAGCGTGGCGTCGACCGCCTGGCTCAAGTTGACGAAGAGCTGCTCGGTGCTCTCGACCGCCAGGTCACCGATCACCGGCACCGTGATGGTCTGAACGGTCGACCCCGGCGCGAAGGTCAGGGTGCCGGTCACCGCCGTGAAGTCGACGTTCTCGACCGCCGAGTTGCCGCTGGTATCGAAGTTCACCGTGACCGCCCCCAGCGCGGCTTGGGACAGGGTGACGGTGAAGAGCATGTTGGTGGTGCCGGTGTCGCCCTCGATGGCGACTCCGTCGTGGATCAATAGCCTTCGGACGTCGTTGTCCAGGATCCGCCCGAACGCGCCGGAGTCGTCGAGCGCCGCGTTGACGGGCGCGCTCAGGGACACGAAGAACTGCTCCGTGCCCTCGACGATCTCGTCGCCGACGATCGGGATCACGATGGTCTGAACGGTCGATCCCGGCGCGAAGGTCAGGGTGCCGGTCACGGCCGTGTAGTCGACGTTCTCGACCGCCGAGATGTTGCTGGTGTCGAAGTTCACCGTCACCGGACCGATCGCCGCCCGAGACAGGGTGACCGTGAACACGGCGTTGCTGGTGCCGGAGTCACCCTCGACGACCGTCGTATCGAGGATCGCGAGCGTCCGCCTGTCGTTGTCGAGGATCCGGCCGGCCGCGAACGTGTTGTCGAGCGTCGCGTTGACGGGCGTGCTCAGGGACACGAAGAACTGCTCCGTGCCCTCGGGGATCTCGTCGCCGACGATGGCCACGGTGATCTGCTGCGTGGTCACACCCGGCGCGAACGTCAGGGTGCCGAGCTGCGGCTGGTAGTCGCCCTGCGCGGTCGCGCTGCTGTCGGAGAGCTGGAAGCTCACCGTCACCGGCGTCGGGGCCGGCGTCGAGAGATTCACCGTGAAGACAGCGTTGCTCGTACCGCTGTCGGCCTCGTTCACGGTCACGTCCTGAATCGAGAGGGTCCGCGTGTCGTCGTCGAGGATGCGGCCGATACCCTGCGAGTTGTCGATCGTCGCGTTGACCGCATTGCTGAGGTTGACCGTGAAGATCTCGGTCGACTCGACCGCCGAATCGCCGACCACGGCCACCGTGATGGTCTGGGCGGTCGTCCCTGGCGCGAAGGTGAGCGTGCCACCCTGCGTCGCGAAGTCGTCCGGCGTGACCGCCGAGAAAGGACTGGTGGTGTAGTTGACGGTCACCGTCTGGCTCGACGCGGCGCCGAGGTTTACCGTGAAGACCGCGTTGGTCGTGACGCCGCTGCCCTCGATCACGGTCACGTCGTCGATCGTGAGAGCCGTCACCGCCTGGATGTCGTTGTCCTGGATCGTCGCCACGCCCTGCGAGTCGGTGAAGTTGGCGTTCGTCGGCGAGCTGAGGTTGACGACGAAGCTCTCCGTCGATTCGCCCAGGACGTCGCCGACCACCGGGACCGTGATCTGCTGCGTGGTCACGCCCGGCGCGAAGGTCAGAGTGCCCGACGTCGTCGTGTAGTCGCCCGGTGCGGTCGCCGTGCTGTTGGCGGTGGTGAAGGCTGTCGTCACCGTCTGGGTGGTGGCGGCCGACAGGCTCACCGTGAAGACGGCATTGGTGGTCCCGCTGTCGCCCTCGACCACCGCCACGTCGTTGATGCTCAGAAGGCGCGTGCCATCGTCGTCGACGATCGTAGCGAATCCCGACGCGTCGGCGATGGTTGCGTTGACGGAGTTGGACAGGTTGACGAAGAAGAACTCGGCCGGCTCGACCGTGACGTCGCCGATGACCGGCACCGTGATGAGCGCCGTGGTGGTGTTCGCCGCGAAGGTCGCGGTGCCGTTCGTCGTGGTGTAGTCGGACGGGGCCGTCGCGGAGTTCGGCGAGGTCGCGAAGGCCACCGTGACCGGCACCGGGACCGGTTGCGAGAGCGTCAGCGTGAAGACCGCGTTGGTAGTCCCGGCGTTGCCCTCGAGGACCACCGGGTCGTTGATCGAGATCTGACGCGCCGTATCGTCGTCGATGATCGTTCCGAACGCCGACCCGTCGCCGAGCGACGCGTTAACGGGCGCGCTCAGGTTGACGAAGAAGAACTCGTTGGCCTCCGGCGTGCCTTCGCCGACCACCGAGATCGTGATCGTCTGCGTCGTCGTCCCCGCCGCGAACGTGACGGTACCGGTCGCCGCCGTGAAGTCGGCCGGCGCGGTGGCCGAGTTCGCCTGGGTCGTGAAGGTCACCGTCACCGGCGCCGCGACCGGCTCCGAGAGCGTGAGCGTGAAGACCGCGGGGGTCGTGCCCGTGTGGCCCTCGATCACCTCGATGTCGCCGATGGAGATCTGGCGACGCGTGTCGTCGTCGAAGATCGTCGCGAAGGCCGAGCTGTCGCCAAGGTTCACGTTGTTCGGAGCGCTCAGAGTGACGATGAAGAACTCGTTGCTTTCGACCGCGGCCTCCCCCACCACCGGTACCGTGAAGGTCTGTACGGTCGTGTTGGCCGCGAACGTGACGGTGCCGGCGGTCGCCGCGTAGTCGCTGGGCGACGTGGCCGAGTTGTTGCTGGTGGTGAAGCTCACGGTGACCGGGGCGGGAACGGCCTGATTGAGCGTGACCGTGAAGACGGCGTTGGTCGTCCCGGAGTTGCCCTCGACGAGCGTGGTGTCGTCGACGTTGATCTGGCGAGCCGAGTCGTCATCGAGGATGGTGCCGAAGGCCGAGGGGTCGACCAGCGTGGCGTTGGTGGCGGCGCTCAGGGTGAGGGTGAAGAACTCGCTGCTCTCGACGCCGGCGTCCCCAGCGACCGGCACCGTGATGGTCTGGACCGTCGTGTTGGGCGCGAACGTCAAGGTGCCAGCCGTCGCGGTGTAGTCGGAGCCCGCCGTGGCCGTGTTGTTGGCGGTCGTGAAGCTCATCGTCACCGCCACCGGCGACGGCTGGGACATCGTCACCGTGAAGACGGCGTTCCGCGTGCCGCTGTTGCCCTCGGTGATCGCGACGTCGTCGATCACGACCCCGCGGCTCGAATCGTCGTCGTAGATGGTCGCGCTGCCCTGGGTGTCGCCGAGCGCGGCGTTGGTCGGCGCGGTCAGGTTCACGACGAACGGTTCGTCCCCCTCCGATACGGCGTCGCCGACCACCGCGACCGTGATCGTCTGGACGGTCGAGCCGGGTGCGAAGGTCAGGGTGCCGGTCTGCGCGGCGTAGTCGGCGGGTGTCGTGGCCGTGCTGTTGGCCGTCGCGAAGTTCACGGTGACCGGCGCCACAGCCGGCCTGGAGAGCGTCACGGTGAAGACCGCGTTGGTGGTCCCGGTATTGCCCTCGAGCACCGAGGTGTCGTTGATGACGATCAGCCGGTTGGCATCGTTGTCGAAGATCGTCGCGCTGCCCACGGTGTCCCCGATCGACGCGTTGGTCGCGGCGCTCAGGTTGACGTTGAAGCTCTCGTTGTTTTCCACCGCGCTATCGCCGACCACGGGTACCGTGATCGTCTGGACGGTCACCCCGGGGGCGAAGGTGGCGGTACCGTTCGTCGTCGTGAAATCGCCCGGCGCGGTGGCGGTGCTTGGGGCGGTCGCGAAGTTCACGGTCACCGGGGCCACCGCGCCCCGCGACATGGTCAGCGTGAAGACGGCGCTCGTGGTCCCACTGTCCGCCTCGAAGACCGTGACGTCGCTGATCAGGATCGTGCGGCTCGTGTCGTCGTCCTGGATCGTGGCCGTCCCGATGGTATCGCCGAGGGTCGCGTTGACAGCCGCGCTCAAGGTGACGTTGAAGGTCTCGTTGTTCTCGACCGCGGACTCGCCGACCACCGGGACCGTGATGGTCTGCGTGGTGGAGCCCGGCGCGAAGGTGACGGTCCCGTTGGTGGTCGTGTAGTCGGTCGTGGCGGTGGCGCTGCCGGCACTGGTCGCGAAGTTGGCCGTTATCGTCGCGGCGCTCGGCCCCGAGAGGTTCACCACGAACACCGCGCTGGTCGTGCCGCTGTCGCCTTCGACGACCGTGACGTCGTTGATCACCATCCGCGGCTGCGCGGCGACGGTGTCGTTGTCGAGGATGCGACCGATGCCCTGGCTGTTCTCGAGCGTCGCGTTGACGGCCTGGCTCAGGGTGACGATCAGCTGCTCGTCGCCCTCCACTGTCGTTTCGCCGACGATCGGCACCGTGAGGGTCTGGCTGGTCGAGCCCGGGGCGAACGTCAGGGTTCCGCTGGTCGGCGTGTAGTCCGCCGGCGCCTGCGCGTTGCTGTTGGACGTGGTGAAGTCGACGAGCACGGGGTCGGTCGTGGCCTGCGAGAGCCTGACCGTGAAGACCATGTTGCTGGTGCCGGCGTCGCCCTCGATCACCGAGACGTCGTTGATCGACAACGTGCGGACGTCGTCGTCCAGGATGCGGCCGAAGCCCTGGCTGTTGGCGATGGTCGCGTTGAGGGGCTGGCTCAGGTTGACGAAGAACTGCTCGGTCGACTCGGGGGCGACATCGCCGATGATCGGCACGGTGATGAACTGGGTGGTAACGCCCGGCGCGAACGACAGCGTCGCGGTCTGGGCCTGGAAGTCGCTCCCCGACACCGCGGTGCTGTTGGTGGTGGTGTAGTTCACGGTCACGGGCACCACCGAGGCCTCGGACAAGGTGACCGTGAAGACCGACACCGGGACCACCATCGTCGCCTCGGCACGCGTCCAGTTCTCGCCGTTGAAGATCGGCGCCGTTGTGGCGAACGTGGTGGTCGCCCCGTTCACCCCGCCCTCGATGTAGAAGAACGACGCGGTGATGTCGTTGCTCACGGCACTGTTCTTCGCGAGCGTGAGCGAAATCTGATCCTGGGTGGGATCGAGCGCGAAGTTGCCGAACGAGGTGAACGTGCCGGCGATCTGGTCCAGCCGGAAGAACTCGACCCGCGTGCTGCCGTCCGAGGCCCGCCGCACGGCGAGGTTCAGGATATCGTTGCCCGCGACGCCGGTCGTGTAGTCGGCGAGGCGCAGGCCGTAGAACTCGGTGTTCGAGATCGGCACGCTGACGTCGAAGACGGCCGTCACCGAGAAGGTGTCGTCGCTCTTCAGCCCCGCGCTGAGGTCGGCCGGGTTGATGTCCGTCAGGAGCAGGGCCCGCTCGTAGGCGAACGGGCTGTTCTGGCCGACCCCCGGCACGACCACCGCGCCGGTGGGATTGAACGTCACCCGCCCATTGGCTTCCTGCAGCGCCCCCTGGACGGAATAGGACGCGGGCGTGCCGTTCGGGAAGTTCGGCGCGCTCGGCGGCGCAACCCCGTCGCCGAACGGATCGGTGAAGAACAGGGCGCCGTTGCGGTTGATCGTGAGGTTGTCGAGCGTCGCCTGCGTGGCCAGCGGGTTCGGCGAGTTGCCCTCGCCGAACACCGCGTCGTCGATGGTCAAGGTCCGCGTGTCGTCGTCCAGGATGCGGCCGATGCCGCTCGAGTTGTCGAGCACCGCGTTGAACGGCTGGGTCAGGGTGACGAAGAACTGCTCAGTATTTTCGGGCACGCCCTCACCGATGACGGGCACCGTAAGGGTCTGGACCGTCGTGCCGGCGGCGAACGTGAGCGAGCCGACTGTCGCGACGTAGTCGCTTCCAGCAAGGGCGCTGTTGTTGGACGTCGCGAAGTTCACGACGACCGGGCTGGGCGCCGCCTGCGACAGGGTCACCGCGAACACGGCGTTGGCCGTGCCGGTGTCGCCCTCGGTGACGACCGCGTCGTTGATCGACAGGGCGCGCACGTCGTTGTCGAGGATCCGAGCCGTCGCGGTGACGTTGGTGACGGTCGCGTTCACGGGCTGGGTCAGGCTGACGAAGAACTGCTCGTTGCCCTCGACGTCGGTGTCGCCGACGACCGGCACGGTGATCGTCTGGGTGGTCGAGCCCGGCGCGAAGGTGATCGTACCCACCTGCCCGAGGAAGTCGATGCCGGCCAGCGCCGAGCTGGCGGTAGTGTTGAAGCTGGTCGAGACCGGCACCACCGACGCCTCGGACAGGGTGACCGTGAACACCGCGTTCGTGGTCCCGGTGTCGCCCTCGACGATGGTCAGGTCGTTGATGGCGAGCGTCCGCAGGTCGTCGTTCAGGATCCGGCCGATGGCCGTCGTGGTGTCCAGGGTTGCGTTGAGGGGCTGGCTCAAGGTGACGAAGAACTGGTCGGGGCCCTCGACCTCGCCGTCCCCGTTCACCGCGACGGTGAGGGTCTGGCTGGACGTCCCCGGCGCGAACGTGAGCGTGCCGGTCTGCGCGACGAAGTCACCCGGCGAGACCGCGCTGCTGTTGGTCGTCGTGAAGTTCACCGCGACGGTCTGGCCGGAGGCGGCCGACAGCCGCAAGGTGAACACCATCGGCGTCGTGCCGGTGTCGCCCTCGTTGACGCTGACGTCGTCGATACGGATGGTGGGCGCGGGATCGGTGTCGGTGATGATCGCCGCGCCCTGACCGTCGGCGATGGTCACGCCGCCGCCCTGGGCGTTCGAGAGATTGACGAAGAACGTCTCGTCGACCTCGTCCAGGGTGTCGCCCGCGACCGCCACGGTGATCTGCTGGGTCGTGGTACCCGGCGCGAACGTGAGCGTGCCGGTCTGGGCGGCGTAGTCCGCCGGCGCGACCGCGGTGCCGTCGGCGGTCGCGAAGGCGACCGTCACCGCCTGGCCCGACGCGGCCGACAGGCTCACGGTGAACACGGCGTTGACGGTGCCGGTGTCGCCCTCGGTCACCGTGACGTCGTTGATCGAGAGCGTGGCCGCGGCGTCGTTGTCGTTGATCGTGCCGACGCCCTGGTTGTCCGTGATCGTCGCGTTGGTCGCCGCGCTCAGGTTGACGAAGAACGTCTCGGCGCCCTCACCGACGAGGTCGCCGAGAACCGGGACGGTGATTTGCTGCGCCGCGGTGCCCGGGTTGAACGTGAGCGTGCCGCTGGTCGTCGTGTAGTCCGAGCCCGCCGTGGCCGTGTTGTTGGCGGTCGTGAAGTTGACCGTGGCCGGCACGGCCGTCGCGCCGGTGAGCGTGACGGTGAAGACGGCGTTGGTCGTCCCCGCATCGCCCTCGGTCACCGTGACGTCGTTGATGACGAGGCCCGGCGTCGGATCGTCGTCGGTGATCGTGCCGACGCCCGTGCCGTCGTTGATGGTCGCGTTGGTCGGGCCGCTGAGGGTGACCTGGAAGGTCTCGTTGCCCTCGAAGATGGTGTCACCGACGACCGCGACGGTGACCTGCTGGGTCGTCGTGCCCGGCGCGAAGGTCAAGGTGCCGGTCTGGGCGGTGTAGTCGCCAGGCGCGGTGGCGGTGCCGTTGGCGGTCGTGAAGCCAACCGTCACCGTCTGCGAGCTGGCCGCCGTCATGCTGACCGTGAAGACCGCGTTCGTCGTGCCCGTGTTGCCTTCCGTCACCGCGACGTCGTTGATCGAGAGCGTCGGCTGAGAGTCGTTGTCCGTGATCGTGCCGACACCCTGCCCGCCGGTGATCGTCGCGTTCGTGGGCCCGGTCAGGTTGACGAAGAAGCTCTCGGCAGCCTCGTTCACGAGGTCGCCGAGGACCGCCACGGTGATCGACTGGCTGGTCGTCCCGGGTGCGAAGGTCAGCGTGCCGCTGGTCGCGGTGTAGTCGCCGCCCGCGGTGGTGGCGGTGTTATCGGCGGTGGCGAAGTTCACCGTGGCCGGCAGCGCCGTCGCGCCGGTCAACGTCACCGTGAACACCGCGTTGGTGCTGCCGGTGTTGCCCTCGATCACCGTGACGTCGTTGATCGCGAGGGTCGGCGCCGGATCGTCGTTGTTGATCGTCCCGACACCCTGGGCATCAGCGAGCGCCGCGTTGAGCGGGTTGGCCAGGTTGACCAGGAACGTCTCGGCGTTCTCGAAGACCACGTCGCCCGTCACGGGGACGATGATGGTCTGAGCGATGACACCAGGCGCGAACGTCAACGTGCCGGCGGCGGCGGTGTAATCTGAGCCCGCGGTGGCGGTGCCGTCGGCCGTCGTGAAGTCGACGGTGATCGCCTGCCCGGACGCCGCCGAGAGCGCCACCGTGAAGACGGCGCTGGTACCGACATTGGTCTCGCTCACCGTGACGTCGTTGATCGCGATGGTCGGCTGCGGATCGTCGTCGGTGATCGTGCCGACGCCCTGCCCGTCGTTGATGGTCGCGTTGACCGGGCCGCTCAGGTTGACGTTGAAGGTCTCGGTGAGCTCGTCCAGGGTGTCGCCGACGACCGCGACCGTGATCTGCTGCGTGGTCGTACCCGGCGCGAACGTCAGGGTGCCCGTCGCGGTGCCGTAGTCCGCCGGCGCCACGGCCGTCACGTTGGCGGTGGCGAAGCCGACCGTGGCGGTCAGCGCCGTAGGCCCGGTGAGGGTCACGGTGAAGACGGCGTTGGTGGTGCCGGTGCTGCCCTCCGTGACCGTGACGTCGCTGATCGTGAGGGACGGAGCCGGGTCGTCGTTGTTGATCGTCCCCTGGCCCTGGCCGTCATTCAGCGTGGCGTTCGTCGGGCCGGTCAGGTTCACCAGGAACGTCTCGTTGCCCTCGAAGATCGCCTCGCCGACGACGGCGACCGTAATCTGCTGAGTCGTCGTGCCCGGCGCGAACGTCAGGGTGCCGCTGGCGGCGGTGTAGTCGGAGCCGGCGGTGGCGGTGCCGTCGGCGGTGGCGAAGTCGACGGTGGCCGGGAGCGCCGTGGCGCCGGTGAGCGTGACGGTGAAGACGGCGCTGGTGATCCCGGCGTTGCCCTCGGCCACGGTGACGTCGCCGATCGCGAGGGTCGGCGCGGTGTCGTCGTTGGTGACGGTGCCGACGCCCTGCGGATCGGCGAGGGTCGCGTTGACCGGGTTGGTCAGGTTGACCAGGAAGCTCTCGTTGAGCTCGAAGACCGTGTCACCGGTCACCGCAACGGTGATTTGCTGCATCGTCGTGCCCGGCGTGAACGTCAGCGAGCCGCTGGCGGCCGTGTAGTCGACGCCGGCGGTGGCGGTGCCGTCGGTCGTGGCGTAGCCCACCGTGATCGGCTGCCCGCTGGGCGCCGACAGGGTGACGGTGAAGACCACGTTGGTGATCGCGGCGTTGCCCTCGGCGACGGCCACGTCGCCGATCGCCAGGGTCGACGCGGCATCGTCGTCGGTGATGGTGCCGACGCCCTGGTTGTCCACGATGGTCGCGTTCGTCGCGCCGCTCAGGTTGACGAAGAAGGCCTCGTTCGGCTCGCTGAGCGCGTCGCCGAGCACCGCGACGGTGATCTGCTGGGTCGTCACGCCCGGCGCGAACGTCAGGGTGCCGCTCGTCGCGGTGTAGTCGGAGCCGGTGGTGGCCGTGCCGTCGGCGGTGGTGAAGTCGACGATGGCCGGGAGCGCGGTGGCGCCCGTGAGCGTCACCGTGAAGACGGCGCTGGTGCTCCCGGCGTTGCCTTCAGTGACCGTGACGTCGCCGATCGCGAGAGCCGGCGCCGTGTCATCGTTGGTGATGGTGCCGACGCCCTGCCCGTCGGTGATCGCCGCGTTGACCGCGTTGGCGAGAACGACCAGGAAGCTTTCGTTCGTTTCGAACGTCGCGTCGCCTGTGACCGCAACGGTCAGCTGCTGGCTCGTGACCCCGGGCGCGAACGTCAGGATGCCGCTCGCGGCCGTATAGTCGTTCCCCGCCGTCGTGGCCGTGCCGTCGGCGGTCGCGAAGCTCACCGTCACGATCTGGCTCGAGGCCGTGGACAGGTTCACCGTGAAGACGGCGCTGGTCGTGCCGGCGTTGCCCTCGACGACCGTGACGTCGTTGATGGCCACCGACGCCTCGTTGTCGAGAATCGTGCCGACGCCCTGGGTGTCGGCGATCGTCGCGTTGAAGGCTCCGCTCAAGTTGACGAGGAAGGTCTCGGCGGGCTCGGCAACGGTGTCGCCGAGCACGGCGACGGTGATCTGCTGCGCCGTGGTGCCCGGCCCGAAGCCGAGGGTCCCGGCGGCCGCGGTGTAGTCCGCACCCGCGGTCGCCGTGCCGTTGCCGGTCGCGAAGTTCACCGTGGCCGGCAGGGCCGTCGCGCCCGTGAGGGTCACGGTGAAGATCGCGCTCGTGACGCCGGCATCGCCTTCGGTCACCGTGACGTCGGTGATCGCGAAGGTCGGCGCCGCGTCGTCGTTGACGATGGTACCGACGGCTTGCGCGTCGGTGATCGTCGTGTTCACCGGGTTGGCGAGGCTCACCCGGAACGTCTCGTCGGCCTCGAAGGTTGTATCCCCGACGACCGCGATGGTGATGAGCTGCGCGGTCGTGCCCGGCGCGAAGGTCAGTGCGCCGGCCTGGCTCGCGTAGTCGCCCGCCGCGACCGCGGTGTTGTCGGCCGTGACGAAGTTGGCCGTGATCGTCTGGCTGGACGTCCCGGACAGCGTCACGGTGAAGACAGCGTTGGCGATCCCCGTGTTGCCTTCCGTCACCGCCGCATCGCCGATGGCGAGCGTCGGCTGCGGGTCGTCGTTGGTGATCGTGCCGGTCCCGTCCCCGTCCGCGATCGCCGCGTTGATGGCGTTGGCGAGCGTGATCAGGAAGCCCTCGGTGGGCTCGAAGGTCGTGTCGCCGGCGACCGCGACCGTGATCTGCCGCGCGGTGGTCCCCGGGGCGAAGGTGAGCGAACCGGCCTGCGCGGCGTAGTCCCCCGGCGTGACCGCGGTGCCGTCGGCCGTCGCGAAGTCGACCGCCACGGTCTGGCCGGACGCGGCCGACAGGCTCACCGTGAAGACGGCGTTGCGGATCCCGGCGTTGCCCTCCGCCACCGTCACGTCATCGATCGCCACGGTCGGGGCCGCGTCGTCGTCGGTGATCGTGCCGGCACCCTGCCCGTTGGCGATCGTCGCGTTGGTGGGCGCGCTCAGGTTCACGAAGAAGGTCTCGGCGGCCTCGTCGAGGAGATCGCCGAGCACCGCCACCGTGATCTGCTGGGTCGTCGTTCCAGGGGCGAAGGTGAGCGTGCCGCTGGCCGCGGTGTAGTCGGCGCCGGCGATGGCGCTGCCGTTGGCTGTGGCGAAGCCCACCGTGATCACCTGCGTGCCGGCGGCCGACAGAGTCACGGTGAAGACGGCGTCGGTCGCGCCTTCGGTCAGGGTCACGTCGTTGATGGCGAGCGCCGGCGTCGCCGCCGCATCATCGTTGACGAGGGTGCCGACACCCTGCCCGTCCGCGATCGTGGCGTTGACGGGGCTGGTGAGGTTGACGAGGAAGGTCTCGTTCGCCTCGAAGACCACGTCGCCG
>Ga0137403_10004619_pt1 | contig 16193 bp, 18 predicted proteins | sample CZOMad2_1_16fung_FD_122057 | JGI IMG/M metagenome (GOLD analysis project Ga0137403, IMG submission 122057) | Vadose zone soil fungal communities from Angelo Coast Range Reserve, California, USA - CZOMad2_1_16fungal (Hybrid Assembly) | ecosystem: Environmental > Terrestrial > Soil > Vadose zone... | reverse complement strand
GCTTGGGGATGGCAAAGGTAACCGTGCCGAAAGTCTCGGTAGCCAGACCGGAGCCGCTCGGGAACAAGCATCTCAATCGGACGGCCAAGGAGTTCCTCGCGCGAGTAGCCGAATGTTTTCTCGGCCTGTAGATTCGCCAAAGTGATCTGGCCTTCGTGATTTACCATGATCATTGCGTTCGGGGCTGCTTCGACCACCCGGCGGAAGCGCTCTTCGCCGACCTGCAATTCAGACGCGAGATCCGCCGCTCGGACCGCGTCGTTGCACAACTGATAACCAAGCGCGACCACGATGCCCAAATATGCGAAGCTGGCGAAAACCGGGACCTGGATGATTCCCAAGATCACCAACGCGAACTGCGCCGCCACAATCGCGCCGAAGAAGCTTGTGGTGGCGCCGACGATCAATGCGCGCTCCCGATCGCCCCGCCGCCAGACAGTAATCGTGGCATCAACGAAAAAGGCAAGGAGCAGCAGCAAAGTTGCCTGATTGAGTAAGCTCCAAGGACTCGGAGTACCTAGCGGAATCGAAGCCGTCTCTCCACCCCAGGGGAGCTGCCGAACAGCGGTAATTTCCTGGTAGTAGAGATTCGGCGTAAAGACAAAATTGACGATCACTGTCAGGGTCTGTAGCCCGCAAGCGCTCAAAGCCATCCATGATCGTCCCGCGCGTAGATAAAGCCGCGTAAAAGCGACGAGTGAAAGAACAAGCACCCACGTCGACAGTGGTCGCCAGCGTAGGATTGCACCATATTCCTCAGGCGTATCGGCACGGATTAACTGCAACTCATAGGCGGCAATGAGGGCAGCAGACGCCGCGATACAAGAAAATAGCAGATGCACGAAACTCTCGCGCTCTCTGCACCAAACCGCCAGATACATCGTCGCAAGGGTCAAACATGCACCCACGTTTATCGACCAGACAATGGTGATCCAACTCATCGGCTAACGGCGACTAACTTTGAGTTTTTATTTGTTCGTTGGATCGCGAACCTAACAGAAGGCCATTTGCCAGCAGGAAGCCGAGTCGCAAATGCGAATCTCTTGACCCGGGTCAGCTTGATAATTCCTCTTTTGTTAAAAATTCCCCGTTTAAACATCTTCTCCGAAAACTGCGAAGCGAAGTTCTCAAAAAATGAACAATTCTCTTCTCGTCTATTGTCCACCTGTTCCCATGGAAATAGCGGAATGAAGTTCCCAAAAAGATTCCGCTTCGGCCAAAAGTTCGAATGAATTGCTTGCCTGGGTTGGAACACCTGTGTCGTAAATGTCGCGGATTTTTATCGAGTTTGAACGCTTTGTAAAGAAAAAATCTGTGGCCTTCCGGATAGGGGACACTCCCTGATTTTTTGGCGGCAATTCCCCTAGGGGGTTATGTGAACAGGCGTGAAAAAGTTTCTGCGAATCACTCTAAGCAACGTCCCTTAGGGGAACGGCTTTGGCGATGTTAAACCACGAATTAACACGAATAGACACGAATGAGAAAGAGCAGACAACCACGGATGACGCGGATGACACGGATCGGAGGAGAACGGTTGGCGTTCGGCGCGGCGAACGCCGTACAACATCCGTGAAATCCGTGAATCGAGCTGATGGGATCAGCGAGATAGAAGGTAAAGCCGCGACGGGTAGCGGCGAGCGAGTTGGGAAAGGAGCGAGTTTCAAATCCGTGGTTGAAATCACTGGCGTCCGCCGCGGCGGACGGCCTACAAGATTCGTGTTAATTGGTGTCCATTCGTGGTTAAATCTTATTTCAGAAAGAGATTCATGCCGTCGAGATCGATGATGGCATGACAGATGTACAGCGTATCCATCCCCAAGATCCCGCTGATCCTGGTGCTGCCTTGCCGCAATGCAAATTCAGGTAACGCAGTCACGCCAAATTTCTCCGGAGGCACTTTGAAATCGCCGATTTTCAGATCGTTGATTTGAGCGGCGCTGATATGCTTCGCCGCTCCTCTGGAAAAATGCGCAGACACACGCGTTGGTTGTGACGGAATTCCCAGCGATCTGAAGAAAGCTTCGCTGAATGTGGTCACAAATGCGCCGGTATCGACCAGCAGACGAGCCGATTGCCCGCGAATCGAGCATGGCACCGTCAACGCCCCGCTCTCCTCCCGATGTAGAGGAACTCTTGTGAATTTTGCCGACAACGCAGCGGCAACCAGCTTCGTCTGACGCGCTCGATCAACCTTAAAAAAACAAATTTCGTTCGGCAATTAATCACCGCTTTGTGACGGAACAGAGTCTGCAATCCAAGCACGCCATCGACGTGAGCCTGTCCGGTGTCGGAGCGACTCGAATTGCGCAGCACCACTGGGCTGCTGCCAAAGCTCATACTTCCGGCAGTGAGAGTTTGCGCAAAACCAACGGGCAACAGTTGGCCACTAATTTCCGTGAACCCAATGTAGCGCAGGCCTCGCTGTGAAGGTCGTACACCGAACGATTCGGCTGCGTCGGCATCGAGAATGATTTCGTTTGAACCGGTATCGACGAGCAAATTTGCAGGCTGGCCGTTGATTTGGACGGACATGATCATCTTGTTCAGCGGACCGTAGTGGACCGGCACTGCTTTGTATCCGGGTAGTTGCGGCAGGTGACCGTTTTTGCCCGCAGCAAAGATGGAAGTCGTCATGATCATGAGAAGGGTCACGAGAAAGCCAAAGAGGCGAATGTTCAGCACGCGCTGGTATTTGGAGTGCGGCGACATGTCGCCGCTTTTGAAAGCGCGGACATGCCCGCGCACTCCATAATTCCTCACAAACCGGTCGGGCAATCGATAAACTGCCATGGAATTCCAAATCGTTTGGACAAATGAGCAGCCAGCGCTTTTACACCGAAGACTTCCGTGGCGTAATGCCCCCCGAGCAGGAGGTTCATGCCGAGCTCTTCAGCGGCAACAGCGGCCCAGTGCGGAGCTTCGCCAGTAATAAACGTGTCGATGTTTTCGTGCGCGATCTGGTAGATTTCCGAGCCGGCGCCGCCGGTCACAACCCCAATCGCGTGAGTTTCTTTCGGACCAAAATTGAAAACTTTCACCGGACCACCGAGTGCTTTCCGCAATTTACGAATGAGTTCGCTACGCGGGATTGACGCGCGCGCTTTCAGTCCAACCGGCTGACCTTTCTCTTCCAGAAATGTCTGCGCCGATTTCAGTCCAAGCGCTGTGGCGAGCGCTGCGTTGTTGCCAACTTTCGGGTGGATATCCAGAGGGAGATGCGCGCTGTAAAGCGCAATATCATTTAAAAAGGCGAGCTGCAGTTGTCGGCGAAGTGCGCTCCTTACCGGTTGCAAGCCGGGCCAGAACAACCCGTGATGCACGATTAAAAGGTCGACTTTCTTCGTTGCGGCCTCGGTCAGAACGCGCGTCGAAACATCGACTGCCCCGCCGATTCGCGTGACTCGTCCTGAATTTTCAATCTGGAGACCATTAAGCGCGTTGTCCCAATCGCCCACCTCGCGAATGCGTAGGAAATCGTCGGTATAACTAACAATATCAGAAAGGGATGCCATGGCTGATGATTTAGTCTCTCGTAACAGCATCGCGTTTACAAATCTCGGGGGGCTTTCTAACCACGAATGCACACGAATAAACACGAATCTCGCCCATCTGATTGGTGTCCATTGGTGTTCATTCGTGGTTAAATCTTCGGTTGCGGCGGAGCCGCGCCGCATAATCCCTAGTCGTCTCGCGTCTGGGTTCTCTGTGCTTGACGAATTGTGTCTGTCTTGGGACTTTCAAATGAAAGGACTGCAATGAGTGTGGAGTACACGGACGCACCACCGACTCGCCCCGAACCGAGCACGGGCGATAAGATGCCGTGTCCATTTTGCGGACATCTCCTGCCGAAGGATGCGCAAAGCTGTGACCGATGCGATTGGAGGCGAGCTGCGACCACTGAAACTGCGGAAGGGAAAGCCAGCGACGCAGTAGCGGTTATTCTAAGCATCATTCCGGGTTTGGGACACATCTACAAGGGACACAAACTCGCGGGTTTGTTGTGGATGGCGGGCGCTATTCCCGTGGGAATTTTCGTCGTTCTGGCCGCGATCGCCTCCGCCGGGTTCGGGATAGGCCTTTTTTTCTTTTATCTCGGCGCTGTAATGCTCCATGCATACGCAGTGGACGATCGTATCGCCCCGCGGATGCAAGACGAAGGCGAAGAGTATTGAGATTTAGTTCATCGAAGGCCGGAATCGCTACCTCTGGCAGAGCGCGATGGGTGTATTTCACGTCGTTTTTGGTTTTTAAGCGCCAAAGGTGGATCGGCTTCTCCCGAAGACATGGCAGATGCGATCGCCGAAGGCACAAATATCAGGCGGCAAATGCCGCGGCCACATTGGCAACGCGTTGAGGACAACGCGTTCCACCTCTTCGCGCGAAGGAGCTGACCTGACAAATCAGATTAAATCAGTGAACATCACCATCAATTACCCCGCGACTGCGTTGTGAATCTCTTCGAGAATTTCGCGCATCCCGTAGCGAAATTTCCAGTTTGGATAATGCGACTGGAACTTTCGCACGTCGCTAATCCACCAGATATGGTCGCCGATGCGGTGAGTTTCCTCGTAGGTCCAGTTTAGTTTCTTGCCGCTGATCGCTTCGCACATATCGATTGCTTCCAGCATGGAACAATTGCTGTGCCGGCTGCCGCCGATGTTGTAGACCTCTCCGGCCCGCGGCGCTCGAATAAATTCCGCAAATGCTTCAACGAGGTCGAAGCTGTGGATGTTGTCGCGCACCTGTTTGCCCTTGTAGCCGAAGACACTATAAGGTCTGCCGGTCACCGTGCAGATCATCAGATAGGACAGGAAACCGTGCAGTTTCGTTCCTGCGTGCGCAGGTCCGGTGAGGCAGCCGCCGCGGAAAGATACTGTGGGCATTCCGAAATAGCGCCCGTATTCCTGAACGAGAATGTCCGCGGCGACTTTGGACGCGCCAAAGAGCGAATGCTTCGTGTAATCGATGCTCATCGTCTCGGAGATGCCAGGCTCGTATTCGTGGCCAGGATCGATTTCCCAGCGTTTCTCCAGTTCGCGCAGCGGCAAACGATTTGGCGTGTCGCCATAGACCTTGTTCGTCGATGTAAAAATAAACGGCGCCTCCGGAGAAAACTTTCTGGCGGCTTCCAAAAGATTCAGCGTGCCGTTCGCATTGACGGTAAAATCGATTTGCGGCTCGCGAGCTGCCCAGTCGTGCGACGGTTGCGACGCCGTATGCACAATGGCTTCGATTGAGCTGCGATGCCGTTGGAACAGCTCCGTCATAGCGGCGGCGTCGCGAATGTCCAGGTTGTGATGCTCATAACCCGAAACATTCGCAACCAAATCGTCGCGCGTTTTTTTTGTGGAAGCTTCGGCGCCAAAAAATTCGGCACGCATGTCATTATCGATTCCGATCACACGCACGCCGTCGCCGGCGAAGTGCCTGACTGTTTCCGAACCGATTAGTCCGGCTGAGCCTGTAACAATGATCGTGCGCATCAAATCGCAACGCGGTGGGCGGTTACTCCCTAATTATCCACGTCACTTCTCCTGCTGAAGGATCTACTCGCGCCGCGGGCAACTCGCGGTCACCTTGCAAGACGCGCTCAATTAATTTTGGATCTTTCGCTGCGCCTACCAGGAACAATATGTGTCGTGCGCGATTGATAAGCGGAAATGTGAAAGTCAATCGCCAGGCATTCAACCTCGGAACAAAATTTGCCACGACCCGCCGTGTCGTTTCTTCCAATGCGGCGGTTCCAGGAAAAAGCGATGCCGTATGTCCATCATCGCCCAAGCCAAGAAGAATCAGATCGTGTGTATAAATTGGTTCGCCTCGTTCGCTGGCCATATGATCGAGCTGCTCCTGGTACTCCTGCGCCGCGACTTGCGGATCAATCTCGCCGCGCATGCGCAGAATCGATTTTTCCGGAACGGCAGCAGGCGCCAGAAGAGTTTCCCAGGCCATCCTGAAGTTGCTCTCTTTATCGTCGGGTGGAACGCAGCGCTCGTCTCCGAACGTGATACGAACCAGGTCCCACGGCAGATCATGCGCGATCGCCGCAAGCCGCGCGTAAACCGGCCGCGGAGTGTTCCCGCCCGAGAGTGCAATCCGGAATTCGTTGCGTTCGGCAATAGCTTTGTGCGCCTGTTGAAGAATGAAGTCCGCAGCGTCGGGAACAAAGTTGGCGGTGCGGATTATTTGTTGCTCAGCTCTCATCCCGACGCGTTATGAAAGTGATCAGTGAACTGTGATCGGTGATCTGTTACTGGAAACGCGCGCGCCTCTGATCACCGTTCACCGATCACAGTTCACTGATCACTTTCCTGTCAGATCGCGCAATGTGACTGGCCGCGCTTTTGCAAATAGCGCTGATGATATTCTTCTGCCGGCCAGAACTTCGGCGCAGGTTCGATTTGCGTTATTACCGGCCGATTGAAGCGGCCGCTCTTACCGATTTTATCTTTGGAAGCTTTGGCCGCCGCCTCTTGCGCGGGCGAATGATGAAAAATCACCGAGCGATATTGCGTTCCAACATCGGGACCTTGCCGGTTCAAAGTAGTGGGATTGTGGTTCGACCAGAAGACATCCAGAAGTTCGTCGTAACTGATCTGCGATGCATCGAATTCCACTTCCACCACCTCTGCGTGTCCGGTCTTGTCGGTGCAAACATCTTTATACGTCGGATTCTCCTTTGCCCCACCTGCATAACCGACAGCTGTGGACAAAACGCCCTCCAAATTCCGGAAAGTCTCTTCCACTCCCCAGAAACAACCTGCGCCGAATGTGGCTTTCTCCATTTGCATGCGAAACGATGCTGCGGGTACTCGCGGCGCGCAACCACGCGCTTGTCGCCATTCGTTGCTTGACTTGCCATCCTCGCTTTCGTTTCCATAGCCCTTAAGTCCAATAGCGATCAAACGCCACGGCAGCGACTATTGGATTCCTTAACCAAATGAACACCTCTGTCACTACTCTCCAGCAGATCCGTCCTCCGCTGCCTGTTCGGCTTTTCAATGGATGTGGAGCATTAGTGGAAAAGACGCGAAGTCGATCGGCGCCGTTGCCTGCCATTGATTTGATCAAAACTGCAAAGCGACGCTGCGGGCTCGATGATTTCGGCGAAGGTGAGTTTTTTGAGGCGCTTTCACGCTTACTTGAGTCCTGCCATAACGAAGCGCGCCTCAATCTCATCGGAAAGATTGCCCTTAGAACGAATATTTTACAGACGTTGTGCTCGCGTTTGCAACTGGAACGCGATCGGCAGCTCTATCCCAAGATCGCACGTCAGGAAATTCGCGAACCGCTCTTTATTGTGGGGTTGCCTCGCAGCGGCACCACCCTGTTGCATAACCTGCTCGCTGCGGACCCCGAGCATCGCTCGCCTCTCATGTGGGAGGTGCAGACGCCGTCTCCACCGACTCTTACGGATGAGAAACGTCGAATTCAGCGCGCAGCTCGAAGCTGTGACTTCTTCAATTGGCTCGCACCTACTTTCCGCTATGTGCACGCGGTGGGGGCAGAGCTTCCGCAGGAGTGCATCGGCCTTATGACTCCCACGTTCATGAGTGATCAGTTCGATGCAATGTATTATGTGCCATCATATCGCGCCTGGTTTTTTCGGCAAGATTTACGGCCCGCATACCAATATCATCGCCGGTTTCTTCAACACCTGCAGTTTCGGCACGCTACCCATCGTTGGATCTTGAAGGCGCCTACCCACATGTTTGCCATCCCAGCACTGCTGTCCGTTTATCCGGATGCGCTGTTCGTGCAGACTCACCGGACGCCGATCGATGCGATGGCTTCGGTTTCGAGCCTTGTGACCATTCTTCGCAGCGCTTTCAGCGATGCCGTCGATCCGTTCATAGCCTGCCGCGAGGCGATCAATTACTGGTCCGAAACGATGGAGAAATTTTTACACGAACGTGATCAACTGCCTAACCACCGTATTTGCGACGTAGATTATCACGAGATTTCTCGCGACCCCATCGCAGCGGTCAGACGAATCTACGATCATTTTAGCTGGTCGTTGTCGACAGGGGCAGAGCAGCGCATGCGTGTCCTGGTTACAACCCATGCCGAGCGACAACCCGGCAATCACCGCTATAATCTTTCGGACTTTGGTTCTTCTGCCGAGGAAGTCCTCGGAGCGTTCGCGGTCTATTGTGAGCGATTCTGCTTGCCCTCATTCGATGGTGAGAAAGTCCCGTCATCACATCGAGATTCCTCGCTTCTGCAAGCACAAAGAACTTTTGGCTTTGGCTCGTTTACCAGAAATAACGGTGAAGCTGACGGGTAACGCACCTGAACAAACGCTCTCTTGTTCCACTGCCAGGCAACAATCATCGATTCGCCGGATTGCCTGATTGTGGTGGAGGATGGAAACTTCGCGAATGAGCTTTGAAGTTAGCCGCGCGATTTGCGCTGATCATCCCAGCTTACCGGGGCATTTCCCGGGTACACCGCTTGTGCCGGGAGTTGTGATCCTCGACGAAATACTCGCAGCGTTGCTTGAGTGGCGCGAAGATTGTCAGCTTACGGGCATCCGAACCGTTAAATTTCTTGTGCCGCTCAAGCCTGAGCAGCCATTCACGATTAGTTTTTCCACGGGTGATCAACGCGCGGTTGAAGTCGATTTTTGCTGCCGCGTCAAGGAGCGAATAATAGTTGAAGGTCGACTTGAAGTCTCCTGGGAGACAAAGTGAGTTCGTGAACGCGCTCGCATTTGACGCCCATAAGTTTGAAAGCCCGCCAAGCGATCCGCGCCTGGCAGAGTGGCTCCAACGATTCCCACCGGCGGTGTTCAGCGAACGCCTGTATCAAAGCATTGAACTGATGGAGCGTTACAGCATCGAACTGGCCATCGATTTGTCGCGCCGGTTGGATCTCCTGGATCAACTTGGCGAGTGGCGATCAGCCGACGAACTTTGTCGTCTGCTCTCTTTTCAACCGCGTTTCAAGTTCGCCTTAGGCTGGATGTTGGAGCGCCTTGTCGAAAGTGGCTGCGCAGAGGGACGGAGCAACGGAGAAACTCGTCGTTATCATCTGCGACACGTGCCATGGCAGCCTGACCTCAAAGCATTGCGTGCGATAGGTCTCAACATTGATCCTGCTAACGCGGCGACTCTGGACTTGTTAGATCACGCCGCGAGCCTGTATGCGGCTGTCGCCAGTGGCAAGCAAAGTGGTGATCACAATCTGCTCGGCCCACAAGGAGTGCCTCTGTGGTTGAATTATTTTCATAACGACAATTTAAGTTACGCGGTGAACAATTGGGTAGGTGCCGTTCTAGCTGCTGATCATCTTTCCAATCGGGGCAAGCTCCGGATTTTAGAAGTCGGCGCCGGCACCGGGAGCGCCAGCGAAATCTTGCTGCAGTTGATGGCCGAACGCGACCTCTTGTGGCGGCTGGAACGCTACCTCATGACAGAGCCGAACGCTTACTTCCGGCGTCGTAGTCAACGTAAACTCACATCGCAGTATCCTGATCTGCCGCTGGAATGGGCGCCTCTAGACGTTGATTTGCCGTGGAACACTCAAGGAATTACTTCCGGAGAATTTGATATCGTATATGCCGTTAATGTGATGCATATCTCCAAGAATCTCTTGTTTAGCTTGAGTGAAGCGCGCGCGGCTCTGGCGCCCGATTGTTGGCTGGTAATCGGCGAATGCGTACGGCCTTACGATAATCAACCCATCTATCCCGAGTTGATGTTTCAAATTTTGGATAGTTTTACAAATGTCCAGACAAATCCAGAAATTCGGCCGAATCCTGGCTTTCTGACTGCGGAGCAGTGGCGCCGCGCTTTTTCGCGCGCAGGCTTCAGCCATGCCAACGTGGCGCCGGACATCGATCGCATTCGCGAGATTTATCCGCATTTTTTCACTGGCGCGATTTCTGGGCAAAATATGGCAACCGCAAATGATGCCGGAAGCTCTCGGGACTAAAGTTTCGGAAGCAGATCGCTGGACGACTCTGCCGGAACGCGGCACGCCGTCTTCACTGCGGGTAATCGCCTGGATCGCAGTGCACATCGGACGCCGTGCAGCAAGGTTGCTGCTGTACCCGATCACATTTTATTTTGTAATCGCTGCAGACGCCGCACGTCGGATGTCTCGCGAATACTTGAAGCGCGTGCGTGGCGATTCACCCCGCTGGTGGCATGTTTTCCGCCATTTCCATTGCTTCGCCGCGACAATTCTGGATCGCGTTTATGTGCTGCACGGTCAGTTCGACCGCTTTGGCGTGACGGTTCATGGGAAGGATATCTTGCAGCGCCAGATCGAAAGCGACAGAGGCAGCATTCTCTTAGGCTCACACTTGGGCAGCTTCGAGGTGTTACGCGCCTTGGGAGTAATGCAGCGGAGGTTTCCGCTGAAAGTGTTGATGGACACGGTGCACAACGAAAACATTACGCGCTTTTTTGACGCGCTAAACTCCCAGATCGCTGGAACAGTAATCGCGCCCGATCGACCGGATACATTGATAAGAGTCAAGGAGAGTTTGGATAGTGGTTACTTCGTCGGCATGTTAGGCGATCGCGTTTCCGGCGGCGACAAGACAGCCCAATGTCAGTTCCTTGGCGCGCCAGCGACACTCCCAGCCGGGCCCGTCGTCCTTGCTGCCATGATGCGTTGTCCGATCATCTTGTTTTTTGGCCTCTACCGCGGCGGGAACCGTTATGAAATTTATTTCGAACATTTTGCCGACGAGATCGCTCTGGAGCGCGATCGTCGGGCCGAAAGCATTCAGCTCTGGACGCAGCGTTATGCCGAGCGCCTGGAACACTACGCGCGTCTTGCACCTTACAACTGGTTTAACTTCTATCCGTTTTGGGACTGACGACTCGGCAGTGTAGTTACAATCGACGACCTGTTCTCTTGCTCTGACTCGTAATCCACTCCAACGCTGCTTCTAAAGAGCATGAACAAGAGCATGAATAACCAATCCGCACCGAGCAATGGCTAACGATCTGCCGATTAACAAAGCTGAAATTCGCACGCTAATCCCCCACTCCGGTCTGATGTGCCTGTTAGACGAGGTCACGCAGTGGGACGATCGATCGATTGTGTGCATCACTAACACCCATCGCGATCCGGCTAATCCATTGCGACGCGGGGGGCGCTTGTCAGCCCTGCATACTTTTGAATATGGCGCGCAAGCCGCGGCAGTGCACGGAGGATTGCGAGCTCGCTCAGTGAGTACCACGGCGGCTCCAGGTTATCTGGCCGCACTGCGAGACGGACGGTTATACATAGCTCGATTGGATCACATCCATTTGCCGCTTCGGATTTACGCGACGCGTCTGTTCGGAGATCGCGCCAACACGGTGTATGAATTCCTTATCTCGGCCGCCAATGTTCTTTTAGCAGAGGGTCGTATTATCATCGTGGAACGCGTGTGACGCTGTAGCCGCGTCGGACACGGCTCACAGAGCCGTGGCTACAATCTTCACATCACGATTCCGCCATCGACGCAGAGCACCTGGCCGGTGATGTAACCGGCTTCTGTGGATGCGAGGAACGCCACTGCGCTGGCGATCTCTTCCGCCGTGCCGGTCCTTCCGAGCGGGATTTTAGCATGAATTGCGTTCTTGATTTCGTCGGAAAGTCCGGAGGTCATGTCTGTAGTAACAAAGCCCGGCGCCACGGCGTTCACGGTGATATCACGGCTGGCCAGCTCGCGCGCGAGCGACTTGGTAAGTCCGATCAAGCCCGCTTTGCTCGCAGCGTAATTTGTCTGCCCGGCATTACCCATCAGCCCGATTACCGAGCTAATGTTGATGATGCGTCCGCTACGTTGTTTGGTCATGGCGCGAACGATCGCCTGGGTAAAGCTGAACGCACCGCGCAGGTTTGTATCAATAACTGAATCCCAGTCTTCCAGCGACATCCGCATCGCGAGCGCGTCGCGCGTCACACCAGCGTTGTTAATCAGAATGTCGGCCTTTCCAAAGTCGTCGAGAATCCGGGCGCCGACTTTTTGGACGGCTGCGTGATCTGCAACATCGACCGCATAAGCTTTCGCCGAATCCAGGCGCAACGCGTTAATCTCGTCGGAAATTTTCTTCGCGTTTTCCTCCGTTCGGCTGACGCATGCGACCCGCGCGCCTTCACTGCAGAACCGCAAGGCGATGGCGCGGCCGATTCCGCGCCCAGCTCCGGTGACGATCGCAACTTTGCCTTCGAATCTCATATCGCTTGCCGTTCTGAGCTAAAGGATAGCTAGTTACTTTGCAACCTGTCGAGGGCAGCATTTTGCACGCGAGCCCTAAAGAGTCGGCGCGCCGATTGGAACAAACACCCAATGATATCCCGCGCTTGCGCGGAGTAGAGCTGCATGCGTGTGAGCGAAAACCCCTTACAGCACTACTCCGTAGCGGCGCTGGCGGCGGCCGAATTCTTCCACAGCGGCTAAGAGATCTTTCTTCGTAAACTCGGGCCACAGCTTTGGCGTGATGTACATTTCGGTATAGGAAGTCTGCCAAAGCAGGAAGTTAGACAGGCGCATTTCGCCTGAAGTGCGAATGAGAAGGTCTGGATCGGGATAGTAGCGGGTATAAAGATGTTTACTGAACATCTCAACGTCGATCATTGCCCTATCGATGTGACCCAGCTCAATCGCGCGAAGCAAACTTTTGATGCCGTCGATGATTTCGAGCCGGCCGCCATAGCTTAAGGCAAGGATAAGCGTGAGACCCGTATTGCGAGCAGTCTGCTCGATGGTTTTATGGAGTTGCTGTTGCGAGCTGTCGGGCAGATCGGTCAATCGCCCAATTGCCTGGAGACGCACATTTTTCTCGATCAATTCCGGCGTTTTCTCCCTCAAAAATTTTTCCAGCAAACGCATTAGCGCGATGACCTCGCCTTTCGGGCGCTGCCAGTTTTCGGCAGAGAAGGCGTAGAGAGTCAGATATTCCACCTTTAATTCGCCGCAGCCTTCCACACACTCGCGAACCGCCTGGGCGCCGGCTTCGTGGCCCTTGATGCGCGGGAAGCCGCGCGCCTTCGCCCATCGGCCATTGCCATCCATGATGATCGCGATGTGACGGGGAACGTTCTTCACGCCGGGAGGACTAACTACAAAACGATTGTGTCACCGCGCGCAGGCCCGACGCTGACCATCGACAATTTCGCTCCGGTTAATTCGGAGATGTATCTAACATACTTCCTCGCTGCTGGAGGAAGCTGCGAAAAAGTTCGCGCAGCGTGAGTAGATACCTTCCAGCCGCGCACCTCTTCATAAACTGGTTCGCAATTAGCCAACTGGCCCGCATCGCACGGCGGAACATCCAGACGTTTCCCGTGTTTCTGATAAGCGACACAAACGCGAATCGGATCGACATGGTCGAGTCCATCCAGATTAGTAATGGCGATTTCATCGATCCCGTTGATCATACCCGCGTAACGTGTTGCTACAGCGTCGAACCAACCGCACCGGCGCTTGCGCCCCGTCGTAGCGCCAAACTCGCGTCCCAAGTTGTGAAGCATTTGTGTCAATTGTGCGTCCTCACTCGGCAAAGCTCCATCACCAACGCGCGTGGAGTATGCCTTCATCACGCCTACCACCCGGTCCATCCGGTGCGGCGGAACCCCAGAGCCTGTGCAGGCGCCACCCGCTGTGGTGGTTGAAGAAGTCACGTACGGATAGGTGCCATGGTCAATATCGAGGAATGTCCCCTGCGCGCCTTCAAACAATATTTTTTTGTCCCGTTCGATCGCCCGATGGAGATACACCACTGTGTTGGTCACGAAGGGGCGCAAAGTTTCGCCGGCTGCCAGGTAATTTTCGTTGACCTCGCGAAAACTGATCGGTTTCGCGCCGAGTGCCTGAAGGATTCTGTTGTTCTCGGTTACCTTGGCTTGCAATTTCTTCGAGAACACCATCGGCTGCATCAAGTCGGACATGCGCAGACCCGTTCGCGCTGCTTTATCTCCATAGGCCGGTCCTATCCCTCGCTTGGTGGTTCCGATCCGGCCTCGACGCAGTTCGCGTTGCTCGTCAAGCATGCGGTGGTAAGGCAGAACAAGGTGAGCGCAATCGCTAATGAGCAGGTTCTTGTCGATTTTGATTCCCAATTTACGCAAACCATCGATCTCGGCGACTAGCGCGACCGGATCGATCACGACGCCGTTTCCAATCAGGCAGATTTTGCCGCGCCTCAGGATTCCAGACGGGATCAAGTGCAAAATGTACTTGATCCCGCGATGGATCACAGTGTGGCCCGCATTGTTGCCACCCTGACTGCGGACAACAATGTCGGCTTGGGCAGTAAGCACGTCGATGATCTTGCCCTTGCCTTCGTCGCCCCATTGCATCCCGATTAGAATTGTATTCGCCATTGAAATTAGAAATGGGCAAAAAATTTTCCCGATGCATCCGGCAGGACACAGTCGGGACTGCCTACAGACGATAAGTTAGCAAGGTCTTCGCGCAACAAATTTTGCGCTCAGGGAGCTCTTCCCTCATTTTTAAGCGCTGTCCTCGTAGGGCAAGCCGGCAGGTTATGTCTGTCTTAGCGCCGAAGGCGCAGCTTCAATCTCAGCCTGGGACAACGTCCCAAGGATTAGGAATGAAATAAATCGCGACCAGCGCTGAAAGCGCGAGTCAATTGCGCGATCCATCAAATCCCTGGGGCGTTGCCCCAGGCTCAGCAATGAAATCGCGCCCTTGGCGCTGAACAAATGCGAAGCTTCCTTATAACTTTCGCACCGCTTAAGGCGCGGGTGTTTGCTCGCCGCGAGTTTGCGTTTTTGACGAGGGAGTAGCACTCGGTTCCTCTCGTCCGGATTCAATCATCGTCGGCCGAATCGGGCCGATCCCCTCCAGCTTGCTCCCTCGTGGCGTCGAGGTGCGTGATGCGCTTCTTTGCTCGACTGGGGTTTCCCTCTTCAACGGCGTGGGACTTTCGGGAACAGTCGGAGTGGGTGCTGGAGCAATCTCCGAGTCAGATCCGCCCGCTCTCGTTGATTGCGGAAGAGGCTGATTATCTTGTGCCTCAGCAGCGCGCGCTCCGGCCATCCGCATCTGCTCCAGCGTAGGCATCGCGGAAGCAGATTTCTTCTGGCTCGACTTGGGTTTGGCTCGTTCCGGTGCCGGCGATTCTGGAGGGCTCTGCTCGGAAGACGGCGTTGCTTGTTTGCGAGCTTCTGGTTTGGTTTCGCGCGCAACGATTACTTCTTGCGCATGCATCTGGCCCGAGAGAATTAAACTGCAGAGTACTGCGCTAAAAAATGCATTCAGCACGACGGGCCGCGAATAAGCAACTCCGACCCATTGGCAAGCCCTCATGAGAAGACGTTGCGAGTTTAACCAGTTGGCCGCGTGACTTGGATCACCGGCAAGGGAAAGCGCAGCCGTAATTCGTTTTCCAGATAAATCTCCACGTGATGCAATCCGTATTGCTGAAACTGCACGCCGCCAAAATAATGGACGTTCGTTGCATGCCCTTCCATCTCCTTTAACACGAACTCGACCTCTGCCTGCCCGATGACCTGCTGTTCGTCCACGCCGACAACGCGGGATTTTTGCCGAAATTTTCCTGTTCCACTGCACCACCGCGTCCAGATGCAGAGGCGCATATAATTGATCGGCAGCGCCGGCGCCGGAATCACGCTGAGCACGCCGACGAGTGTTTGCATCCCATTGATTTCGCAGCGGACGTCTTCGCAAAGAACGGCGCTTTGCAGATCCGGAAGAATGACGTCGGTTTCCATCGGTAGTTGATTACATGATCCCGGACGCGAGCAGCGTCAATAATCCGATGCCGAGCACAATCCGGTAAAGGGCGAAAGGCACAAACCCGCGCGCACGCACCCAGTTCATAAACCAGGCGACCACGGCGAGTGCGACGAAAAATGAAACCACAAATCCTATTGCGAGCACAATCCAGTCATGCGGCTTCATCGCCAAGGGCGCAATATTCGCCTCATGATGGTGTGGCATCACCGTCTTCAGAAAATCGAATCCTGTAGCCACCAGCATCGTCGGCATCGATAGAAAAAACGAAAATTCGAGCGCCGCTGGACGGGACATCCCCGCCACCTGACCGGCAGCGATGGTCGACATTGAGCGCGAAGTGCCGGGAAAAACGGCAGAAAGAATTTGCGCTGCGCCAATCCAGACCCCTTGCGGCAGGGTCATTTCCTCCATGCGCATTGTGCGCGGCCGTGTGAAAACGGCGTCCACGATCCACATGACGATT
>Ga0137403_10004618_pt1 | contig 16195 bp, 15 predicted proteins | sample CZOMad2_1_16fung_FD_122057 | JGI IMG/M metagenome (GOLD analysis project Ga0137403, IMG submission 122057) | Vadose zone soil fungal communities from Angelo Coast Range Reserve, California, USA - CZOMad2_1_16fungal (Hybrid Assembly) | ecosystem: Environmental > Terrestrial > Soil > Vadose zone... | reverse complement strand
CCAGCAGGTGCCGGTGACCGAGGACGAAGGTCGATTTCGATGCAGGGGTCATTAAAACGAGAGCTATAGGCAGAGATGGAAGCGGGGGCAAGGGCGAATAGGGGGCTTGCGAGTTATCTCCCGGTCAGTCTCATCCTCGTCATGCCCGGCTTTATGCCAGGCATCCACGTCTTCCTTTTGTTAACCGTAGGGAACAAGGCCTGGATGGCCGGAACAAGTCCGGCCATGACGGTTGAGGGGAGGCTTCGTGAAAGCAATTATGATCGCGCTCGCGGTAGCTGCCGCAGCTTCGCCGGCTGCCGCGCAGTCCTTGCCCGGCGGCTTCGTGCTCCTGCGCGACATCGATCCGACCATCCTTCAAGACATCCGCTACGCCGGATCGAACAATTTCGTCGGCCGGCCGCTCAGAGGCTACGGGGCTGCCGAATGCGTGGTGAAGCGTGCCGTCGGATTGGCGCTGCAGCGGATCCAGCAGGAACTCGCGCCGCAAAAACTGTCGCTTAAAATGCTGGATTGCTACCGCCCGGCGCGCGCATCGGCCGACATGGTGGCGTGGGCGCGCGATGGCAGGGAAACGCCGGCGCAGAAGCGCTACAATCCCGCCTTCAGTAAGAAAGATCTGTTTCGTTTAGGCTATATCGCCGAGCGTTCCGGACATTCCACCGGCGCCGCCGTCGACCTGACCTTGGTCGATCTGAAAGCGGACAATTCAGCCGTGTTCGATCCGGACAAGACCTACGCCGATTGCACCGCGCCCGTGAATGCCCGCTCCCCGGAAGCAAGCGTCGATATGGGCACCGGCTATGACTGCGCCGACCTCAAGGCGCATTCGGCGGCGAGATCCATCACGCCAGGGCAACGCGGCTGGCGGAACCTGCTGGTCGCCGCGATGGCGAAGCAAGGTTTTGTGAACTATTCGAAGGAGTGGTGGCACTTTTCACTGCCGGTCGCGGGCGGGCCCGCGTATGATTTCCCGATATCGGCGCGATTGAGGTAAAATGAAGCGTGCGAGTTGAGTCACCTCTCCCATTGGGAGAGGTCGGATCGAACGGGCGATGCGCAGCATCGTCGGGGCGATCCGGGTGAGGGGTTACAGTCTATCGTTAGGCCGTAACCCCTCACCCCAACCCTCTCTCAGTGGGAGAGGGAGCCCACTTCCGTTGTGGTAAGGTCATGTCTCCAGCCAGGAATGTCCGATGACGCAGCCTTCATTCGCCACCCACGAGGTGCTCAACCAGTCGCCGCCCTTCGAAGACGTCGATCTGTTCGCGCTGGACCAGCCTCTGGCGGAGGCGGTCGCGGCCAATGGCGGCGCTTCGGCGCAACAGGAATTGTCGGAGTTCGGGCAGCATTGGGGTTCGGCTGTCATGGCGGCGCGGGGCCGCGTCGCCAACGAGAATACGCCAAAGCTGCGGACGTTCGATGCGCGCGGCAACCGGCGTGACGAAGTCGAGTTTCACCCGGCCTATCACGAGTTGATGGCGCGCAGTGCGCATGCCGGCGTACACAATTCGACCTGGAACGCCGAGGGCAAGCCGGCCGGCGGCGCCGCCGAAGTGGTGCGCGCGGCGAAATTCTACATGGCGGCGCAGGTCGAGACCGGCCATTTGTGCCCGATCACCATGACGCGAGCGTCGGTGGCGGCACTGGCTGTTCAGCCCGACCTGCTGGCGAAGACGATGCCTGTCATCGGTACCCGCGCCTACGATCCGAGTTTTGCGCCGTGGCCGACAAAACGCGGCATGACGCTTGGCATGGGCATGACCGAGAAGCAGGGCGGCACCGATGTGCGCTCCAACCAGAGCCGCGCGACGCGCGACGGCGACGCCTATCGCATATCAGGGCATAAATGGTTCATGTCGGCGCCGATGTGCGACGCGTTCCTGGTGCTGGCGCAGGCGGACGAAGGGCTGACCTGCTTCTTCATGCCGCGCTTTGCGCCGGATGGATCGGTCAACGCCATTCAGTTCCAGCGCCTGAAAGACAAGCTCGGCAACCGCTCCAATGCGTCGTCCGAAGTTGAATTCGCGGGCGCCTATGCGGAGCGCGTCGGCGACGAGGGCAAGGGCATCAGAACCATCATCCAGATGGTGCAGCTGACGCGACAGGATTGCGCGATTGCTTCCGCCGGCCTGATGCGGTCGGGGCTCGCGCATGCGCTGCACCATGCCCGCCATCGCAGCGTGTTCCAGAAGCATCTCGCCGATCAGCCGCTGATGCAGGCGGTGCTTTCGGACATGGCGCTGCATGTCGAGGCCTCGATCGCGCTGGTGATGCGGCTGTGCCGTTCGTTCGACCGGGCGCCGGACGATCCGGGCGAAGCGGCCTACATGCGGCTTTTGACGCCCGCGATCAAATACTGGGTCTGCAAGAGCGCGCCGGGATTTCTCTACGAGGCGATGGAATGCCTCGGCGGCAACGGCTATGTGGAGGAGGGCATTCTGGCGCGGCATTACCGGGAATCCCCGGTCAATGCGATCTGGGAAGGCTCCGGCAATGTGATGTGCCTCGATGTGTTGCGGGCGCTCTCGCGTGAGGCGCAAGCGGCACTAGCCGTCTTGCAGAGCCTGGTTGAGGAGACCCAGGGACTGCCCGGTGCAACTGAGGCAGTGGCGTTCATCGGCAAGGCCTTCCGCAGGCCGGACAGTGAGCGCGTGGCGCGGCTGGCGGTCGAGAAGCTGGCGCTGCTCGCCGCCGTGGCCGCGCTTAACAAGGTGTCGCCACGTCATGCCGAATTGTTCGCAGCAACCCGGCTTGCCGGGAATCACGCCAGCATGTACGGCGCAGTCGATCTTGCGGGCGACGATGTCAGTTATTTGCTGGAGCGGGCGCTGCCTTGATAGCCGACCAATTGCTTCGCGACAGCGGAAGCGTCATGGCCGGGCAAAAGCGCGAAGCGCATCTTCGCGCAGATGTCCCGGCCATCCACGTCTTTAACCCCATGCCGCATGAAAAGACGTGGATGCCCGGGACAAGCCCGGGCATGACGAACCAAAACCTGAAAGCCCTTTAATGGATTCCCTCAATTCTGAAAGTGCAGCCGCGCTCACTCCCGTCGTCCGCACCCAACCCCCGCCCCGGATCTGGAAATTCTGGGGCACCGCGCTGTGGGGCCTTTTCATCTTCGCGGTTTTGTCGGTGGGACAGCTGGCCGTGGTGGCCTGGTTTGTCTTGCGGCAGGACCGGCCGATTGATATTGCCGCCGCGATCCAGGTCGTCGGCGGCGGCCTGACGATTTCGCTCTCCGTGATGATGGGACTGCCCGCCGTTCTTGCAGCCCTCTGGATCGCCACCCGTCTGTCGCGCACGCCGTTTGCGGACTATCTCGCGCTGCGCTGGACCTCCTGGACCAATGTTCTGATCGGCGTCGTCGCGCTGTTTGTCCTGGTGATGGCATGGGACCTGCTGTCACGCGCGATGGGGCGCGAGGTCGCGCCCGGATTCATGACGGAGGTGCTGAAATCGGCGAGCGCCGATGGCGCGCTGTGGCTGCTGGTGATCGCGTTCTGCGTCGCCGCCCCGGTCTCGGAGGAATTGTTCGCGCGCGGCTTTCTCTACCGCGGCTGGTCGGAATCGTTTCTCGGGCCCGCCGGCGCCATCCTGCTGTCGTCGGCGGTGTGGACGGCGCTGCATCTGCAATATGACTGGTTCTTCTTCGGCGAAGTGTTTTCCATCGGACTGCTGTTCGGCTATCTCCGCTATCGCAGCCATTCGACCTGGCTGACCACCGTTTTGCACGGCCTCAACAACCTCGCCGCGACGCTGCAGACCATGTGGCTGGCCGGGCACACGTAACCAAACCGGACGACGTGCGGGTGTGGGCGTCTTACGCCACCAGCGCAATCGCGATCGGCATCGTGATCGCCGCAAGGATGGTCTGCAGCGTGATGATTTGCGCCAGCAGGGGCGCGTCGCCGCCCATCTGCCGGGCCAGCACATAGGCGCTCGACGCCGCCGGCACCGCCGAGCATGCCGCCACGATCGCGAGATTGGAGCCGGAAAGGCCGAACCACAGCGCCAGTGCGATCGCGAGCATGGGCATCCCTATCAGCTTGAGGAACACGGCGACGCTGGCGGCCAGGCTCGGGCGGAACATGCCTTCGAGATGCAGGCCGGCGCCGGTGACCAGCAGCCCGATCCCCAGCGAGGAGCGGCCGAGCGCGTCGGCGACCTCGTGCCAGATACGCGGCAGCGGCACCTGCGTGACATTGATCGCAAGTCCGATGGCGCAGGCCCAGATCAGGGGATTGCGCACCACAGTCATCGCGATCGCCCGAACCGATTGCTTTTCGGGTGACGCGTAATGCGCCAGCACGGCGACACTGAAGACATTCACCAGCGGAATGATTGCAACCATCGCGACCGAGGCCAGCGCCAGTCCGATTTCGCCATAGAGATTGCCGGAAACCGCCAGCGCCACATAGGTCTGCCAGCGGGTCGCGCCCTGGAAGATAGAGGTGAAGGCCGGGCCGTCGACAGCGAGCCTGGAGAGCAGGGGCCTTAAGCCAAGGCACAGCAGGGACATCGCCAGCGCCGAAATCAGCAATGCGCCGCCGACGCCGGCAATCGGAACGCTGCTCAGATCGGCCTTCACCAATGTCTGGATCAGCAGGGCCGGAAACAGCACGTAATAGGTCAGCCGTTCGAGGCCGTGCCATTGCGTCTCCAGCCGCATCAGGCTGCGTTTCAAGACGAAGCCGAGCACGATCAGCAGGAAAACCGGCAGCAGCGCAGCAATCACGATCGCCATCGTCAGCTACCCTCAGCGCATTTCGCGCAAGTTGGTCAGCCGGTCGAGCGCGCCCTGCAGGATGAAGATCGCGGCGTGTTCGTCGATCACCAGGGCGCGCCGGGCGCGGCTCATGTCCGTCCCGATCAAGTCGCGCTCCACGGCGACGGTGGAGAGCCGCTCGTCCCACAGGGCGATGGCGAAATCGGTGAGTTTGGAGAAATTGCGGGCGAAGGCGCGGGTGGATTGCGCGCGCGGGCCCTCGCTGGCGTCCATGTTGATGGGCAGGCCGAGCACGAAGCCCACCGCATTGCGCTCGCCGGCGATCGCGAGCAGGCGCGCCGCATCGGCCTTGAAAGCCTTGCGCTGGATGGTTTCAACGCCGGTCGCGAGCCTGCGATCGGGATCGGAGACCGCGACACCGATGGTCTTGGTGCCCAAATCGAGGCCCACAAGCGCGCCGCGTTCAGGCCAGTGCGCGACAGCGTCGATCAGCGGTAGGATGATGGCAGGCATGGCCCCGCATAACACGCGCCTTGCCGGTCATGCAAAGCGCCAGCTTCACCTCTCCCCGACGGGGAGAGGTCGAATTGCACAGCAATTCGGGTGAGGGGGTCTGGCAGAACGATAGTCCGTAACCCCTCACCCCAACCCTCTCCCATTCGAAGTCGGATATATCCGACTTCGACTATTTGGATGCCCATCTCGAGTAAACCCGAGATGGGTGGAGAGGGAGCACCACTTCCTTCGCTGCTCCCGTCAGCGGATTGCTACGGGATTGATGATGCCCTGCACGGCGCCGGTGATCTTGGGGGTGCCCAGCACAAACAGGAATTCGTAAGCCTTGTCGGCCGCAAGCGCAGCCGTGTTCATGTTTTCCAGAATGTAGGTACCGGACATCGGCAACAGAATCTGGTGCACTTCGAACACATTCTTGGATTCGAAGGGAATGACTTCCAGCGCCCAGGTGTCGGCGCCGATGGCGACGACGCCTTTGCTGACCAGATATTTTGCGCCTTCGACGCCGAGGCCTGGTTCACCCGCGCTGTAACGCTTGTCGTCCTTGCCGATCAGGCTTACCCAGCCGGTGTGAAAGATAACGACATCGCCCTGGCGAATTTCGACGCCCTGCTTCTTCGCGACCTCCTCGATCTCCTTGACGTTGAAAGCCGTACCTTCCTTGACCACGTCGGTGCCGAGATAGCCGGCCATGTCGAGCAATACACCACGGGTCACAAGCGGCGGGACTTTCTCGATGCCGAGTTTCTTCAAGCCGTCCGCCGCGGCGAAGTCACCCGACTTGTTTCCGTTGTAATAAGTCCAATCGACGCCGATGTGGCCAAGGCCGTCGATCTGACTGCCGATGCCGACCCAACCCTCGATGATGTCGTCGTTGTAGGTCGTCTTGTTCGGGCCGAGACCGTTGCCGCCAGCCTGTCCGGGTTGGAGGACGAGCACCTTGAAGGTGCGTGGCGGATAGGCCGGGGTTTTGGAATTGGTCTCGATACCGAGAGCGTAGGTCTTGCCTGTCTTGATCAATCCGGCTGCCTTCACGACAATCTCCGGCGACATGTTGTTGGCGGCGCCGATCTCGTCGTTCGGGCCCCATTTCGATTTAGTCCACTCCTGTGCGTTTGCCGCTCCGATCGTACCCAACAAGGCGACAGAACAGCCCAGCACGAATGCCTTGAGCATTTGCAGTTCCTCCCAGATGTTAAGTTATGGTTTTTGTTAGCTAGTGGCTGATACTAACGTAGTAGATCGACGCGCCAATCCATTTTTTCCGAGGCGAGCGGCCAACTGCGGTCGAACGCCGCAGTGCGAAGAACGCAACGCCAAATCGATTTGTTACAGAAATGTGGCGGAGCAATTTCGCCGGGCGGAACGACAGCGCGAAGCGATTATCTCCGCGTGATGAATTCAAATTGTTCACACGCAAAACGTTCGAGCACTTCGAACGGACGCCCTTGGCATCACAGCTTTTTGACGTTAGGGTTGTTATTTAATAGTATATAATACTAAGGTGGTGCGGCGGCCCGGTCCGGGAGCGCCGGATTTTCAGGCAAGATGGATTCAAGATTTTCGCGGCAGCCCCTCAATTTTTTCTGATTGCGCGTTGGGTTCGAGAATTTCTCCAAGAGTAATTTTTCTCATTGATTTGCCTGGCGAGTGGAAACACGCCGCACCCTTCGCGCCATCTGCCGCTTTCGAAATTGAGCGCCGTATTTTCGGTATTCGATTGGAGGTAGTGATGTTGATCAAACCCGCCCTGGTTGCAGCCTCGGAACAACGTTTCAAACAAGCCCATTTCTCACCCACCGAGTTGAATCGGAAACTTGGTGACGGCCCGATACAGATGACGGCGGAGCAAAAGCTGCATCGTCAGCGTCAGCTTCTTGAGCAAACCGAAGATGCCCAAGCCGCTCAAATCGGCCTCGAGCGGATCATCAATGGCAACGATCTCGACAGCATCAATTACCTGGCCAAGGGCACGCTCGTGTCACGTTCGGTCTGCCGCATCCAGCTCAGGGATGTGCGCTCGAATCTGGTCGGCTATGCGTCGGGTTTTTTGATCGGCCCAGGACTGCTGATCACCAATCATCATGTATTTGGCAAGCCTGCCGACGCCACCAATTCCATCGCCGACTTTGACTATGAATTGGACGTCGCCGGCATGGAACGCGCGCCCGTCAGGTTCGCGTTCGAGCCCGACAAGTTCTTCTACACGAATGACAGGCTGGATTATTCCCTTGTCGCGGTAGCTCCGACGTCGCTGGCTGGCGGACGAAAGCTGACCGACTGGGGATGGTTGCCGCTGAACGGCGAGCCGGGCAAGGGCGACCCTGGCGAATACCTCACCATCATCCAGCATCCCAGCGGACAAACCAAACAAGTCTGCGTCCGCGACAACAAACTGCTGAAATATGTCGGAGATTTCGTGTGGTATATGACTGACACGAGCGCTGGCTCGTCTGGGTCGCCGGCCTTCAATCGGTTTTGGCAGGTCATCGCCCTCCACCACAGCGGCGTCCCGAAGAAGGATTCCAAGGGCCGCACGCTCACCAAGGACGGCAAGATCTGGGATCCGTCGATGGACGAAACCTCGATCGACTGGATCGCCAACGAGGGTGCCCGCGTCAGCGCCATCGTTGCCGATCTCAAGGTGACGGTCGGTTCGCATCCACTGGTAAAGCCGGTGCTCGACGAACAGCCGCCTCCGCCGATCGTCACTGAAGAATCCGAGGTGCCGCCTATCGCACCGTTCCACGGCAACGACCTGTGGTTCGAGCGGTCGGGCAGCGTGACCTCGCTCGTGGTCCCGATCCGCATTCCAGTGCCTATTTTCACAAACGGCGGCCAGATCGCCTTGGTCCAGGAGCCTAAGCTGGCCGCGCCGGCTCCGGCACAGGTCACTGGCCCGACCGGCGGGCCGCGCATTGGTGCTGCCACCGGCATGGTGATGGAGGCCGTGCATATCAACCAGGACACGTTGAATTCGCGGTCCGGATATAAAGCCAACTTCATTGGCAGCGGAAGATTCTCGGTGCCGCTGCCGAAGATTCCGGCTTCCCTCAAGTCCAAGGTCGCCACGCTGAAATCGAGGTCCACCCAATCGGAGCTGAAATATTTCAATTACAGCGTGGTCATGAACAAGGAGCGCAAGCTCGCCTTTTTCAGTTGCGTCAATATTGACGGCGGCAAGCAACAGGACGTCGGCAAGCGCGAGGGCGACTCCTGGCTACGCGATCCGCGCATCGATGCCGACTTCCAGATTGGCAACGAGTTTTATGGCAAGCAATCTACATTTGAAGCGGACCGAACCGCCAACCCGTTCGACCGCGGCCATCTCGTCCGCCGTCTCGATGCGACCTGGGGCGACACGGTGGCCGAAGCCAAGGAACATGGCGACGATTCCTTTCACTTCACCAATGCCTCGCCGCAATTCTTCTCATTCAACCAGGGCAAGCAATTGTGGGCGGGGCTGGAGGACTTTACCCGCGATGTCCTGTTGAAAGACGAAGAGAAAGGTATCGTGATGAACGGACCGGTGTTCGATGGACCGGACGCCGACGACGCCGATCTGCCCGACCCTGCAGGTCGGCCGCACGCGGACCCGACCTTTGGTGGCGTCAAGATCCCCAAATACTTCTGGAAAATACTAATCACCAAGGGCGACGGCGGCCTCAAGGCGATGGCGTTCCTGATGAGTCAACGCAACCTGATCATGGACATCGACCGCATCCAGGAGGCGGACATGCTTGAAAGGTTATCCGAAGCCGATGTCCGCGTCTTCCAGGTCTCGATCGAGGATCTGACCAAGCTGACGAAGCTCGATTTCGGCAATCTGGCCGATGCAGATGCCCACGAAGCGACCTCGGTGGGGCCGCGCCGGATCGAGACCTTTGAGGACATCCGGATTTAACGTTTTTCGGCGCGGCGGGCGCAGCTCACGTCCATGCCGATCAATTCGCGCTCGACCACCGCGGAGGACAGCCGCGGGGGTCGACCGCGCGTGGCCTCTCGCTGCCGCACCCAGGCCAGTGCGTAACGGCGTCGATCAGGGTAGAGTGAGGGAGGCATGACCCCGCATAACACGCGGGTTACGATGCGTGCAAAGCGGGTGAGGTCGAAGACAATGGACGGGCTGACATTATTCGGCCTGTTCGCTGTCACCGCGATGCTGGTGTGCTACGCGCTGGAGGATCGCAGCCATCGGTTCATCCTCGCATTCGCTGCCGCCTGCGCACTCGGCTCGGTCTACGGATTCTTGCAAGGCGCGTGGCCGTTCGGGCTGGTCGAGGCGGTCTGGGCCGTCGTTGCGCTGCGGCGCTGGAGCGTCAGGCGGCGATGACCTGACTGTTTTGTCCAGGCAGGCGGCGCTGACCAGGGGCAGCCATCTTCCAAGATGTGGCTTAATTTAGCCAAGTGCTCAATCCGAAACTGGAGCTCCAGTTTCGCGGCAGCCAAAAAACGGAAGGCCGGTCAACGTCGAAGACCATTCCAACTTGCTTTTGCCGGGACCCTCAATCTATTCTTGGCGCTTGGCCTTGACCTCATTGGGAGGGGCTTTGTGGCTCCACAGAGAGCCCGTAAAACGAAGGCAAAGGAGGAGAACGCTATGACGAAGCATCTTGCCTTGAGTCTAGCTATCGCGCTCGGCCTTGCGGCAGTTGCCGCGCCGGCCCCCGCACAGGAAGGCCCGAAACTTTACGTCTTCACGTCCGGCTCGTTGGGAGGCTTCCCGAAAGCCGCCCTGCAGATGGGCGGACAAGGCAATATCGACTGGGCACCGGTAAGCTTCTATGTGCTCAAACATCCCAAGGGCAACGTCATTATCGACACCGGAAACAACGACAAGACGATAACCGACCCCGAAGGATGGTGGGGACCGCTCGCCAAGGGCTTCGGCCTCAAGATGACCAAGGATGACGCCATTCCGGCGCAGCTTGCCAAGATCGGCCTCAAGACCGATGACATCAAATACGTGGTCACCGGTCACTTGCATCTCGATCACGGCGGCAATGTCGGCCAGTTTCCAAATTCGACCCTCGTCGTCCAGGACGACGAACTGAAGGCGGCCTGGTGGCCGGATGTCGGCTTCTCCGTCTATTACATTCCGGGCGATTTCGCCGACACCAAGAAAATGAATATCATCCGGCTCAATGGCGATTTGGACCTGTTCGACGACGGCTCGGTGCGCGTCATGCGCGCTCCCGGCCATACCCCTGGCAGCCAATTCGTGACGGTGAAGCTGCCCAAGACCGGCTCGGTGATCCTGACAAGCGACGTTGTCTATCTCAAGGAAAACCTCGACAAGAATCTCATCCCGCCGATTCCGGGCACGGTTAGCCCGGGCGACGCCTATCGTAGCTATCAGCGGATTCGGCTGATCCGCGACGCCAACAACGCGCAGATTTTCTACGGGCACGATCCGGAGATCTTCAAGGCGACGAAGCAGGCGCCCGAATTCTACGATTGAGAGCTGAACCGACGCGGGCGCTGCTTGGTGGAGCGCCCGCACCAGACCTCCAGGCGAGCCCGCCGGGGCGACGCAGCAGCAAGCTTGTCTCGCAGAACAGGTCTGATTTTTCGAGGCGTTGCATGATCATCTCGTCAATCGATGCGGCGCCGCCGGACGATGCGCCGGCACGAGCGACGGATGCTCCGGCCATCTCGGCTGTCAGCGTCAGCAAGCGTTACGGCTCGGTCATGGCGCTCGACCGACTGACGCTCGACATCCGCCGCGGCGAAGTGTTCGGCCTGCTCGGGCCGAACGGCTCCGGCAAGACCACCTTCATGCGGCTGCTCGCCGGCTATCTGCTGCCTTCTTCAGGTCGGCTCACGGTGGCAGGGCTCGACACCGTGCGGGATTCGCTCGCAGTGCGAAGGCGTATCGGCTATGTGCCGGAATCGGCGCCGCTCTACCGGCAGATGCGGGTCGGCGAATTCCTTGCATTCATGGCGCGGCTTCGCGGGCTGCCAGAACGGACGGTCGCCGCCGCCGTGGAGCGGGTCGTCGACCGGCTCGCATTGGGCGCTGTCGTGGACAAGCCGACGCGGGCCTTGTCGCGCGGCTTTCGCCAGCGGACTGCCCTGGCCCAGGCGCTGATCCACGATCCCGACATCCTCATCCTTGACGAGCCGACCAACGGGCTCGATCCGCGCCAGATCATCGAAATGAGAGAGCTGATCCGCTCGCTTGCCGGACGCCATACGGTGCTGATGAGTTCACATATCCTCAGCGAGGTGGAGAAAACCTCCGACCGCGTGGCGGTGCTGCTCGAGGGCCGGTTGCTCGGCGTCCGGGCCATGGCCGACACCCCGGATCTCGAAGGCTGGTTTTTGTCGCTGACATGAGAACGCTGCGCATCCTCTTCGCCAAGGAGCTGAACGCGACGCTGACGTCGCCGATCGGCTATACGGTGGCCGCCGTGTTCCTGCTTGTGCTCGGCTATACGTTCAGCCTGACGCTGTTCGTCACCAAGGTCGCGAACCTGCAATACATCTTTCACCAAATGTATGTGCTGTCGATCCTGCTGGTGCCCGTGCTGACGATGCGCACCTTCGCCGAGGAGCGCCGATCGGAGACGCTCGAACTGTTGCTCACCGCGCCGGTTCGGGAATTCTCGGTCGTGCTGGCGAAATATGCCGCCACGCTGACGCTCGTGATCGGAATTTTCGCATTGACGCTGGTGTATGCTGTTATCCTCGACCGCTACGGCGAGCCGGACTGGGGACCGATCTACGCCGGTTATCTGGCGCTGGCGCTGCACGCCTCGCTGCTGGTTTCGGTCGGCCTCTTGATGTCGAGCATCACCGAAAGCCAGGTCGTCGCCGCGGCGTTGTCGATCGGCGCATTCCTGATGCTTTGGTTCGCCGATTCGGTGTCCTATCTTCTGCCGCCCCCGTTCGACAGCGTTGCGATCAACCTCTCTTTGATCGGCCACTTCAAACCGATGGTCAGCGGCTCGGTGTTCCTGTCGGACATCGGCTATTTCGTTACCGCGAGCATGCTTGCGCTTTTCCTCACCGCCTGGGGGCTTGCGCAGCGATGAGCGACCAGCACGGTTTCAGCGACCTGCCGGCCGAGGAGACGAGCTTTCTTCCCGTCCTCCTGCAATCGCTGGATTGGATCAATCTCGGCTGGTTTGCCGGGGTGGTCTTCGCGCTAGGGCTGCTGTTTGCGGCCGGGCTGAAAGTGCCGGTGAGGCTGGCTTTTGCCAGCCGCATCGCCTCTGCCACACTTGTTGTCGCCGCCGCCCTGACGATGGCAATTCTCGCCAATCTGGCGCTGTTCCGCCATGACGCGCACCTCGACCTCACGCACGAAAAAGCCTTCACGCCGTCGGCAGAGGCGCGCGAGGTCGTGCGCAGGCTCAGCGAGCGCGTCGACATTGCCTATTTCTTTCAGAAGCAGAACCAGGCTGCACGCGCGCTTGGCGCCATGCTGCGGCAACTCGAGCGGCAGAACGCGAATTTCCGCGTGCAGCTAATCGATGCCGACCAGAATCCGGCGCTGGCCAGCAGCCAAGGCGTACGGACCTACAATTCCGCTGTGCTGCGCCTCGGCGAGCGCCGTGTCGAAGTGATCACTACTGACGATCGCGAGATCGCGCTCGGCTTGCTGCGACTGCTGCGCAAACGCCAGGTCGTGATCTGCTTCGCGGCGGGTCACGGCGAATACGACATCGACAATTTCGAGTTCCACACGCATTTCGAAGGCGCGCACAACCACAGCCACGATGCAGCTGGCACCGGTGTCGTGCAGATGGAGCAGCACGGTCTCGGCCGCCTGCGACGCGCCATCGAAAAGCTGGGCTTTACCGCCCGCAAGGTCTCCTTCGCCACCGGGCAGCCGATCGCCGATGATTGCGCGGTGATTGTCGAAGCTAATCCACGGACCCGCTACAGCCCCGGCGAAACCGAAGTGCTACGCCGCTATCTGGAGGGCGGCGGGTCTGCGATGTTCTTGATCGAGCCGGACTACGCGCTCGACGAGAGCATCACGGCGCTGCTTGCCAGCGCCGGCATCGCTGTGCGCGATGGCGTGATCGTCGATCCGACCGAGCACTATTTCACCGACGAGCAGATGATCGCCGTGGCACGCTACGGTCCTCACCCTGCCACGCGAGGACTGGCACTCTCGTTCTATCCCGGCGCGCGACCGCTGGAGGTCTTGCCCGCGGCGGGCGTACAGGTGACGCCGCTGGCCAGCAGCAGCGCCGACAGCTACGTCATCGCAAATCGTCTGGGGGACCAATCGAAGGCGAAGTCCGGGCCGCACTCATCACAGATCATCGCTCTCGCCGCCGAGGGGCGGCTGAGCGAATCGACGGCAGCGACCTTCCGCATGATTGTCGCGGGCGACGCCGATTTCGCCTCCAATTCGTTCTTTCCCTATCTGGCCAACTCCGATGCGATATTGGCCGGAGTTGCGTGGCTCACGCGTGAGGAAAGGGCGCCGGCGATGAAACCGCCCGTTGAAGTGCTTCCCACGGTCGCGCTCACCGGCGAACAGATGCGCGGCATCTTCTTCATCACGGTGCTCTTGATGCCAGGACTGATAGCACTTGCCGGCAGCGCGATGTGGTGGTGGCGGCGATGAGCCGGCTGGCTTGGGCGGCTGCCGCGCTCGGCGCCACGGCCTTCCTCGTGGCACTCGCGTTTACCGGCGGTCGCGGCGGACCAGGGCTTGAGCCGTTCACGCCGAAGGGATTGATGATGATTCCGGCCGAGGACGTGCGGGAGGTCGACGTCGCCGCGCCGCACGGCCATTGGCATTTCGTGCGCACGCAGGACGGCTGGCGTGCGACACAGGGGATCGGCACTGCAGGCTTCGAGGCGCGTCTCGACAGCGCGCTCAAGCTGCTGCGCAATTCGGGGCCCGATCGTGTCCTGACCGAGGCAGAGGTCACTCGGGTGGGCGTAGCGCAGTTCGGCCTCGAGCCGCCCCGGCTGCGCGTTGTTGTCAGCGCGGCCGACGCGTCGGTGTTCGCCATTTCGTTCGGTGTCACCAATCCGATCGGCCTGTCGCACTATGCGAGAGTTGACGGGCGTTCGGAGATCGCGCTGCTGCCAACCTTCATTGGCGAAGAATTTGAGCGGGCAGGAGGAACGCCGTGACGACCAGGCTGAGGCGATGGACGGCACTCTGGCTGGTGCTCATCGGCTCGGCCGACGCTCTTGCACATGCGACCACAACGGGACTGGTGCGCATCGAATTCGCCGCCGATCGGGCGCACTATGTGCTCTCCGTCGCCTTGCCCGAACTTCCGGCTCAGTCGGCGGCGACCCTTACCGCTGCTGCCAATGGCGACCGCGTCGCGGCGGAGACGGTGGCCGAAGCGGCGCGCAGAGGCGTCACGGTCGACCTGGCCGGCAGCCGCTGCCGCACGGGACGGGTACGCATCGGCGGCGCCGGCGCAAACGAGACGCGCGCGACGGTCGAGATCGATTTCAGCTGCGACGCCTCCCATGGCCGCCTCGACATCACCGAGGACTGGCGCGCCTTTCTGGGCGAGCACTACCAGACCCTTGGCAATATCCGCACGTCGAGCGGCGAGCGGCAGGTGACGTTCGCGGAGGAGTCGAGGACCGCCAGTGTAGACATCGACCGCACGGTCGCGACCGGCTGGTTCGACTTCGTCAAGCTCGGTATCGAGCACATCCTCACCGGCTATGATCATCTGCTGTTCCTCGTGGCGCTGCTCGCCACGGCGCGTGGGGCGTGGTCGGTAGTGCGCATCGTCACGGCCTTCACGCTGGCTCATAGCGTGACGTTGTCGGTCGCGGCGCTGGGCTTTGTGACGATTCCCGACCGCATTATCGAGCCGCTGATTGCGGCGACGATCGTCTGGGTTGCGCTGGAGAATCTTTTCGCGGCCGAACCCGACCGGAGGCGGTGGATCTGGAGTTTCGGTTTCGGCCTTGTGCACGGCTTCGGGTTTGCCTCCGCACTCGGCGAACTCGGCCTCAAGGGGGCGGCACTGGTACGCGGGCTGGTGGGTTTCAATGTGGGGGTCGAAATCGGACAACTACTTTTTGTCGCGGTCTTCCTGCCGACGCTCATGTGGCTGTCGCGCGGGCGCGGTGCGCGGCTGACCCCGCGCATCGCCTCGCTGGCGGTGGCGGCGATCGGCACCTACTGGCTGGCCGAACGTCTCTTTGTCGGTTGAGTGCCGTCCGTTGCGCTACGTCGCTGGAGGTTCAGGCGGCGACGGCCTGACCGTTTTTCTTCAGGCAGGAGGCAAAACCTCGCAGCGCGCTGTACTGATGCGCGGCGCGGCGCTGGATGAAGACGGTATCGACCCGCGACTGCGATGCGCTGAGCGCGTGGATGCGGATGTTGCCGTTGAGATCGTGACGCTCGACGACAGCGCGCGGCAGCAGCGTGACGCCCATGTCGGCTGCGACGCAGCCAATCATGCCGTCGAGCGTGCCCAATTCACACCGCGCGGCGGAGGGCCAACCAAACTCGGCAAAGACCTGTTCGAGCCGCTGCCGGTACGAACATCCGGTGCGGAACACCAGCGCCGTTGGGCCGGATTCGGGTGTGCCGGCTCGGAGCGCCGCAAGGCTTGCCCATCGCCGCGCCGTAACAAGCATCAGCTCTTCCTTGAATGCCGGCACCGTGGCGAGGTCGGCATGGTCGATCGGACCGGCGACAAAGGCGCCGTCGAGCGCGCCGTCAAGCACGGCGGCAACCAGATCCGCGGTGGGCGCGGTCCGCAAGCTCAATCGCACCGCCGGAAAACGCCGGTGAAAATCGGCGAGCAGCGATGGCAGGCGTACCGCGGCCGTCGTCTCCATCGACCCGATCGCCAGCGGCCCTTTTGGCTCGCCATCGTCGCGGGCCGCCAGCACGGCTTCGTGCGACAGCGCCGCCATGCGCTGGGCGTAAGGCAATAAACGCCGGCCGGCGCCGGTCAGCGTCATGCCGCGGCTGTGTCGCTCGAACAACGGCGT
>Ga0137403_10004617_pt1 | contig 16196 bp, 10 predicted proteins | sample CZOMad2_1_16fung_FD_122057 | JGI IMG/M metagenome (GOLD analysis project Ga0137403, IMG submission 122057) | Vadose zone soil fungal communities from Angelo Coast Range Reserve, California, USA - CZOMad2_1_16fungal (Hybrid Assembly) | ecosystem: Environmental > Terrestrial > Soil > Vadose zone... | reverse complement strand
AAAAGGAGGGCTTCGCCAGCATCTATAAGGTGGCTTCGCAACATTGATCGACCACCCCGGCTGCGCCGGCTAAAGAGGCTTCGCCGCATTTATTGATGGCGCAGCCACCCCTCCTAATCCAGGCTGTGCGGGTCCCATAAGTTTTTTACTGGACACAGGGGGTGCGTTTTTGTAGATTGCCCGAAGTGCGAGTCTGCGGGCAAGAGTTTAGCAAGGAGACGATCGGTCGAATTCAAAGCACCATCGACAGCGAGCCGGAGTTGTCGCGGTCGGGATTGTCGCGGCGAGTGTGTGAATTGCTGGACTGGCGCACGCCGAAAGGAAAGCTGAAACAGATGAGTTGCCGAGTGGCACTACTGGGGCTGGAACGGGAAGGTGAGATCAAGCTGCCGGCAGCGAAGGAGTTTGCAGGGCGGAACAAGCGCAGGTATGAGGCACCGACAAGAGGTCCAGAAAAGCCGTGGAGCGGGAAGTTGGAGAAGCTTCAGCCGATCGAGTTGATACAGGTTGGCAGTGCGGACAGTCGGGCATCGCGGGAATGGAATGAGATGATGAGTCGGCATCATTACCTGGGAGCCGGGCCGTTATGTGGAGCACAGATACGGTATTTGGTCTACAGCGCCAGCTATGGATACGTGGGCGGGTTGGCATTTTCTTCGGCGGCATGGCGACTGGAAGCGCGTGATAACTGGATCGGATGGAGTGATGAAGCGCGACAGCAGAATCTGAGCCGGGTGGTGAGCAACAGCCGATTCTTGATTGTGCCGTATGTGAAGGCGCCCCATCTGGCATCGCATGTACTGGGTATGGTCCTGAGACGGCTGAGAGCCGACTGGATGGAGCGCTACGGCGAGGACCCGGTGTTGGTGGAAACATTCATTGAAAAACAGCGGTACCGGGGGACATGCTATCGGGCAGCCAACTGGATCGAGGCGGGAGAAACCAAAGGACGGGGGCGTCAGGACAAGGATAATCAGCGTGCGGTGGCAGTCAAGAAGATGCTGTTGTACGCACTGGATGAAGACGCTCGTCAATTGCTATGCCGATGCGAAGCGGTGGCGACAGTAGCGACAGGGATAGAAGAGCCACGGTCCAAGCCAGCAAACGCGGATTGGGCGGAGGAGGAATTTGGTGGAGCGCGACTAGGAGATCAACGGCTGAATCAACGGCTAGTGACGATTGCGCGAGACTTTGGTGCAAATCCGCAAGCGCAGATTCCGGGGGCGTGTCAAAGTCGTGCCAAGACCAAGGCGGCATACCGGTTCTTTGAACATCCGAAGACAGCGATGAAACTTCTATTGGAACCGCACTACAAATCGACGATCCAGAGGATGTCACAGGAAAAGGTGGTGCTGTCGGTGCAAGACACCACCAGCCTGAATTACAGCGCACACCCGGAGACGAATGGAATGGGACCGATCGGCTCCAGTAAAGATGGAGCGGTTGGGTTGATCATGCACGACACGATGGCCTTTACGGTGGAGGGAACGCCATTGGGATTGATCGATGTGCAATGCTGGGCACGGGACAGCGGCACGTTTGGCAAACACCATGAGCGCAAACAGAAGCCCATCGAGCAAAAGGAGAGCATCAAGTGGCTGAAGAGTCTTGAAGCTGCTGGTGATGCTCAGCGGCAGTGTCCCAACACGATGATCGTGAGTGTGGGTGACCGCGAAGCGGATATCTACGAGCTGTTTCAATTGGCGTTGGAAAATCTTGCAGGGCCCAAGCTGCTGGTTCGAGCCGAGCAGGACCGTTTGCTGGCCGATGGGCAAGGACATCTATGGTCTGCGGTAAGGCAGCAACCCTTGGCGGGCATTCATGAGATCCGAGTTCCCCGCGCCCATAACCGACTGGCGCGGGATGCACGCCTGGAAGTGCGTTTTGCACCGGTCCGCCTGAATCCTCCTCAAGCCAAGCCGCATCTAAAACCGCTCACCCTGTGGGCCGTGCTGGCTGAGGAAATGGACGTCCCTCAAGGCATCGAGGCCATCTGCTGGATGCTGCTGACCACCTGTACGGTGTCCAATTGCTCGCAAGCCATCGAAAAACTGACTTGGTATACGCGCCGATGGGGAATCGAGATTTACCATCGCACGCTGAAAAGCGGTTGCAAGATCGAAGAACGTCAATTGGGCAGCGCCTGCCGTATCGAAGCCTGCCTCGCTATCGATATGGTTGTCGCCTGGCGCGTCTTCCACTTGGTCAAACTGGGCCGTGAAACGCCCAACGTCCCCTGCACTGTGTTTTTCGAAGAGGCCGAATGGAAGGCACTTTATACCCATATCAAGAAAGAACCCGTTCCCCCAGCTGATCCTCCGGCATTGAGTGAGACCGTTGCATGGGTAGCTACTCTCGGCGGCTATCTCGGACGCAAAGGCGATGGTCGACCCGGCACCAAATCGATATGGCTTGGCTTGCAGCACCTGGACGACCTCAAAGAGATGTGGCAATTCATGGCGATGACCTATGCGCCACATCTGTTATCACCCCCTGTGTCCAGAGTGCCAACTTGAGGGGAACGCATAGCTGTCCCAGGAGGGGAACACCCTCGCCTTTGTGTTTAACCACAAAGACACAAAGCTTTGTTATTATTCACACACAATGTCCGTTCAATTGATTTACGACCCGGCCTATCTCACGCACAACACCGGTAGTCATCCGGAGAACGCGCGCCGGCTCGAGGCGATACTACGTGTGCTCGCCACGGACGAAGCACTTTCCAGGAAGGTCGGGCGGCTCAAGCCGAAGCCGGCGGCCCGGGAAGACATCACGCGTTGCCATCGCGAAGAGCTGATCCGCGGAATAGAAGACATGGCGAAGCAGGGCGTTGAGTACATCGACGTCGATACTCGCATCAGCCCGGAGTCGTTCGAAGTGGCGCGTTTGGCAGCGGGCGCGGCGATTGCCGCCGTGGATGCCGTGATGAAGGAAGAAGGCGGCCGGGCCTTTGGTTTGATTCGGCCTCCAGGCCACCATGCCACGATTTCCAAGGCGATGGGCTTCTGCCTGTTTAACAACGCCGCCATCGGAGCCCGCTATGCGCAGGCAAAATACGGCGTCGAGCGCGTGCTGATCATCGATTGGGACGTGCATCACGGAAATGGAACCCAGGAAATTTTCTGGACTGACCCCACCGTTTTCTATTTTTCAACGCATCAGTATCCCTACTATCCCGGCACCGGCGCCGCAAACGAGCGCGGAGGCGGCAAGGGTGAAGGCTTTACTCTCAATGTGCCTCTCCGAGCGGCAACCCCGGCACGAGATCACCGCCAGTCATTTACGGATGCGCTTCGTGAGATCGAAGGCAAGTTTCATCCGGACCTCATCATCATCTCCGCCGGTTTTGATTCCAAGCGCGGCGATCCGCTGGGCGGCCTCATGCTGGAAGATACGGATTTCTCGGAGATGACGAAAGAAGTCCTCCGAATCGCGGAGAAGCATGGCGCCGGCCGAGTGGTTGGGTTACTCGAGGGGGGATACAACCTCGACCTGCTGGGTAACTCCGTGCGGAGCCACATTTCGGCCCTCCTGTAGCGGCGCTCTATGAGCGCCGGTTTTTCGGCGGTCATAGACCGCCGCTACAGACAGATTTAACATTCTTAACACAAACTTTTCCCCGGCTTAAAGATCCAACCCCATTCATGCATGTAGAGTCTTCACAGAAAACCAAAGGAGGTTTCTGAGAATGAAGATTCGAATTTTTGCCGTTATTTCAATCGTGCTTGGTCTGGTTGTATCAGCGGTCGCTCAGGACGTCGTTCGAGCCCAGGGGGCCAGAACGATGATCTTCCAGAGCGGTGATTTTGCTGGGCTTCCGATTCATCCGCCAACGCCTGACCAGGTCTTAACCGATGTCCAGAAAGCGCTGAAGCTGACCGATACTCAAGTCACGGCTGTCAAAGCATTGCTGAACCTTCGAACGGAATCATCGAAAGCGGCCGTTCAGAATCTGGAAGAGAAGCAAAAGGCCCTGCATACCGTTCTCGGCCAGCAGAATCCGGCGGCAATCGACATCGGAAATGCTTATCTGGGGGTTCAGGCAGCACAAAATGCGCTCAAAGGCGTCCAAGAGAAGTTTCAGACTGACTTTCAGGCTCTTTTAATGACGGAGCAGCGATCGACAGTCCAGAGTCTGAAGAGTGCGTCGGGCCAAATCGAAGCACTCCGCCGGCTCGGAGTTCTCGGCGCGGAAGATGTTTTTTTTGACTTCGGGCTTCCAGTGCCTGGGCCGCTCGGGTGGCCGGGGCATATGGGCGGCGAAATCCACATTGAGCATCTAAAGTGAATCGATCGAAGAAGAAACCTTCGCTGATCCTGATCCTTGCAGCCGTGCTGCTGGTTCTGCTGCCGCTGCTCGCGTGGCTGCAGTACGAGTGGATCGGAAAGGTCAGCGAAGGTGACCGGGAACGCATGAACGCCAGTCTGCGGCGTAGCTCCAATCAGTTTCGCGAGGACTTCGACCGCGAAATTGCCCGTATCTTTTCGATGTTTCAGGTGGAGCCTGTCCCGGACGCGACCCTGATCCCGGACGACTACGCCGCCCTCTACGCTCGCTGGATGGAGACCGCACGATATCCGCGGCTTCTCGGCGGACTGTATATCGCCGAGAGGCGTAACGGCGAGCCTCACCTGGAGAAGTTGAATCCGCTCAGCAAGCGGTTTGAACCGGCGGAATGGCCTGCATCGCTTATCACACTGAAGAGCGGGCTTGCCGCGACACTGCATGGACCGAAAGACGGGCCGCCTTTGTTTTTTCGTCATATTGGGCGTCCCATTGACCCGAACATCCCTGCACTGTTTATACCGATCATGCGGCCGCCCAGTATTCGTCCGGGGCACCTCGATGTCATCGAGCGCCTGGAGCCGGCAGCGTATGTGGTCGTGACACTCAGTCTCGACTGCATCCGAAAGGAATTACTCCCCGAGCTCGTTCGGGCTTCGTTTTCGGATGAAGACTTCAGCATCAAAGTCATTGATCGGAACGATCCTCCGAAGCTGATTTTCGCGGCTGGACCTGCAGCTTCGAGCGCGAGCAGCGCGGATCTCTCGACGAATTTCTTCTCGCTCTATCCGCCGGAGGTTGCAGTTGCCGGTACGCCGGGCATCGCAATACATGCAAATCCCGGAGTACAAACATATTGGTTCCGTATGGAGCACGCTTTTTCCGTAGCTGGTCAGGCCTCAACGGGAGCCGTGTTCGATGAAGAGCAGGGCGCATGGCAGCTTGCGGTAACACACCGTGCGGGTTCGGTGGACGCGGCCATCGCCCAGGTGCGGCGCCGAAATCTGGCAATCAGCTCCGGCATCCTGCTGCTGCTGGCGCTGGGCATGGCGATGATTGTGATCTACACGAATCGGGCGCAACGCCTGGCACGGCAGCAGATCGAATTCGCTTCCTCGGTGAGTCACGAGTTGCGCACGCCTCTGGCCGTGATTTGTTCGGCGGGTGAAAACCTTGCAGACGGACTCATTGTCGATCCTGCGCAGGCGCGACAATACGGTGTTGTTGTTCGAGACGAGGGGCGGCGGCTGACGCAGATGATCGAACAGGTTCTCGATTTCGCAGGAATCCAGTCCGAACGCAGGAGCTACAAGTTTCGTCCAACGGATATCGGCGAGGTAATCCAGGGCGCACTCGATCTTTCAGAATCCCAGATTCGAGAGCTGGGCTTCAGCGTGGACACGGACGTCGCAGCCGGCATACCGATGGTCCAGGCCGACAAAGCGGCGCTGGTCCGTGCCCTGCAAAACCTCGTCAGCAACGCGTTGAAGTACGGCGGAACGAACAGGTGGATTGGCATCCGCGCCTGGTCGACCCCGGCGGAAGTGTGCATCACTGTTGATGACAGGGGGGCCGGCATTGCCTCCAGGGACTTGCCGCACATTTTCGAGCCGTTTTATCGCGGCCAGGATGTCGTGGACGCGCAGATTGATGGAAGCGGCCTGGGTTTGAGCCTGGTGCAAAAGATCGTGGAAGCCCATAAAGGGTCGGTGAGCGTCACAAGCACCTCCGGACAAGGTTCGTCCTTCCGGATTGTTCTTCCACAGGATGTCTAGCGTGAAAGCAAGACTTAGCCGCGGATTACGCGAATAATTCATACAAACCGTATGCAGGCTAGAAAGATTCTTCTCGTTGAAGACGAACACGGCCTCGTCATGACACTGACGGACCGCCTGAGCAGCGAAGGATATCTCGTGGAAGCGGTCTCCGAGGGAGACGCAGGTTTCGGGCGCGCTGTCGAGGAACATTTTGATCTCATCATTCTCGACCTCATGCTGCCACATAGCAGCGGCCTCGACGTTTGCCGCGATCTCCGGCAGCGAGGGATCAAGACACCTGTCCTGATGTTGACGGCAAAGAGCCAGGTTGTGGATAAGGTTATAGGCCTGAAGCTGGGCGCGGACGACTACCTGACCAAACCCTTCGAGATGATGGAGCTCCTGGCGCGGGTGGAAGCGTTGTTGAGACGAACCTCAAACGGCGCCTCGGAGTCCGATTCCGGCCAGCCCGTCAAGTTCGGCCACATCACTGTCGATTTTCGCAGTACCGAGGTATTCCGCGACGGTCAGCCTGTGGAGCTGTCCGCGCGCGAGTTCAAGCTGCTTCGGTATTTCCTCGAGCATCGGGGGCTGACGGTCTCCCGTGACGAGTTGTTGAATGCTGTATGGGGTTACGACGCGATGCCGCTCACGCGTACAGTCGATGTGCATGTTGCGTGGCTGCGTCAGAAGCTCGAACCCCATCCGCGTCATCCTCAATTCATTCTGACCGTTCACGGGCTCGGCTACCGCTTCGCCGCCGACCGGGGGTAATTCGGGGACAGACGTATAAATCACCTAATTAGCCGTGAAAGGAACTGAAAGGCTAATTAGGTGATTTATACGTCTGTCCCCGAATTACCCCCTAACCCCTTGCAGCGCCTCTCCCAAAACGCTAGCATTTAAAGTTTTCGCCGGTCTAAGACCTTCCATATGGTGAATGATGACCTTTAAGTCTTTATTTTTCTTCTGTATCTCATTACTTGCCGTATGTCCCGCCCGGGCAGCGGACCGCGACTACGGCAAAATTCCACTCAACTTCGAAGCCAATCTGGGGCAAGCCGACCAACGCGTAAAATTTCTTTCGCGCGGTCCGGGGTTTGGGTTCTTTCTGACGAACGAGGAGGCAATTCTCCAGCTGGTTGAGCCAGAACCGGCTACCGTCAGGATGAAGCTTGTTGGCCAGAGCGAAAGACCCACGATAACCGGGATCGACCAGCTTTCAGGCAAGAGCCATTATCTAAAGGGGAACAATCCGGCTGCGTGGCGTCGAGACATTCCCAGTTACGCGCGGGTTCGGTACGCCGATGTTTATCCGGGAGTGGATCTCGTTTACTACGGGAACCAGCGGCAGCTCGAATACGACTTCGTGATTGCGCCCGGCTCCAGGCCGGACCAGATTCAACTCCGCTTCGATGGTATACGCGGCCTGGAGATCGACGGTGACGGCCAGCTCGTCCTTAAGACTCCTGGCGGACGGATTCTTCAAAAGAAGCCGGCGATATATCAGGAGGGCGATGCCGGGCGGATTCCAGTCGACGGCGGTTACGTTCTTCGGGGCAAACACCGGGTCGGTTTCAAGGTTGCTTCCTACGATTCCACAAGGCCGCTGATCATCGATCCCGTACTCGTCTATTCCACTTACTTCGGGGGAACCGGTACGGTGGACTACGCGAATGCGATTGCCGTTGATCCGGCGGGAAACGCGTATGTGACAGGCCGAACCACCTCAACAGATCTTCTGATCGTCGGCGGTACGACAGGCGCGAATGCGGGCCTGATGGACGGTTTCATTCTGAAGCTGGATCCCAAAGGAACAACAGTCATCTATTCGACTTACTTCGGTGGATCTGCGAATGATGAGGGTCACAGCATCGCTATCGATGCAGTGGGGAACGCATACGTAACCGGCTTTACGTCGTCTCCGGATTTTCCATTGGTGAATGCATTTCAAAAAACCCGCGGCGGTGGGCTCGACGCCTACCTGCTCAAGCTGAATAGTGCCGGCAACGCAATCCTGTTTTCGAGCTTTCTGGGTGGATCGGCCGATGACCAGGGATTTGGCGTGGCAGTGGACGCTGTCGGCAACGCGTATGTCACGGGTTCGACGTCTTCCACGAACTTCCCAACCGTGAGTCCGTTGCAGCGCTCCCTTGTCGGAGGCCTGAACGACGCTTTCGTGACGAAAGTGTCGGCAGGTGGCGCCGTTGTCTACTCAACGTATGTGGGTGGAATCGGGATTGACCAGCCATTGAGTATCGCAGTGGATCGGGCCGGGAGCGCCTACGTAACCGGTTACACCACATCGCGGGACTTTCCCTTCGTCAATGCTTTTCAAGCCGAGTTCAAAGGTGGAACTGATGACGCATTCCTCTTCAAGGTGAATGCGGCCGGCAGCGCGCTTGAGTATTCAACGCTTATCGGTGGGGAAGGGTCTGACGAGGCCACCCGGGTTGCCGTAGACGACGCCGGCGGCGCTTACATTACAGGCTATACGGCCTCCGTTCTGTTCCCAACCGTGAATCCTCACCAGGCTCTCCCCGCCGGCGCCTCCGGCGGCCTGGAGGCGTTCATCACGCGGTTTGCTCCGGATGGAAAATCTCTCGTTTTCTCAACGTTTTTCGGTGGGTCTGATACGGACAGCGGAACGGGTATCGCGTTGGATCGCGACGGAAACATTTATGTGGGCGGTTACACCTCGTCTTTTGACCTTCCTTCCGTCAACGCGACTCAAAGCTTTATTGGCGGCAATCGGGATGCGTTCGTCTCGAAGTGGACGCCGGACGGCCGCACTCTTATTTTCTCGACTTATCTCGGCGGCCTCGAGGCCGACGCGGCTGTGGGATTGGCAGTCGATGCCGCAGGCAATATCTACATTGCGGGCCTGGTCAGTTCCACAAATTTCCCGGTCGTCAACGCCATTCAAACTGCAAACGCCACGGCTCAGGATGCTTTTATCGCCAAGTTCGATGTATCCGACATTGTCGCCGGTTCGCAATTTCAGATCGCCCGGGGCGGGGGTGGCGTCTCGTTCGAAACGAGCGGCTTCCGAACCGACGCGATTTTCGGATATGCCACAGCGGAAGCTGCAACGCCGCTGAATGGCCTGGTGGTTGTGGATCATCGACAATCGGGCGCCCTCGTCACCGAAGTCGCAGTTCCGGTAACTCCATTACTTGAAATTGGGCGGATGTTTGTGGACACCACCGGCGCTGCGAAATCCGTCATCTCGATTGCCAATCCGAACGACACGGAAGCGAGTGTGGATTTCTTCTTTACAGACGAAACCGGAACAACGGCGAACTTCGCGAACACGAAGATCGCTCCGCACGCCCACTTCTCGCGCTTTGTTACGGACGATCCGCTCCTGGTGCCGGCCGGGTTAATCGGCGCGTTGAACTTCACTTCTTCGCTTCCCGTCACGTCCACGGGATTTCGTACCTTCACCAACGAAGGCGGCGAATTTCTGCTCAGCACCACGCCCGTTGTGGACCCCTTAAAAACCAGCAATAAGCCGGCCGTTATTCCCCATTTCGCAGAGGGCGCCGGCTGGAATACGAAGATCGAGCTTGTGAACACCACCGAAGACCGATTGAACGGTGAATTGCATTTCCTGAGTCCGGGAAGCGGCACCGAGCCCGGAAGCCTGGTTGAGGTCGGTGTTGCCGGCTCGTTTGCCTCCGTTATCGAGTACGACATTCCGCCGCGCAGTGCCCAGACCATCCAGACTGAGGGCAGCACCACCAGGTCCGATTTTCCTTTTGCAGCGCAGGGCTTCTCGTTCCGGACTCCCGGTTCGAATGCCGTTCAGTTGAATGGATTCGCGGTGGCGGAAAACTCCGCACCGAATACCAAACTGAACGGCCTGGAGATTCTGGAGTATCGTCCCGTCGCCACCACCACAAGTCAGACGGCCTTCGTCGCGCCGCCACTTCGAATCAATGGCGCAGTGTTTGTCGAAGCCTCGACTTCGGTTCGGACGATGATTGCAATCGCCAATACGTCCGGCGAGGACGCCAGTGTGGACCTGACTTTCACGGATACGGCGGGCACGGCCTCAGCTCCCGTGACTGTCACAGTTCCCGCCGGTGGCCAGACCTTCAAATTTGTGGCCGACCCGCCGATCAGCATTGCGAGTGGTTCAGCGGGAGCGCTGCAATTCAACTCTTCAATTCCAGTCTCTGTGATCGCGCTGAGCTTTTTTACGAATCAAAGCAACGACTCCTTGATCACCGCGATCCCGGTCGCCGATACCAGCAAGGTGAGCACTGCGCCTGTGGTTATTCCGGAATTCGTCGATGGACCTGGTTTGAACAGCGATATCTTTCTCGTCAATCCCACCGATGAGGAAATGCGCGGTGAGGTTCAGTTCTTCAGCCAGGGGGACGCGACGCAGCCCGGCGCACGGATCGAGGTTGGGATTGGGGACTCGAGCGCTGCAGCCGTCGAGTATGACATTCTGCCGCACAGTGCTCAGCGCATCACGACGAATGGCGCCTCTGACTTCCTTAAGATCGGGTCAATTCACGTTGTGCCCTTCACCGGCTTTAAGACGCCGCACGCTCATGCGGTTCTCAGTCTGAAAAATGACGTGACCGTCGTCTCCCGGAATGCGGTTGAGGGTCAGGTTCCGGGAACCAGCTTCAGGTTGTACGCCGAGGCATTTGGTGACTTTGCTGCGTCAAAGCCGAAATCGACAAGCACGGCTGTGGCGTTTGCAAACTTCTCCAGCACGGCCGCCACAATTCAGTTGAGTCTGACAAGCCTAAACGGCACGGCGCTTGGGACCTCGTCTCCTGTGCGGATTCCCCCGAATGGAAGCGTAGCAATGTTTCTGAACGCCGTGCCGGGGTTTCAAGGTTTGAAGGCGCCTTTCCAGGGAATCCTCAGGGTAAGCGCCACATCCGGCGCTGTTGCCGCCGTAAGCGTGCGTGCTCTGATAAGCGAAAACCTGAACTTCCTTGCCGCCACTACCGGGCCGCTGTACGCGGAGGCTGACGATACGTCGAAGCTGGCGTTTCCTTTCGTCACTGAGGGCACAGGCTATACAACCCAGATCATTCTGACGACCGCATCACCAGGACAGAACATTTCCGGCGTGCTGCGATTCGTATCGCAGGATGCTTCACCGCTGCAAGTGCCTGAATTGAGAGTCGGATCCGTTCAGATCGTGCCGTTTCAAGGGTTTAACACGCCGGATGCGCACGCGGTCGTCAGCCGCCAGGAGGACGGTATCACTATCTTTCAGACATTGGTCGAAGCGAAACCGCCGGCCGCCAATCTCCGGTTTTACGCGGAACAATTGGGGGATTTCGACGCCGGTGCCGCCGGCTCCACGCGCACTACTGTGGTGTTGACGAATCCTTCCGCTGCCCCTGCGACGGTTCGGCTGGATCTTACGGGTTTTAACGGCCGGTTCGTTGGCAGTTCGAGGCTGATTCAGATTCCTGCAAACGGTCACGTGTCGATGATGCTGAATCAGATTCCGGGATTCGAGGCTGTTCCCGTGCCATTCCAGGGAATCCTCCGCGCTGTCGCCACATCCGGCGCCGCGATCGTCGGCACAGGAATACGGTCGAAGTACAGCGAGCGGGGAAGAGTGCTCATGACCACGACTGGACCATTGAACGAAGACGCTTCGTCCACCCAGCTTGTTTTCGCGCATATTGCCGAAGGCAGCGGCTATACGACGCAGTTCATTGTGGTGGGCGCTTCGGACCGTGGCGATTCTGGTCTCTTGCAATTCTTCAATCAGGAAGGCCAGCCACTCAACGTAACCCTGGCCAATCAGTAGCGTGGAAAAGGGAGCCTGGCCGCGAATAGCGCGAATGACGCGAACCGTTCCCGTTATTCGCGTTATTCGCGGTTATGGCTCCCTTTTTTCACCGGGTTCCGGTGCGCCGTTCCTCGTGTCTTGGTACCGGACGCGGGGATTGCGGAAGGGCTTCATTGACAGTCAGGACGCGGCCGCCCATGCGCTGCCCATTCAAGGCGTTGATTGCATCCTTGAGTTTCCATTCCTCATTCAGAACGACAAAGCCGAAGCCGCGCGACTGACCGGTCGATCGATCGCGGATGATCTGGGCCGACTCGACTTGAAATCCCTGGGACTCGACCCATTGCTGAAGCTCCATGTCCGATGAAGCGTGCGGTATGTTTCCAACGAAGAGTTTTGGCATCGGTTCCTACTTTCTGTTGTTGATTAATAGAGAGTATAAACAGCTGAATTCATGAAAGAAGTCGGACTTGTCACGTTTCAAAGGTCGGCATATGTCCTACCTAAGAAAGCCTAGGGGAATTTTCCCGTTGCCCGGTTCATGTCACCCACGCTCAAATAGCCCGTTCGATCAGGAGGATTAGGAATGACCAATAAAAGAAGGATTCTAAAGACAGGGGCGTTGGCGATTGTTGTGACGATTGCGTTCGCCAGTTTTGTTTTTCGAGTCGAAGAATGGACAAAGGCACTTCGTTCGGATTTCGTCGTATATGGCCAGACCGGCACTGGTGGTGGGTCAACAGGCGGTACGGGCGGCGGAGGTGGAACCTCAGTTTCGGTTACGAAGGTTCTCCCGCAGATTGCGGTCGGTAGTTTCGACGGCAACCTCACCAAGTACTCCACCGTCATCGAGATCGTGAATACAAGCTCAGCGCCCATAACGGTTTCGGGCAATTTCTACAATACCAACGGCTCAGTGTCGACTGTGGCATATGCCACAAACCTCACGGGAACACCCACGATTACGGGAACTCTCCCTTCGACAAGCCTCGGCGTCAATGGCATCATCGTGATCACTGGGAATACAGCACCGACGTATTCGGCCAATTGGGCAAGAATCACCGCGACTGGAGCCGTGAGCATCGCAACGTTCTTCGAGATTCGAGACGGTGCCACAGGTACTCTTTATTCCCGCGTTGGCGTGAATGCCAGCGCTGCAACTATGAGCAAATTCGTTATCCCGAGAGTGCGAAATTCCGCCCTTGAGGTGGCGTTTGCTCTTGTGAACACCGGAGAAGTTCCGGCTACCTACACGGCGACACTCAGGGATGTGAACGGTGCTCCCATCGGCACGAAGACCGAGTCGCTTGGCCCGCGAAGCCAGACGGCGAAGTTGGCTGGAGAATTTTTCGGATTGACCAGTCAGCCGGCGGGGACGAGTTATTCATCTATCACTTTCGAGTCGGCGTCAGCGGCGTTCGGGGCGATTGCGGTTTCTTTCGAAGGCGCTTCGCAGACCAGCTTTCCGGTCGACCAGCTTCAATAAGACTTCGTAGAAAGCGATTTTCGATCCCTCTACATCGTGCGAATCGATGAGGTGAAGTTCCAGATTGGACTTCGCCCATTGATCCGTGCGCCATTCCTGGCTATCAATAGCATTTGTTCGAATGCCGGCGTGGTACCAGATCTTGCCGGGTCTCCGCATCACTTCCTCCAGTTTGTCCCTGTGGTCAGAAGCGAACGCCGCATTCATTGCTCGCTTTCCCTGATTTAGAAAAATCTCAGGCGACGTGCTCAACACCAGGTCGTTTGGTCCGAGCTGCGACGCAAATTGGACCGAAATTTGGTGATCGGCCGCGAACGCCTCGGTGTAAGTCGAGAATCCAATGGAATGGATTTGCGGCAGGATCAAAGACAGCATCACCGCCCCAATGAACAGCGTTCGTTTCAGCATGGATGCCGCCAGCACGGTGAGTGGTACAAGGAATTGAATACTGTACCGGGGATTGATTTCGAAACTTCCCGCGTAAAACAGAAGATATAGTCCGAACAATGTGGCCGTGTGCACGACCAACAGAATCATGCTTTTGGAGCGCCATGCGAAGCCTGCCACAAGCGCCCCCGCCACAATACCCGTTGGGAATGCGAAGGGATTCAGCAGGTACTTGAGATTCGCAACGAGATTCCCGGGCACAAATACCATCGACATCCACACCGGCGCTTTCTCCGCCTCTGCGAGAAGCGGCGTCACCGACATCAGCCACGCCAGATGCATCACTTCCGCGATCAACAGCCCACCGGCGATCACTTTCCACTTAATTGGGACTTTACCTGCCAGCCATACCAAAGGCACGAGGACGATCAACTCCATGCGTGTCTGTGCTGCCATTGCAAAGCCCGCCGCTGCCAGTGGTCCATTTCCTGCGATACACCCCCACATCCCCAGAGCTGCGAACAGCGCCGCGGGCACGTCCGTACCAGTGGAAACCGAGAACCAAAAACACACCGGTATTGCGCCGAACAGAATCGCGGCCACCAGGGCTTGTTTCTTCGTCTGCAAAGCTTGGCGCGCCAGTTGATAAACTGCGGCAAGCGTGAGCGCAAAAAGGACCCGCGCGACCGTAAAGGCCGCCGTCTCGCTTCGCCCGGTCAGAAGGAAAAACATACTCAGAACCACCGGCCAGCCAGGCGGCTCCTTCGAGTAGTTGGAAACTTCAACGCTATCCGGTCCACCGAGCAAGGTGATCTGGGCGACGGGCGCGCGCGTCAGATTGGACGCGATATTGATATAGATGTCTTCATCGAAGAACAGCCTGTGAATGGGAGCGAGGACCGCAAAAGACGCGATCAGTCCCGCCAGGGCCGGCGCAAGTGCGAGCCATTCGAGTTTTTTACGCTCGCGCCAGAGTCCCCACCCCAGCACGGCGAGCGTCGCGTATATGAACAGAGGCCCGGCAACGGAGAGAATTCTCGGAATCATTAAAGATGTGCCGTCTCCATTTTCCGAGTTGGCAGAATATAATGCCAGTGCAAGTTCATAATAACGGCGGGACATGAGCGACGGCATCATCGAAGAACCAGAGACATCCGTAGACAGCTGGGACACGCTGGCACCCGAAGAGCGCGTGAAGTATTTTCACGGGTTGCCGTACAGCGAGAGAGACGATTTCTTTCTCGCCCTGAGCGCGCGCGATCAGGCCGGCCTCATCCTGGCTCTGCCGGAGGGCGAACGCCGCATCTGGATGCGGCTGCTTCCGCCGGACGACGCGACGGACCTCATTCAGGAAACCCCGGAAGAAGAACGTGCCGGACTTCTTGCACTGCTGGACGATTCGGCGCGGCGTGAAGTTGTCGCCCTGCTCGCATATGCGGAAGACGATGCCGGCGGACTCATGAGCCCGCGCTTCGCAAGGCTCCGTCCCGACATGACCGTCGACGAAGCGATCGCCTATCTCCGCCGGCAGGCCGAACAGGTGGAAACCATCCATTATGCCTATGTGCTGGATTCGGAGCAGCACCTGTTGGGCATCGTTCCATTGCGCCGTTTGATGTCTGCCCAAAAAGATCAAACCGTACGCGAGATCATGCGAACCGATTTCCTGTCGGCTTCGGAAGAAATGGACCAGGAAGCTCTCGCCAAGCTTTTTTCGCAGGAACATCTCCTCGCGGTTCCGATCGTCGACAAGGAAGGCAGGATGAAAGGTATCGTGACGGTTGATGACATCGTGAACGTCGTCGCAGAAGAAGCCAGCGAGGATATTCAGAAGATCGGAGGTATGGAAGCCCTCGAAGGGCCGTATCTGCAATCCGCTTTTAAGGAAATGGTGAAGAAAAGGGGCGGCTGGCTCGCGGCCCTCTTCCTTGGAGAGATGCTGACAGCGACGGCGATGGGCTATTTCGAGGAGGAGATTGCAAAAGCCGTCGTGCTTGCTTTGTTCATTCCCCTCATCATCAGCAGCGGCGGCAATTCCGGCTCCCAGGCCACAACTCTCGTTATCCGCGCGATGGCACTCGGCGAGGTGCGCCTTCGCGACTGGTGGCGGGTGGTCCGCCGGGAATTCGCTGCCGGCCTGGTTCTCGGCTGTATGCTTGGCGTCATCGGGTTGATGCGCATTCTCATCTGGCAGCGGGTGTTTCATCCTTACGGCCTGCATTACATGCTGGTTGCCCTGACCGTCGCCGCCAGCCTCATTGGCGTTGTTCTGTTCGGCACAATCGCCGGCTCCATGTTGCCGTTCATATTGAGGGGACTCGGGCTGGACCCCGCCAGTGCCTCCGCACCCCTCGTAGCCACCCTCGTGGACGTCACCGGCCTCGTCATTTACTTCACGGTTGCCAGCATCATCATGCGTGGCACACTGCTCTAGAAAGATTTTCAGCCGCGGATTACGCGAATTACGCGAATGGGCGCGCCAGGACACTCTATCCCGGCAGACTG
>Ga0137403_10004615_pt1 | contig 16199 bp, 20 predicted proteins | sample CZOMad2_1_16fung_FD_122057 | JGI IMG/M metagenome (GOLD analysis project Ga0137403, IMG submission 122057) | Vadose zone soil fungal communities from Angelo Coast Range Reserve, California, USA - CZOMad2_1_16fungal (Hybrid Assembly) | ecosystem: Environmental > Terrestrial > Soil > Vadose zone... | reverse complement strand
CTTTATCAGGTGGGGATGATAACCTTTCGCGCCTTTGCTCAGGAAAAGGCAACCTGGATTCTCAACTATTCCTGGGACGGGGACAAAGGCGTCAATCCGCCGGACGCGATGAAGAATCTCGCTATGTCCGTCATTATGACAGGCGCGAATTTTTTGGGACGCTCCGGGGCACGAGATGGCGGGTTCTAATGATATGGCTACCCGCAAGCAGATCTTTGAGTGGATCGGTCGCAAGCAGAAGATTTTCTTTTCGCCTCGATCTCCCCTTCATCCTGTTGGAGTCTATTTCTCACCAAAGAGTCGCGACTACCATGGCAAGGACTTCTTCTCCTCCTATCGTGGTACGGTGCTCGCTCTGCTGCATGCCCACCGCGATTTCCAGGTTGTGACGCCCCGAACTCTGCCCGATTTTCACGGCGAGTCGCTTGTCTTGCCGAGCGTGAGCGTTCTTAGCGAGTCGGAAAAACAATCGCTCCAGGCTCTTCAGGCGAATGGCACGAGGCTGATTTTCACGGAGATCAACGCGAGTGGAGTGCCTGGTTCGACAAACACCTTACTGTTGGATCCCGACCCCGGAAAAGCTTATTTCGCAGCTCTCAAGAAAGACTTTTCAACTAGCTCGCGAAGACCGCCAGCAGAACTCCTAGACGTGCTGCGGGGCAAGACTGAGATCGAACTCTATGCGCCGCCAACAGTCGCGGCCCACTTCGGCATTGTTCAGGGAAACCCGCACATCTTCCTAGCCAACTTTGGCGGACTTGTCCCACACAGAGTCGCTGTGCCCACACCGGCGTCGGAGATTCGCGTGCGAATTCGGGCCGATCTTGGCAACAATTTGGTGTACCTGCCGTTCTTGGGAGAGGAGCGAGTCTTACACGGGACGAAGCACGGCGACCGCTTGGAGTTCACGCTCCCAGGGGTTGAGCGTGGCGCTGCAGTCTGGGTCCAAAGACAAAGGTGAGCGCTCCTCAAAGGTTTCGAGGCGGCATGTGACGCCCACGTTGTGGATAGTTGGCGAAACATCGCCATTGCACTCGTTGACCGCCATTTATGAGATGACTTCTAGGCTCTCCACAGTCTTACTGGGCGTTGCCGGAGTCGATCTCCCGGCTGCGCTTGTCATCTTGCTATCGCTCCTCATCGGTCTGCTGATGGTGGTGGTATTTCGTTACACGTCCGACCAGAAAGCCATTCGGCTGGCGAAAGATCAACTCAAAGCGCACTTGCTGGCGGTGCGTTTGTTCCAGGACCAGCTCCCGGTTGTGCTGAGCTCGTACGGACACATTCTGCGATGCACCGGCCGCTACCTGCGGTCGGCATTCAAACCTTTGCTGTTCGTAGTTCTTCCGCTGACATTCCTGATCGTGCAACTTGATCGTTATCTGGGATGGGCGCCGTTGCCATCTGGGCAAGCATTTCTGGTTAAAGTGCGCACTACTGGCCCAGAGGCGCTGAATGAGGCGTCACTGCTCCTACCCTCGGAGATGAAAATGACGGCTCCGGCGGTACACGTGCCGGCGCGCAATGAGGTTGTTTGGAGGCTCGTGGCCGAAAAAAATGGGGATTACAATGTCATCATCGGCGTCGCCGGTCAGACACTGTCGAAGGCGGTGGTCGCCTCATCCGGTCTCTCACGCGTTTCTCCGATCCGGTTACAGGGACGTTTCTGGGAGCGGATATTCGTCTCTGGCGAGCCGGCCCTCCCGGAAAGCAGCCCGATCCAGTCTGTCGAAGTGGGCTATCCTTCACGTAACATTAGATTCATGGGACTCGAGTGGAACTGGATCTGGCTGTTCTTCGTCCTGTCACTGGTGGCAGGATTTGTTTTCAAGAGCGTCCTGAAAATTGAGATATGAAGGGCTCCTCGACAATCTCGGCAAGAAATCTCAGGCGGCGCGGGCTGTTTTCCGTATGCCTGGTCGTAATTGGCGTCGTCCTGCTTTTTCCGTTGCGTAGTGACGCGTACGCGGGGCCAGGCGCAGGCTTTGCTGTGCTCTCTTCTTTCTGGACTCTCTTTGTCGCGTTCCTGTATTCCGCCTATGCCTTCCTCACTTGGCCATTCCGTCACCTGTTTCGTTTGCTGCGACACCGCAAGGCCTACGGCAAGGCGCAGATCAAACGAGCTGTCATTTTGGGTTTCGACGGTATGGACCCGGAGCTAGCCAGCCGATTCATCGCCGAAGGGAAACTGCCCAATCTGGCTAAGCTGCGCGACCAGGGAACATTTCGCAAACTGCGCACGACATTTCCGCCAATCTCTCCCGTGGCCTGGTCTACGTTCATGACTGGAGTCAATCCGGGCAAACACAACATTTACGATTTTCTTGCGCGGGACTTGAACAGCTACCTCCCATTCCTCTCGTCTGCAGAAATTCGCGGCCCGAAAAGGAGTGTAAAGATTGGCAAGAATACGATCCCGCTCGGCAAGCCCACGATCAAGGGTATGCGTCGCGGTACGCCGTTTTGGCATTGGCTGGGAAAAGCGGGGATCTTCTGTTCAGTCATCCGAGTGCCTGTGACTTTCCCGCCCGAGAAGTTTCCGGGCGTGCTGCTCTCTGGCATGTGTGTTCCGGACCTGAAGGGCAGCCAGGGGACATTTTGTTTCTGCACGACTCGCAGCAGTGGTCATAAGTTTCGTGAAGGCGGTGTCCGCATCCCCATCGAGCGCAACGGTTCCGCGCTGCACTCCTACATTCCCGGTCCGGAAGATCCGCTCGCGGGAAGCTCAGGCCGTGAACTGCGGGTCGCCTTTCAGATACGCCCAGACGGCACCAAGAACCGGGCTCGTATTACTGTTGGCTCTGAAAGCTTCACACTGAAGGTTGGCGAGTATTCGGAGTGGGTGCCGGTGAAGTTCAAGGCCGGTCTGGGCTTCAGCGCGCGCGGCATTTGCCGCTTTTACCTCAAGGAGCTATCGCCTGAGGTGGAAGTCTATGTCACGCCGGTGAATATTGATCCGGGAAGACCGGACCTTCCAGTCTCACACCCTGTAACCTATTCCATTTATCTCTCCAAGCTCTTCGGGCCCTACGCAACCCTTGGGCTGGCGGAAGATACTTGGGCGCTGAACGAAGAAGTGCTTGACGATCAGGCATTCCTCGCCCAGTGCTACAGCAATCATGATGATCGGGAGCGGATGCTTTTTGATGCACTGGAGAAAACACGTCAAGGACTGTGCGCCTGCGTCTTCGATACCACGGACCGCGTGCAGCACATGTTCTGGCGCTACCTGGAAGAAGATCATCCTGCTGCCCGAGGCATCCCTCGCGACCAACGGCCGAGCGTGATTGAGGATCTGTACCGTCGTATGGACGCCCTGATCGGTCGTGTCATGAAGCAGATTGACGGGAAGACTTTGCTGCTTGTGGTGTCCGATCATGGGTTTAAGTCATTCGCCCGCTGCGTAAATTTGAATGCCTGGCTGCACCAGAACGGCTATCTGGCGCTAAAACCGGAAAGAACTGAAAGCGGCGACTGGTTCGAAGATGTGGACTGGTCACGCACTAGGGCCTACACCATGGGATTGAATGGGCTCTACCTGAACCTCAGAGGGCGTGAGCGGCAAGGTATTGTGGAGCCGGGAGAGAAAGCGGAAGCCTTAAAGAAAGAACTCCGAGAAAGGCTCGACGGCTTGGTAGATCCTGCCTCGAGCCGCGTCGGCATCACCGGTGTTTTTGACTGCGACGCCACCTACGCCGGCCCCTACGTTGACAACGCACCGGATCTGATTGTGGGCTACGGAGACGGCTTCCGCGCGTCGTGGGATTCCGTCATGGGCAAAGTCACGAGCAAGATTTTCGAGGACAATCTCAAGGCCTGGAGCGGGGACCACTGCATCGATCCGCGACTGGTTCCGGGTGTGCTCTTCTCCAACTTCAAGATCGCAGACGAGAAGCCCGCGATCGTAGACGTAGCCCCAACCGTACTAAAGCTTTTCGGTCTTGGCTTGCCGGTTCACTTGGATGGCAAGCCCTGGACTGTCGCTACGGACATCACGCAATAGAATTGTCCAGGGGAACTATCGATGGGAAAAAACTGAAAACCTCGATTTCACAGATACGGCCATTGATCCGGTCCGGCGTATGCTGCACACAAAAGCCTTGAGAGACCGAAGGTAAAGCTCCCACATGTGAACATTCTTGCCTAGCCATGTGAAGTTTCCTTACCAGTATTCACAAAGGTTTCCACACTGGCACAACTAAGTGCCATGTTTTCAGCATCCGATTTTCGTGCTGCGGCTACTCACAATTGCTGTGTCTCAGCGCGCCGGACGTGGCAAGAACATTTGCGTAGTCTCCGAGATTTGCCCTTGGGGGAGGTTGCGATCTCGCGGACCCGACCCGCTACGTCCGGCCGACTCTTTGAAATGAGGGCAGAGCTTCTGGCCTGAAGACCTCCGCCCTCGGTTGCGCCACTTCGTCTGGAACGAGAGCTTAGGACGGCATCTACTTACCCTCAAGGAAATTCCAGAGTAGATGAACATTTCCTCCAAGTGCGGGGCAGGCTCGACTCAGGCCGCCCGGGCCATACTGTCCAGCTCCTTCCGCAACTCGGCAATGCGGTCTCGCCTGCGGTCGTATTGCAGAAGGGTCGGCGTCGTTCAGGGTTGCAATCTTGCCTAAGACCCAAACGTTGAGCTGTTTTCGGTAGAGGCGGATGATCGACGGAATCGCTCATCAACTCCAAAGCAGCCGATTGATTTCTCTAAACCGTTTTAATCGCCACAGCATCGATCTATGGAGGCGGTGAGCGGCTCATGCAAGACCCGCAGCAGAGGATTAGATTAGGTGCGAGCCGTTCAATGTCGATCTCGGACTTGAAACGGGGAGGCTGAAATGAAAGTAGGGTTCATCGGTTTGGGAATGATGGGATCAGGCATGGCGCGCAACCTGATCAAGGCTGGACACGCATTAGTCGTCTTTAACCGCACGCGGTCTCGTGCCCAGGAACTCGCCCAGTTGGGCGCGACCGTTGCCGCGACTCCAGGCGAAGCCGCTGCCAGCGCAGAAGTTCTAATCACAATGTTGGCCGACGACCATGCCTTGGAAGACGCCATCCTTGGTCCGGGGCGAGCTCTTCAATCGCTGCCGGCGGGCGCTATACACGTCGGAATGAGCACGATCAGTGTAGCTATGTCACGACGACTCCAGGCAGCCCACCGCGAAAGGCAACAGCACTATGTCGCTGCTCCGGTGTTTGGCCGTCCCGAGGCGGCTGAGGCCGCGAAGCTCTTCATTGTTGTCGCTGGCCCCGCGGCACAAATCCAACGCTGCCAGGTGCTTTTCGACGCCATGGGGCAGAAAACTTTTGTGGTAGACGAGAATGCGCCAGCGGCGAACGTGGTCAAGCTGACGGGAAATTTCCTGATTTCCACGGTGATCGAGAGCATGGCGGAAGCAGTGTCACTGGTGCGGAAATCCGGAGTCGATCCGAACAAATTCCTCGACGTGCTCACAGGTTCGTTGTTTTCGGCGCCCATCTATAAAAACTACGGCGGCATGATCGCTGCCAACCGATTCGAGCCCGTAGGCTTCAAATTACCGCTCGGACTTAAAGACAACCGGCTGGTGCTGGCTGCTGCCGAAGAAGCGGCCGTGCCTATGCCTATGGCCAGTCTGGTGCACGACCGGTTTGTGGACGCGATCGCCCAGGGCCTGACTGAAGCCGATTGGACTGCAATCGCCCGCATTTCCTTCCAGAGGGCCGGGCTGGAGAAGGCAGCATAAATTTTGGCGCTGCTCGTTCAACTTAAATAGGCGATTAGCGGAGGCACCGGGAACTGCGTCCCAAAGGATTACGTTTTGCATCCCCTCAGCGCCGCTTGAGTGCTTCCAACTCATCCAGCGTGCGGGGCCAGTCCGCACCTAAGAGGCGGGAAAGACTGCGATCCGCCAGCACCTTGCCCCCTGTCTGGCAGTGGGCGCAGTAGTTGGTTTCGTTGTCCGCGTAGCGAATGCGCTGTATGGTTTCGCCGCACCGAGGACACGGCTGGCCATAGCGGCCATGCACTGCCATGTTTTTACGGAACGCGGTCACTTTTTCGGGAAATTTTGTGCTGGCCTCGGTCTGTAACTGGTCTATCCAGCGTTGAAGCGTAGAGCGCGTTGCGGCAAACAGCTTTTCCCACTCGGATGGACTGAGTTTGCGCGTGAGCATGATGGGAGAAAGTTGTGCAGCGTGCAGAATCTCATCCGAATATGCGTTGCCGATACCGCTCACGATACGTGGATCGGTGAGTGCCCGCTTCAAGGTGCGGTTTTCAGCCGTGAGTGCGGCCTGAAACGATGCCAGATCGCTGGCGAAGATCTCGATGCCTCCAGGATCCATTGCACGCAGATTCTCCTCGCCTTTCAGCACGTGCAGAGAAGCGCGGCGCCTGGCACCGGCTTCTGTGAGCACCAGAGAGCCATTCGGAAAATCGAAAGCCGCCAGTTGATTTCGGCCTGCCAGTTTTGCTCCAGCCGCCCGCCAATGCAGACGGCCAGCGATCATCAAATGCAGGACCAGCCAGAGGTCGTCTTCAACACCAATGGCGATGCGCTTGCCGATGCGCCGTAACTCGCACACCCTACGTCCTTCAACACTTGCGATAGGCGGTTCTACTGTGCGCAGCAGAAAAGGAGTAGCCAGCCTCACATGTTCGATGGGCTCACCGACAATGCGTGACTCCAGCGCGGTGATGTAAGCGGAGATGTCGGGGAGTTCTGGCATCGGCTATAAAGCGGACAATTCCGAAACAGACTACTCTTTCGTGGCTTGTTCCTTTCGAGTCTCCCTCCCCTTGACCGTGGCGCCAATTGTCGCTATTATAGGCGACATAATGGTAAACGAGCTACGAGCTGTGGTTCACGAATTGGGTGGAGAACAGACGCTGGGACGGTCCCTATCCAGCGACCGGGACTTGCGTGACGCGATCCGGGAAGGATTCCCACCCGCGGTTGTAGAGGAGCTGATGCGGGCCTCCGGTTTGACGCTCAAAGAACTGGCTGCTGCGCTGGACCTCTCTCCGCGCAGCCTTCAGCGCCGCCGTCGCAGCGGAAGGCTGGCGCGTTACGAATCTGATCGCCTGTATCGCTTGGCCCGCATCGTAGCACTCGCCAACGAGTACCTCGGAGACCATGTTCGCGCTCTGCGCTGGCTGAAGCACCCGAATCGTGCCCTCGGCGGCATCGCCCCGGTGACCGCCATTGATACCGAACTGGGCGCACGCCAGGTGGAAAACGTCTTGGGTCGCATCGCGTATGGCGGAATCAGTTGAGTCGCGTTTACCGCGTGCTACGCAGAACCTACGCTCACACTCCATTTGACGGCGAAGGAGCCTACCGATACGGCGGACGATGGTCCAGCCCCGGCGTCCGCCTCAGCTACGCATCCGAACACCAATCCTTAGCGATGCTGGAGTATTTCGTCCATCTGGATAAAGACGATGCACCGACGGATCTCGTATTAGCCATTGCACGAATCCCTGACGACCTGAGCCGTCAGCGAGTTGCAATCGGAGATCTGCCTTCGAACTGGCGCGATGCCGCAGCGCCGACTGAACTTGCCCACTTTGGGGATGAATTTGCCCAACGAGGAGACCATTGCTTATTGCTCGTGCCCTCTGTTCTCGCACCCGCTGAGAACAATTGCCTAATCAATCCCGCGCATCCTGACTACAAGAAAATTGCGGTGCTCGAACTGGAGCCGCTAAACTACGATCCGCGCATGTTCGGGAAGCTGCGTAGCCGCCACACTCGCCGCCACGGTTGAGAGTCTAAGTCAGGTGTACATCAAACACGAAGTTTCTGGCCAACGTAAGATTGGGGATCGCGGAATTGGGAGGAACGTTCCTTGGGCTTATTGCCTTTGGAACCTACATGGCGTGGAAGGACTTCGTTGCGCCGCTCCTGCACTAGGGATCATGAACAGCGATGTTATTGATCCTTTCTGCGGTGCCGATGGATTCTTCATTAGGTCTCAAAAGAATGTTTCAGCCTAGAATCGGTTCGGCTGGGGAGGAACCATGTGGCAAGAAATCGTTCAGTGGTGGTGGTCCATAGCGCCTTACCTGAAGACTCCTGCCCCGATAGTTATTTCACTTATTGCCTTGTCCGTCACGTTTTGGGACCGCAGGCCCCGCTTGCTCGTCCGTCCGCGAAAGGGTAGCACTCACAACCCCTACAAATTGTGCCCCACGGCGCAGGGAGGGTTGGCGTTCCTCGGAGGAATTGAGGTGTACAACTTGAGCGGTCGGCCAAATGCAATTCGAGGCTATGCGTTCTGGCAGAAGAACGATGACGGGACTTGGATCGTCATGGAAAGCCAGAATTACAAGGAATCGTCTGAAGATGAAACTTTCATAAAACGGAACGAAACCCCGGTTACTGTTGCCCCATATTCCGGAACGGAGGTTCGGGTTCTTGCATTTGCGTCGGTCAAGCACAGGCCGTCTGAGATGTCGGTCCGCATTGAGGTCGAAGATTTATTCGGAAAGCGGTACCGCATCGAGGTCCTCGCGAATGACAAGATGCACGAGTAAGAAACATCTCTTTCCGGCCGGGCGGAAAGGGGTTGTCTTTTCGTTTGGCGCCCGGGCGAGCTGGCCCACCTTTCCCGTTTCCCGGCGGGTGGCCCACCGTAAACGACGTCTCGATCCAGAGGGTGCCCCCGCTCAAGCTCCGCTTGGGTGCGATTTCTGTTCGTGACTGCACTTTTACTGCGCCCAGCCACTACGGCTCACGTAGGCCCGGACGCCCTCGTCCGGGCTGGCGAGCCGTGCTCGCCAACGTCTTGCGATGCTCCGCATCGCTGGGCGGGTGAGGGCACCCGCCCCTACGTGACCTGTCCTGATGATCCATTGGCTTCCGCCACGACCACGGATATTCTCTTGCAATTCTGACCAACCCTTTGCGCACGGGATTCTGCAGAACATAATCAATCTTGGCGTCTAAGCTCTCAGACGACCGCAGCACATGATCGAACGACTCTTCCTGCCAGACCGCTTCATGGGAATGAAGCTTCCGATCGATCGCGTGCGTGGACGTTCCCTTGATTGCCTTCGCGACCTTGCGCATTCTTCGCGCGCTTCGCGGTTAGAGTCTTTGAACCTGAAACCACAACACATGGTTGATGACGAAGTGTCGGCACGGTTGACGAGATTCGGCAGCCCCGAATCACAAGTGCGCATGCAACTCTGCGAGTTTCCAATCGGTTCGCGGTAATCCTCCGCTTCTCATTCTGGCCGCGCGCGTGCATACGCCTCTACACGTCTCCCAGAACTGCACGTGTTTGGTCTGAAAATCACTGACTCGTTGCCGTTCAGGGAGACACCATGCTCAAAAAGTGCGCGAATCCCCTGTGCCCGAATGCGTTTCGGGTTCTCAGCCAGGGCAAGCTTTTCCAGATGGAGGTGGACGATTTCGCTGCGAGCGCAAGCCGGAAAAGGTCGCCGCGCCGCGTGGAACACTATTGGCTTTGCGACCGATGCTGTTCCTCACTGACCCTAACTTACGAAAAAGGACGCGGAATGGTGACGGTGCCCCTGCCCTCCCCCAAAACACCGCTCACCACCGTGCCCTTAGGAACCATGCGGGCAGCGCCACAATCTCATGCTGTTCGAAGATCGCCTTAGGCGATGAAAGGTCTGGTATGCAGAAGTCAAGAGTCTACACGTGTGTGATTTGCGGGGAGGAAAAGCCGGATCACGATTCCTGGTTCCTGCTTGCCGAGAACCAGTGGGAAGACAAACTGAAAGTCTTGCAGTGGAACGAACAACTGGCGAAGTCTGTAGCGCTAGCGTGTAGCCCCGCTCATGTTGAAGAGCTGGTCATCCACTGGATGACAACCGGGAGCCTCGATTATCCCTTCGCGCGAACGAGCACTCGGCCCAGGTGGAGGCCACGGCAGCCATGGCGCGCAAGCTGTGATCTCGATATGACCGGCGCGCGTCAAATTGGCGAGCTCGCCGTCGATCGCGAGAGCATGGAACGCGTACTTAGCGATAGCCCGCAATCCCTGCAGACCATTCTCGATGCATTGATGGACGCGTTGCGGCAAGAGACCAGTTCGCTCTACAAAGCGGTGGAATCCGAAGAGGAAGAGGAGCTTCTGGCAATCCCGCAGGAGGTTTAGGGTTCCTAACAAAGTTACCAAAAGTCGTAAGAGAACCACCCAGGTTCTTTCAGAATGAGATTTGCCAAGGTTGCCGTCTCTTTCTCTCTCCGTTACTGCTTCTTGGCGGCTGCTGCGGCTCGCTCTTTGGCGTGGGCGACGACGGCGTCGAAGCGTGGGTCGCCGTGAAGCGATTGGAGATCAGAGTCATTCTCGATGTCAAGGTCCAGGCTGGGCGGTATACCGTGATCGATGGCTTCGCGCAAGAGTGGGAACGCCTCATCGCGCTTCCCCTCGTGCGCTGCAACGCAAGCGAGGTTATAGGTAGACACGGCGGCTTGCACGTCGTCCGGGCCGAAGACACGGCGCTGAACCTCTCGGAGCTGCTGCCATGACTTCTCCGCTTCCGAGTAGCGGCCCTCCCCGACCAGGATGCTATACAAAGTATCCAGCGAAGCCAGTGTATCGGGGTGCTCCGGCCCAAGGCTGCGGCGCTGAATACCGACGACATCGCGCGCCAATTTCTCTGCCTCGCGGTAGCGGCCCTCCCGCGACAGAATTGCAACTATGGCGTTCATGCTTATCAGCGTGTCCTGATGCTCCGGCCCTTGGACACGGCGCTCGATTTCGAATGCCGCTCGCTCCAACTTCTCTGCTTCGGCGTAGCGGCCTTGCTGGGCAACAGCCCAACCCAAACTACCCATAGTAGCCAGGGTATGCCCAAGGACACGTCGCTGAAGATCGAATGCCTGGCGGTATAACTTCTCTGCCTCGGCGTACCGCCCTTGCCTGAGAAGAGTAGCAGCCAAGCTGTTCATCGACAGCAGTGTCTCCGAGTTCTCCAGCCCGAGGATGCGGCGCTGAGTATCAAGCGTCTCCCGCTGCAATTTCTCTGCTTCCGCGTAATGGCCCTCGGAGAGAAGCGTCCAGGCGAGATGTTGGTCGAGCGCTAATGTCTCGGGATCATCCGGTCCGAAGACGCGCCGTTCACTCTCGAGTGTCTCCCGCTGCAATTCTCTGCTTCTGCGTAATGGCCGCTGTGCTGAAGAACCCATCCCAGGCTGCTCAGTGACTTGAGCGTGTCCGGATGGTTAGGACCGAGCACACGGCGGCGAATCTCAACCGCTCGCGTTAGCAGCGACTGCGCTCGATTCGACCTAACACTCGGCCATGATTCTGCTATGCGAACATCCCGTCGCTAGGGGATGCGAGAGCGCCCAATCAAGGTTGCGGTCTAGCTCGCGCCGACCAGGGGCACCCGCGGGCTGCTCTCGATGCGAACGATGTCCGGATACGCGATGGTTGGTGGAACGATTCCACCGCAGAGTGATTCAGGTGAGATTTCCAGAGTCTTGGTCCTCAACCTTCTCTGGCAAAGCAAGCGGTGCTCACGCACCGCCCAGGATATTTCTGTCTTGACAACGCCTTCGCTCTTATCGAGGGGCACCAGGCGAACCGCGGGATCGCCGGAGGCCGCTCGCTCACGGAGGGGCGACGGCTATGAGCAGACATTTCCTTTACAAGAAAATGACAGCGGCCTGACACCCGCCGATTCTCCATTTGTTAAACCACTCTAGAGGGATGCCGAGTGGAGGGCCTCATGAGGACAATTCTTCTGCTATTCCTAACTCTGACAGCCTTTGGCTGCGGGTACAGCCGCCCGAAACAGATGACGCAGTCCGGCATTGTTCCGGTCGTTGCGGCAATCATGCCTGCCAGCCAGATGCACGGTGGTTCGGATTTCACCTTGACGGTCACCGGCAGCAACTTTAACGGGAACGCAGTAGTGAATTGGAACGCTGCGCCGCAATCCAACACAACCCACCCGATGGCGAACACGCTTAGCGTCATGATCCCCGCTGCAGACATTGCCACCGCTGGCATGGCGCAGGTTTCGGTGACCAACCCGGGCAGCAGCACCCCAGGCGGTCCCTATGGCGGCGGCAGCAACACGCCGAGCGAGACTTCCAACAGTATGCCGTTTACGATCAACTAGGGCAGGGGCTGGGTGGCCCACCTTTGCGCCTTTGTTTCTTGCAAGGGTGGGGAGCCGAGGACTCATGCAGCGCCGGGTTTCCTTCTCATCGCCGGTCCCACTGAAAGACAAGACCTGTCTAGCATCCGCAGAATCCATAGATCCCAAGCGGGATAGGCTCGTGGAACCCCACCTTTCAAAAGACGAAAGGTGGCCACCAGCCGAAAAACAATGCTACCTGGAACTTTAGCAAGTAGCTATTTCGCGGCCATCCTGTAGGTCTGCCAGAGAAGGTAGAGGAATCCGAGGATGGAAAAAGCCAGCAGCGCAATTGAACTGTACAGCAGCGAATCGACGTGACGCTTTTGCATAACCTCCTGACCTGCCGGGACAGCAGTTCCAGGGGCACTGGAAGTCTATTGCAACAGCGACCCTCACGAACATGGCACGTTCGTGGCTGAAAAGCGTTTCACAGTGGGTTCTGAAAGTTAACCTCAGAGCCGCCGTCGGCCTGATCCCGCGCCTCAACCTCTGGCACAACGACAGACTCGTTTAATGCGAGAGCCGCTTGGAAATCAGAGTTGCGTAAAGTACACCTTTGTCCCAAATGCCTCTGGCGATCACCCGATCACCATCTTTGACCTGGCTGGCATCAATGTCGTTGACCTTTTTGCTGCCGTGCTCCTGGCTGACCCACCGAGTCGCGCCGTCGTAATGGACGGTCCTTTCATCCGTTGAACCTACCTTCCGAACTGTCAAGGTGGACTTATTCGGATCGCTCCTGATGACATTTCCCTCCCAGCGGCCTTGCTTCGCCATCTTATCCGGCTTTTCCATCTTCTCCTGAGCGAAAGAAGCCTGGACTAGCATCGACACCGTGAAAGCAAGTACAGATGCGCACAATAGAGTGAACAGCCTCTTGGCCATGTGACCTCCTCTTTCAAGGCGTGCTTTGTGGCACCAAACAATAGACCTCAACTATGTAAAGAGCAAGCGGCAGGCTCCAGAACGTGTTGAGGTCAGGACATACTCTCACTGCGGAGGAACGCGGGAGCTTGACGACGTCACTGCGAGTGCTGTTCACGTTGATGCCCGGTGCTCCAGGTTCGTGTCTAAAAGCGGGGCGCGAACCTGGAGCACCAGGCACTCCTCGAGCAAGTGCGCGAACTGGATTTGGAGTGCATCGTAGCCAAGCACAGGCACATACTACCCTTTACGTCACGGATCGTGAGCAAAGCAACTGGCAACCTGAGACCAATCTTAAATCTCACCGTAATTCTTGGTTCGCTGCCGAACACAGATCGTAGAGAGAGCAACCCCGGCCCAAGTCACGGCAATCAAACTTTGTTGGAGATTCCCCCGATGAAATATCTTCCGTTCACTTTGCTTCTGATGGTTGCTGCCGTGCTCGTAGCTTGTGGAGCAGGACATCCGAGACTGACAAGCATTGCAGTTTCACCTTCGTCAGCAACTGCTTCGAGCAGTCCGCAAGGCGAGGTAGGTTTCACCGCAACCGGCACGTTCACAGATCACACCAGCCGCGAATTGCATTTGGCAGATGGCTTGGAATGGAAATCATCAAACACAGTCGTGGCGACGATTGATGACACTGGCGAGGCGACCTGCGTTTCACCGGGTTCAGTCACTATCACGGCTACAGCCCCCGCTGATTTGCAAATTACGGTTAGCAATGGCGTGCAGAACACTTCGCCCAAGGTCAGCGGAACAGCAACGTTGAACTGCACATGAGGTTAGGCGACATGCGAGTTAGAGCAAGTCCGTTTTGCGGACAAAGGCAGGCAGTCAAAAGAAACGACGCCAAAGGCAAACTCGCCCCTAAGTTGCAGAGCAGCGCGAATGTTATTGGCGTCATCTCAGTAAGGTAAGCGCAATCACAGATTGGAGAAAAAAATGAAGATGAAGATAAACCAGTTCTTGTTGTTCGTGATTCTTGCAAGTCTCACTACCCCGTTTGCACTCGGAAAGGCAAAAGCGGAAGTTAGAGACATCACAGGCTGTCTGTCCAAAGGTGACAGCGCCCATGAATTCCTGCTGACAGGAAATGACGGGAGCACTTGGGAAGTGCGGAGCAGCCGAGTGGCCCTTGCCAAACATGTGGGTCACACGATTACTGCAACCGGCGTTGTCTCCCATGCGAAGCTTCACAATATGAAGGAAGACACCAAGGAAATGGCCAAGGATACAGGTATGAAGAAGAGTGATGCCGAGCACGGACACATGAAGATTACCGCTGTCAAAATGGTCAGCGATTCGTGCCAAAAGTAGGGTTTTCGGAACACTGAAGAGGCGTGCGGAAGCACTGGCCCCATGCCGAAACCTAGCTCTTGGTCTGTTAGGGAACCGGAGGAGCCGGTTTTAACCAGCAAGATGGGAGTGCGTCATTTTAGTAGCCTTCACCCAAGCTTCGCCAGTCGTGAAAGAACAGGAGCATTCCCCATAACTGCGCCGAGCGATTCAAGATTTCGGCCATCCACGATTGCTTTGAGCGCGGCAATCATGTGTCCTTCGCTCAAGCAGTCGAGCGCATCGCCGAGCGATACGGCAAAGTGAAGCATCACACTTGAGTCGCGGTAGCAGTCAGCTATACATGCGGTGCAGCCGTCGCGCACCAAAGGCGTTTCTGCAAATTCCCAAACCGAACACATGCGTTCCCGCCAGGCATCGCAACGCCATACGTCAAAGTTCCAGTCCATGTAGAAGCTCTTGTAGCCGCCGTAGCAGACGAAGTGTTCGGGTTCTCCCCGCAGGTGTCGCTTCATGTCGGCTACCGAAGCACGAGGATTATTGACGCGAAACGCGTTGCGCAGATCATCGACCGCCTCGAACGCCTGCACAAGTTCAGGATCGGTAAAGTTCATCAGGTCTGAGTCAGCAGACCAGGCAAGGGAGGACGATCCGAGGCGTATCCTTTGCGGATAGGAGAACGTAACCGCCTCGAAGCCGAGATCGTGAAGGAGAGGCACGAGAGCACGGTAATCATCAATTAGCTTGCTCATGGTTACCTGTGCGAGTGCGGTCATGCCGAGGCTCGGCATTCTCGAAGTTGCCGAACGAATACGCTCTCCTAGGCCCTTCAGTCCACGGTTGGCTTCGTGATCGGCCATCCACGGGGCATCGATAGAAACGTAAACTGTTCTTAGCCCGGATGCTGCAAGTTGATCGAGCCTCGAAGAGAGCAACCAGCCATTGGTGATGACAGCCGGACCCATACCTTTTGCCACCGACATCGCGATCATGTCAGGCAGCCGGGGGTGCAAAAGCGGTTCTCCACCGAAGAAGCTAACGTAGCGAATACCGCGACCGTGCAAAATGTCCAGGGCACCGTCGAATTGCGCGGCATCGATCCATCGCAGGTCCTTGCGTCCTACCTTACCGTTGGCGAAGTTGCAGAAGTCGCACGTAGCATTACAGGAGTTTGTGATGGCAATATTACATAGGGCGGGGCCGCCGTGACGGATCAGGTGCAGCATGTCCCAGACCTTCGATCCGATGGTGGTCATGGCCATACTTCAAAGCGAGAGTAGCCTTTCTTATCCGCCTAGTCCATACACAAGTTTCCGTTTCGATTATCGGCGAACACAAACAGCGCGTCAGAGCTGGCGCGCACGACGAGGACACACAGACTCTTCGCGAATGCTGACCACAAACGGTGAGCGCGCCATCACGTTGTCATAAATAACAAACAGAAAAAGGCCCGAAGCCATTTTACAAGTCCCCCGAGGACTGCCTTAGTACGCTAAACCCTTGTAAAACGGAAATATCACAGGTGAAAACCAGCAGGCGACCACGATTTTGTAACCAATAACACCATTCCGCGTTCAATCAAGAAGACATCCAATAGAAGAGCGCTTCTTAACTCCCTTAGCTGAAAAGCTGAGACCACGGGAAACGCTCGAAGGGTGGATACAATATGCCAGCAAATAGGCCAAAAACGAAGATTCTTGTGGATGGTGGTGATCCCGATGAAACTCTGCGGATTAAGAAGCTGATTGGTTTTGTCGATGGACAAACTACGAATCCAAGCCTGATCGCAAAGAATCCCGAAGTGCAACAATTGCTCGCATCCGGCTATCGGCTGACCACAGAGGAGCAGACGGCCGAGTATAAGAAG
>Ga0137403_10004614_pt1 | contig 16205 bp, 16 predicted proteins | sample CZOMad2_1_16fung_FD_122057 | JGI IMG/M metagenome (GOLD analysis project Ga0137403, IMG submission 122057) | Vadose zone soil fungal communities from Angelo Coast Range Reserve, California, USA - CZOMad2_1_16fungal (Hybrid Assembly) | ecosystem: Environmental > Terrestrial > Soil > Vadose zone... | reverse complement strand
CCTCGAACACTTTGTCGCGGTCCCGCGCCTGCGTATCTAACCGCATGGCATACGACAAACCCGAGCAACCGCCGCCCTGCACGCCCACGCGCAGACCGCCGGCTTCCGGCGACACGCCATCCTTTTCAAGCAGCAGGCGAATCTTCTTCGCCGCACGCTCAGTCAGGTGAATCGTCGCAATACTCGGACCCGTGGTAATGGTGGCCATAAGAATTCGCCAAAGCGAAGGCTAGTGCGCAGCCTTCTCCGTCACCGGCACTTCCACGCCGTGCTTTTTCTTCCAGTCGCCGATAGCCGCTTTGATAGCGTCTTCTGCAAGCACGGAACAGTGGATCTTGACCGGCGGTAGCGACAACTCCCTGACGATGTCCGTGTTCTTGATGGACAACGCCTCGGAAACGGTCTTGCCCTTTACCCATTCCGTAGCAAGCGAAGAGCTGGCAATCGCCGAGCCGCAGCCGAAAGTCTTGAACTTCGCTTCCTCAATCACCTGCGTTTCGGGATTGATCTTCATCTGCAGCTTCATCACGTCGCCGCATTCCGGCGCGCCCACCAATCCAGTGCCCACGTTGGGATCTTCCTTAGACAAACTCCCCACGTTACGCGGATTGTTGTAGTGATCTACGACCTTATCGCTATAAGCCATCGCCTTGCTCCTTAAGCTGGGTTACTGAACTTGCTGCTGCAAAGCTTCGTTGCGGCAGCTGTGGTTAGCTGTTGCTCCGCGCTAGATTGTTCATGTTCACGAAGCCCGCGCTGCGCATCGCCTTTTCCGTGATCGAAACGTTGGGCAGCCACGCCGAACGCCCAGCGGTCAACTGCCGCAGAGCATCCTTGATGAAATCCGCGCCTACGCCGAGCAACTTCAAGAACGCGCGGACTTCCTGCAGATGATGAAACGAGCGGTGCCCCGCCGGCTTGGTGTCGTCGCCGTCCGCGTACGGCACGAATGCCACGCGGAACGCCGCGCCGGTCCCACCAATCGAGCGATGAATCTGAATGGTTCCTTCATTGGTTGTTGTGCTGCTTGCCATGTTTGCTTCCCTTCGCCTTTCCGGGCTGTCGTCTGAGCTTTTATGCCGTCTGCCACTTGACCTTGGAAATGTCGATGCCCTCTTTGGCCATTTCGTACAGCGGCGACAAATCTCGCAGTTTGCTCACTACCTGCACCATCTTGTCGACCACGTAGTCGACTTCTTCCGGCGTATTGAACCGGCCGAGGCCGAAGCGGATCGAGGTGTGGGCCAGGTCTTCGCCCACCCCTAAAGCTTTGAGTACATAACTGGGCTCGAGGGTTGCTGACGTACAGGCCGAACCGCTCGAAACCGCAATATCGTTAATTCCCATCAAAAGCGATTCGCCTTCCACGTAGGCGAAGCTCATATTGAGATTGTTCGGCAGCCGGTGTTCCATCGAACCGTTGATGAACACCTCGTCCAGCTTGGCTTCCAGGCCCTTCTGCAGCCGAGTGCGCAGTTCCAGCATGCGCTTCGACTCTTCCGGCATTTCCTGCTGCGCAATCTCGCAGGCTTTACCGAGCCCGACGATTCCAGGGACATTCAACGTCCCGGAACGCATCCCGCGCTCGTGCCCGCCGCCATCGATAATCGCGGAAAGCTGCACGCGCGGATTGCGCCGGCGCACGTACAGCGCGCCCACGCCCTTCGGTCCGTAAATCTTGTGCCCGCTGATCGCCAGCATGTCAATGTTGTCCTTCTGTACATCGACCGGGATCTTGCCCACCGCCTGAACGCCATCCACCGCAAAGAAAATCCCGCGTTCCTTGGCCAGTTTGCCGATTTCCGCCATCGGGTTGATTACGCCAACCTCGTTGTTGGCATACATGATGGTGATTAAAATCGTCGTCGGCTTGATGGCCGCCTTCAAATCGTCCATGCTGACGCGCCCATCGCGCTGCACCGGCAGGTAAGTAACCTCAAACCCTTCTTTCTCCAAGCGCTTGCAGGTATCCAGCACCGCTTTGTGCTCGATCGCTTGCGTGATGATGTGATTGCCCTTCTCGCGGAACATTTCCGCGATGCCCTTGATCATCAGGTTGTCGGATTCCGTCGCGCCGCTGGTGAAAATAATCTCTTTCGGCGTGGCGTTAATCAGCGAAGCCACTTGCTGCCGCGCCGTTTCCACCGCTTCTTCGCCGGCCCAGCCAAACGAATGGTTGCGGCTCGCGGCGTTCCCGAATTTCTCCCCGAAATAGGGCAGCATCGTTTGCAGAACCCGCGGATCCACCGGGGTGGTCGCGTGATTGTCCATGTAAATTGGCAGCTTTACAGCCATTTCAGTCTCCTAACCCCTCGCCTAACCGCTGATTCCAACGAGCGCCCGCTCTTGCGGCTCTTCGCTCATCTGAGAAATCGTTACCGTGCTCAACACCTGCATGATGCTTTCGTTCACCCGGCGCAGCGGCTCGCGCACCGAGCATTTTTCCGTCGCATCGCAATTCCCGTGGCTGGTGACGCATGAAGTAATCAGCACCGGTCCATCAATCGCCGTAATCACTTCCAAAGCACTGATCTCGCCCGGTTCTTTTGCCAACTGATATCCGCCGTTCGAGCCGTGCTTGGCCGCCACCATTCCCTGCCGCGCCAACTTTTGCAGTACCTTCGCCATCAGCGTCACCGAAATTCCATACTCTTCGGCAATTTCATTCGCGCTGCACGCATGATCCCGGCGGTGTGCCGCCAAATGTTTCACTGCAATCAGACCGTAATCCGCTTTTTTGGAAAGCTTGAACATCGTCGTTGTTAACTCTATATTCCCCAAGCGCCTTGCCAGTCCCCTCATGACATATGGGACTGATTCAGTCGTAATTGAGTCTATCCCATTTCGGGCAGGAAAGTCAACCTTCCAACCAATGTCCTTAACCCGACAAGTCCCTTATTTCCTTAGGTTTATATTGCGACCAATCTGGTCTTACACCCTACTAGATTCCCGACAACGGTCGCTGGTTGCAGCCAATGGCAGAATTCTGCGGACGAAAGGCGATTCCGGCGAACCGCCCGCCGCATGCTACGCTACCGCAGTTGGCTCGGACCGGCTTGGACATTAGCCTATTGTGATTCTCTCGCCCACAAAATCGATCACCGCCCTCGCTTTGCTCGCCGTCCTGTATTGCCCATATGCCGCTGCACAAGCGAAGCCTGCTCGCCCACACAGATCGGCCAAGTCCAAACCGGCACCCACCAAGCATTCCGAAACCGTCACCCTAGTCGGTGCCGGTGACATCGCCAGCTGCAAAGACCCCGAAGGCGCCCGCGCCACCGCAGCTCTTATCGACAAAATCCCAGGCACTGTCTTCGCCGCAGGCGACTTAGCCTATGAAAAGGGCAGTTCGGCCGATTTTCAGAACTGCTACGGTCCGAGCTGGGGCCGCTTCAAAGACCGCACTCGCCCGGCTTTAGGCAATCACGAATATGCTTTGCCCGGTCCGGCCACTGCCTACTTCCAATACTGGGGAGCTCAAGCTGGCCCAGTCGGCAAGGGCTACTACAGCCTTAATCTTGGCGCCTGGCACATCATCGCGCTCAACACTAATTGCACAGCAGAAGGTGTCGGCGGGTGCGCATCGGGTTCTCCAGAAGAGACCTGGCTGAAGGAAGACTTGGCCGCCCACCCAAACGTCTGCATCCTCGCCTATGGCCACCACGCTCTTTTTAGCAGCGGCATCTTCAAAAGCCATGCCGTGCACCCAGAGCTGAAGGCACTGTGGCAAGATCTCTACGCCGCACACGCCGATTTGATTCTTGCCGGGCACGAGCATTCCTACGAGCGTTTCGCCCCGCAGGACCCCGACGGCCACTCCGATCCGCAAAACGGCATCCGCGAAATCGTTGTTGGCACCGGCGGCCGCAGCCACGACCTCCTCGGCATTCCGCTTCCCAACAGCGAGCTCCGCGACTGGTCCACCTACGGCGTCCTCAAGCTGACTCTCGCCCCCGGCAGCTACACCTGGGAATTCATTCCCGCCGGCGGCGCCAGCTTCCACGACTCCGGTTCAGGCATCTGCCGCAACGTCCAGCCTTCCCTCTAGAGCTTCTCTGCGCAGGCGCCGCCGTTGGCTGCGGCGTCAATCAGCTTTCGTATCGAAGGCGCTGGCATCAGCAACAACTGCGCCTTAGCCTTGCTCGCCGCCACAATCGTTGCCGCGAGTTGTGCCTTCGCATCTTCTGCCAATGGCATGCTCTTCGCGATGGCATCCAGCGCTGCCAGCCCCGCATTCGCCGCAGCGCTCAAATCCTGCGAAATCGGCGTAACCTCCTTCACGAGCGACGAGTTCATGGCCAGAGACTGCAGCGCCGCGTCGTTGTCCCGCCATTTCGTCAACTGAGCGCCCAAGCGCGCCGCAATATTCGCGTCGCGACATTTCCCTGCTGTGAACGCATTCACCATCTCATCGAACCGCCGCCCCAAGTCGCTTTCCGGCGGAATGGCGTCCACAATTCGATTCAGCGGCGTACTGGCAATCGGATGCGCGGACATCGTCTCCCATCTCGTATAGTCCTTCACCGGCTCCAGCACATCCGCGAGCGCCTTCAGCGCCGCGAATTCTTCTGGCGTCGCCGCGCCGGCAATTCGCTGCAGCATCAGGCGGTAGTAAGTGCGGTGCGTCAATCCCAGCCACTCCAAGCGCTGGCTCTGCGCCTCCATCCGCTGATACATCGACGTAACATCGGTCACGCCCTGCGGCGACCAGAAGCGTTCCGCAATCGCGGCAGTCCTGGGCCAGATCCGCGAATCAATATTCTCGGCATCCACATATTCCGACCACATCGTCGCTTCCCCGCCCAAAACCAGCCGCTGCTGCTCCGGCGTGAGGGCTGCCGCGTCCCCGCTGAGCGGCTCCACGGCATAATGCCGCGCCGCGCTCCACATCAAATCGATGTAGTAGCCGTTGGACAAGATCGCCTGGTAGCCCTGCTTTGCCGCGGCCGCCAACGACTTCGGACCGCGCCAGGAGTGAATCACCACATCCTTCGGCGCTCCCGGAACGAAAATCTCATCCCAGCCAATGGACGCCTTCCCGTGTTTCGTCACCAGCTTTTGCACGCGCTGGCTGAAGTAACTCTGTAGCTCCTCGTTCGTCTTATAGCCGTGCGTCTTCTTGAATTCCTGAATCTTCGGGTTCGCGTTCCAGGCCTTCCCGTTCACTTCGTCTCCGCCGATGTGGAAATAGTGATCCGGGAAGAGCTGCGTCATCTCGCCGATGAAGGTGTCTAGAAACTTGTAGGTCTTCTCGCTGGTTGGATCCATGGCCGGATCCATCACGCCCCATTGCTCGTCGATCTTGAACGGTCCCGGCGTGCTGGCAATCTCCGGGTAGCCCACCATCCACGACGAGCTATGCCCCGGCATATCAAATTCCGGCACAACACGAATCCCCCGGTCACGCGCGTACCCGATCAAGTCTCTAATTTCATTCTGCGAGTAATACAGGCCACCCGAACCCAGAGTGTGCAGCTTCGGCAACTTCCTGCTCTCCGCCCGGAATCCCTGATTGTCGGAAATGTGCCAATGGAAGACATTCATCTTTACCGCTTCCATTCCGTCCAGATTTCTCTTGATCACCTCGAGCGGAATAAAGTGCCGGCTCGAATCGATCAGCAATCCGCGCCAGGAAAACCGCGGCTGATCCGTCACAAGCAAGGCTGGTGCCGCAAACCCGTTCGGCGAAACGTCCACTAGTTGCAGAAATGTCTGCAAGCCATGCATGGTCCCCAGCGGCGTCGCTGCATTCAATTTGGCTCCCGTCGACGTAACTTCAAGCGAGTATGATTCGTCTTCGCCCAGCTCCTGCACCGGTTTGCTCGCATGGTCCGTGTGTATCACCAGCGTCGCCTTGCTCGCTTCCCCGTTTCGGCGCGCAAGAATCAGTCCGGTCTGTCGAGAAAGCTGCCTGTAAAAACGCTCCGTGGCGCGGTCAAGTCGCGCTTCGGAGTAGCCGGTCACGGCGACCGAGAAGTTTCCATCGATCGCCAGACTCCCAGTGCCTGTTTGAATCCTCGATGGCATCGGCATCAGGCTCGGCGGATTTGTTCGTTGCGCCGATCCTCTCTGCGCCCAAACCGAACCGGCAAACACCGCTAAAGCGAGCATCTTTCTCCATCTCCAGTCGGCCATTTCTCACGGTCCCTTCGCACAATCCAGTTCCAGCAAAGTGCTACATAGCACTGCGCCAACGCATAGTCCCACATCCCACCTGTCGCCGCCAACAGATTCGCCCGAGCAACGCTCTTCGCCCCATTTTGGACGGCGAAATTCCCTCGTCTACCTTCCCGCCGAACCCAAAATAGGGCATTCTTGTCCAGCCAATGAAGACCTCCATCGCCATTTATCCTGGCTCGTTCGATCCCGTCACCAACGGCCACCTCGACCTCATCGAGCGCGGCGAAAAAATGTTTGACCTGCTCATCGTCGCGGTCTTGCGCAACGCCGAAAAATCTCCGCTCTTCACCGCTCCCGAACGCGTGGACATGCTTCGCGAAGTCACTAAGCAATGGTCCGGCGTCGAAGTCGATGTCTTTGACGGCTTGCTCGTCGATTACGCGCGTAAACGCGGCGCTGGCGTCATTCTCCGCGGTATTCGCGCCGTCTCCGACTACGAATACGAATTGCAGATGGCGCTTATGAATCGCAAACTCGAGCCGCGCCTCGAAACCGTCTTCATGCTCCCCGGCGAACCCTACAGCTACCTCAGCGCCAAGCTCGTCCGTGAAATCGCCCAATTCGGCGGCCCACTAAAGGGCTTCGTCCCCGACATAGTCGAGCAACGCCTCCGCGCCAAGGTTTCCTGAATTTGTCGCGGCCTGAATCTCCGTTGTAGTGGCGCTGCTCGCAGCGCCAGCATTCGCGCACTCCGCGTCTCTCTTTGCAGTGGCGCAGCATGCTGCGCGAAAATGCCGCGCATTCGTTTCTCCGATTCGCCAAATTGGATTCTTGGCTGGACATTTTTCGACTTTCAACTTTCGACTTTCAACCGTAAGATTTACTCGATGAAGTTTTGCTGCTCACCCGGCAGCTACAAGGAAAGCCCAAGTGCAACTCACCAACCGCATCAACCGCATTCAAATCTCTCCCACCGCTGCGGTCATCGCCGCCGCCGATCAGCTCAAAGCCAAAGGCGTGGACATCGCCGATTTCGGTCCCGGCGAACCGGACTTCCCCACTCCGGATCACATCAAGCAAGCCGCCATCAAAGCCATCAACGAAAATAAAACCAAGTACACGCCCACGCCCGGCGTCATGCCGCTTCGCGATGCCATCTGTTCCTGGCACAAGCGTGAGCTGGGCTCCAGCTACGAACCGAAAGAATGCGTCACGAATGTCGGCGGCAAGCACTCCATCTTCAACGTCATGAGCGTCCTCGTGCAGGCCGGCGACGAAGTCATCATTCCTGCTCCTTATTGGGTCAGCTATCCGGACATCGTCAAGTACACCGGCGCCACCCCGGTCTATATCGAAACACTGGCTGAAGACGGTTTCGCCGTGCGCGCCGCCGCCGTGGAAAAAGCCATCACCCCGAAAACGAAACTTGTCATTCTCGATTCACCCAGCAATCCCACCGGCGGCGTCACTCCCCCGGAAGAATGCGAAAAACTTCTCGCGCTCTGCAAGAAGCACAACATCTGGCTGATGGGCGACGAATGCTACTCGCACTTCACTTACGCCCCGCACAAACCTTTCTCGATCGCCAGCCTTCCCAACTCAAAAAGCAACGTCATCATCATCGGCTCCATGTCCAAAACGTTCGCCATGACCGGCTGGCGTCTCGGATACACTCTCGCCCCCGCTGAGATCATCACCGCCACGGTAAAGCTGCAAAGCCAGTCCACCTCGAATCCCACGTCCATCGCGCAATACGCTGCGCTCGCCGCCATGACCGGGCCCATGGACAGCATTCCCGTCATGCTCGCCGAATACGCCAAGCGGCGCCGCCGCATCGTTGACGGCCTCAACGCCATTCCCGGAATCACCTGCGGCGATCCCGGCGGCGCTTTCTACGCCTTCCCCAACGTCTCCACCCGCCTCGGCACCGGCCCCAATGCCCTGGCCAAAGACGGCGCCGAGCTAGCCACCCAACTTCTGGACAAAGCTCATGTCGCGCTAGTCGCCGGCGAAGCTTTCGGCGCCCCCGGCTATCTCCGCCTCTCCTACGCCACCTCCATCGAACGCATCGACGAAGGTCTCCGCCGCCTCGGCCGCTTCTTCAGCAAAGCCGAAGCCGCCGCCTAATTGTGGAGTGCGGCGGCTCGACGCCGCTTTCGCGGTGCAGTCCACAGCACTCAACCATCGATTGCCACCGTGCCCATGAAGCCCGAATCCTTAGCATCAAGCGCTTCCCGATCACTCGGCCCTCTCTTCTCCGCGCCCTCTGGGTTGTTAAGACAACCGCAACCCCACCTCAACCCACGCATTGAATCCCCCGAACTCTCGGCCGATTTTCTCGCCAACTCCCCTCCGTCAATGGCATCCTTGAACATCAAATGAAACCCGAACCCTTCCGCATCGACCCCATGTTCTCCGACCGAATCTGGGGCTCCCATTCTCTGGCCCCGCTTTTCCCCAACAAAGCCAATCTCCTCGAACCCATCGGCGAAGCCTGGCTCACCGGCCTCGACTGCCGCATCGCTACCGGCACGTTCGAGGGCAAAACTCTCCGCGAAGCCTGGCGCCAAATGCCCCCCGAATGGCGCGGCACTTTCTTTGGGAGTTCGGGCTCTAGCGGTTCGGTCGGTAGCGGTTCGGGCTTTAGGGGGTCGGGGCTTCAGCCCCGACATAAAGGGCATGCGGGAGCGCGGGCTTTAGCCCCTGAAGCAACGGAAGAACCGATCGACGACTTCCCCCTCCTCGTAAAATTCATCTTCCCCAACGACAAACTCTCCGTCCAGGTCCATCCCGATGACGCCTACGCCTCCGTCCACGAAAAAGCCGCCGGAGGCCGCGGCAAAACCGAAATGTGGCACGCCGTCTCCGCCGAACCCGGCGCCCAGGTCCTCGTCGGCCTGAAACCCGGCGTCGACAAGGAGAGATTCCTCGAAGGCCTCGCCCCGCACGCCTTGGAAAGTCTCTTTCAACCCCACGCAGTCCACCCCGGCGATACTTTTTTCCTCCCCGCCGGCACTCCTCACACCATCGGCCCCAAAATGATCCTCTGCGAAGTCCAGCAATATTCGGACCTCACCTATCGCGTCTACGACTACGGCCGAGTCGACGCCCACGGCAAGCCTCGCGAACTGCACATCGAAAAAGCCCTCGAAGTCATGCACTTCGGCTACACCAAGGGCGGCAAAATCGCCCCGCTGACTCTCGAATCCGCGCAAGGCAAATCAGAGCGCAAAATCACACTCCTTTGCGCCTGCCCCTACTTCGCCGCGGAACGCCTCGAATTTTCCGAACGCCGCGAATTTCCCGCCGACCCCGAACACTTCCAGCTGCTGGTCATCCTCAACGGCCGCGGCAATCTCGGCTGGCCAAACAGCGCCGCCCGCTACAACCCTGGCGAATGTTGGCTCCTCCCCGCTTCGCTCGACCTAGCCGCCCTCCACCCCCTCCAACCCACCACCCTCCTCCGCACCTATGTTCCCAACCTCCCCACCCTCCGCCAACACCTCCACGATGCAGGCCTCTCCGCCAACGCCATCTCACACTCCGTCTTCCCTTAGCAAGTTGCTGAAAAAACTCCGGACTTCCTTCGACGAGTCGCTGAAAAACTACCCCGACCTCCCAACGGATCCCCGAAGTACCCAGGGCGTTCCCTGCAAACTACACCGCCCTCCCTCGACGGGTCGCTGAAAAACTACCCGACTTGTCATTCCTCGGGCGGAGTTTGCCCGGGGAATCTGCTTCTTCTTCCCTCTCACTGACGTCGTCCTCGGAGCAAGAATGCCGCACAGAAAGCCATTTTCTCCTTGACCTTTCGTTAGCCCAAGCGTATAGTGGCCAATCAGGGAACACTGCGTTCCCGCATAGCGCCCCAACCCATTCGGGGCGTTTCGCTTTTTAGGGGCAACTTTCGCGCTCGAGGGTGCTTTGTAGGGTCCGCCTTCTGCTTGCCCGCGCCTTAGCCGGGGAGGCGGACTTCTCTCGATCTTGCAGCACCGCCTCTTGCCGCGAATAAGGGTAGGCGACCCGCTCCTTCTTTTGTAGTGGCCGACCTTTAGGTCGGTCAGCCATCTCCCCAAGCGCCGCAATTCGTATCCGCGGACCCAGCGCCGGAGGCGCGCCACAGGTTAGCCCAGCGCACAAGCGCTGGGGGCGCGTTGGGTAGGAGAAAGCACCGTAGGTGCGACACATCTTCTGGCGCTGTAACCCCTGTAGAATCAACACTTACAAAGCCTCTCAAATCTGTATGAAAACAAAGGACTTGGACAAAACCTAAGCCCTTTAGAATCAACACTTATAGAAAACAGGGGGGTGGGTCACACTCATCGACACAGAGATCGTCCAGGGACTGTGGGGTTTCTAACCTGAGGCGTCAGCAACACGGCCGACTCTCTCTGCCCTCTGTGTTCTCTGTGTTAGATTCTTTCTTCCTGCAGCCGCGTGAGCTAACGCCATGACCACCATCACCAACCCTTTCAAAGTCGCCGTAGTGCAAGCCGCTTCCGTGGCCTTTGACCGCGACCGCACGCTCGACAAAGTCCACTCGCTCGCAACCGAAGCTGCCGCACAAGGCGCGCTCCTGGTGCTCTTCCCCGAGGCCTTCGTTTCCGCTTACCCGCGCGGACTCGATTTCGGCGCCGTGGTCGGCTCGCGCACCGAAGACGGCCGCCGCGACTTCCAGCGCTACTGGGAAAGCAGCGTCGACGTTCCCGGCCCCGCAGTTGACGCTCTCGCCCGCACCGCCCGCGCCAACTCCATCTATCTCGCGATCGGCGTCATCGAACGCGATCGCGGCACGCTCTACTGCACTGTGCTTTTCTTCGCGCCGGACGGCGCTTATCTCGGCAAGCATCGCAAGCTCATGCCCACCGCTTCCGAACGCCTCGTCTGGGGATTCGGCGACGGTTCCACCATGCCCGTTTACGACACGCCTCTCGGCAAACTCGGCGCGGTCATCTGCTGGGAAAATTATCTGCCGCTGATGCGCGCTTCTATGTACGCCAAAGGCATCGAGCTCTACTGCGCGCCTACCGCTGACTCCCGCGATTCCTGGGTCGCTTCCATGCGCCACATTGCCTGTGAAGGCCGCTGCTTCGTGCTCTCCTGCAATCAATTCAATCGCCGCCGCGATTTTCCCGCCGACTATCGCACGCCCTTCGGCGACGATCCCGACACCATCCTGAACCGCGGCGGAAGCTGCATCGTCGATCCCTTCGGCAATTTCCTCGCCGGACCCAACTTCGACGGCGAAGCCATCCTCACCGCGGAAATCGACCGCGCCCAAATCATCCGCGGCAAATTCGATCTAGACGTAGTAGGCCACTATGCCCGCCCCGACGTCTTCCAACTCCACGTCGACGAACGCCCCAAGCAACCAGTCACCACCCACACGGCCGTGGAGAATCTAATCGAGTCCGTCCCCGAATAGCGACGCGCCGACGGCACGAGACGAGGGACAACCATGTTGCATTCATTTAGCATGTCGTTCGACGGACAGCTCCTGAAACGCGGGTTTTGGTTGTATGTATGGGAAATCGAGGGACCGCTCTCCACTTACCTGTACGTCGGCCGTACCGGCGACAGTTCGTCTCCTCATGCGTCATCCCCATTCAATCGAATCGGGCAGCATCTTGATCCGAGGTCGAGTGCAAAGGGCAACGCCCTTGGCAAACAGTTGCAGAAGGCGGGTGTCAATTGCCTGGATTGTAGATTTGAGATGGTCGCTATTGGCCCAATTTTTCCCGAGCAAGCAACCTTCGATGCACACGTTCCAGCTAGGAATCGGATGGCGGCAATAGAGCGCTCCATCGCTGACGAGTTGCGGCAGCGCGGCCACGTTGTACTCGGCACTCACCCACGCGCCGAGAAGCCCGACGAATGCATATTGGACCAAATTCGGAAGATCTTGAATGCTCGGTTCTAACGCGGATCTTCACCTAGCGGCCAGTTGAACTAGAAGCTTTACTGTTGGCTTTCTCAACGCTAAATCTACAATGATATGTCCGTGACGAACAGCAACAGAATCCGGCAACGCGCTGAAAACTGGATAAAAGCAAAATCCAGAGGCAAAATTTTCCATTTATCCGATCTCTATGCCGATCTCTATGCGAAATTTAAAGACGAATGTGACGCCCGCGGAATCATGGACAACAGAGAGCCGCGGTACCAGCATGACGCTCGGCAGGCTATTAGGGATTGCAAGGCTCGTGGAATTATTTCTCAGGACGGAAGCTCTCGATCTGGGCGATACCGCGTCTCGTACTGATCAATACAACGCCTTTGTACCCTCCTGCGGCAACGGCCGAAAATACCATACGGAGTGCTGGTGTCGAGTATGGTAGTATTTACGTCATGGGAGCGGCGCGCAAAATTACCGTCGAAATTCCGGAGGAACTGCTGGATAAAGCGCAAGAGGCCAGCGGTGCCGGCATTACCGAGACCGTCCGTACCGGTCTGCAACTCGTCGCAGCCTCGCGCACTTACGCTCGGCTGCGTCAGTTGCGGGGAAAAGTCCGTTTCTCGAAGACCTTTGCCGAGCTGAAAGCCGATCGATGATCGCCGCGGATTCAAGTTCCTGGATTGCGTTCCTCCAGGGCGAACAAGGCGCCGACGCACGCTTCCTCGACCAGGCCCTTCAGGACCGCCAGCTGGTCATGGTGCCCATTGTCCTCACCGAACTCCTCAGCGACCCCAAACTACCCCCGCACGTAGCCGAAACGCTTTCCGATGTGCCGCTGGTTTCCGTCGAGCCAGGCTTCTGGCGTCGCGCCGGCGCCCTTCGCGCCAAGGTGCTCGCCAGAAAACGCAAGGCCCGTCTGGGCGACGCGCTTATCGCGCAGTGCTGTCTGGATGCCGGAATTTCCCTGGTGACTCGCGATCGCGACTTCACGGCGTTCGCCGAAGCCGCGAGCCTGAACGTTGTCCTCGATCCAGGAACAGGCTAATCCAGCGGAGTTCTACTTTGTGCTCCCTGTGTGCCCTGTGCCCTCTGTGCTAAATTCATCCTTGCTTCGCTCATGCCTACTGAAAAGCTAGCCACGCACGCCGTCATCCTCGCCGGAGGACGCGGCACGCGCTTCTGGCCGCGCAGCCGCACACGTACACCCAAGCAGCTGCTCAACATCGTCGGCGATACCACCATGCTCGAGCAGACCGTCGCCCGCCTGCTCCCGCTCATCCCCGCGGACCGCATCTGGACCGTCACCAACTCCGAGCAAGCCGCCGAAGTCCGCAAGCAACTCCCCGCCGCGGCACGCAAACGCGTGCTCATCGAGCCCATCGGCGTCAACACTGCCGCCGCCATCGGCCTCGCCGCGGTTCACGTCCGCCACGCCGCCAAAGGCGACGCCCTCATGGCCGTTCTCCCGTCCGACCATTTCATCGCCGACGCCGAAAAATACCGCCGCATCGTCCGCGCCGCCCTGGACACCGCCCGCGAACCTGGTCGCCTAGTCGTACTTGGCATCCCGCCAACCCGCCCCGACACCGGCTTCGGCTACGTCGAACGCATGACCGGCCCTGGATCTGAACAAGGAGACGATGCGCGGTACTCTCTCGGCTTTCCCGTATACCCCGTCCGCCGCTTCACCGAAAAACCCCAGCTCGAACTCGCCCAGCAATACCTCGCTTCTGGCAACTACCACTGGAACGCCGGCATGTTCTTCTGGCGCGCCGCCACCTTACTGGACAATCTGCGACGCTTCCTTCCGAAAACGCACGCCGCCCTAGAATCTCTGGCCGAAACCATCGGCAAGAAAACCTACCCCCGCCGTCTCCGCTCCATCTACCCCAAACTCGAAAACATCTCCGTAGACTACGCCATCTTGGAACCCGCCACTCGCAACGAAACCGCGAATCCCCAAGTCTTCGTCATCCCCGCCGAAATCGGCTGGAGCGACATCGGCTCCTGGGCCGCCGTCTACGAACTCTTGTCCGCCTCCACCGGCGTCACCAAAGGCCTCCCCAGCCCGCCCAACGACCCGTCCTCCAACAACCTCTTCCTCACCCCCGGCACCGCGATCGACGCCCACGGCAACCTAATCTCCGTCCCCGGCAAATTCACCGCCATAGTAGGCGCCCGCGATCTGGTCGTAGTAGAAACCCCCGACGCCCTGCTAATCGTCCCCCGCCACCGCGCCCAAGACGTAGCCACCCTAGTCAAACACCTCGATCACCAAAAACTGAAGAAGCTGCTCTAGCGTATCGCTCACCATACCTTCGACACGTTCTCGACGCTCTGGAGGTAGTCCTCTTTGTCGATTGTCACAGTGACGCCAAATTCGGTTAGCAGCAGCATCATCTGCCCCAGCGGCACGCCGGCAAGTTCGGACGCCCGGCCCAAGGAGGCCTCTCCATTTTTGTATCTTTCAACCGCCAGCAGCACCCGTCCGCGCGTGACCAGATCACGCACCGCCTTGGAAAAGTCACTGCGGTCTTCCTTGGTGATCTCCTTGAGGAAATCGTAGTTGTCGCGATCCATGCGGATGCTCATTGTCTTGCTCATCGCATTTCCTCCAACCGGTGCCTCGCGTCTTTAATGATCAAGTCTTTGTATCGTCCGTACCCCGCCAGTTGCTCCAATCGCAAAGGAGCTTCGTCGCGGCTCAACACCTGTTTCTCACGACTGCGCAATAGGAGCGCGATTGCCGTAGTAAATGCCAAGCCAAGAAACTTGCACGCGTTGATGCCGCTCTTGTCGTCAATCGCCAACAGTGCGCGCGCTCTTGACGCCAAGACAATTGCCTCCGCCTCTCCCTGGCCTAGACTGAAATCCGTACGCAGCTTTCGAACCAGCGTCGTATTGGCCAGCGTGACCACCTTGATTCGCGAATCATCAATCGCTCTCTGAATCACCAATGCGTCCAAAACTTTCTTGCCACTACAGCACTCCCGCGCCACCTCAGCCGGCACGGCCACCGGTATAGAGAAACTACCGAGCAGCCGGTCCAGCAGCTCGATCTTCGCCACCAGAATCAGCGTCGACGCATCAAATACAATCATATCGTATTACAAAATGCTACAACTGTATTGTACCATGGATTCGCCACCAAGCACCCTGACACCGTGCGCTTCCCGTGACGTTGGGCCGGCCAATCCGGCTGTTTCAGTCGCCTGAAGCCCTCGCGTATACTTCCACTCACTTCCATGACCGCCATCAAATTTGGCACGGACGGCTGGCGCGGCATCATCGCCGAAGATTTCACGTTCGCGAACGCGCGCACCGTCGCGCAGGCCATCGCCCGTTACGTCGTCCGCGGCGAAGATGCCCGTAAAGGCGTGCTTATCGGCTACGATCACCGCTTTGCCTCCGATCGCGTGGCGCAAGCTGTTGCGGAGACCATCAGTTCCACCGGAACGCCCGTGGGCAATGTCACGGTGGCGTTCGCAGTCGGCGTGACAGGAGCTGGGCTTGCCGATGCGGAGCAAGAGACGTGGAACCTCTGTTCAACGCCCAAAACTCAGTATGTCCTGCAAGTTCCTGAGACCATTATTCATTCCACTGCGCCGACTGCGGGTTGCTCCTTCCAAACACCGGATGGTGAATTCACGGTCGAAGCGGTTGTCCAGGCCGATGCGGCCGATGGAAAAAACCTCGACAGTCGGATGCAGAAAGAGATCGATCTTCTCGCCGGCACCGTGAAGGAGAAAAAGAAAGGCGACAACTGGTTCGCGCTCTCGGGGGTCACACCTGACGGCACGGAATACCATCGCAAACTTTACACGAACGGTTCGGAATGGGTAACGCTGCGCATTACCTATCCGCACGCCCAGCGGAAAAAATATGCTCGCTGGGTCACCCGCATGGAAAAAACGTTCATTCCCTTCGCCGAGCGCAAAGAGACGAGCCGCAATGGTGATTCGCGGCGAGCATGCTATGATTCGAAATTCCTTCTGGCACAGATCGGCCGACGAACTCGTCCTCAGGGAAACCCTAGAGCTGGAATTCTAACCAGTTCGGCCGCCGGGGGGATGGCGGCGAATTCTATTTGTTAGCGGCTGCGCACGTTGTGGTCGCTGCGCTAATTCATCGGTTCGTCGGGCAAGATTGCTTCGGGGGAGGTGATCGGAGAACGCAGTTTACTACTGAG
>Ga0137403_10004613_pt1 | contig 16206 bp, 8 predicted proteins | sample CZOMad2_1_16fung_FD_122057 | JGI IMG/M metagenome (GOLD analysis project Ga0137403, IMG submission 122057) | Vadose zone soil fungal communities from Angelo Coast Range Reserve, California, USA - CZOMad2_1_16fungal (Hybrid Assembly) | ecosystem: Environmental > Terrestrial > Soil > Vadose zone... | reverse complement strand
TCTACGTGGTTCCGGAGCGGCGCGGCAGCGGTCTCGCGCAGGCCCTGCTGCAGGCGGCCGAGACTCATCTGGCGCCGACCGGCATCAGCCGCGTGCGCATCAGCGTCCTCGCCGCCAACGCCATGGCGCGCCGCGCCTACGAGAAGCACGGCTTCGAGCCCTATGAGGTCATGTACGAGAAGCGATTGGGTCAATCGGACTGAGCGATCCTATCGCGCGCGGGCGTGATACTCTCGGGCCGACGGCTGACCGCACGAGGATAGACAGTCCGATGAAGCCAACCAAGAAAGGCGAACGCCACGGCGGCTCCAGCCCGAAGGCCATCAACCTTGCGCTCCAGGGCGGCGGCGCCCACGGCGCCTTCACCTGGGGCGTGCTCGACCGCCTGCTGGCCGACGGCCGCTTCGTCATCGACGGCATCTCCGCCACCAGCGCCGGCGCCATGAACGCCGCCGTCGTCGCGCAAGGCCTGCTCGAGGGCGGGCCCGATGCCGCCCGCGAGTCGCTCGAAGAGTTCTGGCGCCGGATCAGCCTGATGGCGGCCGCCAGCCCGCTCCAGCAGAGCTGGATCGACCGGCTGTTCGGCGGCTACAGCCTGGATTTCTCGCCGTCCTATCAGATCTTCGACTACATGACGCGCGTGCTGTCGCCCTATCAGTTCAACCCGTCGGACATCAACCCGCTGCGGGAACTGCTGGTCGAGAGTATCGACTTCGAGCGCCTGCGCGCCGGCGGCGACACCAAGCTGTTCGTCGCCGCCACCAACGTGCGCACCGGGAAGATCAAGGTGTTCGAGACCCGCGAGCTGTCGGCCAGCGTGCTGCTGGCCTCGGCCTGTCTGCCGCTGATGTTCCGCGCCGTCGAGGTCGACGGCCAGCACTACTGGGACGGCGGCTACATGGGCAATCCGGCGATCTTTCCGCTCATCTACAGCTGCGATTCGCGCGACGTCGTGATCGTGCACATCAATCCGATCGAGCGCGACGAACTGCCGACCAACGCGCGCGACATCCTCAACCGCATGGACGAGATCAGCTTCAACTCCTCGCTGATGCGCGAGATGCGCGCCATCCAGTTCGTCACCGATCTCATCGACAAGGACCGGGTCAAGGGCGGCCAGCTCAAGCGCATGCTGATCCACTCGATCGAGGCGCAGGAGGTCATGACCGGCCTCGGCGTCTCCAGCAAGCTGAACCCGGACTGGGACTTCCTGACCCACCTGCGCGACGTCGGCCGCGCGCGCGCCGACCAGTGGCTGGATCGCAACTACGAGAAGATCGGCCGGGAGTCGACGGTCGACCTGCGCGCCGCCTTCCTGTAGGTGGATCCGTAAGGCGTTTTCTCTTTACCTATCAATCTATTCTGAACCGTTATTACCATTCGAATTGATCGGAAATCCCGGCAAAACGGCCGCGCTGTGATCTGGATCATGTTGGCAGGATGCGCAATTGTGTTGACGTTTGCGGCGAGTCGTTAAGAATTGACGCAGGGCGAACCGCAGGGAGCACTGCGGCACAGGATCGGGGGAATATCGTGCCAAAGACGCCGCCGACGCGAACGCTTTCCACCATCGAGCTGTTCTCCGGCCTCGACGAGGCCGAACGCAAGCGCCTCGAGGCGCGTTGCCGCTGGCGCATCTTCCGCTCGGGCGAGCGCATCCTCGAGAGCGGCACCGAGACCCGCGAGGTGTCCTTCCTCGTGCATGGCTGCGCCAGCGCCCTCAACTACTCGCTCGCCGGCCGCGAGATCGGCTTCGCCACCTTTTCCGCCGGGGACTACTTCGGCGAGCTGTCGGCCATCGACGCCCAGCCGCGCTCGGCCAGCATCGTCGCCACCGAGGAATGCCTGGTCGCCAGCCTGTCGGGCGAGGAGTTCCTGGACCTGCTGCGGCAGCGGGTGGAGGTCACCTTCAAGGTGTTCCAGCGGCTGGCCGGGATGGTGCGGGCGAGCGACGTGCGCATCATGGAGCTGAGCACGCTGGCCGCCAGCGCGCGCGTCTACTCCGAATTGCTGCGCATGGCCAAGCCCGAGCCGGCGGTGCCGGGACAGTGGGTGATCCACCCCCTGCCGCCCTTGCGCGAGATCGCCAGCCGCGCCAGCACGACCCGCGAGACCGTCAACCGGGCCATCACCCAGCTCTATCCGACCGGCCTGATCCTGCGCAAAGGGCGCAACCTCTACGTCACCGACAAGGCCAAGCTGCAACTGATCATCAAGGAATTGCAGCATACCGGCAAAGGCCGGGAGTGAGCGACCGCGGCCCCTGAACGGAACAATTGGCGCCCTCATCCGTTCTTATTGCGTCGATATTTCATCCGCCTGTGATCACAGTCACAGTCTGGCCGCCGACTCGGCGGCAGTCTGCCGGCTGTGAACGGTGCGAAGACACCCGACAGACAGGAGGGGCGGATGACTGGCCCACAGGCAACACTCCGTCGGGCGCCGGATCATACGCTCGGGAGCCGGATGACAGAGGATCGTGGAGGGGCGCAGGGATCGTTTCAGCTGCCCTGCGCGGGCCAGACGGCCGACAGCATCGAGCACTGGGTAAAGGCCGAGGCGGAGCCGGGCTCGATCGTGGTGGTGCGGCACGCGCGCTGGCACCTCTATGAATATCACCTCGACGAGGTCGCCAAGCTCAATCTGCGGGCCGGCCGCATCTACCTCGCCCAGCACGGCCGCTTCAGCCTGCACGGCACCGGCATCTCCGGACCCAAGGGCTCCCTGACCTTGCTGGAACCGACGCCGCCCGTTGTGGCGGCGGCCATGCACGGCAAGACCTGGCAGCATGGCAAGCCGGCCTTCAAACGGCCGCTCTCCGCCCGCGAGGTCGAGCTCTCGCGCACGATCGTAGAGCGCAACCTGCTGCTGCAGGACGGCACCGAATCCTAGCGCCCGCTACTGAATCCACACCTCGACCGAGGCCGACGCGCCGCTGCTGTCGATGACGGTGATGCGCGTGGCGCCGGCGCCATCGGGCTGATACTGGGCCTGCCGCTTGAACGGCGCCGACGCGACGGGATTGCCGTTCACCAGCCAGAGCAGCGGCATGTGGCCGCCGTTGGCGCGCAGGAACAAGGGCTCGACGCGGCCGTCGCCGGCGCCGGCGCCGAGATCGACGGTCGCGTGGTCGGCCGGGAACGCGATCTGCGGGCCGCCGTCGGCCGCGAACAATGCCGCGAGGGCCGAGGGGCCGGGATCGAAGCGGCGCAGCGGCAGCGGCAGATCGGCGTTCGATGCCTGCAGCACGCCGGCCGGCGGCTTGGCGGCAAAGACGATGCTCGGCGCGCCCTGCGGCCGCGGCAGCATGTCGAAGACCTCGAACAGCACAGGCGCCGCCGCATCGCGCCCCATGCGCCCGGGTGAGAAGCTGCCGTCGGGGCGGCCGACCCAGACGCCGACGGTGTAGGCGCTGTCGTAGCCGATCGCCCAGGCGTCGCGGAATCCGTAGGACGTGCCGGTCTTGTAGGCGACGGTGCGGCCTTGCGCGCGGTTGCGGGGCGCCAGCATGCCCGGCGGCGGCGGCATGTCCTCGAGGATGCGCGTCAGGTACCAGGCCGACGACGGCTGCATGATGGCGACGGGCGCGCCCGCTGGTGCGGCGTCCGTGTAACACAGCGGCAGCACGCTGCCGCCATCGGCGAGCCCGGCATAGAGGGTGACCAGATCGCTCAAGGTGATGCCGGCGCCGCCGAGCGCGATCGGCAGCCCGGGCGCGCCGACGCCTTCGGGCAGGCGCAGGGGCGTGCCGGCGGCCTCGAGCGTGCCGACCAGCCGCATCGGCCCCAGGCGGTTGAGCAGCGCCACCGCCGGCAGGTTCAACGACAGCTGCAGCGCTTCGCGCGCGGTCAGCTGGCCGCGGTAGCGCTTGTCGAAATTCTCGGGCGCGTAGTCGCCGAAGCGCATGGGGCGGTCGACGACGATGGTCTCGGGATGGATGAGCAGATCGTCGAAGGCGAGGCCGTAGATGAACGGCTTCAGGGTCGAGCCCGGCGAGCGCACGGCCTGCACGAGATCGTTCTGTCCGAGGCGACCGCCGTCGAAGTAGTCGCCGGAGCCGACATAGGCGCGCACCTTGCGGCCGCCATTCTCGACCACCAGCAGGGCGATCGTGGCCCCCTGCTCCAGCTTCAACTGATAGCGCCGCGCCAAGCCTTCGAGTTGAGCCTGCAGGTTGCCGTCGATGGTGGTGCGAATGAACGGGGATTCCGGACTCGCGGTGCGCAGCCGCTCGGCCAGGTGGGCGGCCAGGTGCACGGCCGGACGCCGCTCGCCCGGGACCGGCTGCGTCGTGGCTTCGGCGACGGCCTGCGCCGTGAGAAGACCGGCGGCCACCATGCGCGCGAGCACCCGCCCGCGGGCGGCGAGAGCGGCGGCGGCGTGGCGATCCGGGCGGAGCGCCTCCGGCGACTGCGGCAACGCCACCAGCAGCGCCGACTCGGATTCGGTAAGCCGGTCCGGCTCCTTGCCGAAATAGAACAGCGACGCCGCGCGCACGCCCTCGAGGTTGCCGCCATAGGGCGCCAGGGTCAGGTACATGCCGAGGATGGCGCGTTTGTCGTAGTGCCACTCGAGCTGGAGCGCACGCACCATCTCGATCAGCTTGGCGCCGATGGTGCGCGGGCGCGGCTCCAGCAGGCGGACGGTCTGCATGGTCAGGGTCGAAGCCCCGGAGACGACATGCCCGGCCCTCGCCCACTGGCCGAGCGCGCGCGCGATGGCGAGCGGATCGACCCCCCAATGGCGGTCGAAGCGCTTATCCTCGTAGGCGACGAGCATCTGCAGATAGCGCGCGTCGACCTGGTCGACCGTGACGGGCAGCTGCCAGGTGCCATCGCGCGCGGTGAAGGGCGTCAGCAGCCGTCCGTTACTGTCGACCACCAGGGCCGAACGATCGGAGAGCCGGGACAAGTCAGGAGGGAACAACCAGTCCAGCGCCACCGCAGCGACGAGCAGAACGACGGCGACGGCCGCACCGGCCGCAGCCACCCGATTCACCCAGGAGCAGATTGATCGCAAGGTCCCTCAGCAGAGTCCCCTCTCCCCTTGTGGGAGAGGGACAGGGTGAGGGGTTTGGCGCCGGCAGGCGCCGAGGAGTCCGGCGACCAGAACCGAATAACGCGCATTAACTTGCGCGACTTCGCGTAGCGGACAGAGCGAAGTCGCTTCGCGCTGCCGCGCGAGGCCCCTCACCCTGTCCCTCTCCCACAAGGGGAGAGGGGACTCTGTAGGAACGCCCTGTGTCGGATAAGTAACGTTCGGAGTCATCGGCATCCTATTGCAGCGGAGTCACCGTCACCATGCCGGCGGCGGTGCGCGCCCGGTACTGCGGCTGATACATGTCCTCGATCTGGGCCGCCGGCAGATGATAGGTGCCGGGCGTCACGGCACGCACCAGGTAGGCGACGGTGAAGGAACGGTGCTCCCAATCGAGATCGAAGGCGGCGACGAAGCGATCGTCGAGATATTCGGTGTAGAGCGTCGGCGTCAGCTCCGGCAACCACGCCAGATCGTTGGTCGAGCGGGTGTCGGCCAGACGCGCATTCTCGACCTCGAAGCCGGCCGGCAGCAGATCGATCATCAGCGCCTGGTTGTAGATGTCGGCGACCGCTTTCCCCGACAGCACGACCACCAGCATGTCGCTCTGCTTGACGGTGTTGGGCGACACCTCGTCGCCGGCCATCGTGTAGTAGTGGCGCTCGATGGTGAAGCCCTCCGACTCCGGTGGCAGGTCCTGCGTCGGCGCGCCCATGACCGTCGCCACGGTCCACACGGTGTCGGTGCCGGCATTGGTCACCTTCACGCTCTTTGCCAACTCGTCCGGAGAGGGCCGCAGATTGAGGGCGGTCTTGCGCGGTTCCTGGGCGGCGCCGTCGACGTTGAGCAGCATTTTGCCGGGTTTGGCGTCGGCCACGGTGTAGGCGGCCATGATGAGCCAGGCCTGCTCCTGCGTCGTCAGATAGGTCTGGCCGAGTTGGAGGTTGGCCAGCCGATCCAAGAGCGGCGCCGGATCCTGGCCGGTCATCTTGCTTTCGGTCATCAGCGTGATGATCGCCGCCAGATCGCGCAGCGACGAGCCGTAGTCGCGCATCCAGCGCCGTTCGCGATCGACGCGATCGAGCGCGGCCTTGAAGGCCGCGGCCGCCCGCTGCTGATCGCCCAGCAAGGCGAGTGCCGCACCCATCTGGGCGGCGGCGAGCGCCGAGGGCGCGCGCTTCAGATAGTTGTCGCTGAGATAGCGCAGGCCGCTGATGTCGCCGGCCTTCGCCGAGGCCAGCACATAGTAGGCATAGGCGCGGGCGCCGATCGCCTCGCTGTCGTCGAGGCGATAGTTGCGGCTGTAGTCGTCGAGCCATTTGAGGCCTTGCTGGAGCGCATAGTCGGATACCGCGTAGCCCTGCTGCTTGGCCCGCAGCAGGAACTCCATGGCATAGCTCGACAGCCAGTTCTCGGCCGCCGAGTCCGACGTCCACAGGCCGAAGCCGCCATCGAAGCGCTGGCGCTCGATGACGCTGTAGACGGCGTTCTGCACGCGCGCCTTCACGTCGGCAGCCGCCTGTTGGTCCTTGACCTGCCAGAGCGCGGCGACATCGCCGACATAAAGCAGCGGCAGCGCGCGACTCGTGGTCTGCTCGAGGCAGCCATAGGGATAGCGATCGAGCGAACGCAAGAGGCCGGGCACGTCGAGGTTGGGAATCGGACTGAAGCTGGCATAAAGCTCGCCGCTGCCGGGCACGAAGCGTTCGAGGGCGTCGCTGCCGAGCGTCAGGCTTTCGCCCGGCGCCAGCCGCCGCGCCGTGCGCTCGAGCACCGGCAATTGCGGCGGGCGCACGCCGATCCTGAGCGTGCGTTCCAGATGGAAGTCGCCGGGGCCGCTGATCGCCATGGCGATGCTGCCCTCGCCCGAGCCGGCGGCCTTGATCTTGACTCGTGACACGCCCGATTTGCCGACGGCGAGATCGTGGCTGATGGCGGGAGTCTCCGCGAGCGCGACGGCTCCTTCGGCCGTCAGGTTGATATCGTACTTGCCGGCCGCACCGCCGACGTTCTGGATGGTGAGCGTCAGCTCGCTCTGATCGCCGGACGCGAGGAAGCGCGGCAGCGAGGACAGCACGACGACGGGATCGCGCACGATGAGGCCGGCCTCGGCGGCGCCGACCTTGTTGCCGTCATAGGCAACCGCCATCAACCGCAAGCGGCCATTGAAATCGGGCAGCGCGAGCGGAATGCGGGCCTTGCCCTGGGCATCCAGCTTCACGATGCCCGAGAACAGCGCGACCATCTGGATGGTCGGCGGCGGGGCGCCCCGATGCGCCATCGCCTCGGTGTCGCCGCCGGTGCGGATGGTGCCGCGGCGGCCGTCCTTGCCGTTGATGAGATTGCCGTAGACGTCACGGATGTCGAAGCCGAGGCGGCGCTTGCCGAAGAGATAGCCGACGGGATCGGGCGTGACGAAGTCCGTGAGCTGCAGGATGCCTTCGTCGACGGCGGCCAGCGTGACGTAGGCTTCGTCGGCGTTTGTCGCGCCCGTGACCGTGACCGGAATCTCGATGCTGTGGCGCGGCAAGGTTTCCGACGGCACGTCCATGGCGACCTTCAGGCTGCGGTCGGCCGGGTCGAGGCCCATCCAGGCCACGCCGATGGCGCGCCCGGGCGTGTGCGTCGCCTCGACCGGCGAGGGCCGGTACGCCGTGGCCAGTACATAGGCGCCGGCGCCCCAATCGGCTTTCACGGGAATCTCGACGATCGTGCCGTCCGGCGTGGCGTCGACCGTGCGCGTCTCGATGATGCGGTCGGTGGCGACGGCGATCAGGACCGGACCGGCGAAGGGCGGCTTGATCGAGATCTTCGCGGTGTCGCCGGCCTTGTAGAGTTCCTTGTCGGCGACGACCTGCAGCTTGTCGGGCGTGCTCGCCGTTCCCGGCGTCGCCGACCAGCCGGACCAGAATCGATAGCTGGCGGCGGCTCCGGTGGCGGGATCGAAGACCTCGATACGATAGCGGCCCTCTTCGACATTCTGCGCGATATGCCCGGGCGTGTCGGCTGTCGTCGACAATTCACCGCTCGCGCGCGGCTGGTCGCGGACGACGACCTGATAGTCCCAGCTGCCGTCACTATAGGACCACTGATAATCCCAGTCCTCGGCGACCAGCTGGTAGTGCAGCTTGCTCGCCGCCGCCGGCGTGCCGTCGGCATTCACCGCGACGACGTCGAACGCGGCCTCGCCGCCGCCGGGCACGGAGCCGTCGCTGAAGAGCGGCTTGATGCCGAACTGCAGCGGACGGTTGCGGATCGGCAACTCCAGAGTCTCGATCACGGGCCGCCCACCGACTTCGTAGACCTCGACCGTGAGCGTGGCCTTGAGCGGCTGCGGCGTATCCGGAAGCTCGGCCAGATCGACCGGCAGACTCACCTTGCCGTCCGCATCCGTGCGGGTGTCGTCGAGCGGAACCTGCACGACGCTGACGTCCTCGTCGGCGAGGGTGAAGCTGTAGCCGGGATAGTTGGCCGGCGGCTGGTCCTGGCGGGAGATGGCGATGCTGGCCTTGACCGGCAGATCGCTCGCGGGCGCGCCGTAGAGGTATTTCGCATCGACGGCGACCGTGACGGGCGCCTCCGCCGTGACGTAGGCCTGATCGGGCTTGAGGGAGACCTCGATGCGCGCCGGCACCACTTCCTCGACCAGGAACGTGATGGAGCCGACGGCCTGGCCGGACGGATCGAGATAGGCGTAGGCGGTCCAGGTTCCCGTGCGCGCGGACGGCGAAATCGGAACGGTGAGATGGAAGCCGCCCACCTGGCCAGCGGTCAGCGTGCGTTCGAGCGCCACGGCGCCATCCGGGCGATGGATCTTGAGCGTGAGCGGCACGTTCTTGATGGCGTGACCGGCGCTGTCGCGCAGCAGGGTCACGAGTTGAACAGGCTCGCCGGGACGATAGACGCCGCGATCGCTGTACATGAAGGCGTCGGTGGCGCCCGGCGCCAGCCGGCCGCCGACGCCGCGGTCGCTGAGATCGAAGGCGGCATGCGACAGGTCCAGGAACACGAAATCGCCGTCGCCGCCGAGCGCCATGACGGCGGTGGCGCTGCGGCCGGCGTCGCCGCGGATCAGGCCGGGATCGAAGGTTGCCGCGCCGGCGACGTCGCTGGCAGCCTTGCCGAGTTCCTCATTGTTGCGGGCGTAAAGGCGCAGGTCGACATTCGGGACGGGCTGGCCGGTCGACAGCGAGCGGACGAACACATGCAGGCCATCGCCGCCTGACATCGTGGTCAGCCCGAGATCGCTGATGACGAACCATTGGGTCGCCCGGGAGTTCCAGGTCTCGACCGCGCCGGCCGCCGGTTCAGCCGTCAGAACGTAGATGCCCGGCACGGTCTTCGGCAGCACGTCCGAGATCGGCACCAGCGTGGTCACGCGCTTGTTGCGCTCGCTCTGGATGTCCATCTCGCCCTTCCACACGAGATCGCCGGATTCCTCGGGAATCTGGTCGCGCTCGTAGCCGTCGATCGCGCGCAGCCAGCGGCCCTGACGGATCTGCTCCACCAGATTGCGATCGGTGATGCGCAGGAGCTGGAGCTTGGCCTTCTCGATGTTGACGCTGACCAGAGGCAGACCGCTGCTGCCGACCTTCGGCAGCACATAGGCGGAGCCGGGGAAACCGAGGGAGGCTTCGCGGTCGCCGATGTCGATCGTCACCGAGTCGGTATCCGCCAATTCGTCGTCGTTGACGCTCGGCAGCCCCTTGAGCGCCGTCACCGTGTAATGGGCGCCGAAGTCGAGGCCGTCGACGCAGAGCGTGTCGTCGGTGACCGTGAAGGCGAGCGTCACGGCGGGTTCGATCTTGATGTAATCCTCGTAGTGGATGTCCTTGATCGGCTTGAGATTGTCGCGGAACTGCAGGCAGATGCGGGCGCGGTCACCGGTGAGCTCGGTGCGGGAGTTGATGAGGCGGAACTCGGTGGCTTCGGAGAGCGCCTGGACGCGATCGGCGATCTGGTTGTCGTATTCGAGGTTGAGGCCGGCCTGATAGACCTTCACCGCCTCGCGGGCGCGATTGGCGCCGTCGAGGATGCCGCCGAGCGCGAACAGCGCCTTGGCCCGGTCGGTCGGACGGTCGGCCACCTGGCGGGCGGAGAAGGCCGCGGCGACCGCGTTGCTCGTTTCGCCCGACTCGCGCAGCGCGCGCGTCAGGCCCATCCAGGTCTCGAAGTCGCTGGCGCCGAAGGCAATGGCGCGCTCATAGGCGCTGACGGCCTTGCTCCAGGCCCCGCGTTCGACGGCGGCGTCGCCGTCGAGGCGGCTGGCGCGCGCTTCCAGTGTGTCCGGCTTTTCCGGGAAGCGGGCCTGGATGTCCGTGACGTAGGTATCGGCGGCGGAAGCGTAGTCCGGCTGGTCCTGGGCGCGCAGCGGCAACGTCGTGGCAATGAGCACAAAGCAAACGGCGATCAGGCGTAACACGGTTGTGGACTCCCCATCCTCGTCCCTATGGATGAGCCCGGCCTCGACGGACGTCGAGCCGGGCCCTTGTTTTCGTCAGTTTCGCGCGGATTGATGGCCGATCTATGGCGGTTGCGCCCAATCCGGTTTGTTGGAGCATACTCCGATTCTGCAGCGCCCAAAATAGCCAGCGCCGATCGCAGATCGGTGACATCGCGCGGCGCGTAGACGGAAAGGGAGGATATTGTCGTGATCTATGCCGAGTACATCGACCATGATCGCACGCTGCCGATTCAGATCTTCCATCACATCGGGCGCCAGAGCGGCTGGGTGTCCGATGTGGACGTGAAGATCGGCAATCTCGGCCGGGCGGAGCGGATTGCGCCGGAGCCGAGCGTCATCTGCCTGTGGCGCCATCCGGGCATGGCGCGCATGGACGAGTGGGAGGCCTCGTTCCGCACCGACGAGGCGCAGCGCAGTCCGGCGTTCCAGGCGACTCGGCTGGCGATCCATTTCCGTCGCGGTGCACTCTATGACGAGATCATCGGCGGGCCGCCCCTGGGCACGGGACTCCACTATGTCGAGTTCTTCGCCGCCGGCGAGGACATCGCGGACGATCACGCGCGCGATAACTTCTCGAAACGGGCCAAGCAATATCCGACGGGCAAGCTGGATTTCGTGCTGCGGCGCGTGGGATTGCTAGGCCCCGATCCGGGCGGCCTCGCGATCTGGACGTTTGCCGACTATGCGGCGGCCGAGCCGATCGTGCGCGAGCGCCACGGCGGCAATCCGCTGCGACCGCTGCAGGCCGGTCTCTACTACAACTTCGAGGAGGCGCTGATCTGAGCCCTACTCCGCCGCCTGCCGCGGCGGCTCGTAGCGGTGGGCGCGGGGCTCGATGAGCGCCCGGCCGCCGTTCGCGCGGGCGCGCTGCTGCCCGCGCTTCAGCTCGCGCGCGATCTCCACCCGGAACAGGTCGTAGTCGCACTGCATGGTGTGGCGCGGGGTCTTCACGACATGGCCGAGGAAGCGCTTCTCGTCATGGGCGATCGACGCCTCCATCTCCGCGGTCGCGGGCGGCCGATAGTTGCCGACCATCAGCTCGGCCAGCCACTTCGCCTGCAGTTCGCCGAAGTTGATCAGGGTCGGCAGCGGCTGCGCCAGTCCGATGAAGAAGAGGTTGTCGAGGCCTGGCTTGATGGCGCGATGGAACAGCGGCAGCTTGTTGCCGGGCGCCGACAGGAAGCTCTCGTCGAAGAACGGAAAGGTGATCTTGTAGCCGGTGGCATAGATGACGACGTCGGCGTCGACGACGCTGCCGTCGGTGAAGCGCACCTGCTTGCCCAGCAGCTCCGCGATGTTCGGCTTGGGCGTGATGTCGCCGCTGCCGACGCGGGTGAGGAAGGTGCCGGAGCAGGACGGGTGGGTTTCGAGCAGCCGGTGGTCGGGCTTCGGCAGGCCGTAGTTCTCCATCTTTCCGACGTTCATCCAGACCATGAGCTCGATGATGCGGCGTTGCAGGGGCAGCGGTAGCCAGCTGACGGTCTTGCCCTTGTCGGCGGGCTTGCCGAACAGGTAGAGCGGCATGACGTGGGCGCCGCGACGGGTGGAGATGTAGACCTTGTCGGCGAGGCCGCGCTGGCCGAGGTCGGAGCTGATATCGACGCCGCTGTTGCCGATGCCGACGACGATCACCTGCTTGCCCCGCATGTCCATGGGATCGAAGGGATCGATGTAGTCGTGCGAGTGCATCTCGACCCCGTCGAACTTGCCGGGGAAGCGCGGCTCGGGCCAGCGCGGATCCCAGTGGTGGCCGTTGCAGACGAAGAGCGCGTCGTAGTGGCGGATCTCGCCCGACGACAGGGTTACGCGCCAGACGCCGTCCGGCAGCCGCTCGGCATGCTTCACCTCGGTGTCGAAGGTGATGAGCGGACGCAGGCCGAAATGGTCGCAATAGTCCGACATGTATTTGGCGACGTGGGTGTGGTGCGGGTAGTCCGGCAGGTTCGGGTCGCTCAAGCGGACCGGGAAGTCGTCGAGCTGCAGGCGCTCCTTGGAGGTATCGATGTGGAGCGAGCGGTAGGCCGAGGAGCGGCCGTTCCTGTTCTTGAACACCCAATTGCCGCCGACCTGATCGCTCATCTCGAAGCAATCGAACGGCACGCCCTTGTCCTTCAGCGCTTTGGCCATCGACAGCCCGCTGATGCCGGCGCCGATGATGCAAGCTTTGGGATATTGCGACATCGAAAGACCCAACCTGTCCGCGGCCGATGGTGGATAACTCTCCTGCCGTCGTCAACACTAGGGGCGCGGGTTTTACGCAGAGATGTTTCACGTGAAACATCGCGCGCTGGATTCTTGGTGAGCGGCGCTGGAGAAAATGGTTTCACGTGAAACATCGGGCCTCCGTCTGACGGGAGGACGGCCTCTTTTACGCAGGAATGTTTCACGTGAAACATCGCGCGGCGGCCGGAAAACACGATTCTGCAAAACAACCCCATGCATTAAAAAATCACCCTTGTTTTTCAACAACATGACCTTGCGCACTTGTGGCACCTCAGAGCCCCCTCAGAGACCGAATCCTTGCCTTCGGCGACGCGGAGACTACAGTCGGCGCCGATCATGACGATGACCACGAGATCGATGCCCGAGCGCGCGACAGACGGGGGAACGGGGCGCGAGCGTCCCTATGTCGTGACGCTGGAGGCGCGCCCCGGCACGCCGGCGAGCGGCAAGCCGCCGGTGCGGATCTTCCTCGGCACCCAGGACGAGCAGGGCCGGGCCGAGCGGGTGTTCTTCTACGCGATCGAGCGGGTCCGCGATCCCGCGCGGGTCTATGAGATCCACGTGATGAAGAACCTCAGGGGGTACGTGCGGAAGGGCTGGCGCACGGGCTTCACCAACTACCGCTTCGCCATCCCCGACTACGCCGGACGCACGGGCAAGGCGATCTACAACGACGTCGACCAGATCTACACCGCCGACCCGGCCTTGCTGTTCGACCTCGAGCTCGGCGGGCATGGCTATCTCGCGGTGTCCGCGAGCGACACCTCGGTGATGCTGCTGGACTGCGGGCGCATGGCCGCGTGGTGGAACCTCGACACGGCCACGCGCGGGACCAAGGGGCAGCTGCTCGGCAAGGTCACGGCGCAGGACGGTTTGTGGGGGCCGCTGGACGCCGGCTGGAACGCGCGCGACATGGAATTCGTGGCGGGGCGGTCCATGCTCCTGCACTACACGGCGATGCATACCCAGCCCTGGCATCCCTTTCCCAAGGACTATGCCTATCGGCATCATCCGCTGGGCGAGGTGTGGTATCGCCTCGAGCGCGCCGCCGATGCCGAAGGCTATCAGGTCTTCACGCGGGAGCGGCCGAGCCCGCAGTACCGGGAGATCGTTGAACGGTATCGGCAATCGCCAGGGGCCGATGCGGGACAAGCGGAATTACCACCAGCAGCCGCCAAACTGGCGGCCGCGTTGGACGTTCAATCCGCCTTGCGGCTTGATCTGCCGACGCTGAGCAGCAATGCGCAAGGCGGCTCAACAGAGTCCCCTCTCCCCTTGTGGGAGAGGGATTGGGTGAGGGGTCCGGCGCCGGCAGGCGCCGATGAGTTCGCTGAAGCGAGCGAGGTTTCTTCGCGCTCCCGCGCGAGTCCCCTCACCCTATCCCTCTCCCACAAGGGGAGAGGGGACTCTGCAGAATGGCCGTGCGTCGATGCCGTGATCGCGGCCGGCCTGTTGGAGCGACTACCGGGCGAAGATGTGCCGTGGTTGCTCGATGAGATGTTCGGCCAGGCGGGCAAGCTCGTCTATGTCGCGGTCGATTGCCAGGGCGGCGGCGCGAATGTTTGCGTGCGCGATCCCGGCTGGTGGCGCGCGCAGATCGCGGCCGCGGCGGCGCGGCATCCGAACGTGGTCTGGCGTCTCGATGCGCTTGACCGCAATGGACGCGGGCAGCCGACGACCGTGGCCTATCAGTCCAATCTCGCGGGCAACGCGGCGGCGACGACGCCGCGCATCTGGGTGCTGGCGGGACCGCGCGCCGGCGACCGCTCGCAACTGCTCGCCCTCGCCGACTCCCTGGGCTGGCCCTACGAGGTCAAGGAACTGGCCTACAACGGGCTGCACAATCTGCCGAACTGGCTGATGGGGGCGTCGCTCGCGAGCCTCGATCGCGCGCGGTCGAGCGCGCTGAGCGCGCCCTGGCCGGACCTCATCATCGACGGCGGCAAGCGCAGCGTGCCGGTCGTGCGCTGGATCAGGACGCAGGGCGGTGCGCCCGCGCGCTGGGTGCATGTCGGCCGTCCCTGGGCGCCGGTGACGAGCTTCGATCTGGTGGTGGCAGCCCCGCAATACCGGCTGCCGCCGCGGCCGAACGTGGTGTCGCTGGCGGCGCCGCTGCACCGGATCACGGCGGAGCGGCTGGCGGACGCCGCGGCGGCCTGGACGGAGCGCCTGCAGCACCTGCCGCGGCCGTGGCATGCGCTGCTGGTGGGCGGCCATTCGCCGCCCTATCTGCTGGATGCGGCGGCGGCGCGCCGGCTCGGCGAAGCCGCCAGTGCTGTGGCCCGGAAATCCGGCGGCTCGCTGCTGGTGACGACGAGCGCGCGCACGAGCGCCGAGGCGGCCGCGGCGCTGTTCGACAGCCTGAGCGGCAGCTGCTACCGGCATCGCTGGCAGGCCGGGGCGACGGACAATCCGTACCTCGCCTATCTGGCGCTGGCCGACGGCTTCATCGTGACCGGCGACAGCGCCTCGATGCTGGCGGAGGCCTGCGCGACCGGCAAGCCGGTGGCGATGTTCGAGGTGCCGCGGCGGCCGACCTTCGTCGGGCGGGCGCTGGCGGCGATCGAGCGGCTGGCGACCGGGCATGGCGGGCGCAAGAACTACCGGGGCGTGCCGAAGCAGCAGGGCTGGCTGGCGCGCTCGTTCGACCGGCTGGTGGAGCGCGGCCTGTTCATGCCGCTGCGCGATCTCCGGGAATGTCACCGCGAGCTGCTGGCGCGCGGGCTCGTCCACCGGCTCGGCGAGGTTCCGCCGGTTGACCGTCGCGAACCCATCGAGGATATGCAGCGTGTCCGCGCGCGCGTGCGCCAGCTGATGACGGGCGACCGGCGGGTGGAGTAAGAGAATAATGTCCTATAGGAGAGACCGAGTCACAGACCCTCACCCTAACCCTCTCCCGCTTCGCGGGCGAGGGGACACGGTCTGTGCAGCGGCACGATCGAGCCCCCTCGCCCGCGAAGCGGGAGAGGGTTAGGGTGAGGGTGTGTGGCTCGGTGCTTCGGGAATATGGCGTGACCAATCCCTTCCTCTATCTGCCGGTCGAGGTGGCGGCGCGGGAGCTCGATGCCAAGCTGCTGATCGCCGCCTTCGCGGTCGGCGCCGGGTACGAAGTGATCATCGGGCAGAAATGGCTGATGCAGCGCAATTTCGGGCGCATGCCAGCGGGTATCGTGCTGTTCAAGACGCTGACCGCGGTCGACGCCAGGGCGATGCAGGCGGCGCACGCGCATGGCCACCGCATCGCCTCGATCGACGAGGAGGTTCCCGGCCTCGTCGCCCGCAACGAGGGGCTGCGCTGGGTGGCGCCGCCGGCGGTCGCGGCCTGCGACATCGTCTTCGCGGTCGGCGAGGAGCATCTGGAGGCGTTGCTGTGGAAGCTGCCGGAGGCGCGCGACAAGTATGTCGTGGTCGGCAATCCGCGCTGGGACCTGCTGCGGCCGGAGTTCGCGCGCTCCCATGGGCCGGAGGTCGAGCGCATCCGC
>Ga0137403_10004612_pt1 | contig 16207 bp, 8 predicted proteins | sample CZOMad2_1_16fung_FD_122057 | JGI IMG/M metagenome (GOLD analysis project Ga0137403, IMG submission 122057) | Vadose zone soil fungal communities from Angelo Coast Range Reserve, California, USA - CZOMad2_1_16fungal (Hybrid Assembly) | ecosystem: Environmental > Terrestrial > Soil > Vadose zone... | reverse complement strand
CTTCGTAGAACGATTGGCGTGGGCCCAGGCGCAGGGATGCTAGCAACCCGGCTATCAGCCATGCAAGGCCGAGGCCACGAATCACCGAATTGCCAGTCACGGGAAGTCGTTGGCGGAGCAACTCACGAACTGGCCGCTTCAGCGAATCGGACTGGCCGAGGTCACCATGGGCGAGCGCCGAGATGTATTGAAAGTAGAACGATGGTAGCCCTTCCTGTAGCGGCTGATTCTTACGCAAGGCTTCAACGCTCTGAGCGCTCCATCGAGGGTCGAGCTCACGTTCTTGAACACCGTAGCCGGGCGCAAACCGAACCAGGCTCGCGCTGAGGAGCGCTCCGCTGATACCCAGACAGACCAAGGCCAGGAGACGACGCGAGACATACCGCAACAGTCTCACGGCCTTTTCGTATTTGGTTACTTTGCTCATTGCAGGCAACGGCATTACAAAGGTTCCGCCATTGCATAGTGCTTTTCTTTGAAGTCGTACATGCTGCGGTCGGCCTCGGAGAGAAGTTCCTCCCCCGAACTGCCATCCTGGGGATAAAAAGAACAACCCACGCTGACGGACACAATAATTTCAGGACATGCCGCGCGACTGGCCTCTTCCACCGCCCGTGACAATCGTTTCTGCATTTCGTCGACGTTGTCCTTTGTCACTTCTTGGAGCACAAAGACGAACTCATCTCCGCCGAGACGCCCTACTTGGTCGTACTCCCGGCAGGAGGATTTGAATCTGGCGGCAATTTCTTGAAGGAGTCTATTGCCCGTGAGGTGTCCAAAGGTGTCGTTCACCTTTTTGAAGCCGTTGAGGTCACATAGCAGCACGGCCAGCGGTGTCTTGGCGCGCCGCACGCGGGACAGCTCCTTTTCAAGATGCAGGCAGATCGATCGGGCATTCGGCAGTCCGGTGAGAAAGTCGGTGCTCGCGGTACTCTGCGCTCTTTCGTATTGAAGAGCATTCTCCACAGAAACGCCGAGTTTCGAGCTTCCCGCGACCAGCATGCGAAGATGATCTTTTGTGAAGAAGTTCTTTTCGCGATGGTAGAGAGTCAAGACCCCGGCTACGCAGTCGCGACCACGAAGGGGGACACTGAGTGCGGACAATAAAGAGGTTGTGCGCGACGCTCCTGTATGTTGGAGAGTCTCTGCAGCGGGATTGCCGTTCGTGATGGGTTTCTCGTTTCGCGCCACCCAGCCGGATAGGCCCTGCCCCAGGGGAATACGCAAGGACGAAAAGAGATCGAAGTCTATCCCGTGGACATATTCGGGAATCAGCACGCCTTCCTGGCAAACGAAAAACGCGATGGACTCATGGGGAATCATCTGCTTCAGCCGGATCGCAACCACCGACAGGGTTTCCTTTAGGCTAAGAGAGTTACCGAGGGTTTGCGCGAGTTCAAACAGGAGCTGAGCTTCCTGCCGTGCCGAGATGATGGAACTGAGGAACGAGGTGGTACGAATTTCCGCATCATTCGCTACTTCCGCGAAACCGGAGGACGGAGCAGCCGGGCGATCCACTCTCGGAGCAATGTCCAAGCGCCTTCGCTCGGTTTCCATGGTGTTAACCATCCCCTCCAATTCGAGGTAACGGCGTTCCATGATTTCGACGACGCGGGGATCGAAGCTCCTCCCCTTCTCCGCTGTGAGCGCCTTCATGGACTCTTGGGGACTCAGCGCTTGCCGGTAGGGACGCTCTGAGGCCAGAGCATCGAAGCAATCGACGGCTGAAAGGATTCTTGCGCCGACCGGGATAGCTTCTGATTTCAGGCCATGCGGATAACCGGTGCCATCCCATTTCTCGTGATGAGAGCGCACTATCGGCACTACAGGATAAGGAAATTGGACGCGATCGAGTATCTCCGCGCCCACGATGGGATGAATCTTCATTTTCTCAAACTCTTCGGGTGTGAGGCGCCCTGGCTTGGAGAGAATGTGCTCAGGGACGGCGAGCTTGCCAATATCGTGCAACATGGCGGCCGCACGAATGGCGTTTAACTGATCCTGGTCCAGTCCAAGGTCCTTGGCAATTTCCACTGCATAGACTTGAACACGACGCAGGTGATCGTGCGTGGTATGGTCTTTCGCTTCAATTGCCAGGGAAAGTGCCTCGATGGTGCGCAAGTGAAGTGCGGCAATTTCCTCCGCGTGTTTTTTCTGCGCCTCGAGACGGCTCAAGTAAGTACGGTAGGACCGATAGATCCAATAAACGATTGGAAAAGCAAGGAGACCGAATTGCCAGCCGACGAGCCGATTGATGGCGCTCACGCCACAAGCAATGAGCGCACCCAGTAAATAGTAGGGGAACGCCCACAGATAGCATTCTTTCCAGACATGGACGGGGTTCCGCTTTTCCGTCATGGCGATGATGCCGGAGACGGAGATGGTGTTGAAAGCGAAGTAAGTCGTCGCGGCCGCGGCCATTAAGAGCGGCCAGCGAAATCCGACACCTGTGGCGACTTTGCTATGAAACACCAATTCCGCGGCGCTAATGGACAGAGCGAGATTTGCCAGATTGAATAGCCATTGAACGGGGCGGGGACGGGGATTGGAATACCACAGGCTCTGGACGAGCCCCCCGAGACAGCCCATCAGCACCGTCTCGGAATTCGAGAGGTCAAGAATGCCGACGAGAATGAACAGGAAATTTGCGGACATGGTGGCCTTGATCCCTGGCAATTGCACCTTGAGGACGGAGGCGCACATTGCGACGGCCAAAAAGCAGGCGTATCGGAATGGGTCATCCGATCGCCAACGCAGCAGGGCGTAAACCAATACCGGTAGCCCTCCGATGAGCTGAGTGAAAATAAAGGAGAGCGCCGGAATCCCGAGTGACCGGGTGTCACGCCAGGTGTTGCTCCAATAGTTCTTTGCAGCAGTTGCTCCCACGCTCGTACCTGCTCTCGGCGACCGGCTTTTTGTTACCCTGACTCAAATAAGGCCCTGCAAGCCGCGCGACAGATAGACCGACCAACAGACAGTTCTCCAGCTAGAGTCCGATCCCCGGGATGGTCTAATGCTTCAAGGCCCGACCAAGCGCAGCAGTGCGGTCCTTAATTATTAGAGAAGCTTGATGTTTAGGCTGTGGGTTGGGAATAGTACGCCTAACACGCTGTATTGAAAGGGATACTGGCTTCAGGCGCTTGGAACCCGAGGACCGTGCCCCGACAACCGGGAGGCCCAAGGAAACTCCGGACGTGCGGTCCTTGAGCTGAAAACCGACTGTACTCTAGTACTACACCCACGGCCTGCCTGTACTATCGACGCATTCTTAGGCGGACCTAATACTCCTAGCACTGACCGAGCACCATCTTCAGCCCATCTCCCCGGCGGGCTATCGAGTCAGCTTAGGAGCCCAGCTCATGCAAGCCACGCCCGGAACGCAGAGGCCCTCAAGTGACAGCGCCCTGAAAACGACGACGTGGGGTGCGCGGCTCGCCCTCATAGCTGCGATCCTGTTATTGACCGCCGGGTTTTCGCTGGGCGGCAAGAAACCCAAGCTCTCCCGCGATCTCGACGCCGTCAAAGGCGGCCATAACGGCGCCACGGTAGACGTCATCATCCAGTTCACTCAAGCGCCAACGGATGCTCACCATCAAAAGGTGCGAAACAAGGGTGGAGCGCTAAAAACGAAGCTGGGACTAATCAAGGGTGCGCATTATTCGGTCCCTACCGGGGCCCTGGATGCCCTGGCCAGCGACCCTGAGGTTCTTTACATATCGCCGAATCGCCCACTGAAGGGCTCCCTGGACCATGTGGTCAGCTCCGTAAACGCCGACCTTGCCTACGCAAACGGTTGGGATGGCAGGGGAGTGGGAATCGCAGTGATAGACAGCGGTGCGACTAGCGTTTACGACCTTAACGTCGACAACAATTCGTCCTCACGTATCGTTTATAGTCAAAGCTTTGTGCCGGGCGATTCCTCGACCGCGGACACGTTCGGCCATGGAACGCACATAGCGGGAATCATAGCGGGGAACGGCTACACCTCCTCTAGCTCCAACTACCCAGGCGTCTATCGCGGCATCGCTTCGGAATCAAGTATCATCAATCTTCGCGCGCTGAATTCCACGGGCGCGGGGACGGATGCTTCCGTCATTGCGGCCATTCAGCAGGCGATCGCTCTCAAGGATACCTACAACATTCGGGTTATCAACCTGTCCCTGGCGCGTGGTGTGTATGAGAGCTACACGCTTGATCCGCTTTGTCAGGCTGTGGAATCCGCATGGCGTGCGGGCATCGTGGTGGTGGTCGCCGCGGGCAACATGGGTGAATACGACGGAGCCGGCACCAACGGCTACGGCACCATTGGTGCGCCTGGTAATGATCCCTACGTCATCACGGTTGGAGCCAGCAACACGCATAAAAGCGGCGCGCAAGCAGCGCAATCGATGACCAGCTACAGCTCAAGGGGTCCAACGGCGTTCGACCACGTCGTTAAACCGGACCTCGTGGCTCCGGGCAATGGGGTGGTTTCCCGAATGGCGTCGGGCGGCAACGCGCTGGTGACTTCGTACCCAGGACTCTCAGTCTATCCGTGTAACTATTCGCGCTCGAGCTGTGGCCCGCAATACGGCGGTGCCCGCTACATGCGCCTCAGCGGTACCAGCATGGCGACGCCGGTTGTCAGCGGCGTTGCGGCCCTGCTGCTTCAGCAAACGCCCGGACTCACGCCGGACCAAGTGAAAGCTCGTCTGATGAAGACGGCATGGAAGGGCTTTTCCTCGTACGCCACAGCGACCGACAAGGGCACCGGGGTGGTCTACCAGATCGAGCAGGACCTGTTTGCGGTGGGGGCCGGCGCGGTCGACGCATCTGCCGCCTTGGCCAACACGGACCTCGCACCGTCTTTTGTGGGCGCCGCAAAATCGCCCACGGCTGTCTACAACTCGCTGACTAATACAGTCTCTGTCGTGGGCGATCCCTTGACGATCTGGAATAACTCGGTGGTGTGGGGTAATTCCGTGGTCTGGGGTAACTCCGTGGTGTGGGGCAACTCTGTAGTTTGGGGAAACTCGGTGGTTTGGGGTAACTCCGTCGTGTGGGGCAATTCCGTGGTTTGGGGCAATTCGGTGGTCTGGGGCAATAGCGACGGGTCCCTCGAAGACGAATAGTAGGCAGGCATAGGAGCCAGGAAAGGAGATAGAGAAGATGCCAAACCTAGCCAAAGCCTACATCGCGATGATCGCTGCGATTGCCGCGGTCGTACTGGCGCTAGTGGCCTTTCGCTGGAATCCCGACAATCTCAAGAATTTCGTTGTCTTCTTCGCCTTGGCGATGCTGGCGTCCACAATGAAGATTCGCCTGCCGGGCTTCAAGACTACCATCTCTACAAATTTCGCCTTCATTCTCGTCGGCATCGCCTTGTACACTTTTGGCGAAACCGTATTGATCGGTCTGGGCGGAGCGCTGGTGCAGTCTCTTTGGAAGACTCAAACGCGCCCGAAGTTGCTGCAGGTGCTTTTCAATGCGGCATGCCTGACGGTTTGTACGGCTGCGGCTTTCTGGACCTCGCACAATGTCCCCGCACTGCTGGGATTGAACTCGATGGCAGCGATGATGGTTCTGGGAGCCTGCGTGTATATGGCGCTGAACACCGGGCTCGTCTCGATTGTGATTTCTCTGGCTGAGGGACGCCCTCTCAGAGAGCTCTGGTTCTCTTGCTACGAATGGACATTCCCTTACTTCGTTGTGGGAGCAGCTGTAGCTGGTTTAGCCGCCGCCGCGGGCCGCGGCACAAACTTTGGCGTAGCCTTACTCGTCGTACCAGTGATGTATTTCGTCTACGTCTACTACCGAATGCGCATAATGCGGTCGGTACTTGAAGAAATCGCCGACGCCAGTCGAGAAAACGAAGCCTTGCTTGTCCGCGCATCTCCCGGCAGCTGAAATCTCTTCAGGTGATTTTGATGTCAAGGCCGCTCCCCGTCTTGCCGTGCGTCTACTAATCGTGTGCTTTAGAGTTGATGTTCAAGAATCCCTCAAGTTGTACTTAGAAACGGAGGAGTGGGTGAGCGGTGGAAACCGGCGGTCTTGAAAACGTACGTTCCTATGTCGTACTGCCTATTTTCAGTAGGTTAGCGTACATCATCACTGGTTATCACAGGGTCATTCGGGCACATTCGGCAGCGAGTATGCAACCGAGAATGCAACCGCCTTGATGGATCCAGAAACGCATGAGCGAGGTACACGGCGGGGACACCGTTCAGAAGCTTCAGCCGCCTCTCAGGCGCTTCGCCACGGAACCACGAAATCACCGTGCTTTTCGAGGTCGGGGGAAGCGTTGTTGAGAACAGGAAAAACACAGAGCGTGTTTTTGACTCACGAAGAAAGAAACACAGTAGCGTTTGAAAATCTAACGGGGCCGCCCGGCGAAAGTTCGTCGGCCTTTTTTAACCGCGCACACTTTTGCACTCTACGAAGACAATGGAAACCTGTTGAAACTACCAGTTGTGGGCTTGCCCGCCCATCCGGTGTTTTCACGGTGAGTGCAGCGGTCTATACGTTACTAGTAGTATTCAGTTCCATTGAAGTTACTTAGACGCCAAGAGAAAATTCAACGTGTGGAGGAGCCATGCCTACTTGGCTTGAGGGGATGTGCCTCAGATCATGCAATCGCAGGATCGCATTCTGGATGATGGTAATCCTCGCTTCGTTGATAACAATCATTGCGAACCATAGATACGCAAAGGACTTTTTCAGGGGACCTTTCCCTACTTCCGTCGAAACATTGGAAGCCACTTCGAGCCCAGAGGAGGCTGAACACAGTTTCATCCGCGTAACGGGGTCGAAAACCGTTGATACCGGCATCCAAGAGATTACTTCCACGACGCGAAACGGTGTGAAGGTGCAGGGAAGCGAGAAAGTATCTGCGGGATACTACGCAGTCCTGGTTGGAAAGCACTTCCTGCTCGTCAAAAGTTCCACGACACCAGGGTCCTCTGTCGAAGGCGAGATCGAACGCATGCCCGCAACCATGAGGACCAACCTAGCCTCATCTTTTCCCGGAGAAAGCTTAGAAAAGTATTTTTATCCCGTCCAACTCGAAACGGAAGGATTTCGGTACCCCGGTTATTGGGCAATCGGCTGTGGCGCCGTCCTGCTCTTTTGCATTTTCAGGTACATGCGTCCAGCCTGGATTCTGAAAAAAGATATTTCAAAGCATCCCGTTATTGCTCGGCTAAAGACCTGGGGAGATGTCCTTTCTATTTCAGCAGAGGTAGAGGGGGAATACGAGCGAGACGTGCTCCTCAAATCGCACGGTAAACGCATTACTTCGCGTTTCGTGATAGATAGCACGTTTTTCAATTTCAATGTATTCCGATTCGCTGATCTTCTTTGGGCCTACAAGCACGTCACAAAGCATAGCGTGAACTTTATTCCGACCGGAAAGACATACAAGGCTGTCATGGTATTTTACGGAGGGTCCACGGAAATCCAAGGAAACGAAGCCAAGGTCGGTGAGATTTTGAAGTCAGCCGCTGAGAAGGCGCCCTGGGCAGTCGTTGGATTTTCGGAAGACCTAAAGCAGCTATTTCAGAAGAATACGAACGACTTTTGCCTCGGCATCGAGGCCCGGAGACGAGAGTTGCAGAGCAAGGCGTAGCTTGTTCTTAAGCAGGTTTGATAGCAAGACACTATTATCGGACGAACGTTCCGCTTCCCGTCATGATCGTGTGGTGGGTCTTCTTAGGAATCTGCGTCCTCTGTTATAGCTGCTACCCAATCTGTCCACCTCAACAGCGGCATGTTGATGGCAAACCTCAGTAGACTCGGAGAAACATCATGGGAAACCCCGAAAACAGATGGTGGCCGAATATCGAAGATCAGCAGGGAGCAAGGAAAGCGGCCCACGAAGGAGCCGGAGCCGCTGTTTTTGTGATGGCGGTCACTCTGTTGTTTTCCGTACTTGCAATGTTTAGCGTCCAAATTTTACCAGGCCCAAAGTTTTCAGCTTGGTCGCTTGGCGATGCGGGACTATTTGCTATCGCGGCTTGGAGAATTTACAAAATGTCCCGTGCTTGGGCAGTCGTCGGATTGCTTCTTTTTCTCTATGAGCGCGTCTATGCCTTTTATGTTCGCCCGACGGCTACTGCGGGGATCATCGTTGGTTTAATACTCCTACTTGCGTTCGTCAACCGTGTACGCGGAACATTCGCGCACCATAGGCTATCCAAAGTTCACGCCCCGGCTGTTGAAGTAAAGCAAGCAGTCTAAAGAGGGCGGTTCAAACGTAGAGTTCCTTTATTTTTTGCGGAGCACTAGCACAACGACGAATCTCACCAGAGATGAACGCGAAGACGCCTCGGAGACTACTCGGGTCGCATCTCAAAAACCGCCGTTTGCGGCACCCAGGCTCATCTTAATCGCCAAAGTCGGCGTCAGACGGCCGGCGCACCCTTTCTAAAACGAGGTTGAGACTCGTCCTACTTCGACATACGGACCGCTCCATACAAAATCGCCGTGTTGGTTAATATACCCGATCTCGCTTTCGGTGGTGACCAAGCTGCGAGTGTGATGAAACGAACCAGCTGAATAGAATCTCGGAGCGATTACGGGTTTTCCAGTTCGGTCTATGTAACCCCAGAGATCTGCGCCCGCGACGCGAACTGCCGCCAAGCCCTCCGAAAAGTCAGACGCGTAATCAAAGACGGGTTCAATTTGGAATTCTCCGCGCTGGTTAATAAAGCCCCATAGCTTCTCTGCTTTCGCCTCAGCTAGACCCTCATGGAAATCGAGGGTATTTTCAAATCCAGGAGAGACTGCAAATTGACCTTCGTGAGTGATGTATCCCCACCTATTGCGAACCAATACGCGTCCCAGACCTTCGCTGAACGTACGGGCGGCGTCGAATGCCCATTGGATGGTCAACCTAGATGATCTGTCGATGTAGCCCCATTTCCCGTTGAGTTTGACCGGCGCTAAGTCCTCCCGGAAGCCTCGGGCGTCTTCGTAGAACAATGGGATAATTTCTTGCCCTCCGCGATCAAGAAAGCCAAACTTACTCTTGAGCCGAGCCCATGCTAGTCCCTCGTGAAAGGTTCCTATCGAATCATACCGAGGGGTGATAACGATGTTGCCGTTCTTACTGACAACACCTTGCTTGCCCTTGAGGCTAAAGCTAGAAAGCCCTTCGGAAAAGCCAAGCGCCTCTTCGGAAAAAGTCTCAACAATCAACTCGCCAGAACTGTCAATCGCACCCCATTTCCTATCGACCAGTACGGTAGCTCGGTCTTCGCAAAAACAGCCTGCGTGATCAAAGATCGGGTCGATGATAAGTTTGCCTTCCGCGTCAACAAAACCGGCCTTGTAGCGCTTTGTGCTCCGTCCTTGACGGACAAAAACGGGAAATAGCCGCAGATCGGGAGTTACGGACGCATTCTTGTTGGAACCGGCGGTTTTCTGCATTAAAGTGGCGGGATCAGTGGGACGACGGCTTCCGCTCCTTCGGCTCCCTCTAGCTCCTCCAAGGCCCCTGCAACTGGTCTCGCTACATCTACAACTTCCCCCATAACCCTCTCTAAGTTTGCTATTGCGGGTTCTATTTCTGGATTGTCGCGTGATAGGGTATCCAGAAACTCTTTGACGTTACCACCCGCGCCCTCGACATCTTTTCCGAGAGCTCTTAAGTCGCCTGCATCAAAATCCTTCAATGCCTTCCCTGCATTCTGCTCAGCCCGTTCGAGGATTGCTTTGTTTTCCGCATTATAGAGTCTATGAATACGCTGGAATCCCCGATTCACCGATGGATTTTTGAGTTTGCCAGTTGTCCATTTACTCAGAATCCTATACGACAGCGTCTTCCTGGCTAGGTTACCCCAAAACTGCTTAGGTAGATAATGATGACCATAGACGGCGGCAAAATAAACCATCTGCCAATAAGTAAAGTCGTGACACTGTCCTGCCACGACATGCATTCTCCCCTCCTTGTCTATGAAAGATGTGTCTGGATCGCAGATTTGATGGCCATCGAGGTCGGCGAAGGATTCGGGGTCGTCGGCGACCATAGCGTAGAGGTTAAGGGTTTGCGGGTTGCTAAGGTTAGCATATGGGACAGGAACGGGAGCCGAGGACCAATCCGAGCTGAGCCAGCGCCCGAAACGGTTGGAATAGTAGCGAGCGCCAAAGTTGTCGTTGCCGGTTTCCGTGTCTCGCTCTTTTCCTTCGAATTTGTAATTTTGCGAGCAACTATTAGTGTAGGCATGCTCACCGCCGAAGGGGTAAAAGTCGGCGTCGTAGCACACGATGCCAGTGTTGGTCGTGATGATGCGTGACGTGCCTAGCAGGTCCTCGACATAGTAGATGGGATTGCCACCCGCCGGAAGCATGGCAATTCGCTTGCCGCCGAAGATGATGTATTCGGCATTGTTGTTACCGTTAGCGTCTGACTCGGCGAGGATTTCGCCGCCGGAGCCGTACCAGTAGAGCTTGCCGCTGGATTTGGAGGCGCGGCGCCCGTTGCCATCGTAGGCGTAGTTCGTGGTGGCTCCAGCGTTGACAGCCGATTTCAATTCACTCTCGGCGTTCCACGTGTAGCTGATCGTCCCGTCACTCTGGGTGTTTCCATCCAGATCGTAAGTGAAAATTGGTACATGGTTGGTGCCATCGGCAGTGGTCGCGAAACCACTTTCGACGGAGCAGCCGACGTAATTCGAGTTGGTAGTGGGCGCAATGCTGTTGAGATTACCCCAAGCATCGAGCGCATACGTTTCACCCCAGCAGTGTGCGGGGCTAGTGGCGTGAGTGGAAGACGTAAGGGCGCCCGTGATTCTGTTGAGTTGATCGTAGGTGAAGGTTTGCGAGCGAGTGGTATCGAGATTGTTGGTGATCGCGTACACATGCCCGGCGTTGTGTGAGGTGACAGGATCGACGAAGCCGTAGGTAATATCGATCGCATTGCCGCCGGACGAAATGGCCTTAAATTGATTGGGCTGTAGTCGGCTGTTGTAGGTGTGCGTAACGTTCAATCCGGAAAACGAAGACGATTGCCCAATCGAGAGCGCATAGAAAGTACCCTGCGGCGTGTAGCAAACCGCCCCCGCCAAGCATCCACTAGGCGCACTCTGAAAGTCGCTTGCGTAGGTGATTCCGTTTGAGCCATCCGCGACGGTTTTGGGACGATTTGCTGCGTCGTACGTGTAATTGACGATGCGGCCTGTTGGGTACACAGCCTGGGTGACGTTGCCGGCGAGATCCAGGTAATACGTAGATGTTTTGGTGATGTTGCTGCTAGTTCGCTGATTAACGCTGATGCTGCGCATATTAGTAGAATCAACTTGATAGCTCCAAGTTTCCGAGCCTGCGGCATCGGTCATGCTGGTGCGCTGGCCGACGTTTTGGCAGGTGGCGAGACCTAAACAGTTCGATTGGTCATAAGTAATCGAAACAGAGGGATCGCCATTGGAATAACTGCGGCCGAGCAGCCGATTCAGGGCGTCATAGGCATAGGCCGTTACAACCTGACTGTCGGGTTCTGTTCCGCCGGTCAGCGAAACGCCGGAAACAGAAACACTGAAGGACGCCGAGGAGAACGATCCAGGTTGACTGGTGGACGAGCCGGAGGACAAGGGATAATTCGTGGAGGCGCCGATCGTCTTGGCGGTGATGGAGATGCCGGAACCGTTGGCAGAGGCATTAGCAAGTGAGCCTGCATTGATCGCGGAGGCTAGGGTGCTGGCAAGAGAGGATGACGAACTCCCTTGGCCGTAGCTTACGGAGTACTGTGTGCCGTTCAGGATGATCCAAACGCTCCCCGAATCATAGACCGTTGCGCCAGCGTCGCGGCCGCCGGTCAGAGCTGCGGGATTGGAGCTACTGAAGGAAGAGTTGGGGAAATTAGCAGAGTCGTAGCTGTACGATGAGGACACCGAATAGTTCGTACTCACGCCGGTCGTTTTGGCTGTCAGGCTGACCGTAGCGCCCGAGGCGGAGGCGCTGACGAACGCGCCCGAGTCTCCATTAATGTTACCGGCAAGCGCGAAGGCGATGGAAGAAGGTGTGGTGCCGGACCCGCTCCAGCTTACGACATTACTGTGGCCGTTTACGGTGATGGTGCTGGTGCCACTGTCGTAAACGGTCATGTAGACATTGTCATGCCCGCCTGTAAGCGACGGTCCGGACGGGAAGGGATTGAACGAGGACTGGCCGAAATCAGCGGGGTCGTTCGTAGTGCTTGAACCGCTCAAAGAATAGTTTGCGGCCGCACCAGTGGCTACACTGGTTAGGTTGATCGTGCTGCCACTGGCGCTCGCTGTCACAACGCTGCCATTAATGCCGGAGGCCAACCTCCCGGCGATCGTGCTGGAAGTGTCATAGCGGCCATAAGATGTCGTGAAGTACACGCTGCCGACAATAATTGTGACTGAACCAGCGTTGTACTTCATACGGCAGTTTCTGCCGGCGTCGTCACAAAAAATGCCTGAGTCTTCGCTGCCGACGATTGAGAAGGAACCTGTGCTGTGCGTAGCCGCCTGGGTAACCACCTGTTTGCTCTGAAGAGTTCCTGAAAAGGTTACGCTTCCCGTTCCCGAAACGCCGGGTGCACCAGTGATGGTTTGTTCTGTACCGTTCACGGTCGCAGACCCCGACCCTGAAGTTCCGGGAAGGTGGCTTGTGGACACGGTTTTAGTTCTGAGGTTGCCGTTTGTATCATAGGTGTAGCCGGTTGTTCCCGGAGTATATGTGTTTGTTGCTCCAGCTGGGCACGAAGCAAAGGAATTCTCCGGATTGCTAGAACAGAGCAAACGTGAGAGCGAGTCATACGTGAAGGAGCGTGAGTGCGAGCCGTTTTGGAGAACGGACGTGAGATCCCCGACCCCGTCGTACCCGTAACTGGTGATCCAGATGGGTTCGCCGCTCCCAGGGCAGCCGTTGGAATTCACAGAAGCGCCCGGCACGTTGGGTTCGTCGACTTCCACGAGTCGGCCAAGACCGTCAGTCCGGCTGCGACGCCACTTGCCGGTCGGGTCGGTGACAAGGGTTGAGCCGCCGCAATACGCTGTAGTGAGGACAGAACTATCAGGATAGGCTTCTGTAATTTTCCGGCCGAGAGCGTCATAAACGTACGTTGTGGTGCCTGCTGTGGTGGTGGGATCGGCGCCGGATCTATAGGGATTTGCGACCCTGTAAACGCGGCCTAGCCCGTCATAGGTGGTGTCCCGATAGACCGTGCCCTGAGGATCGGATGTAAGCTGCGTTTGTTTGCCCTGACCGAAGCCGTTCGCGACGGAAACAGTTGTTATGGTCAAGCCCGACGCGTTTAGTTTTTTGGCGCTCGTCACGGTCGGTGAACGTGGCGTGTCATTGTATGAAAGAGTCGTTTTGCCTCCGTCAGGAAAATCCGTTTCCGTGAGGCGATCCAAACTGTCGGCGTACTTAAAGAAAGTCGTCAAGTTATTCTGATCGGTCGTGGAGAGAGACAGCCCGGAGGTGTAATCGTAGCAGTGGCTCTCAATGTGACTGATTCCGCTTGTCGCGGGGTAGGTGACCTGGGTCAAGTAGGCATCGCTTGGGCTGGTCGGCGGCGCATTGCCGCCGCAACTAGCGTAATTGTCCCCGTAGGAGTAGGAAGTCGTGTTCCCGTTAGGGTCCTTCATCGTCAGCATCTGACCATTACTGTCGTAAGTAGAGATAGTTATGGAATCGCCCTGAGCGCAGGGTGTGCCACCTGGCGCGTCGAAGCACCTGTTGATTACGGTAGTCGGATTCCCACGATTTGCACTACCTGTTTGATCGTAGTAAGTGTCAGTTTCCGAGACGCGATTGCCCGATCCGTCGTAGGTAATCACCGTGGCCGGTAAGTCAACGATGTGGGCGCCGCTGAAAGTACCGTAGGTTTTAGTCGTTCTTCGGAGAAGCGGACCGGATTGCGTTCCTGAGGGGGCGGTGCCGCAGGTCGGTAGGGAGGGTGCGCCGGTTCCGAGATCGTATTGGTCAGTCTCGATGATCTGCTCATTCACGTCATAGCAATTCACGACCAAGGTGGACTGATTGTTGTCCAGCATGGTCTGTTCGCTCGCCAGAGTCCGAACGTTGCCCCAACGCTTTGTGACGGTTTTCAGGCGTCTGCCGGTCGTGTCGTTGTATTGGATAGTGGTCTCGACGGGGATTTGCGGCGTGGCTGCTGACCCGTTGGGTACTAGGGGCGCGTTCAGCGGAGAATAGTTGTAAACGGTCGTGAATGTGGTGTTTCGCACCAAATCGGTTGTTGTGACCGTCGTTGACTTGCTATTCCACGATAGGCTCGTGTTGTTGGGCCAAGCCGTGTCGTAAGCGAAGTGCTGGTGGAGGGTCTCCGTCGCGCCATCGTAGCTTACGTACCGATCCATGATCGCCGGGTAATCGTAACGGCAGTCCCAATAGGACGACGAGCCACTCGAAAAATAGACCGTGTTGATGGCTTCGGCCTTAGCATTCAATCCCCAAACGTAGCGGACGTACCCGCCAGTCGGGTAGAGGATTTTCGAAACCATTCCGTAGGCCGGCTCGTACGTCAAGGTGAACTGTTGGCCGTTTGGCATGATGACATTGGAAACCCCATTCGTGCTTGCGGAAAGGCTGGAAGGGCAAGCTACACATCCAACACCTGTGCACAGATTGAGCATGTTGTCTGCGAAGCTGGCCGATACTGTAGTCCAATAGACCTTATACGCAGAACTGAGACCTGCAATGGTGATTGAGTCAGGACTTCCGCCCAGTCCAGTAGTGCTTAGGGCTGCTCGGCCAAGCGTGTCAGTATAAGTGACAGCGTTACCGGAACTAGAGATAGTCACGGTATTGCCGTTGCGATCCGAAATACTTGTTGCCAGACGCGTAGCAGCAGATCCACCCGGAAAGCCGTAACCGGTCCCATTCCCCTCTGAGACCGACGTTGACGGAAAGAGGCTTGTGTTCCCTTGGGGTATGCTTGTTGTGGCGCTGATTGGACCTTCAGTTCCGGTCGGGAACTCACCGTCGCCATTTAGACCGCTATTGCAATTATCGTATCCATCGGGGCTGGCAAGGTTAGGCGACACCGAGAGTCCGAGATTGTGTCGGTTTGCTTCGGGATCCTGAAATACATAGTTAAATGAGCCATGGCAGGTGATAGTGCCATCAAGCGCACCCGGCATGGTCCAGGTGCCGGACTGAAAGCTTAGGACCGGGAAGGAATAGCTCCATCCACCTTGCGAATTGATGGAGACCGGAATCGTCTCGTATCTCGGTGCACCGCCCGTGGGCGGAGGGCCAATATAGAACGCGCCATTAGAATCGTACGCGAAGAAAAATGGCACCGTGAGCTGACGGCCGGGCGGCATGCGTACGGGGATGCGGATGCTGACGGAACCGTTGGCAGGATTCACAGTCTCGACAGGAGAGTGGAGATAATCGTGATCTCCAGAGGCAGGCGTCGACGTCGTATCGCCAGCCGGGGGGATCTGCGCGAAGACCAAGCGAGGTGAAAAGAGTAACGTGATCCAAACAGACAGTTGCAATGCACGGCGGAGACAGGGCATGGGAGGCTCCGAGTTAAGGTCACGCGCCGTTGGAGTCAAACCGGCGAGTGGCTGAGATTTGTTGACGCAGGGCCGATCCAACCGAATCGAACTGGCAGGATGGCCGCGCTTTTTATCTCAATTGGTATATGGATGTCAATAGACCTTGGAAGATATTATTTGGCATGGATAGTGCCCGCAATTATGACTACAACGCGAATCCGCGTCCTGAGGAAGCATAGAAATGCGTCTCATCGACAATATTCCAGTGTGGGGTCCAGCCGACGAAGGCGCACTCAGTCAGATCAAGACGTGTGCAAAGTCAGCCGACAAAGTTGCCCTGATGGCGGATCACCATAAGGGATACGCAGTTCCCATCGGTGGAGTTGTCGCCTACAAGAATTCAATCAGTCCAAGCGGCGTAGGATTCGACATTGCTTGTGGCAACAAAGCCGTCCTCCTCGATATGCCAGGCTCTGCACTTCGAGCAGACATCGCAAAGATCATGGATAGCGTATGGCAGACGATTAGTTTTGGAGTCGGACGGCGCAACGCCGAGAAAGTAGATCATTCACTGTTCGAGGGTCCGGCGTGGAAGTGCGAGGCCGCTGCTCCGCTGAAACAGATGGCACGCGAACAGCTAGGGACGGTCGGCTCCGGCAATCATTATGTCGATCTCTTCACGGATGAGCAGGATCGCGTTTGGATCGGAGTGCATTTCGGATCACGCGGTCTCG
>Ga0137403_10004611_pt1 | contig 16207 bp, 16 predicted proteins | sample CZOMad2_1_16fung_FD_122057 | JGI IMG/M metagenome (GOLD analysis project Ga0137403, IMG submission 122057) | Vadose zone soil fungal communities from Angelo Coast Range Reserve, California, USA - CZOMad2_1_16fungal (Hybrid Assembly) | ecosystem: Environmental > Terrestrial > Soil > Vadose zone... | reverse complement strand
CTGGGCGCCACGCGCCGCTCGGCCGCGCAGCACTCGCAGTCGCTGCACGCGTGGGTCAGCCACGTGCCCGGGCTCAAGGTGGCCCTGCCGTCGGGGCCGTACGAGGCCAAGGGCCTCATGAAGACGGCCATCCGCGACGACAGCCCGGTGGTGATCTTCGAGGACAAGATGATGTACCGCGTGAAGGGCCCGGTGCCCGCCGAGGACTACACGATCCCCTTCGGCGTGGCGGAGATCAAGCGCGCGGGCACGGACGTCACCATCGTCGCCACCAGCAGCATGGTCACGGTCGCCCTGGGCGCCGCCAAGATGCTCGAGGACATCGGCCTCAGCGCCGAGGTCATCGATCCACGCACGACCTGGCCGCTCGACAAGCAGGCGCTGATCGAGTCCGCCCGGAAGACCTCGCGCGCGATCGTGGTGGACGAGGGCTACGAGCGCTACGGCGTGACGGCCGAGATCGCGTCGGTCATCGCCGAGGGCGCGTTCTACTTCCTGGACGCGCCGGTCAAGCGCATCGGCGCCATGGACGTGCCGGTGCCCTTCTCGCCGGTGCTCGAGGACCTCACGGTGCCGACGGAGCAGAGCGTGTTCGAGGCGGCGAAGGCGCTGTGTAAGAAGAGCTAGCGCGGCGCCGCGGCCGTCGTCGCGCGCGCGAAGGCCGCCACCAGCGCTCGATCGGTCGCGAGATCGCGCATGCTGCGGGCCAGGGCCGCGTCCATCACCTCTCGCGCCACGTCGTCCGCGGGCTTGTCGACTTGCCGTCGCTTGATCCCGATGTATCGACGGGTGGCGAGGCTGTCGCCGCTGCGACCATCGATCACGGTGAGCGCGAACACCACCTTGCCGACGTACTGCGTGGTCCCGTAGCCGGTGACCGTGTCGAGCCAGAACTCTTCGACGTCCGCCGCCAGGACGACGTCGCCCCGCTCGATGACCACCGCGTGGCCGTTCTTGCCGATCTCCACCAGGAGGGCCTCGCGCACGACGTCGGTCACGGGGCGCGAGGTGACGACGTTCTTGCCGTTGTCGGGCTTCGACCCGATGCGGGCGGTGTCGATGCGGCGGTCGGTGACCGATCGGATCTCCACGCGCCGGCTGCCGACGGAGGCGAGCATCGCGCGATTCGCGGCCGCCTCGGGATAGCGCACGTCGAGACCGACCGTGCGCGCGCAGCCGACGACGCCCAGGAGCGTCGCGAGCGACAGAAGCGCCGGGAGCGCCGCGGCCCTCATCGGCCGGCGCTCCGCGCGTAGACGAGCTCGTTGGCCAGCCGCTCGCCCGCGCGCGTGAGGACGTCCAGCAGATGATGTCGGGTGAACTCCGAGTCCTTCCGGAACGACTCCAGGGGGAGCCGCTCGGGATCGGTGACGTCCTCGGCCTTCTCCCACACGAGAACGCCGGTGCCGCGAATCACCATCTCCGCGCGCACGTCCGCGAAGCCGGACAGAAGATCGGGATCGCCCTCCCGGACGCGCACGATGCCCCAGGCCGGCACCGAGAGGCGCACGATCGCGTCGACGCGCCGCCGGTCCTCCCCGACGGGCTCTCGCTCCAGCATCCGAATCTCCTGGAACTGCTCGCTCGCGGCGAGCGCCTGCGCGAACGCGATGCTGACGGCCGCCTTGGGGGCGATGCCCGCGAGGTCGCGGCCGGCGGCCTCCGTACTGTCGGACTCGAGCAGCCAGTTGATCCCCTTGTGGAGCAGCACGGCGAGCGGCTGGAGCAGCGATTTGTACGGCGTCCAGCTGAGCACCTCGTCGAATGTCCTCCCCGGCTCGGCGCTGTGCTCGAGCACCGTGAGGCGACTGTCGCCCGTGACGACGACGGCGAGCCGGCGGACGTTGTCGAACGGGCGAGCGGCGGGTTGCGGAGGCGGAGCGGACGAGGCGCATCCCCAGAGCGAGCCGACGAGCAGGACCAGCAGAGTCATTCTCATGAGCCGCATACTATACTCTCCTCGCCATGGCCAAGGGCACCCGAATCGACATCGACCTCTACAGCGACACCGTCACCCGCCCGACGGCCGACATGCGCCGCTTCATGTGCGAGGCGGAGGTGGGCGACGAGCAGAAGATGGAGGACCCCACCGTCAACCTGCTGTGCGAGATGGTGGCCGACCTGCTGGGCAAGGAGAGCGCGGTGTTCCTGCCGTCGGGGACGATGTGCAACGAGATCGCCCTGCGCGTGCACGCGCGGCCGGGTGAAGAGGTCATCGCCCACGCCACGGCCCATCCGATCCACTTCGAGACCGGCGGGCCCGGCGCGCTGGCCGGCGTCAACATGCGCTCGATCGACGGCCCGCGCGGCCAGTTCGACGCGGCCGCCGTCGAGGCGGCGGTGCGCCCGCCGCACCGCCACTTTCCGCGGAGCCGGCTCCTCTGGGTGGAGCAGACGAGCAATCTCGGCGGCGGCTCGGTGTGGCCGCTCGCGCGCATCGACGAGGTGACGGCGGTCGCGCGACGCCACGGGCTTTCGACGCATCTCGACGGCGCGCGTCTCATGAACGCCGTCGTCGCCAGCGGCATCCCCGCGCGGGAGTACGCCGCGCCGTTCGACTCGGTGTGGATCGATTTCACCAAAGGTCTCGGGGCGCCGGTGGGCGCGGCCATGGCCGGCTCGCGCGCGTTCATCGACGAGGCGTGGCGCTGCAAGCAGCAGATGGGCGGCGCCATGCGCCAGGCGGGCATCATCGCCGCCGCCGGCGTCTACGCGCTCCGCCACCACGTCAAGCGCCTGGCCGACGATCACGCCAATGCCCGCCGCCTCGCGGAGGGCCTCGCGCGGTTACCCGGCGTGAGGCTCGATCCCGCCACGGTCGAGACCAACATCGTGTTCTTCGAGACGATCGCGAACGCGGCGGAGGCCGTGGAGCACCTGCTCGCACACGGCGTCCGCATGGGCGCGCTCGGCCCGCACACGATCCGCGCCGTCACCCATCTGGACGTCGACGTCGCGGGGATCGAGCGGGCGCTGGCCGTGGCCCGCGAGGTCTTCACGGGCCTCCCGGGCTGAGGCGCTGATGCCGACCAACGTCATCATGCCCGCCCTGGAGCTGGCGCAGGAGACCGGCAAGGTCTTGCGCTGGATCAAGTCGCCGGGCGACACGGTGCAGAAGGGCGAGCCTCTGCTCGAGATCGAGACCGACAAGGTCACCGTCGAGATCGAGGCGCCCGCATCGGGCGTGCTGCGCGAGGTCACCGCGCGCGCGGGCGACGTGGTGTCCGTGGGCAAGACGATCGCGCTGATCTTCGCCGCGGGGGAGGCGAGCGTTTCAGCGGTTCCGGCCGCACCCGCGCCCGCCGCCGCGGGGCCGGCGGCGACCGGCGCCGTCAAGGCGTCGCCGCTCGCCCGCAAGCTCGCCGAGCAGCACGGCGTCGACCTCGCGCGCATCACGACGGCCAGCGGACGCGTCGAGAAGGCCGACGTCCTCGCCTACGTCGAGAGCCGGAAGACGCCGGCCGGCAACGGCGCGGCGGCGCGCGCGCCGGCCGCACGCCTCACCGCCGCTTCGCCGAAGGCGCGTCGTCTCGCCGCCGAGCGCGGCGTCGATCTTCGTGTCGTCCCCGGCTCCGGTCCGGGCGGCGCCGTCCTCGCCGCCGACGTCACGACAGCGAAGGCACCGGCGGCCGCCGCGGCGACGGCGGGCGCCGCCGCGCAGGGTGTCAGCAACATCTGGCGCATCATGGCCGAGCGCATGACGTCGTCGTGGACGACCGCGCCGCACTTCTATCTGGTGCGCGAGGTCACCGTGAGCCGCCTGGCGTCGTGGCTCGGGCAGGCCCGCAAGCAGACCGGCGCCCACGTCACCTACACGGATCTGCTCGTCCGACTCGTGGCCGCGGCCATCGCCCAGCAGCCGCGCGTGAACGTCTCGTGGAAGGAGGGCACGATCGTCCAGCACGCCGACATCAATATTGGGCTCGCCGTGGCCCTCGACGACGGTCTCGTCGTGCCCGTCCTGCACCGCGCCAACACGCTGACACTCGCGCAGCTCGCCGAGCGCCGCGAGGATCTCGTCTCCCGCGCCCAGGCCGGCAAGCTACGGCCCGCCGACATCCAGGGCGGCACCTTCACCATCAGCAACCTCGGCATGTTCGGCGTCGACGCCTTCAACGCCATCGTCAACCCGCCCCAGGCCGCCATCCTCGCCGTCGGCCGCATCGCCGATCGTGTCGTCGCCGTCAACGGCCAGCCCGTCGTTCAGTCGACGATGGTGCTGACGCTCTCCTGCGACCACCGTGCGCTGGACGGCGCGCGCGGCGCCCGATTCCTGGGCGCGCTCGCCGATTTGATCGAGGAGCCGCTGGCGCTGCTGGTGTGAGAGACCGATCAGACGCTCAGAGATTCGCTACGATGGGGCGCTCTGGCGATGGGTGGCGCGAGAAATCAGCTCGTCGAGGTGGAGCAGGTTGGTCGGCTTGTCGAGGCACGCGACGGCGCCGAGCTTGCGGGCCTCATCGGCATTTTGCCGTGACGGATAGCCGGTCATGAACAGTATGGCCGCGGTACGTCCCTGGGCGCGAATCGCGGCCGCCATCTCGAGCCCGCTCATACCCGGCATGTTGATATCGAGAAGAATTGCGTCGAACCGGCGGTGACTCGCGACGAACATTCCCTGGGCCGGATTGCTGGCCGTCACGACTTCGTAACGCGTTCCGAAGAACTCGCGGAGGATGTCGAGGATCCTCGGCTCGTCGTCGACGATCAAGATACGCTTGCGGGTTCCCATGTGCCCATCCCTGGGGGGACTTAGACGAAGAGTTGAGGATTCTGGCCGCCGCTGGCGCGGAGGCGTTCCCGATGCAGCCACCATTCTTCATAGGCATCCGGAGCGGTGAGCCCTCCAGCTCGCTGCCGGCGGAAGAACAGGAACGCTGCGCATCCCACCGCGACCGCGGCGCCGATCGCCCACCAGCCCGACCTCGTCGTCTTGACCACTCGTTCGACCATGTCGTTGGTCCCAGGTGATCGCCGCGTGGTGGTCACGCAGGGAACAGATAGGCAACGGGCGTGCCGAAATGGAAAGTCACGATCCGACGTGGTCTTGCGCGACGTCGGTCCTGCGGCGCTGGTCAGCTTCTGGCCGTGGGGACGACGTGGCCGATCACGAAATGCTCAGCCAGGAGAATGGCGGACTACACCAGGTGGAACCGGCGAAGCTCGGGGAAGCGCTGCATCCACACGGCGGCCACGACGATGGTGCCGATCCCGCCGATCAGGACCGCCGCGACGGGACCGAACAGGGCGGCCAGCAGACCCGACTCGAACTCTCCCAGCTGGTTCGAGGTGCCGGTGGTCAGCGAGTGCGCGGCGCTCACGCGGCCGCGCATGCCGTCGGGCGTGCGGATCTGCACCAGCGAGTGTCGGATGACGACGCTGAGCAAATCCGACGCGCCGAGCACCGTGAGCGCGGCCAGCGACAGCGGCAGGTGGGTGGAGACGCCGAAGACCACGGTGGCGAGCCCGAACGCCAGCACGCCCGCGAACAGCATCGGCCCGGCGTGGCGCTCGACCGGACGGCGTGTCAGCACCAGGGACGTCGCGAGCGCGCCGCAGGCCGGCGCCGCACGCAGCAGCCCGAGCCCCCAGGGGCCCGTGCCCAGGATGTCGCGCGCGTAGATCGGCAGCAGCGCGGTGGCGCCGCCGAGCAGCACCGCGAAGAGGTCCAGCGACAGCAAGCCGAGGAGCAGCCGCTCGCGAAGGATGAAGGTGATCCCCGAGAAGAGCGAGGCCGCCGTCATCTCCTCGCGCTCGCGCGCGGGCTGCACCGCGTGGACGAGCCCGACGAGCGCCGCGGCCAGGAGGTACAGCGCGGCGACCGTCGCGTAGACGGTGGTCGCCCCGAGGCCATAGAGCACGCCGCCGAGCGCCGGGCCGACGATGCGGGCCGTCTGGCCCGCCGACGTCACGCTCGCGATGGCGCGCGGGATCAACGCGAACGGGACGAGGCGAGGCACCAGCGCGGCACGGGAGGGATTCTCGAACGCCCGCGCGGCGCCGAGGATCGCGACCATCGCGAGGATGCCGCCCCGGCCGAGCCAGCCGCCGAGGCTGCCCAGCGCGAGCGCGGCGCTGGCGCCGGCCTCGGCCGCGTGACACACCACCACGACGACGCGGCGATCACAGCGGTCCGCCACCTGGCCGACGACGAGCGTCAGGGCGATGGTGGGGACGAACTGGACGAGCCCGACGAGGCCGAGGTCGAGCGCGCTGCCGGTGAGGCTGTAGAGCTGCCATCCCACCGCGACGTTCTGCATGTGCAGCGCGAGCGTGGCCAGCACCCGCGAGCACCAGAAGAGCGCGAAGGGCGTGTTACGGAGCGGCGCCGTAGGGGTCGATGACGCTCGCTACCGGCACCCCGCGCGCGGCGCGTCGGGACCCTGTCGAGGGACCAGGGAACAGGCAAACGTGGCCGGCTGCGCGCGGTAGTCGGCGAGGAGGCGCTCGAGACGCTGGAGCGTGCGCTCACGCCTGGCGAGCCCGAGGCCGTAGATCGCCAGATCGTTGACCAGACGCGTGTAGAAATGATGCTCGGCATCCCCACCGCCCGCGCGCGCCACGCACGGTGACGGCTTCTGGGCGACCTCGAGCTGCGCGCCGAACGCTCGGACGAACTCGGCCATCACCGGCTCGTCGCGCACGTCGCGGGGGACTTCGGGGAAGCGGGCGAGGAATGCGTCGATGGTCATCGGACCCGGCGCCGCGCGGCGTTGCCCCTCCAGATCGCGTGTCAGACGGATCTGCATGCCGTCACCTCCCGTCGCGATTATAAGCCGTCGCGGCGTCCGCCGCCCGCGAGGGCCGTTTGCGCCCGGCGCCGCGCGGCGCTATCGTTCAGCGCGCGTCATCGCCGCGGGAGGATCGCCATGCTCAAGGATCTCGTCGACGTCGACCGGGGGATCATCAGCCGGGAGATCTTCGTGAACGAGGAGATCTATCGGCAGGAGCAGGAGCAGGTGTTCGCGCGCGCGTGGCTCTTCATCGGCCACGAGAGCCAGATCCCCAAGCCGGGTGATTTCCTCGTGTCCTCCATGGGTGAGGAGTCGGTCATCCTCTGCCGGGACCGGGCGGGGCGGGTCCACGTCTTCCTGAACTCGTGCCGGCACCGCGGCATGAAGGTCTGCCGCTACGACGAGGGCAACACCCTCGAGCTCATGTGCCCGTACCACGGCTGGACCTACGCGACCGACGGCGCGCTCGTCGGCGTCCCGTTCGTGAAGGACGCGTACGGCGAGCAGCTCGACAAGTCGAAGTGGGGCCTGATCGAAGTCGCCCGGATGGCGACGTACAAGGGCACGATCTGGGCGACGTGGGACGCGGCGGCGCCGTCCTTCCTCGACTACGTCGGCGGCTACAAGCTCTACCTCGATCTGCTGCTCGACGCGTGGGACGGGCGCGAGGGCGGCACCGAGGCGATCGGCGGGATCCACAAGTGGCTCATCCCGTGTAACTGGAAGTTTCCTGCCGAGAACTTCTCCGGCGACCGCTACCACGGCGTGAGCCATCGCTCGGTGGACATGGTGGGCATCGGCCCGAGCGGCAAGGGCCGCCGCGACATGGCCGAGCGCAACCAGGCGCGGTGGCTGGACGTGTCGTTCCCCGAGCTGGGCCACTCGATGATCGCGTTCCTTCGCGCCCACGACGCGCCGCTGGCGCCGTCCTACCAGGACGCGCCCGTGGTCGCCGAGTACTTTCGCCGCTGCGAGGAGGAGCGCCAGCGCCGCCGGGGGGAGTACTGGCGACTCTTCGGCGGTCCCGGCACGATGTTTCCCAACACGTCGCCGCTGGCGCGGCAGCCGCGCACGCTGGCCGTGTGGCATCCGCGCGGCCCGCACCAGACCGAGGTCTGGCGCTGGTACTTCGTCGACGCCGACGCGCCGGCGGAGGTGAAGGACTTCCTGCGCCACTACTACATCCGCTACTCGGGGCCGTCGGGGCTGACCGAGCAGGACGACATGGAGAACTGGAACTACGCCCACAAGGCCAGCCGCGGCACCATCGCGCGGCAGCATCCCTACAATTACGAGATGGGCCTCGGCCGCTCGACGCGCGCGTTCGAGGACCACGGGTTGAAGCTGCCGGGGAGCATCAGCGACGTCACGGAGGCGACGGCCAGCGAGAACAACCAGCGCGGGTTCTACCGGCGCTGGCGGCAGTTCATGGAAGCCGCGACGTGGAACGACCTGACGTGAGCGGCTTCGAGCGGCTGCTCCTCAAGAGCGAGGTCGAGGAGCTCCTGTATCACGAGGCCGAATTGCTCGACGAGCGACGGTACAAGGAGTGGCTCGACCTCTTCACGGACGATGCCCGCTACTTCATGCCGATCCGGCGCAACGTGCCGCACGACGAGGCCGAGCGGGAATTCACGCGCGAGGGGACCGACGTCAACTGGTTCGACGAGGGCAAGGACACGCTCGCCCGCCGCGTGCAGCAGATCCTCACCGGCATCCACTGGGCGGAGGAGCCGCCCTCGCGGATCTGTCACATGATCTCGAACGTGCAGATTCTTCGCGCGAGCCCCGATGGTCCGTCCCCCTCCGAGATCGCGGTCAAGAGCCGCTTCCTCGTCTACCGCAACCGCGTCGAGACGGAGACCGACGTCCTCGTCGGCAAGCGCGAAGACCTGCTGCGCCGGGTGAATGGAAGCTTCAAGATTGCCCGGCGAAGGATCATTCTGGATCAGAGCGTGCTACTGGCGAAGAACCTGACGTTCTTCTTTTGATATGCTGCCGTCCAGGAGGACGCTCATGAAACGCGCACTCGCGCTCCTCGCGATCTTCCTCGTGATCGCGGCGACGATTCTTCCCGGCCCCGTGTGGGCCGGTGGAGGCTGGCACCACGGTCATCACGGCGGCCACGGCGGCTGGTGGTGGCCCGCGGCAGTCATCGGCGGCCTCGCACTCGGCGCGGTCACGATCGCGACCGCTCCGCTTTGGGCGCTGGCGCCGCCGCCCCCGCCGGTCGTGTACGCGCCGGCCGTCGAGGCGCCATCCGTGGCCTACGGTCAACCGGTCTACTCGGCGTGGCCGAGGAGCTATCAGCAAGCGCCGGGCTACGCGCGATCCGAGCCCCCACCGTTCCAGCGTGAGGTGGTCTACGACAATGGCCGGTATCTGCTGTTCGGCGACGGCGTGCGACACGCGTGGCAATGGGTGTGGGTCCCCGCCGCGGCACCGCCTCCGCCGCCTCCGCCGCCGCGCTAACTACAGGAGAACGACATGGCGGGACCGGTCGGATTCATCGGGCTCGGCAACATGGGGCGGCCGATGGCGCTCAACCTCGTCAAACGCGGCTTCGCGCTGGTCGTCCACGACATCGATCCGGCCAAGGTGGGGCGGCTGCGCGAGCGCGGCGCCAAGGTCGTCGACTCGCCGGAGCAGGTGGCCGCGGGGGCCGAGCGCACGATCGTCATGGTGGAGACCACCGCCCAGGCGGAATCGGTCATCGCCGGCGAGCGCGGGATCGTCAAGAGCGCCGGGCGCGGCCACATCGTCGTCTGCATGAGCACGATCGACCCGTTCGCGCTCCGGCGTCTGGCCGAGCAGCTGGCGACGCGCGGCGTGGCGACGCTGGACGCGCCGGTGAGCGGCGGCACCGAGCGCGCGGCCTCGGGCGAGCTGTCGATCATCGCCGGCGGCGACGTGGCCACCTTCGAGAAATGCCGCGACCTCTTCGCGGCCATGGGCACCAAGCTCTTCCACGTCGGCGCCCTCGGCCAGGGCCTCGCCATGAAGCTCGTCAACAACATGTTGATCCAGGTCAACCGCGTGGCGGTGGCCGAGGCGCTCGTCATGGGCGTCAAGGCGGGGCTCGATCCGCGGACGATCTACGACGTGGTGCGCGTCAGCACCGGCACCAGCTACGCGTTCGAGACCGGCGTGCCGAAGATCCTCGCGCGCGACTTCTCGCCCGGCGGCACCGTCGACATCACCTACAAGGACCAGGAGCTGGAGACGGCGTTCGCCAAGCAGCTCGGCGTGCCGCTGCTGCTGGCGAACCTCACGCAGCAGCTCTACCAGATGGCGCGCGCGGCCGGCCTCAACAAGGAAGACGGCCTCGCCGTCGTCAAGGTGCTCGAGCGGCTCGCGGGCGTGCAGGTGAAGGGCTGAGCGTGCGAGCGACGCGCCGTACAGGATGGCGGGAATGAGGCGACGCTGGATGGGGTCGATCCCGGCCTTCGAGTGTGATCAGGACCTCGGCCGCTCCACGTTCCGTGGCTCTTCCCTCGATGGTGAGGATGCGTCCCACGTGTACATCGAGCCGCTGTCGACCAGTAGCTTGACGGATTCGCGCCGATCGCGCCGGGACGGTGATGCGAGATGAACCTCGGCGAAGAACGTGCCCATCTATTGGCCCCGCCTCGACGTTAGCACGCGCGAGCCATCACATCGCTGTATCACTCTCGAGACAGGCCGAGCTCGTTCTCCAGCATCTGGTCGAGGCTCTGTCGCCGCCGGACGAGGCGCAGTGTCCCGTCGGGGTCCAGCATGACTTCGGGAGCCTGCGGGTATGAGTTGTAGTTGATGGTTGACATCGCGGCGCAGTAGGCGCCGGCGCCGCCGACGATGACCAGATCGCCCACGCGGGGCCGGGATACCCAGCGGGGGCCCAACCCTTCGGGGTCACCCGGCGCCGGCGTGAGAATGTCGCCCGACTCGCAGCACGGCCCGACGAAGACGACCTCCGCCGCCTCGCGGCCCGTGGCCATCACGTCGATCGGATGCTGGGCGCCGTAGAGCGACGGCCGCGTGACCTCCGTCATGCCGGTGTCGAGCTTGGCGAAGAGGTAACCGTCCCTCCCGGTGTCGACGACGTCGATGCACGTCGCCACGACGGCGCCCGCCTGCGCAACCAGGTACGTGCCCGGTTCGATCTCGAGATGCAGTGATCGCCCGTGGCGCACACGGAACGTGTCGAGCTCGCGCCGCACGTGCGCCGCGACGTCGTCCATGTCCGCGGTCGGCTCCTCGGGCATTCGTCCCACCTTGAAGCCTCCGCCCAGGTTCACGACGACGACATCGGGAAGCTGCGCCGCCAGGTCGAGGGTCATGCGCGTCACGCGCTGCCAGACGTCGGAATCCGTGCCCGAGCCGATGTGGGTGTGCAGCGTGCGCAGCGTCAGCCGGTGGCGCTCGACGAGCGACTTCACCTCGTCCAGATACTCGTGCCAGATGCCGAAGCTCGACGAGGGACCGCCGGTATTCGTCCGCTTCGTCGAGCCGCTGCCGACTCCCGGGTTCATGCGCACCGCGATCGTGTGGCCCGGCGCCGCGCGGCCGATGGCGTCCAGCTGGTGGAGCGAGCAGGCGTTCAGACGCACGCCCCCACGGACGTGCTCGGCGAGTCGGGTCGAGGGCATCTGCGAGCTGAGCTGGATCCGGGCGGCCGCGAACCCCGCGCGCAGCGCGCGCTCCACCTCCCAGTCGCTCGAGGCGTCGACGTGGAGCCCGAGATCGCGGAACAGCGCGAGGATCTCCCGGCTCGGGTTCGCCTTCATCGCATAACGCAGCGTGAACCCGTAGGGCGCGTTGAACGCGAGCAGCCGGCGCGCCGTCCGCTCCAGGGCGGCCCGGTCGTACACGTAGCAGGGTGTTCCGAAGCGCTCGCGCACCTCGGCCGCCTGCGCGGCCGTGAGGAACGGCATCACAGCTTCAGCAACGACTCGAGATTCCGCCAGAGGATCCTGTCCTTCTCGTCCTGGGTGAGCGTCTTCAGCCCCTGCACCCAGGCGACGGGCGAGGGATGCCACGGCACGAAGGGCCAGTCGCTGCCGAGCACCACGCGGTCGGCGCCCACCTCGTCGAGCAGGAAGCGCAGCGCCTTCTCGCTGCCGACCACGGTGTCGTAGTACAGGCGACGCTGGTAGCTGCTCGGCGGTTGCGGAATCGTGCGACGCGCTTCGGGCGTGCCGTGCCAGCTGCGGTCGATTCGTCCCATCGCGAAGCACGCCGGACCGCCGCCGTGAGCGATGCAGACGCGCAGCGCGGGACACGCGTCGAGGACGCCGCCGAAGATCAGAATGGCGACGACGATCGCGTCCTCGACGATGACGCCGAGGCTGTTGAACAGCCCGTGGCGGCTCGTGCGCTGCAGCATGAAGTTGTGCTGCGGCTGCGGGTGGAAGAAGAGCACGGCCCCCATGGCCTCGGCCGCCTTGAACAGCGGCAGGAACTTCGGCTCGTCCCAGTTGTCGCCGTTCACCAGCGTGTCGAGCTCGGCCCCTTTGAGGCCGAGCACCGTCACCGCGCGCTCCAGCTCGTCGATGGCCGCCTGGACGTCCTGCACGGGCAGGGTGGCGAGGCCCGCGAAGCGCGTCGGCCACTGCTTCGTCATCGCCGCGATCTCGTCGTTGACCTCGCGCGCCAGCTGCCGTCCCTGCGGGGGGTCGAGGTGATACGCGAAGAACGGCGTGTGGATGGACACGACCTGCACGTCGACGCCCTGCGCGTCCATGTCCTTCAACCGCTCCTCGGGCGTGAAGCGCACCTTGGGCGAGTTGAAGTGCGTGCGCTTGCCGTTGCCGAGCATGGTGCCGAGGCCGTCACCGGGCTCGTGACGGAAGCCGTACCAGTCCCGCCGGGCGTCGACCGCCTGCCACAGGGAGCGCGGCACGAGATGTGCGTGGATGTCGATGGTCTTCATGATGTGGCGTACATTACCACCGCGACAGTCGTGTCGAGGAGGGCGCCGTGAAGCTCGTGCTCTTCCAGGCCGCCGGCACCGCCGACGTCGTGCCGGGCGTGCTGACCGCGCAGGGCGTCGTGAGCATCGCGGATGCGGTGCGCCCGGGACATACGCCCCAGCTGACGATCCAGGGCATCATCGACGACTTCGAGACGCTGCGCCCCGCGCTCCAGCGGCGGGAGCAGGAGGGTCGGACGGTGCCGCTCTCGCAGGTCCGGCTGCGCTCCCCGCTGCCGCGGCCCGGCAAGATCCTGGCGTGCATCGCCAACTACTGGGAGCACGGCGCGCTCGAGGCCCGCCCGCTGAACATGTTCCTCAAGAATCCGGACGCGGTGATCGGGCCGGAGGACACGATCGTGCTGCCGGAGCTGACCGAGCCGTGGATCTTCATGCACGAGGCCGAGCTGGCGCTGGTCATCAAGGGCCCGGCCAAAAAAGTCACGCGGGCGAACTGGCGCAGCGCCGTGTTCGGCTACACCGGCATGATCGACGTGTCAGCGCGCGGCGAGGGCCGGCGCACATGGAAGTCCGGAAGCTGGCTCGGCAAGTCGTTCGACACCTTCGCGCCCATCGGCCCTTGCATCGCCACCCTCGACGAGATCACGAACCCCAACGACGTCCACGTCCAGTTCTGGGTTGACGGCCAGCTGCGGCACAACTACAACACCGACGACATGGAGCACCAGGTCCCTGCGCTCGTCGAGTTTGCGACGAGCATCATGACGCTCGGCTCCGGCGACCTCATCGCCTGCGGCACCAACCACGAGGGCCTGGGCCCGCTGCAGGACGGCGAGGTGGTGGACTTCGAGATCCACGGCGTGGGACGCATGCGCCTGTACGTGCGCGATCCGCTCAAGCGCACCTGGGACAAGGGCATCTACATGGGACCGGATTCCACCAACCCCGAGGCGATCCGGCGCAATCGTCCGGGCGCCGGCCGTGCGTGAGCTACACCGTCTGCTCGATCCGCGTCGCGGACATGTCGGGCGTCAACATCTCCCGCCAGTCGGCATCGCGCGGTACCACGCCCTCGGCCGCGCGCAGCGCGTAATAGGTGCCGTCGACGCCGCGCGGCGTCTTGCCGTCCCGCACGGCCTTGACGGCCTCGAGCAGCAGCCGCCGCGCCTGGATGACCGCCTTGTCGGCCGGACCGAGATGCTCGCGGCTGCGGTCGACGACGCGCCCCATGCTCTCCTGGATCGCGCGGTCCTGCGTGTTGACGCCGTCGATCCCGGTGAAGCTCTCCGTCTTTTGCACCTGACGATCGAGCATGTAGTTGTTGCGCCGGTTCCGGGTGGAGCGGAACGTCGCCTGATCGACGTCGAGCGGCCCGTTGCCGAGGCGGCGCTCGAGCCGGTCCTCGTCGGTCAGCGGCGCCGTCTCGCTGTAGTCCCAGTTGAAGACCATGGTGTTCTCGTCGTCCATCGGCACCCAGATGTGTCCGGCCACCGTGCGGACTCCGCCGGCCGACTGCGAGGGCCGGATCTGGTGGAAGGGCAGGATGAACTGGTAGGTGCGGATGTGCACGCTCGCCTCGTCGAGCGGCCGGATGCTCGCGTACTGGTAGCCGTAGTCCGTGAGGTCGACGACGAGCGTCGGCGCCTTGCTGCGCACGAAGGGGTGCGTCGGCTTGAAGCCGGGACGCGTCGTGTTCACCGTGAGAACGCGGTGCAGGATGGGCGCGTGCGAGGTGTCGACGCCGCCCTCCAGCCCCTGCAGCCAGTTGCTCTCCTGGACGACCTTCGACACGTGACGATGCGTCGCCGGCGCCTGCGTCCAGGCGAATTTCGGCAGGGGCGGCGTGTGCTCCGGGGAGCCGAGATAGGCCCAGATGATGCCCCCCACCTCCACGGTGGGGTACGACGCGACGAAGATCTTCTCCTTGAAGTGCAGGCTCTCCGGCTCGTTCATCATGTCCACGCAGCGGCCCTCCACGTCGAACTTCCAGCCGTGGTAGACGCAGCGCAGCCCGCACTCCTCGTTGCGGCCGAAGAACAGCGAGGCCCGCCGATGCGGGCAGTGCTCGTCGATCAGCCCGATGCGGTCCCGCGTGTCGCGAAAGGCGACCAGCTCCTCCCCGAGAAGCTGGACTCGCACGGGAGGACAGTCCGGCGCCGGCAGCTCCCACGCGAGCAGGGCCGGAATCCAGTACCGCCGCATCGCGTTGCCCATCGGGGTGCCACGATCGACCCGGGTCAGCAGCTCGTTGTCTTCGCGTGAGAGCATGCGTCGATCCTCCTCATGGTACGGAGGTTGAGTGGTCCGAGTGTATCATCGGCCCGATGAAGCGCCTGCTCGCCCTCGTGGCCCTCGCCGGCGTGACCGCGGGGTGCCGGGACTCGGTGGAAGGGCACTTCATCTATTACCCGTCGCGGACGCTCAGCGCCGATCCCTCGAGCGTGGGTCTCGCCTTCCGCGACGTCGCCTTCACGGCGGCCGACGGCGTCAGACTCCACGGCTGGCTGATCCCCGGCCGCACGCCGACCACCCTGCTCTACTCCCACGGCAACGCCGGTAACATCGCCGGGCGCGTCACCATCGCGCGCCTGCTCGCCGACCAGCTCGGCGTCGGCGTCTTCATGTACGACTACCGGGGGTACGGGCGCAGCGAGGGCGCGCCGTCGGAGCCGGGGCTCGTCGCCGACGCGCTCGGCGCCCGCGTCGCGCTGCTGCGCGAGGGCGTGGCCGCCGAGCACGTGGTCTACTTCGGCCGCTCGCTGGGCGCCGCGGTCACCGTCGATCTGGCCCTCGCACATCCCCCGCGCGCGGTCGTGCTCGAGTCGCCCTTCGCCTCCGTGCGCGCGGTGGCGAACACGGTCTTGCCCGGCGTCGGCTCGCTCTTTCGCACGCGCTGGGACTCGCTGGCGAAGGTCCCGTCCCTGCGCGCGCCGCTGCTGGTGCTCCACGGCGACGCCGACGAGACGATCCCGTACGCGCAGGGGCGCGCGCTCTTCGCGGCGGCGCCGGAGCCCAAGACGTTCTTCACGATCCGCGGAGGCCACCACTACGACATGGAGGCGGCGTGGTCGGAGTACTGGGCGGCCTGGCGCGCGTTCCTCGCCGGGCTGCCCGCGCCCGCGAAGGCCGCGCGATAGCCTCGGGGGGGATCAATGACAACGTACGGCTCCGATCTCGTCGTCGACCTGCTGCGCGCGGTCGGCATCACCTACGTCGCCCTCAATCCCGGCGCCACCTTCCGCGGCCTGCACGACTCGCTCGTCAACCACGGCAAGGGCGATCCGGAGATGATCCTCACGCTCCACGAGGAGATCGCGGTGGCCCTCGCCCACGGCTACGCCAAGGCCAGGGGCACGCCCATGGCGGCCGTCGTCCACGACATCGTCGGTCTGCAGCACGCGAGCATGGCGATCTTCAACGCCTTCTGCGACCGCGCGCCGATCCTCGTGCTCGGCGCCACCGGGCCCATGGACGCCACGCGCCGTCGGCCGTGGATCGACTGGATCCACACCGCGCTCGTGCAGGGCACGCAGGTGCGCGACTACGTCAAGCTCGACGACCA